>Ga0070714_100004068_pt1 | contig 10990 bp, 10 predicted proteins | sample LARL83metaG_FD_65450 | JGI IMG/M metagenome (GOLD analysis project Ga0070714, IMG submission 65450) | Corn, switchgrass and miscanthus rhizosphere microbial communities from Kellogg Biological Station, Michigan, USA - LAR L8-3 metaG | ecosystem: Host-associated > Plants > Roots > Rhizosphere ... | reverse complement strand
CCTCGGGAGTTTCCTCGGCTTCGAGCGGCTCAATTTCCTGCGCGCCGGCTTCGATGGCGTCACCTTCGGCGTCGCGGTTCTTGTCCGGATGCGTGGCTTCGACCACGCCCAAATGATTGAAGAAAAACGCCACGCTACCCGGCTGGCCCAGGGAGCCGGCCTTGAACAAATTGCGGATTTCCGGCGCGGTGCGATTGCGGTTGTCGGTGAGGCATTCAACGACGACGGGGACTTTATGCGGGGCGAACCCTTCATAGACGACGGTCTCGAAGGCGACTTTCTCCTCGGTCTGGCCGGAGCCTTTCTTGATGGCACGCTCGATGGTATCGCGGTAAACGGAGGCTTTTTTGGCCTTCTCAACCGCGGCGGCGAGGCGGGGATTGAGATCGGGGTCAGCGCCGCCGAGTTTGGCCGCGACCATGATTTCGCGGACCAGTTTGGCGGTCATCTGGCCTTTTTTCTGCGCGCTGGCTTCGCGCCCGGCTTGTTTCCATTGTGCGCCCACGGGTATTTACTTTCCTATTTCAGGTTGTTTTAAACGCAAAATCATATTGGTCAGAGTCAATCCGCGCGTCAATCTCATACGCGCCACTCGCTTGCATAACATCCTCTTCCAAAAACTAAACAGAAGCAAACGAAGGGAAGAAAGACCAAATTGTTGACCACGGATGGCCACGGATGGACACGGACAAAAATCCGAAGGCCGAAATCCGAATCGGGATGAACACGGATAAATTCAACAGGAGCACGCGGAGGGAGCAGAAAAAAAACGACACGAATTCCACGAATTAACACGAATCGTTTTAACCGCGGATGCACGCGGATTCCCGGCCTGGGAATGGCTACGGCCAGAGATACCGCCGCCGCCGCGCGCGGTGCCGCAACGGTTATTTTGAACCACGGCTTTTCGGCATTGGAGTCATTACCCTATTTCCCTCAAAAGTGCGGGCGGCAATTAATGAGGCGAAATACACGGAAATGAACGACGACCGCTCTTCCATCAGGACAGCCACTCAGCCAAAGATTCCGCATGATACTTCCGACCCTCGTTGTCCCACCGGAATCGAGGGTCTGGATGATATCGTGGGCGGAGGATTGCCGCGCGATTGCTTTTACCTGATCCAGGGTGATCCCGGCTCCGGCAAGACGACGCTGGCGCTGCAATTTCTGCTCGAAGGCGTTCGCCGCGGGGAAAAGGTTTTTTATATCACACTCTCGGAAACGAAAGAGGAATTGCTCAAGGTCGCCCAATCCCACGGCTGGTCGCTGGGGGATATTCCCTTGTTGGAATTGTCCGCCATTGAGAACATCCTGCGGCCGGAGAGCCAGACAACCGTCTTTCATCCTTCCGAAATGGAACTGGCGAAGGTGAGCCGGTTGGTGCTGGACGAAGCGCGCAAAGCGCAGCCGGCGCGGGTGGTGTTCGATTCGTTATCCGAGTTCCGGCTGCTGGCCGAAACGCCGCTGCGGTATCGCCGACAACTGCTGAGCCTGAAACAGGAATTCGCAAAACTCGGGAGCACCGTTTTGCTGCTGGACGATAAGATGGACAAGAGCGGCACCGGCGCGGATCCGCACGTGCTCAGTCTCACGCACGGGGTCATTGACATGGAACAACTCTCCCCCGATTACGGAGTGTCGCGACGACGATTGCGGGTTTCCAAATTGCGCGCCGTGAAGTTCCGCGAAGGTTACCACGATTACGCCATCAACACCGGGGGTTTGTGTGTTTTTCCGCGCGTGGTGGCAGCGGAACATCACGCCGATTTCGAGCTGGAGGCTTTTTCTAGCGGCATCAAGGAATTGGACGCTTTGTTCGGCGGCGGGCTCGACCGGGGAACGACGGCTTTGATCCTCGGACCAGCGGGAACGGGCAAATCGACGCTGGCATTACAGCATGCCGTCCAGATGGCGGCGAAAGGCGAGCGCTCGTTAATTTTCACGTTCGACGAAACGCGGCATGTCCTGATGGCCCGCGCGAAGTCGCTGGGATTGAATCTCGAAAAAGGGGTGAAAGAGGGTTTGACGACGGTTCAGCAGGTGGATCCTGCCGAGCTTTCCCCAGGGGAATTTGCGACGCGCATCCGCAAGGGCGTGGAAGCGTCCGCCAAACTCATCGTGATCGACAGCCTCAATGGTTATCTCAACGCGATGCCCGGCGAGAACTATCTCAACAATCAGCTGCATGAATTGATTTCCTATCTCAACCAGCAGGGCGTCATTACGATCCTCGTCATGGCGCAACACGGATTGGTTTCCGCCGCGGAAGCGCCGGTCGATCTCAGTTACCTGTCGGATACCGTGATCAGCCTGCGATACTTCGAGGTCTTCGGCGGTATCAAACAGGCCATTTCGGTCATAAAAAAACGGAGCGGGGGCCATGAGAAGACGATCCGCGAATTTAAAATTGAAGACAGGAAAGGCATCTGCGTGGGCGAACCGATCAGGGACTTTCACGGCGTGCTGAGCGGGGTGCCCGTTTTCAGCGGCCATGAGGGGCAAATAATGAAAAGTTCGTGAAGCGCGACGTCGCAACCGAGTGTATCATCGGGTGGGAGGAACCCGACCAGGTTTTGCCCGCCGGGCAGCCTGCGAAAGAGGCCACCGCGAAGCATTCTCAAACCGTGTCGCGAACACAGACAGATCAACGCGTGATTATCAGCGCACCGTCGGGTGGCGATTCTGTCGGCATGGCGGCGATCCTGCAGGCGGAGGGTATTCAAACGCACGTTTGCGAGGGGTTGGAAGGATGTTCGCGCGGAATCCTCGAAGGCGGGGGCGCATTGCTGCTGACCGAGGAAGCGCTGGAGTCGCCGCGGGTTTCGGATTTGCTGGATGTGCTCAAGGCGCAACCACCGTGGTCCGAGCTTCCGGTGATTATTCTCACCCGCGGCGGGGAATCGCGCCGGGTGCAATTGCTGGACCTGGCGGCCGCGGCCGCCGGGACGGTGACTTTGCTGGAACGGCCGCTCGCGGCGCGGACTCTGATCCGCTCGGTCGAAGTGGCGCTGCGTTCCCGCCGCCGCCAATACGAAGTGCGCGAACTGCTGAACGAGCGCAAGGCGGCCGAAGCGGAGTTGACCCGTGCGCAGGAACAATTGCGGGAATACGCCGCGAACCTCGAGCGAACAGTGGCCGAACGGACCGCGCGGCTGAACGAGACGGTGCAGGAACTGGAAGCCTATTCCTATAGCATCGCACACGACATGCGCGCGCCATTGAGGGCCATGCTCGGTTTTTCCGAAATTCTGATGGAGGAACACGGAAATCAGCTGGATGAACAGGTCGAAACCTATGTCGAACGCATCAGCAGCGCAGCGAACCGGCTCGACCAGTTGATCCAGGATGTGCTCACCTACAGCCGCGTCGTTCGGGGCGATATTCCCCTGGGCCCGCTGAACACGGAAAAACTCCTGCGCGAGATCATCGAATCCTATCCGAATCTCCAGCGGCCGGACATACGCATCGAGATTGTCCGTCCCCTGCCCGTGGTCCGGGCGAATCCCGCGGCTTTAACGCAGGTGTTTTCAAACCTGCTCGGCAACGCCGTGAAATTCGTCCGGCCGGATGTTCCGCCGCGGATAAAAATCCATGCGGAGCCGGCGACGGCGGACAATCGACGGGTGCGTTTTTGGTTTGAGGACAACGGTATTGGAATTGAACCCGAGTCGGCCGAGCGCATTTTTCAAATGTTCCAGCGATTGAACCGGGCCGAGCTCTTCGAGGGAACCGGCGTCGGACTGGCGATCGTGCGCAAAGCGGTGGAACGCATGGGCGGGAGCGTGGGCGTGGAATCCGAAGTGGGTCGCGGCAGCCGCTTTTGGGTGGAATTGAAAACGATATGAATGCGCCGCTCATTCTGCTGGCCGAGGATGACACCAACGACGTCTATTTTTTTAAGCGCGCGGTGGATAAACTGGCGATCCCCAACCGGGTGCATGTGGCTCGCGACGGCAAGGAAGCGGTGGCTTACTTGAACGGCGAGGGCGAATTTGCGGACCGGGAAAGACATCCACTGCCCGGGCTCATTGTGCTGGATTTGAACATGCCGCGGCAAAATGGATTTGAAATTCTGAAATGGCTTCAGCAATCGCCGCCGCTGGACCAGTTGCCGGCGGTGATTCTCACGTCATCGCAGGCGCAGCGAGACGTCCAGCAGGCGTTGGAATTGGGGGCGAAACAGTATTATGTGAAGCCCAGCAGTCCGGGCAAGCTGCCAGAACTGCTCAAGGAAATGATGACTTACTGCCGCTAAAGAACCGTCTGAAAATTAAAAGGGGCGCTGCGCAGCGGCAATTTCTTCCCCAGGACGAGGTGTTGCAATCTCCGTCGGCGATTTCAACCCGGCTCGAATTCTGGACAGACTGAAGCAACGGTTTCGTCCGTCCACTACACAATCAGCACGGTTTGGGGCCTAATCTAATAGGCTTATCGAGCCCCCGGTTTGGCATAAGAAACGCTCTTTGTCGTTCAACGGGAGCAGTTAACGCCGCGAAGGACGGGGACAAAACGCAAAATCAGAAGGCAACGCTCCGAAACATCTATCTTATGGGAACGCAACTTCGGCGATTACTGGAAACGCCAAGGGCTTACCGCGCCTGTGCGATTCTTGCGTGCCTACTGCTGGGGTCAGCTCAGTCAAGCCATGCCCAGGCACTGGCGGCGCGAGGAAATATTGATCTTAAGGGCAACAACCTGGCCACCGACAGTTTTGATTCTTCAGCGCCAGATTATCCGGGGTATTGGACCAATTCGATCAGGAGAGCAAATGGAGACGTAGTATCCATTTCCGCGATCACTAATTCGGTTTTGAATCTCGGAAATGCGAACATTGCCGGACATACCAAGACCGGACCTAACGGGACCCTGCTGTTCAATGCTAACGCATCGGTTGGTGATCTGGCGTGGGTCGATGCGCCTACATTCGGCATCGAGCCGGGATATTACACCAATGATTTTAGTTTATTCTTTCCGGATGTCTTGCTCCCTGCCATCGGCTGGTTACCCGCCGCGGGTTACGGGACAGGGGGCAGCGGAATAGCGCCCAACGGAAACACCTACGCCCATGTGTTTACGAGCGCCGCTTCGGAAGGCTATTTCACCCTGTCGGATTCTGGGGATATTTACGTCGATACAAACGTAATGGTTACGGTCCAAGTGCTTAATGGCGTGAGCACGTTTGCACCCAATAATCTATTTGTCGCCGGCACAGGCACCAACTCGGGCAAACTCGTAGCCTATGTGGATTGCGCAAATTGCACAATAGGAACGGCAGATAAATCGCAAAGCGGATTGGCTCAGAACCTAATCTTTCTCGGGACTGAGAACTGCACATCGGTGGCGTACGCGGGAAATGGCGGGTTCGCAGGGGTCATTTATGCACCCAGTGCCGATTTCCAATTGAGCGGAGGCGGCACCGGCGTCTCCCTTGATTTCATCGGCAGCAGCATTACCAAAACAATTCAGTCGAATGGGCATTATCATTTCCATTTTGACGAAGCTCTTTACCATTTGAGTTTCCCAATGCTGTTGTTCTCCACACTACCTCAAAACCGCGTCGCTCTAGTTGGGCAGAACATCACCTTGAACGCGTCGGCCCTTGGCGCCCGTCCGCTCAACTTCCAATGGCGATTCGGCGGCAGCGATATTCCAGACGCCACCAACTCCTCGCTGTCGCTCACGAATATCCAACTCGCCAGCGCAGGATTATACGAAGCGGCCATCACGAACATCTCTGGCTCGATCACGAGCGACGTCCGGTTATCGGTTTATGATTCGGCAACGCCGACTTTGCAAACCCCGGCGATTTCAACCAGCAATTTGTTTCAAATGACTGTCTCGGGGGTTCCCACCTTAAAATATGCCATTGAGGCTTCCACCAATCTCGCGGATTGGATCCCGGTCACCACGAACATCTCGCCCTATCTTTTTAGCGACACCAACGCGGTGCTGTCGCCGCAGCAATTTTACCGCGCGGTTTACGTTCCGTAACGCATTGGAATCAGCGTTTTGCCCGGGCCTTCGCAACGATTTCCAAGGCAGCCTGGCAGCGGGCGCGGACCTCGCTCCAATTTCCGCTGGCGAGATCTTCTTTCTTGGCAATCCACGTCCCGCCGACGGCGGCGACGGTGTCGAGCTTGAGGTAGGGTTCCAGGTTCGCCGGATTCACGCCGCCCGTCGGCATGAAACGCACGCCGGTGTGTTTGTAGGGAGCCGACAAGGCTTCCAACATGCCCACGCCGCCGTTGGATTCGGCGGGGAAAAATTTCAGGAATTTGCACCCGAGCGACAGGCCGAGTTCGATGTCGCTCGGCGTGGCAACCCCGGGCACGAACGGCAGCCCCGCCGTTTGCGCGTACTTGACGGTCTGCGGATTCAGCCCCGGCGCCACGGCAAACGCCGCGCCGCTGGATTTGGCGGCGTCCACATTGGCCGCGGTGAGCACCGTCCCGGCGCCGACGATGAGCTGCGGCCGTTCCTTCGCGATTTTGCGAATGACCTCCGCGGCCGCGGCGGTGCGAAAGGTGATTTCCACCACGGGCAACCCGCCTTCAATGAGCGCGTCGGCCAGCGGAATGGCGGCATTGGCATTTTCGATGGCGATGACGGGGACGATGCCCAGTTGGGCGATTCGGTTGAAAATCTCTTCTGACATAAAGGCGCGGGAGTGTGGTGGGATTTGGCCGGAGGAGCGAGAAAATTTTGGCAATAGCCCCACAAACGGGTGCCGGATAAATTTCTTTGATGATGGCGCAAAATCCTGTCCCCCTACCCTCTTAAAACCTGCGCAAAAAACTTTGTCCAGTTTTGCGATTCGCGGACATAATTGGGTAGATGCCGGAATTAACTGATCATGAGTTGCTGGTTGATTTCGCGCGAACCGGCTCCGGGGAAGCCTTCGCGGCACTGGTGGCGCGCTATGTGAACCTGGTCTATTCCACGGCGCTGCGTTTTACCGGCAATCCTCATCACGCGGAGGAGATCACCCAGGCGGTGTTCATCATTCTGGCGCGCAAGGCCGGCCAGCTCTCGCGGCGGGTGGTGCTCTCGGGGTGGCTTTATCAAACCGCGCGTTTGACGGCGGCCAATTTCGTGAAGGGAGAAATCCGGCGGCAACGCCGCGAGCAGGAGGCTTACATGCAATCCACATTGACCGAACCGGACCCGGAAGTTTGGCGGCAGATCGCGCCGTTGCTGGACGACGCGATGGGCGGCCTCGGCGAAACGGATCGCAACGCCGTGGTGTTGCGCTTTTTTGAAAACAAAACCGCCGCGGAGGTTGCCGCCGTCCTGAAGGTAAGCGAAGCCGCCGCGCATAAACGCACGAGCCGCGCGTTGGATAAGCTGCGGAAGTTTTTTGCGAAGCGCGGTGTCAGTTCGACAACCGCCATCCTGGCGGGAACGATTTCGCTGCATTCGGTCCAGCCGGCGCCGGCCGCACTCGTGAAAACGGCGGCTGCCACGGCAGTTGCCAAAGGCGCGGCGGCCAGCGGCTCAATCTTAACCCTCGTGAAAGGAGCGTTGAAAATTATGGCGTGGACCAAAGCAAAAACAGCGGTCGTGGTCGGCATTGGTGTTTTGTTCGCGGCCGGCACGGCCACTTTAGCCGTGAAAGAAATCGAGCGACACGAAGACACCGACTCGGCCTGGGACATTGGCAAAATTGATTCCCGAATTCTGGTGGCCGCACCGCACATCGTCAGAATTATACCAGCCAAATTCCCCAACGCCGGCGGGATGGCACGAATGAACGACGGCCGAGTTCTCGGACTGGGAGAATCAGCCGCGGAACTCGTGGAGAATGCCTATGGGAGCGTCGCGACGCGAACCATCTTCCTGACCACATTGCCGCCGGGAAAATATGATTTCATCGCCAATTTACCCGCGAGCTCCGCACAGGCTTTACGAGCGGAGGTGCAAAAGCGGTTCAACATTGTTACGCGACAGGAAACCCGGGAAACCAACGTCCTTTTCCTGCAACTCAGGACTCCCGCCGCGCGTGGCTTGAAACGGCCAGCCGTTCAAAACTATTCGTCATCGAGGGATAATCGAGGACAGCTCGACTTGTCCAACATGCGATTTTCCTCCGTGGCAATTTTTTTGGAAAGCTCATTTGGAATCCCGGTGATTGACCAAACCGGGCTGACCGGAAATTTCGACGTTCATCTTCAATGGAACGACCGCAACGACTCGAACCACGAGAATTTGAAACGGGCTTTGCTCGAGCAGCTGGGAGTGGAACTGGTTGCGGGCGAAGCGCCGGTCGATATGCTCGTGGTCGAGAAAGCAAACTAAGGCATTGGGAGAAACGCATCTAATTATCATCCGCACAGCGGTTTCAATACCGCGGGAATGCAGCGTCTGCCCTTTCGAAAAACCTTGAAACATTTTGCCGCCGGTGCTGTCCTATTAACCGTGAGGTTTCGCCACGCATTTACGCTCGTTGAGCTATTGGTGGTCATTGCCATTATTGCCATCCTGGCAGCTTTGTTGTTGCCCGCGCTCGGCAAGGCCAAGCTGAGGGCCAAACAAGCGCAATGTTTGAACAATCTCAAGCAACTGGGCCTCGGCATGAAGATGTATGTGGACGATAACCACGATACTTTTCCGGGCATTGCGTCGCGCATGTATGGTTATCACCCGGAGGATTGGATTTATTGGCGGAGCGACACCAACACTTACCCGCCCTTCTCAAAAAGCCCCATCCTGACCGTGCTGCCGACCGACAAACCGTCGCTGCGCTGTCCGCTGGACATCAGCGATGACGACCGGATCGACAGCACTGAATTCAACGACGGTTACGGCCCGTATTTTTTCAGCTACAGCTTCAACGGCTGGGGTCTCGATAGCGACGTCAACGGCGGGATGGCGTCGGTGATTGACACTTCGGGCGGCACGCCGAAGGCGTATCTTTTCCGGGAAAGCAGTGTGCATAATCCCGGGGCTAAAATCGCGCTGGTGGAAGAGCCGGGCTCACGCTCCGAAAACGGCGCATTGATCAACGACGGCCGCTGGGTGCCCTACAGCGACCCATTATCGACCCGGCACGCCGGGAAGGCGAACGTGACCTTCGCCGACTGGCACGCGGAACTGGTGGGACCGGATTTTAGTTCGGACACGAATAACTCGGCGGCGGGTTATTGAAGCGTGGATTTGCGAGTATTTCCAGGCTTGCTTTAACCGTCGCAGAAGGTGCAAGGTCAGCGAAAGGAGTGACTGCTTATGCCTGAATTCAGATTTTCCTGCCCGCTTTGCAAGCAACTAATCGAGTGTGACACCGGTTACGCCGGATCGCGAATCAACTGCCCGTCCTGTCAGAAATCCGTGGTCGTGCCGCCGCCGAATGCGCCGGCCGGCGAGCCGATGTTGCAAATCAAAACATCGACACTGAAAAAAGCCGGGGCCATTTCGCTCTGCGCGCTGTTCCTGGTGGGAGTTGCCGCCGCCGGAATTCATTTTCTCGGAGGGCCAAGGTCGGTCACCTTCCGGGCGTTTGTAGACGGAACCGATGTCATCAAGTTGTCGGGCAAACGGTTGTGGATTGAGCATCGCGACTTCGAACGTCCGATCAAGATGACTGTCAGAGGCCAGCCATGGGAACCCGTCTGGGGCAGCGCGCCGAACGAGTCTTCCCCCGACTCGACCGGCAATCTGACCGAGGCTTATCCGCTGCCTGCTGCTTTCAAGCCACGCAGCCCGAACGCCGTCAAAGTTTCGAAACGCCTCGGGCGCGGAACGGTTTCCATTATCGATCTGCCCAAGCCCAGCAACGACCAGACCGTGGCGATCCTCGTTGACGATGGCCCGATGGGCGGCGCGGACACGTATGAATTCACCGTTTCGTGGTGAAATAATTCGGAAGCACGGAAACACCTCAGGTTAAGGCTAATCCGGTTTGTGACATTCTGCGCGCGAAGTTGTCGAAATACTGAGGCGGTTCCAACATGAAAAAGGAAAGACAGACGCTTCAGCGACCAGCGACCGAGCGCGAAATGCAGCACGGTTTCACACTGGTTGAGTTGCTGGTGGTCATCGCCATCATTGGCATTCTGGCGGCGTTGTTGTTGCCGACATTGTCTTCGGCCAAAGCCAAGGCACAACGTCTCGCTTGCCAGAACAACCTGAAGCAGCTCGCCGTGGCCTGGGCGATTTACTGCGGTGAGCACAACGGAGAACTCCCCTCTTGCGTTCCCTACCATCTTCCCATGGTCACGAACCTGGACGCCTGGGTGATTGGCAACGCTCAAACCGCACCGCAAGACCCCAGCTATGGGGAAATAGATCCCGGCGTAATGGACGCAACGAATGCCTCGTGCCTGACCCGCGGCACCTTATTCCCCTATACCGGTTCAACGGGAATTTACCGCTGTCCTTTGGATCGTCGAACCGAGGACGGCAGGCCGTATGTGCGCAATTATTCCATGAATACCTGGATGAACGGCCTTTCTCCCGCCGAGTGGCTCTCCGGACTGGATCCGTCGCGCACCGTTTATACCCGCGAAGCGTCGCTGCCTTCGGCTTCAAGGCTGTTCGTTTTCATAGACGAAGACGCGGCCAGTGTTAATGACGCGCTGTTTGCAGTGATTATCGATCCGGGCGGGTATATGAACGACATCCCCTCGCGCGCCCATAAGTCCGTTTATCCGTTGAGCTTTGCCGACGGTCACGTGGAAGCTTTTAAGATAATGTGTCGGGATACATTGGCCTGGAGTCCCTCAGAGCCAAATCCGGAGGAGATATCCAGTGACGGGACCGTCAATCAGGACATTATCAATCTACGCAACGCCGCCTACATTGCGCATTAATGATAATTGCAGGAGCGCATGTCCGTGTTCGCAAAAGCCGCAGCGCGTGGTTATGGCGATTGAAGTTCTCAATTCTAAAACGCAATGATTGTGCCGCAAAACTCTTTTCAATCGCGGCGATTTCACTTCTACTTCGCGCATGAAGGATTATTTCGCACCGCTTTCGGCCATCGCCTTTCTCGCGT
>Ga0070714_100004067_pt1 | contig 10990 bp, 9 predicted proteins | sample LARL83metaG_FD_65450 | JGI IMG/M metagenome (GOLD analysis project Ga0070714, IMG submission 65450) | Corn, switchgrass and miscanthus rhizosphere microbial communities from Kellogg Biological Station, Michigan, USA - LAR L8-3 metaG | ecosystem: Host-associated > Plants > Roots > Rhizosphere ... | reverse complement strand
CCGCGGGCGTCCGTTGGCAAGCCACACTGGCAGCTCTTGGAAGCTTCCTGGTCTGCTCCGAAACTCCCCAGGCGGCCGACCTCATCCTCGTCCTGGGCGGTGACTTCTATGGCCCGAGGATCTTAACCGCTGCAGAATTAGCGCTCCAGGGTTACGCCCCCAGGGTCTTGATCAGCGGCCCGCCTTATCGAGGCCAGCCGGCGGAACAGGCGCGCCCAGAGGGTGAATTCGCCATCGCATTTCTCGCCCGCCAGGGCTACCGGACAGACTCGATTGAGAGCTTCGGACACACTGCTCGTTCAACCATTGAAGAGGCGCTAGCCCTGCGGCCGGAGCTAGCCCGCCGGGGCGTCAAGCGGGTCCTGCTGGTAACCAGTGCCCACCATTCCCGCCGGGCCTTGATCGTGTTTCAGATGCTTTGCTCCGGGGTCCACTTCGTCTCAGTCCCGGCGCCCGATCCCTTCTACCACGCGGATCAGTGGTGGCGGGACGAGAGTTCGCGGAGGCTCTTCGTCTCTGAATGGAGCAAGATCGCCGCGTCCATCTTCGTAGCGCCCATCCAGAGATTCCGGCAGAACTGATCACCCACAGGTGCTCTCTGGTATCGATGGTGTAATCTGAATACCAGCAGAATGTACCCAGCTGGAGATCACGACTGCACTCCCAAACTGCTCTCTGTTTTGGTGCCGCTATACAACGAGGCTGAGTTCATCCAGACGGTTCTCGAGCGGATTGTGCGGGCTCCCCTTCCCGGCAGCCTGGAACGCGAGATCATCGTAGTTGACGATGCTTCCAGGGACGGATCGGCCGAGCTGGTCGAGGAATTTGCGGCGCGCTATCCAGGATTCATTCGGCTCATCCGATGTCCTGAGAATCGCGGCAAAGGAGCGGCTATCCGCGCGGCGATCGAGCAGGCTTGCGGCGATTACTGTCTCATTCAGGACGCTGATTTAGAGTACGATCCCCAGGAATATCGGCTGCTCCTGGAACCTTTGTTAGACGGCTCCGCCGACGTGGTCTATGGCTCGCGTTTTCTGAGCGCCGGCCGGCGCCGGGTGCTCTACTACTGGCACAGCGTCGCCAACCATGCGCTCACTACACTTTGCAACATCATCTCGAACCTCAACCTGACGGACATGGAAACCTGCTATAAAGCATTCCGTACTCCGTTGCTAAAAAGCATCCCCATTCGCAGCGATCGCTTCGGAATCGAACCGGAGATCACCATTAAGGTGGCCAAACGCCAGGCCCGCATCTACGAAGTGCCCATCAGTTATAGCGGGCGCACTTACGAGGAAGGCAAGAAGATCGGACTCAAGGACGCTTTCCAAGCTCTTTGGGTCATGCTGCGATTCTGGTTCACCGACGATCTTTATAAGGATACGGGCGCCGAAATATTGGACGCCTTTTCCGTCGCGTTCCGGTTCAATAGCTGGATGGCCGATACCATCCGGCCCCACGTGAAAAAACAAGTGCTGGAAATCGGGGCCGGCATGGGCAACCTTACTCGTACACTGGCGCGCGGCCGGCAACGATACATCGCCAGCGATATAGATAAGGAGCATCTTTCCCGGCTAGAGGCGCGTCTGCGTCATTACCCGAACGTGGAGACTCGGGCTTGCAATCTCTCGAAGCCGGTCGATTTTGAACCGCTGGCCGACGCCGTGGACACCGTGGTCTGCCTGAATGTCCTGGAACATATCGAAGATGATCGAGGCGGATTGCGCAACATTTATGGGGCTCTCTCGCCCGGTGGCCGCGCGATCGTCCTGGTCCCCTGCGGTCAGGAGATTTACGGCCAATTGGACGTGATTTTAGGCCATCACCGCCGATACTCGGCTCCCCAATTACACAGCCTTTTCGAAGAGGCCGGCTTTGAGGTCGAGCGCATCATCGAATTTAATCGCGTCTCCCGTCCCGGATGGTACATTACGGGCAAGCTCATGCAGCGATCACGCATCAACCGCTTCCAACTCCAGGTGTTTGATCGACTGGTATGGTTGTGGCGGCGCATTGATCGATTCCTGCCTTGGAAACCGACCTCGCTGATCGTCATCGCGGCTAAACCGCAGGCCCTGGGCCCCGTTACTTTGCCGGCGTCCGTTACTCAAGGGCAGTCCGCCGTACCCACTCAATGAAGCGTCTGACTACCGTACTTGTTACCGGCTCTTGCGGCCTAGTCGGATCCGAGGTCTCACGCTTTTTCGCACATCAGGGTTTCCAGGTCCACGGAATTGACAACAATCATCGCGCAATTTTCTTCGGACCCGAGGGCGATACCAGTTGGGTACTGGACCGGTTGCGGCGTGAGATCCCGGGCTATCAACATCAAGCTCTGGACATCCGGCAACGAGACGAGCTGCTGGCATTCATCGATGAGTTGCGTCCCGATCTGATCATCCACACCGCGGCGCAGCCCTCGCATGACCGCGCAGCGTCGATTCCCTTCCTCGACTTCGAAGTCAACGCCCTCGGAACATTGCATATGCTGGAGGGGGCTCGTCGGTCCTGTCCGGAATCCCCGTTTATTCACATGTCCACAAATAAAGTCTACGGGGACCGGCCCAACCAGATCGCGCTAAAGGAGCTGGAGACTCGCTTTGAATATGACGATCCGGCCTTTGCGAAAGGAATACCGGAAAGCTTTTCCATCGATCAGCGCAAGCATTCCCTGTTCGGCGCTTCCAAAGTTGCCGCCGACGTCATGGTCCAGGAATACGGACGCTACTTTAATATGCCCACATGCTGCCTGCGAGGCGGGTGCCTCACCGGGCCCAACCACTCCGGGGTCGAATTACACGGCTTTCTGAGCTATCTGATCAAGTGCAACGTCGAGGCCCGTGAATATAAAGTCTACGGCTACCAGGGAAAGCAAGTACGAGACAATATCCACTCTGAAGACGTCGCACGCTTCATGTTCGAATTTTGGAAGGCGCCACGCGCGGCGGAGGTCTACAACCTGGGTGGCGGCAAGGGAAACGCCTGCTCGATTCTCGAAGCTTTTCGGATGGTTGAGCGCATCACCGGGCGCCCCATGACCTGGCGCTATGTCGACGAAAACCGGATCGGCGATCACATTTGCTATTACAGCGACCTTAGTAAGATGAAGACCCACTACCCGGCCTGGGGCATTACGAAAAGCCTGGACCAGATCTTCGATGAGATCGCGGCGAGCTGGATGGAGCGGCTGGCCCAGAAGGCTACTTCGTGAAGTTGTTGATCACCGGCATCTGCGGCTTTGTCGGAAGCTCGCTGGCCGAATCCTTGCTTGATCGCCGTGAAGGACTTTCGATCTACGGTATTGATAACCTGATGCGGCCCGGTTCAGAGACTAATCGCGGGCGGCTGCAAAAGCTGGGTGTGGAGTTCGTTCACGGCGATATTCGTGCCGCCAGCGACTTCGAATCGCTACCGGCCGTCGACTGGGTAATCGATGCCGCCGCCGTGCCCACTATACTCGCCGGCGTCCAAGGCGACTTCAGCAGCCGGCAACTGTTCGAGCACAACCTTGCAGGCGTCCTGAATGTCCTCGAATATTGCAAAGCGCACAAGTCGGGTCTGTTGCTGTTGAGCACCAGCCGCGTCTATTCGATTCCCGCCCTGGCATCGTTGCCGCTGCGCGTCAATGAAAATGCCTTTCATTTGGACGACGCGGCGCCGCTGCCCTCTGGCGTTTCAAGCAATGGCATCGACATTGAGTTCTCCACTCGCGCGCCCATTTCCCTCTACGGAAGCACCAAGCTGGCCTCTGAGGTGGTGGCACTCGAGTACGGCGATGCGTTTGGCTTTCCGGTCTGGATTAATCGCTGCGGCGTGCTGGCCGGAGCCGGCCAATTCGGAACACCGGATCAGGGCATTTTTTCTTACTGGATCAATGCCCATCTGCGCCGGCGCCCGCTGCGATACATCGGCTTCGACGGTACTGGCAAACAGGTGAGAGATGCACTCCATCCGCGCGATCTGAGTGCTTTGCTGGACGCTCAGATGAACACGGATCGCGCTGGCGGGCAGCGCATCTATACCGCAGGAGGAGGGCCACAGGATGCGATGTCGCTGGCTCAACTCAACGCCTGGTGCGACGCGCGCTTTGGCCCGCATGCCCCCCTGTCGGATTTACGTCCTCGTCTCTACGACATCCCCTGGCTGGTCATGGACAACTGCGATGCGCAGCGAAGCTTCGGCTGGCGCGTGGGTGTTTCCGTCGAAGAAATCCTCACTGAAATCGCCGGCCACGCCGAGCGTCACCCGGACTGGTTGGAGATAAGCGGCCTGTGAAGGCGCCAAAAAAACCTCCGAATCAGGAGCCGCTTCATCTTCTTTCAGTCGTTATTCCCGCCCGGGACGAGGAAGGCCGCATCGGCGCCACCCTGGAGCATCTGTATGTAGAGTTGCGACTGCACGGAATCGAACATGAAATCGTCGTCGTGGATGACGGCAGCACTGACGCAACCTGGAAGGTTATCGAAGACGCCAAGTGCCGCGTTCCCACGTTACGGCCCATGCAGAACACCGACGAGCATGGTTTTGGCCGCGCCATCACCTTCGGCCTGGAGCGCATCCAGGGCGATGCGGTGGTGATCATGATGGCCGACGAATCGGACGATTGCCGCGATGTGGTGCGCTACTGGCAATTGCTGAATGAAGGCTGGGACGCAGTCTTCGGCTCGCGCTTCATCAAAGGCGGCGGCGTGATTGACTACCCGGCCCACAAGCTATTCATCAACCGGATGGCCAACCTGTTTCTGCGCCTGCTGTTCCACGTTCCGCTGAATGACTTCACCAACGCGTTCAAGGCCTATCGCGCTAAGGTGATCGAGGGATGCCGGCCATTTCTTTCGCCACATTTCAATCTCACCATCGAGATACCCTTGAAGACCATCGTTCGGGGCTATTCCTGGACTGTGATGCCCATCACGTGGAGGAACCGTCGCTCGGGAATCTCCAAGCTGAAGATCAGGGAGATGGGCAGCCGGTACCTGTTTATCGCGCTGTATTGCTGGCTGGAGAAATACTTCGCGCGCGGGGACTATAGAAAGCAATCCTAGGTGGTCGTACTGGTACTAATGCTTAGCGACAGCTCTCGGAAAATACAAGTTCTCATGGTATCTTGACTTACATCGTTATGCGCTCAGTTTCGCAATACCTATTCTTGTTAGCGGCCGTCAGCTTCTCGGCCTTGGCGAATCCGACGCCATCCGACCCGGAGATCCTGATTGATATCGGCGACGCTCCATTTAATCTAAGTACCGATTTCAACGTCATTCAACCGGACGGGACCACGCAGTTATTACCGTTCGATTTCCATAACGATACTGGGGGCATTGTTACCAGTCTCACGTTCAATACGACGATTAATAAGAATCTTACTGATACAAGTGCTTTCAACTGCCCCGCAGACCCGGGTTACTTCTTTTTCTGTAAAGTCAACTATGACGGGCCGAGCGGAGCACTTCAGTACCAGTTTTTTGGAGTGGGCCCTCCCGAGGGAGACGAAAACTTTGCCCTCTCAGGGGATACCGAATTTGGGGAGCACGAGGGCATCCCGATCGGAGGCGACTTCCAGATAGAATTACAGGGCTGGACTGTGGGTCCAGACACGGCGTCCTTATACACGAGCTTGCCTGAGTTTGACAACACCTTCACAGCCACCCCCGAGCCCTCCCAACTTGTGCTGCTCGCTGTGGCGTCGCTTCTCCTGGTCAGCATCGCCGGCATAATCCGCCGCAGAGAGAAACGAAAAGAAGAAAGCATCCCCACCGCCTAGAGCGCCCGGCGCTGCGAAGCCGCGCTATCCTCAGAACGGATGAGATCGATCGCCGCTATTGGTGCATTCCTGGCGGCTACAGGACTGTCGCTCGCTCAACCGCCGTTGGTCAATCCTGGAGGCATCGTCAACGCTGCGAATTTCACAGCCCCCGTGGCGCCCGGCTCGCTGGTCTCCATTTTCGGCTCCAACCTCGGGCCGCAGCCCGCTCCGGCCGACTCGATTCCGTTGCCCACTTCCCTGGCCGGAGTCTCGGTGAGCTTCAACGGATTGCTCGCTCCGTTGCTTTATGTCGCGCCCGGCCAAATCAACGCCCAGCTCCCGTTTGAGCTTGCCAGCAACGCCCCGGTCAATGTAGTGGTCAACAACAACGGAGTTTTATCGGCGCCTCAGACGGTCGACGTGAGTCCATTCGCGCCGGGTGTGTTCGCCATCGGAGGCTACGCCGTTGCCTTCGGCTTGGACGGCAGCCTGGCGGCTCCCGCAGGCGCGATTTCAGCGATAGCCAGTCATCCGGCCATCCCTGGTGAGACGCTGCAGATCCTGGCAATCGGCCTCGGCCCGGTGAAGCCGCCCGCAGTCACCGGAAACAATTCGCTGGATATGATCCGGCGGACGCTCGCAACACCCAGCGTCCTGATCGGAGGCTTGTCGGCGGACGTAACCTTCGCGGGACTCTCGCCGCAATTCGTCGGCGTCTATCAGCTCAATTTTGTCGTACCGTCAAACATCCCGCCCGGAGATGCGGTGCCGCTCCAAATCCAAATCGGCGGTGCGGTGGATACCGGAGCCGCCGCTATCGCGGTCAGTACTTCGGCGTGGACGGAGTGGGGGCAGAACGCGGCACATACCAGCAGCGTTCCCAACACCGGGCAGGACCTGAACCGCATTCTGTCCGATCTGGTCTACGATCCGCTCGTTCCCGAAGAGACCGCTGCGACCGGCGACCTCCTGGTCCACTATCAGGTTCCGCTCGTCGATGGAAACGATGTCTTCATGGAGTTCAAGAGCGGCGCCTTCGATAAGAGCACATACTCCAGCGAGGTCTGGGGCGAGACCCGCTTCACCTGGCAGAGCGGCCAATTGATGCGGGTCTGGTCCTATACCAGCGATTGGAAGGCGCCCGGGTCAAGCAACGATTTCTGGGAACCCGTGTTCCACGCGGCGGTCGGCAATGGCAGCGTGTACGTGCCCGGCGCCGGCGGCAGCATCATCCAACTCAACCAGGATACTGGGGACGTTACCCGGCGCGTGACGCCCTTTGGGACCGATACCAACACATATGAGACGGGGCCGATCACCGTGGATGCTGGCGGCAATTTGTTCTATAACGCAATCCAGGTTGTGGTGGATCCGACGAAGGGTTTTTATGCCAACGATGCGACCGATTCCTGGCTGGTAAAGGTCGCGCAAGATGGATCGTACTCGGTCGTGAGCTACAAGACCTTGACCGCAGTGGAGGCGCCTGCGCCGAATGCCCGCTGTCTCATTTCCTTTAGCGCGTCTCAATTTCCGTGGCCGCCCAGTCCTACGGCCGTTCCCCTAACAAACATCTGCGGAACGCAACGCGTGGCTCTCAATGTCGCTCCAGCGGTGGCGCCGGATGGGACTATCTATTCCATCACTCGCGCTCAGTTCAATAGCCGCTATGCATTCCTGGTGGCCGTGGCGCCCGATTTGAGCAAAAAGTGGGTTGCGTCGCTGCGTGATCGTTTTCATGATGGCTGCGGTGTTCCCGTCTCGAATGGGGGTTGGCTTCCACCCAACGGCGCTCCAGGCGGCTGTCGAGACGGCGCTCTATTGGGTGTGGATCCGGCGACGAATCGAGCGGGTGATGGAGTCGTGACGGATAGTGCGTCATCGTCGCCAGTGGTGGCTCCGGATGGAAGCATTCTCTATGGTGCGTACTCGCGTTACAACTACGCACAGGGCCATCTTATGCGGTTCGATGCCAACGGCAATTATCTCGGCGCGTTCGGCTTCGGTTGGGATTTTACGCCGGCGATTTATAATCATAATGGAACCTGGTCAATGATCGTCAAGAACAATCACTATGGCGTGGGTTCCTATTGCGATGACGACAATTTCTGCCCGCCGGATCGCAACGCCACTAATCCGGCCGCGCCGGAACAGTATTTTGTCAGCCAGCTTAGCCCGGACTTCACCCTTCAATGGAGCTTTCAGAACACCAATGCGCAGAGCTGCTCGCGAAATTCCGATGGTACGCTGGCCTGCGTTTCTGATCATCCCAACGGCTTCGAGTGGTGTGTCAATGCCCCGGTGGTGGATGGAAACGGGACGGTTTATGCGAACAGCGAAGACGGCAACCTGTATGCCATCAGCCAGGGCGCGGTTTTGAAGGAGAAGATTTTCCAGCAGCTGGCAATTGGCGCGGCCTATACTCCTGCTTCGCTGGGCGGCGACGGAAAGATTTACACTCAAAACGCCGGGCACATGTTCGTTGTTGGACAATAATCAGGTGGGCCTGGAAAGCGTAATTTTCTTCGAAACGCCGCAAGAGATTTTTGCACGCGTTTTTTCCGAGCTCAAGCCGCGGACCGCGACGCCCGCCGTTCGAGTGGAATTCCGCAAGTTCGCCAACGCCAATAGCTTTATTCAGTGGGACGAAGCAGGATTGAAGGTTCGCATCACCGATGTTCTGGATGGCGCACCGGCACAGATCCTGGAAGCGCTGGCGTACATTCTGTTGTCGAAGCTCCTGCGCCGCCCGGCCCCTCGGACCTATGCCGAGCGATACCGTCGATACCTGAACCGCAAGGAGATGCGGCGTAGCCTCGAGCTGGTAAAGCAAGCCCGGGGGCGCAAATTCGTCTCCGGTCCCAAGGGCAGCTTTTATGATCTCGAAGAGATCTTTGAAGAGTTAAACCTGCTCCATTTTCACGGCTTGATGGCGCGCCCGCTGCTGGGCTGGAGCCGTCGACCTTCGCGCGTGATACTGGGCCATTACGACCCATCCCACAACGCGATCATTCTCAGTCGGCTATTAGATGGCGCCGCAGTGTTGCGGCTGGCGGTCGAATATGTACTATTCCATGAGATGCTGCATCTGCGTTTTCCTGTAGACCATCGAGGAGCCCGCCGATGCGTGCACACACCAGAATTCAAGCAGGCAGAAAAGGAGTTCCCTCAACTTGCGGAGGCGAAAGAACTTCTGAAGAGTCTCTGCGGCTGAAGAGCGAGGCGTTTAGGCGTTCTCGGCCAATGCCATAGGCTGGAAGCCGAGTTGCGCGACCTGACTTCGCATGTTCTCAAGCGCTTGCATGAGTCTGGACACATCCAAGGAAGTCCAGCCCAGCGGATAAAGAGCTACCCGCAGCCGGACTGCACAGACGGCAAAGTAGAAGGTCGTCTGCTGACGCCACAATACCTTCGCAAACTCCGAGCGGTCTTCGGCCGAGTAGACGATCATGAGCCTGGCCATCCGAAGCAACCGATTGAAATCGCCAATCAAGAGGCGTAAATAACCTAAGAACAGCTTCTTACGCTCTTTCAAGAGCCGGGCGCCGATTTCAGGACGATAGCCGGGTTGTTGCGCCAAGAATTCGAAATCGCTCTGATCCAGCAATCGTTCCATAGGAGCAAAGCTGTCCAAAGAAAAGCTTTCGAACCACTCGACCGTGGAGGCCTGGTTGTCAGAACGGGAAGCCAGACGCCAAAACAGAAACACGAAGGCGCCAGACAACAATGCGACTATAATGCCCACCAGGATTAAGACCGTCATTTTGGCTGTGCCTCTTTTATATTACTTCCTGTTAAGCATATCGGATTACTTCGTTTAAAGCAATTATCCTTTTGTGATATTCTGTAACTTCTTAAAAACCTAGCCGATCCGGTGGTCGTCACGAGGGCGGAGGTTAGGATTTTGTCCTACGCCGGATCAGATTAGTTACGTCCGTTACAAAGTACTTGCGATCATTTTCTTGCGGCCCGACCGATGCTGGCATTGATGGTCTTTAGTTGTGAAATCAGACGCTCTTCATCGTCAGGGCGCCATTTGTGACCGACCACCAGGGTCTTGGTTTCGCCACGGCGGTTCAGGCCGATGAGCCAGAACATCAAGCAGGCTGTCGATGTTCCGATCAAGAGGGCGCTGATTTGCGGTTGCCACTGATTGTTAACGTTTCGAACAAAGAGCGCCGCAGCCTTCGTAAGGAAGTATACAGCGTATCCCACCGAATAAACGATCACGTTTCGACTCAACGGAATCGGGTAATACACGAGGAAAACCGTGATTAGCAGGACAAATACCAACAGGCTGGAAACGACCGCGCGGTCCAGCACGTAAAAATATTGAAACACTGTTTTGGGCGTTCTCTCCAGGCCCAGCAGTAGCAGCGCCATCATGATCGCTATTCCGAGGGTGATCTTGATATAACGGCGCGAGATACTGGCGATTCCCCCCAAGTCGCGAAGAACGCTGGCGTAACACTCCAGGACAATCAGTGCGTACAAGCATGCGATGGCCCCTTCCGTCGCTATCCAGGCGTAACCGTAGAGAACGGTTCCGTAGGTCAAGGCCGGCAGGGGGACGGATTGAAGAAATGCAAGCACCAAATAGCTGAAGAAGTAGACATATACTCTATGCAATCCAGCCCGCCACATCCGAAAACACAGGCCGACCAGGGCTACGCTTTGGAAAACGAGAAGGAAGCGCTCGAGGGGGGGCAGATGCATGGTTTCAAAACTGAAGAGACAATTAAGAGTCTAGCACCTGCCCCCGGCCGATAAGACCAATATCAGCGTACCGAGCTAACCAAGTCGCAACTGGGCGGGCATGGGGGCAGTGGTGCGTCAGCAGAAATTACTGTGACGAGAGCAAGGCTCACGCCAACCAGCAACAAAAATTTCTTAATCATGATCGAAATCTCCTCGTTTTTTGTGATTTGAGTAGGAACTCGCTGACAGATTAAGTGCTAGTAGTAACGGGAGGGAAAAAGTACTACACTATTTCGGTAAACAGAACATTTCTGGTTTTCGGGTGGACGAAAGGCTGGTGGGGCCTTTCTTCTCAGGGAGATTGGGTGTATCATCCGAGTGTCGGATGAAAAGTTCGCAAGCTAACGATGCCTTGGACCGGAGCGCGGCGTCGGACCTGTGGCGGAATACGCTCTCCCAAGTCCCGTCGCTTTTTGGAAGGCTGGTCTATCTGGCGTCGCTACGGAACGCCAACAGCGGCCGTTATGAGCACCACGGCTTGGCGCTGGT
>Ga0070714_100004066_pt1 | contig 10991 bp, 5 predicted proteins | sample LARL83metaG_FD_65450 | JGI IMG/M metagenome (GOLD analysis project Ga0070714, IMG submission 65450) | Corn, switchgrass and miscanthus rhizosphere microbial communities from Kellogg Biological Station, Michigan, USA - LAR L8-3 metaG | ecosystem: Host-associated > Plants > Roots > Rhizosphere ... | reverse complement strand
TCTTCCAGTTCCGGGTCGTCGCGGCGACGCCGAGCCGACGCTCGATGTAGGCGTTGTTGAGCTTGGTGCGGCCGTACCCGTCCGGGCAGTGCAGGTAGACCTCGCGGCCGGCCAGCGTGAACGTGGCCGTCTCGTTCGGCGGGACCTCCAGCCGCTGCGCGCGGTCCGGGGCGGGGCTCTGCTCCAGGAAGGTGACGTGCAGCTTGGTGGGATCGCTCTCCCGGTCGAGGTACGGGTTGCCTTTGAGCACCCGGCCCAGCTCGGCGCCGGTGCGCAGCAGCACGCGGACCTCGAGCCCGAGGTCGGCCGCGATCCGCTCCGCGATCCGGGCGGCGGTCTGCTGCTCGGTGCCGCCGGCCGGCTCGAACACGACGTTGCCGCTCTGCAGGTAGGTGGCCACCCCGGTGTGCCCGAGCGCCGCGAAGATCCCGCGCAGGTCGCCCATGCCGACCTTGGCCTTTCCCCCCACGTTGATGCCGCGCAGCAGCGCCGCTTGCAGTGCCACGATCAGAACCTCCTGCCGCCGGTGCCGGACTCGCCGCCCATTCTGGCGGACCGGGTGTCCGTCCGCTGCGGAACGCGCTGTAACGCACAGTGTTGAGCAGACGCTTGGAAACGGGTTGTGGATCGTGAACCGGCGGCGCCTTCGCGCTCGGACGGCCGGGCGCGGGCGCACGCCGCCCCGTCCCCACGAGCGACCGAGGAGCGCGATGGCGGTCTGGATGTTCCCCGGGCAGGGATCGCAGCAGCGTGGCATGGGCGCCGAGCTGTTCGCCAGATATCCGCAGCTGGTCGCCGAGGCGGACGCCCTGCTCGGGTATTCGGTGCGGCGGTTGTGCTTGGAAGATCCGGGCGGGCGGTTGCGCGATACGCGGTACACCCAGCCCGCGCTGTACGTCGTCGAGGCGCTCGCGTATCTGGACCGCCTCGACCGCGAACCGCCGCCGACTCTGCTGGCGGGGCACAGCCTGGGCGAGTACGCCGCGCTGTTCGCGGCGGGCAGCTTCGATTTCGGCACCGGGCTGCGGTTGGTGGTCCGGCGCGGCGAGCTGATGGCGCAGGCGCAGGGCGGCGGGATGCTCGCCGTCCTCGGCCCGGTCGCGGCGCGCATCGGCGAGGTGGCGGCCCGGTTCGGCGCGGCCGACGTGGACGTCGCGAACGACAACACCGATGAGCAGGTCGTGCTCTCCGGGCCGTCGGCCTCGCTCGCCGCCCTGGCCGCGCACGTCCGCGAGCTCGGCGGACGCAGCGTCACGCTGAACGTCAGCGCCGCGTTCCACTCCCGGCAGATGGTCGAGGCGGCGGAGGGCTTCGCCAAGTACCTCGCCGACGCAGAGCTCGTGGATCCGCGCGTTCCGGTGTTGTCGAACGTGACCGGCCGGCCGTACCCGCCCGGCGGGCTGCGCGACCTTCTGGCCGAGCAGATGTGCGGGCCGGTGCGGTGGAAGCAGAGCATGCGCTGGGTGCTTGAGCACGGCGAGACGACTGCCGTCGAGATCGGGCCGGGCACCGTCCTGACCGGATTCTGGCGGGCGGCCGAGCGCTCCTACGCTGCTGTCCCTCACGTTTCCGTGACCGCCCCCGTCGTCTCCGCCGCACGCGAGAACAGAGCGGAGGTTCGCGAGACCTGGGGGCCGCAACGGCTCGGCAGCGCCGGGTTCCGGGCCGACTACGGCGTCCGCTACGCCTATCTGTGCGGCGCGATGTACCACGGCATCGCGTCGAGCGACCTGGTCATCCGCATGGGCCGGGCCGGACTGATGGGCTATTTCGGCGCGGGCGGCCTGCGGCCGGAGCGGATCGAGGCCGAGCTGACCCGGATCAAGCGCGAGCTCGGCCGGGACGGCCGCTACGGAATGAACCTGCTGTGCACCTTGGACAATCCGCAGCTTGAGCAGGCCGTCGTGGAACTCTATCTGCGCCACGGCGTGCGTTACGTCGAAGCCGCCGCGTACCCGCAGCTGACCGAGGCGCTGGTGCAATACCGTTTCACCGGCGCACACCGGGACCGCGCCGGGCGGGCGGTCGCGGTCAACCACGTGCTGGCCAAAGTCTCCCGGCCCGAGGTCGCCACCGCCTTCCTGAGCCCGCCGCCCGCCGCGCTGCTCGATCGACTGGTCGAGCGCGGAAAGCTGAGCCGGGCCGAGGCCGACGCCGCCGCAGAGCTGCCGGTGAGCGGCGAGCTGTGCGTGGAGTCCGACTCCGGCGGGCACACCGACGGCGGCGTCGCGCTGATCCTGCTGCCCTCGATGCTGCGGCTGCGCGACGAGGTGGCCGCGCGCCACGGCTATCCCGGCCCGATCCGGGTGGGCGCGGCCGGGGGCCTGGGCACGCCCGAGGCGCTGGCCGCGGTGTTCCTGCTCGGCGCGGACTTCGCGGTCACCGGTTCGGTGAATCAGTGCACGGTGGAGGCCGGCACCTCGGAGGCGGTCAAGGACCTGCTCGCCGGACTCGACGTGCAGGACACGACCTACGCGCCGGCCGGGGACCTCTTCGAACTCGGCGCCCGAGTGCAGGTGGCGCGCAAGGGCACACTGTTCGCCGCGCGGGCGAACCGGCTCTACCAGGTGTACCGGCAGTACGGCGCCCTGGAGGAGATCGACCCGGCGACCCGCGCCACCCTGGAACGCGACTACTTCGGCCGCCCCCTCGGCGAGGTGTGGTCCGAGACGCGCGACTACCTGGCCGAGCGCCACCCGGAGGAGCTCGAACGGGCGCAGCGCGACCCGCGCCGCCGGATGGCGCTGGTGTTCCGCTGGTACTTCCGGCGCTCCTCGCGCGCCGCGCTGGACGGCGATCCGGGCGGGCGCGTCGACTACCAGATCCACTGCGGGCCCGCGCTCGGCGCGTTCAACCGGTGGGCGCTGGGCACCGAGCTCGAGCGGTGGCGCGACCGGCACGTGGACGTCGTCGCCGAGCGGCTGATGACCGCCGCGGCCGACTGCCTGCGCGACCGGCTCGCCGCGGTCGGCTCAGGAGTCTGATGGACGCCTTCTGATGGATGCCGTCTGATGGCCGGGGACTGATCGACCGATAACTGACGCGTCAACGTCTGGCTGTCATCTGGCAGGACGATTTCGGGCGAATCGACGCTCAACAGTGAGCAGCTTGGCCGCGCACGACCTGCTTACGATCCGCTCAGCAGGGCGGATCCCCGGATCCGTGGTCTGCCGTTCGGGACCATATGGCCAGCCCGGTATGTTCCGCCGCGTTCTGGCCGGTAGGGAGAATATGCAGATGTCTGATGGCAGAACCCTGGATCAGATCTTCGCCGCCCGGGCCCGCCGGTTCCCGGAGCGCACCGCGGTCACGTCGCAGGAGTCTGCGATCAGCTATCGCGACCTGGACGCGGCGGCGGACCGGGTCGCCCGGACGCTGCGCGGCCGGGGCGTCGGGGCGGGGACGCTCGTGGGCCTGTGTTGCGAACCGGGCATCCAACTGATCGTCGGACTGCTCGGCATCCTGCGCGCGGGCGGCGCGTACCTCCCGCTCGACCCGGCCTATCCGCAGGAGCGCCTGCGGCTGCTGCTGGCCGACAGCGCGGTCGGCCTCGCCGTCGGCTCCCGCACCGCGCTCGCCTCCCTGGACGGGACGGGTGTCGACACGCTGGCGCTGGATGATGTCGGCGGCGACGACGACGGTGACGGCGGCGACGAAGAAGAACCGGCTGGCACCGAGCGCGCAGAGGCGAGCGCTGACGACCCCGCGTACGTCATCTACACCTCCGGATCGACGGGCGTCCCCAAGGGCGTGCCCATCACGCACCGGAACGTGGCCCGGCTGTTCAGCGAGACAGCGCCCTGGTTCGGATTCTCCGAAACCGATGTCTGGACCCTGTTCCACTCGATCAGCTTCGACTTCTCCGTCTGGGAGGTCTGGGGCGCGCTGCTGCACGGCGGCCGGCTCGTCGTCGTGCCGCCGCGCGTCGCCCGCACCCCGGCCGAGTTCCTCGAACTGCTCGACCGCGAGCAGGTGACCGTGCTGAACCAGACCCCGTCCGCGTTCCGCGGCCTGGCCGCGGGCGGTCCGGCCGCTCCCGCCGCGCTGCGGCTGGTGGTGTTCGGCGGCGAGCGGCTCGACGTCGAGCTGCTCGAGCCCTGGCTCAAGCGCAACGGCGACGAGCTGCCCCGCCTGGTCAACATGTACGGCATCACCGAGACCACCGTGCACGTCACCTATCGGCCCATCCGGCAGCCGGACCTGCTGCGCCCCGAGGTCAGCCCGATCGGCACGCCGATCCCCGACCTCACGGTGAGCCTGTGCGACGAGCACGGCGCGCCGGTGCCCGACGGGGTTCCCGGCGAGATCCGGGTGAGCGGTCCGGGCGTGGCGTCCGGCTACCTCAACCGGCCCGAGCTGACCGCGGAGCGCTTCGTCACCGCGCCCGACGGCTCCGTCGCGTACCGCTCCGGCGATCTCGCGGTGCGCTCGGCCGGCGGGGAGCTCGAATACCTCGGCCGGATCGACGATCAGATCAAGGTCCGCGGATACCGGATCGAACCGCGCGAGGTCGAGGCGGCCCTGCGCGGCCACCCCGCCGTGGACGCCGCCGTGGTGACTTCGCGCGACTACGGGGACGCAGACGTCCGACTGATCGCGTTCATCCAGACGAAGCCCGGGTCCGACCGCGTGGCGCCGGGCGCCGATCTCGCGCAGGAGCTGTCCTCGCGCGCCGCCGAGCTGCTGCCGGCCCACATGCGCCCGTCGCGCTACGCATTCCTCACGCAGATCCCGACGACGGCCCACGGCAAGATCGATCTGGCGGCGCTGCGCCGCCTGGATTCCCGTGTGGAGAGTGCGAATGCGCCCGCTGCCGAGGCCGTGGCTGCGACCGCGACAGAGGCGGCCGTCGCGCGGATCGTCGAGGACGTGCTGCGCAGCGGACCGGTGCCGCCGGAACGCGACCTGTTCGACCTCGGCGCCACCTCGCTCGCGTTCGTCCGCATCATCGCCAAGGCCAACGAGGACTTCGGCGTCGCGCTGACCGGCAGCGAGCTGGGCGACACCGCCTCGGTGCGGCGGCTGGCCGCTGCCGTGGACGCGGCCCGCGACTCCGAAGTTGCTCAGTTTGAACCGGCAGCGCGGTCAATACATACAGCGCACCCGGCTTTCGCACGCTCCGCGACCAACCTCGGCTAGGAGAGGACGCCATGAAGGCGGCACCGCAGGAAACCCGACAGCCCCGGTTCGCGCTGAGCAGGCAGGACTTGGAGGCCTTCCACCGCCAGGGCTACTTCGGCCCGTTCAAGGTGTACGAGCCCGAGCAGATGGAGGCGCACTGGCGGCGCGAGCGGCTGCGGATGATGGACCGCAGCGACGCGGTCTACCAGGACGAGGCGGCCAGCTCCGGGAACACCAACATCGCCAACTACGACCGGCACCTCGACATGGAGTTCCTCGCCGACCACGTCATGCGCTCCGAGATCGTGGACCGGGTCGCCGGGGTGCTCGGCCCCGACCTGCTGTGCTGGCGCACCGAGTTCTTCCCGAAGTACCCGGGCGACGAGGGCACCGACTGGCACCAGGCCGACACCTTCGCCAACGCCTCGGGCAAGCCGCAGATCCTCTGGCCGCCGCAGGTCAAGGAGTTCGGCGGCACCATCACGGTGTGGACGGCCTTCACCGAGGCCACCGAGGAGACCGGCTGCCTCCAGTTCATCCCCGGCACGCACCAGTCGATGTACTACGACGAGACCAAGCGCATGCACTACGACCCCGAGTCGATCAACGCCACCGACAAGGGCGGGGTGCGCCGCGGCTTCTTCGGCTACGACTACCGGCAGCTGCAGAAGGACCCCGACTGGACGCCCGACGAGTCCAAGGCCGTGTCGATGGTGATGCGGCCGGGCGAGGCGATCATGTTCTGGTCCACCCTCATGCACGCCTCCAAGCCGCACGCGGGTTTGAGCCGGCAGATGCGGCTCGGCTTCGCCGCCCGCTACGTGCCCACCGCCGTGCGCGTGTATCCGGACACCGACGCGATCGAGGAGTACGGCGGCCGCGTCGTGCTCGACCGGTACGGCGCGGTGCTGGTCTCGGGCACCGACCGGTACGGCCACAACCGGCTCGTCGACCGCACCACCCGGGGCCACCGCTTTTCTCGCCCGGCCTGACGGCCCGACGACCTGACGGCCAAGGAGGCAGCGTTGCTCAGCACGAAGTCCAGGCAGGCGGCCGCCGAGCTGGCCGGGGCGGTCCTTTCCCTGCGCCCGATGATCGACCGGCTGGAGCAGCCGGTCCGGGTCACCCGCGCGGGAACGTCGCCCGCGTGGACGGCGGCGCGCTCCTCGCTCGCGGGCGAGCGCGAGGACCTGCAACGCGTGCTCGACCGGGTCACCGGCCGGCTCGGGTACCCCGCCTTCACCCTGCTGGACGAGCCTGCGCCCAGGGACGTGGACACGTTCGTCCGCACCGTCAGCCGCAGGCTGGGCCTCGCGGAACTGGCCGGGCCGCTGCGCGCCGTCGCGACGGATGGACTGCCGGCGCTGGACGAGGTCGTGGACGAGGTGTCGGCGGCGGACTTCGAGTCCTTCTGCCGACGCGAGACCGTCCGCACCCCGGACGGAGTCGCTCTGCGCGCTTACGTCGCGGGCGACCCCGGGTCGCCCGCCGTCGTGATCGCCTCGGCCTGCGGCATGCCCGCCCGGCTGGCCGAACAGTGGATACGCCGGCTCGCCGCCGACCACTACGTGCTGACCTGGGAGAGCCGGGGGCTGTTCGGCGGCGCCGACGACGTCGAGGAGTTCGACGCGGAGACCGGGGTGGCGGCCCAGGCGGCCGACCTGGTCGCCGTGATGGACCACTTCTCGGTGCCCGCGGCGCACGTCGCAGGGCTCTGCGGCGGAGCGGTGATCGCGCTCGCGGCGGCGGCCGCGCACCCCCGGCGGGTGGCCTCGCTGAGCCTGTGGCACGGCGACTTCGAGCTCGGCGACGACGCGCTCAAGACCGACCACCAGCGCAATCTCCAGGCCCTGATGCTCATGGCCACCCGGTCGCGGGTGAGCGTGGCCGGCATCCACGCCGTGCTGTGCCAGGCGATCTCCGCGAGCACCCCGCCCGACCTGGCGCACCTCGTGCTCTACCCGTACGCGACCGCCGAGCTGCTGTTCCGGTACTGCCAGCTCAACGGGGCGATCATGGGCACCGACGTGCGCGACCGGCTGTCCGCGGTCAGCCAGCCGTGCCTGGTGGTCACCAGCGAGGACGACGCGACCGCGCACCCCGAGGGCTCCCGCCGCGTGGCGCGGGCGCTGTCCGGCTCCCGCCTCCTGGTCGCCCCGCACGGTGACCACATCTCCGTCTTCAGGCGCCCCGAGCAGCTGCTGGAAGCCGCAATCCGATTCGTGAGGCAAGAGGGCAATCCGTGAGAACAATTTTCATCAGCCGCGAAGAAGTGTTCCTTATGGGGCGATGTTCGCGGGAAGAGGATGGGCAGTGACCATAACCGAGATCTCCACCATCGAGCGGTCCGGCGGCATCGGCGCCCACGGACCGTCCTCGCCCTCCGCGGTGTTCGCCGGACGCCTGCGCGCCCTGGTGAGCCGCGAGACCTCCGCGACGCAGGTGCGCGTCCCCCGCAACGCCCACGTCTTCAACGTCGGCGACCGGGACGACGGCCTGTACCTGATCGAGAGCGGCCAGGTCAAGACGGTCACGTACTCCCGCGACGGCAAGCAGTGCCTGCTCTCGATCTACACGACCGGGGACGTGTTCGGGGAGCTCTGCCTGCTGTCCACCGGCCGCGCCGAGACCGCCACCGCGATGCGCAGCACCACGCTGCGGCGCATCCCCGCGACGAAGTTCCGCGCGGCGCTGGCCGACCACGAACTGCTCGAGTCCTTCCTCGGCTACCTCACGCTGCGGCTCACCGAGCAGCAGCAGGTCATCACGAACCTGGTGACGATGGACAGCGAGCGCCGGCTGGCCGCGGTGCTGCTCATCCTGGCCGACAAGCTCGGCAAGCGCCAGGCGCTGGGGACCCGGATCGAGCAGCGCATCACCCAGGAAGAGCTGTCGGGCATGGTGGGCACCACCAGGTCCCGGGTCGGCTACTTCCTCAAGCGGTTTTCCGAGGCCGGGCTGGTGCGGCGCACGTCGGACTCCTTCTTGGTCATCGACGAGCACAGCCTGACGAACTTTCTCGAGGCCAGCTTCTAGTTTCCAGCCCTTGTGATCCACGGCCTGGGTTTTTCCGGTGCCGGGGTGCGCTGACGCGCGCCCTGCGCCGCCCCGGCCCTGGTGGCTGCGTGGGCGCACGGGCGGTGACGGCGAGGAGTGAGTGTGTACACACGGCAAGAGTCGGTCGGACGATCCGCGCACGCTGGTGGTGCTGGTGGTGTAGGCGACGCCCGCGTTTCGCAGGAGATCGCCGACCGGGTGCGCGGGGTGCTGGGCATCGTGTTCCCGGCCGCGCGTGCGACGAGCGGCGCAGACGCGGCCTCCGCGGCGGCCGGAACCGCGGTACGCGTGTCGGCCGCGGAGCTGGATCCTGTGCCGGAGCCGACTCTGCGCGATCTGGGCCTTGATTCGCTGTCCGCCGCCCGGCTCGTCCTCGAACTCCAGCTCGCGTTCGGCGTGCAGATCCCGCTGTCCGAGCTGCCGCGCTGCCGTGGCGGGCAGGAACTGGCCGAGTGGGTCGCAGCGGCGCTGGACGGCGCGGACGGTCCCGGCTCGGCGTCTGCATCCGTGCTGCCCGCGCTGACCGCGCCGACCGGGCTGTCACAAAACCCTGATGAGCGGCACGAGCCCTTCGCGCTCACCGCGATGCAGGAGGCTTATCTGGTCGGCCGGATTCCGGAGCTGGGCCCCGACCCGGCCGGCTGCCACGTGTACCGCGAGTTCGAGGTCCCGGATCTGGACCCGCAACGGCTGCGCCGCGCCTGGCAGCGCCTGGTCGAGCGGCACGAGGCGTTGCGGCTGGTCGTCACCCCCGACAATCGGCAGCGGGTCCAGGCCGAGGCACCGGACTGGAGCATGCCGGTCAACGAATGCGCGTCCGAGGACGCGGGACAGTTCACGCGGCGCGTCGAGGAGGTCCGCGCACGCCTGTCGCACCGCGACTACCCGCCCGGCGAGTGGCCGTTGTTCGCACTCGAAGTCACCCGGGCGCCTGGCCGCGCGGCCGTGGTCCACCTGAGCATCGACGCGCTGATCACCGACGGCCACGGGCTCGATCTCCTGCTGGACCAGTGGTGGCGGGCTTACGAACAGCCGGATGCGCCGCTGCCCGAGCCCGCCGCGCCGCTGCGCGACTGTATCAACGCCCTGCACGCGCAGACCGGCACCGATGCGTACCGCGCGGATCTGGAGTTCTGGAAGCAGCACCTGGCTGGTCTTCCGTCAGGGCCGCGTGTGCTGCGCGACGCTTCCGCGGCCGACGCCGCCGGGCCGGGCTCTGTCGAACAAGTTGCTGTCTTTCCGCGCCGCCGCCCCCTCACCGCGGAGCTGACCGTGAGCCAGTGGGCACGGCTGCGCCAGTACGCCGCCGCCCTGGCAGTGACCCCAACCGCGCTCGCGCTCACCGCCTTCGCAGACACGCTCACCCGATACGGGACCGCCGACCCTTTCACCCTCGTGCTGACGACCAATCAGCGCGGCAGGCTGCCCGCCGAGGTGGACACCGTCGTCGGACCCTTCACCTCCAGCTGCCTGACGCCTATCGAAGGACTCGCCGACAGCGGCTTTGACGACGCCGCGCAACGGCTCGACAAGCAACTGTGGGAAAGTCTCGATCACGGCGTGGTGTCTGGCGTCGAGGTCCTGCGCGAACTGCGTCCGGCCAGGGGCGTTGATGCGGGCCTTCAGGCGCCGTTGTTCCCGGTGGTGTTCACCAGCCTGCTCGACGGCACCCGTCAGAGCCGGTCGGGCGGGTTCGCCGGGTCGGTGCGGTACGCGCTGAGTCAGACCTCGGGCGTCGCTCTCGACGCGCAACTGTGGGAGCGCGACGGGCGACTGTGCCTGCGCTGGGACGTCGCCGAGACGGTGGCCGACGCGCAGGCCGAGGTACTGTTCGCGGGGTTCGTGAACGCCCTCGCCGCTCTGGCCGCCGCTGACCGCTCCGCGCCGGCCGACGAGCGTCCGCTGAACGAATTGCAGCAGGCTTACTACGTCGCGCGGGCGAGCGGCGGTCCCGAGGGAACGGCGTGGGACGGCTGCCAGGTGTACCACGGCTTCGACGTCGAAGACCTGGACGTCGAGCGGCTGTCCGCGGCATGGCTGCGGCTGCTCGACGAATACGAGTCCTTGCGTGGCACGGTCGGCGCGGACGGCTTGCTGCGCGTGTTGCCCGCCGCCCCCGAGACCTGGCGCATCCCGGTTGTGCGCCTGGCTGAGGGCGTCGATCCGGCGAGTCTCGCAGAGCCCTTAGTCTCACGTGCGCTCGCGCTCGGCCGCTGGCCGCAGTTCGACCTGCGGGTGACCCGTACTCCGCAGGGTCGCGCGACCGTGCACCTGACCCTCGATCTGATGATCAACGACGGCCGCAGCGTGCACTTCCTGATGCGCGAGCTGCTGCGCCTCTACTCGGACCCGGACGCTCGGCCCCGTCCGGCCGCCACGCGCGAGGAACGCGACGCCTGGGCGCGTGAGCAGGCGCCGCCGCCCCGTCGCACCGAAGCTACCGCGTACTGGCGCGACCAGATCGCGACGCTTCCCGCCGGACCCCCGCTGCCGATGGCCGGGGCGATCGGCGGGGAGCCGCGCCGGGTACGGCGCGAAGGCCGCGTGCCGGGCTGGCCGGCGCTGCGCGAGCGGGCCGCCGCGGCCGGGATCAGCCCCGACGCGCTGCTGCTCGCGCTGACCGGCGAAGCGTTGTCAGAGCTCTTCCCCGAGCCCTTCGCGGTATCGGCGGTGCGCTGGACGCCGGACACCGCGCCGTTGCGGCCAGGGGAGTACACCGCGCTCAGCTGGGTGCCCATGCGACCCGGCGTGCCAGTGTGGGAGCAGGCCGCCGCGGTCGAATCGCGGCTGCGTGCCGACCAGGCGAACGACGC
>Ga0070714_100004063_pt1 | contig 10996 bp, 9 predicted proteins | sample LARL83metaG_FD_65450 | JGI IMG/M metagenome (GOLD analysis project Ga0070714, IMG submission 65450) | Corn, switchgrass and miscanthus rhizosphere microbial communities from Kellogg Biological Station, Michigan, USA - LAR L8-3 metaG | ecosystem: Host-associated > Plants > Roots > Rhizosphere ... | reverse complement strand
ACCGTCGTCGGCGTGGTCGGCGACGTCCGGTACCGATCGATTGCCGAGGAAGCCGAGCCGAGCTTTTATGTGCCGCAGGGGCAATTTCCGTTCAATCGGCAGACGGTCGTCATCGCGACGCGCGCCGCGGATCCGAGCGCGATGGCGTCGACGGTTCGGGCTGAAATCGGGCGCATCGAGCCGCAGATGGCGGTCGACGTCGACACGGCGGAGCATCTGCTCGCGTCGACCCTCACGCGATCCGAGCTCGGGATGACGCTCATGCTCATCTTTGGAGCAACCGCGCTGATGCTGGCGGCCGTCGGCATCTACGGGGTCATTGCCTACGCGTCGGCGCAGCGGCTCGGCGAAATCGCCACGCGGCTCGCGCTGGGCGCGTCGCCGAACCAGGTCTTCTGGCTGCTGATGCGCCGCGGCCAGTGGCTCGCCGCGTCGGGCGTCGTCATCGGCCTCGCGGCCGCTTACGCCGGAGGGCGCACGGTCGCGAGCATGGTGTACGGCATCCACGCGTCCGATCCTGCCGTCCTCGCGACGGCGACGCTGGCGGTCGTCGCCATCACGTGCCTTGCGACGGCGCTTCCCGCCCGCCGCGCCTCGCGCATCGATCCGATTCTGGCGCTGCGCGGGGAGTAGAGACGGCCGGCTGAAGCCGGCCGCTACGTTTCCTCCGCCGCCGGAGATCGGCGCGGACACGATCATCCATCCCGCCGTCACCATCGGCGGCGCCACGCGGATCGGCAGCCGCACGGACGAGTACCGTGAACGGATGCGACGTGCACTATGATCGCGCGATGGCGGGCTCGCACACCTCGACGCCGACCTCAACTTATGCGCCGATCGCCGGAGGCCGCTTCATCATGGGCACCGAGCGCGGGCAGGACGACGAGCGGCCGCCGCATGCCGTCGTCGTCGATCCGTTCGAGCTCGGCGTGTATCCGGTGACTCGCGCAGACTACGAGCGCTTCATCAGCGCCACCGGGCACGAACCGCCGCGCGACTGGTCGCTCCCCACCTTTGCGCAGCCCGACCTCCCCGTCGTCGGCGTCAGCTGGCTCGACGCGGTGGACTACTGCGCCTGGCGCACGGTCGAGGAGGGACGCGCCGTGCGGCTGCCGACCGAAGCCGAATGGGAATTCGCGGCGCGCGGCCGGCAGGAGGCGCTCTTTCCCTGGGGAGACGTCATGCCGGCATGGATTCCCAACGGCGGGCGCGGTCCGCTCGAGGCGCCATGGCCCGTGACGCTCGGCGAGCCGACCGACTTCGGACTCTTCGGCATCGCCACGAACGTGCACGAATGGTGCGCCGACTGGCACGACAAGGACTACTACACCCGTTCGCCCGAGCGTAATCCCACCGGCCCCGACGCCGGGGTGCGTCGCGCGTCGCGCGGCGGGTCGTGGCGCCACGTGTACACGATGTGCCGCGTCACGCTCCGCAGCAAGCTCGATCCGTCCTTCCGGTACAACGACTACGGCTTCCGGCTCGCCCGAAGCCTCTAAGCGTCGCGGCAACCGATTGGAGCCACCCATGCGACCAGCTCTTGGGAACTACGTCAGCGTCGCGCGCATCGGCGCTTCACAGGACGCCGTATGGCGCGTTCTGACCGATGCGGCTGGCTACGCGGCCTGGAATCCGGAGATCGTCGCGATCGACGGACAGATGGCGCTGAACGCGCGCATCAAGGCGAAAGTCAAAGTGCAAGGCGGCGCGATACGGTCGGTGGGAATGCGCGTCACGGCTTTTGACGAGCCCGTCCGGATGGAGTGGGTCGGCGGCCTCCCGTTCGGCCTCTTCGTCGGACGACGGTTGTTTACCGTCGTGCCGCGCGACGACGGGGCCGAATTCAGGATGGAACTGCGGATGACCGGGCCGCTCGCACCGCTCATCATCAGGTCGGTCGGCGATCGCCAGCCGGATATCGATGGTTTTTCCGCAGCGCTCAAGGCACGGGTCGAGCAGCTTGGGAGCTCGACCGGTTGAGGTCAGTCGGTTGTCGTCTGCGTGGCGGTCGGCGCGCGATCCGTCGTGTCGGCCCATGCCCAGCCGGCGAGCCAGGCCGCTTTCTGCGGATTGCGCCGCTTCGGATTCGCGTCCTGCTTGGCTCCGGACAGCCGAGCTTCGCAGCCTTCCTGCCACGCGCTCTTCCATAACTGCACGAACGCGTCGTCTTTTTTCGAGGCACGGCGGCGGCGCCACCGACCGAGCGTGGACCCTATCCACGTCGCCGTCTTGATCACGCGGGAGGATTGCGAGTTCGGCATGTTCATTTATACGATGGCGCGCGCCGCTCCGGCGACGTCAACCGAATCCTAGAGGTCTCCCCAGAGAAATTGGAGCACGCTGATGGCCGCCACCGGGACGGCATCAGCGCGCAGCGTCCGATGGCCCAGGGTGACCAGCCGGAAGCCGCGTTCGCGCGCCGCCCGCCACTCCGCCTCGGCCCATCCGCCCTCGGGCCCCACCATCACCAGGGCATCGTCGGGCGTGGCCGTCTCGCGCAGCCGCGACAACGGCTCGACTGGAACCTCGACCGACGGCTCGACCAGCATGAGCGCGAGCGCCGGCCGCGGCTCGTCGAGAAAATGATCGAAGGCGAGCGGCGTCCGGATCTCCGGCAGCACCGCTCGCCGCGACTGCTTCACCGAGGCCAGCGCCACGCGCTTCCATCGCTCGACCCTCGCCCCTCGCAGGAGCGCGGCGACCGTCACCTCGGTGTGCTTCGTCACGACGGCCTGAATCGCGCTGACGCCCAGCATGACGGCGTCGCGAACGATGTCGTCCATCTTGTCGGACTTCAGGACCGCCTGCACCAGTGTCAACGGGACGGCGGCCTCCGCGGCCGGCTCGACGCGGGTGGTGAGCTGGACGCGGACATCGCGCCGCTCGACGCCGACGACCCGCGCGAGAAATTCGCCGCCCCGGCCGTCGAAGATCGAAACGGTGTCGCCGACGCCGAGCCGCAGCACGCGCGTGAGGTGCTCGCCTTCGTCCCGCGGCAGGACGACCGTCTCGTCGCCGGGGTCCATCGCGGGCGCAAAGAAGCGGTGCACGGGTCTCATTATGGTGCGAAGGTGCGAGGCGCGCACGTAGGCCGTGCCCGGGTGCGCGCGGGCGCGGGTGCTATACTCGCCGCGGGATGTTCTTTCGCGGTCAGATCATCGGCAAGTACAAGATTCTACGAACGATCGGCAGCGGCGGATTCGGCACCGTCTACCTCGCGGAAGACACCTGGATCGACAAGCGCGTGGCGCTGAAGGTCCCCCACAAGCAGAGCGTCGATTTCGGCGAGCTGCTGCGCGAGCCGCGCCTGCTCGCCAGCCTCAATCATCCCAACATCGTCACGATCCTCACCGCGGAAAAACAAGAGAACGTCTTTTTCATCGTGATGGAGTTCGTCCCGGGCGAGACGCTCGAGACGATCATCGCGCGCGACGGCGCGCTCGATCTGCCGGTGGCGCTCGACTACACGTGCCAGATCTGCAACGCCGTCGACCACGCGCACCGGCAGGGCGTGCTGCACCGCGATCTGCGGCCCTCGAACGTCCTCGTCGCCGACCGCGGGCTGGTGAAGGTCGCCGACTTCGGCACCTCCCGTTTTCTCGAGATCGCCGCCCACGGGACCACGATCATCGGCAGCCCGCCCTACATGGCGCCGGAGCAGTTCCACGGCAAGGCGGTCTTCGCGTCCGACATCTACTCGCTCGGCATCACGATGTACCAGATGCTGACGAGCGTGCTGCCGTACGACACGCCGTCGACCGCCGATCTCGATCGGCTGATGCGCGGCGAGCTGACGACCGGACCGCGGATGAAGAATCCCAAGGTGCCGAAGACGATCAACGACATCGTCATGAAAGCGATGGCGCCGGAGATTCCCGCCCGCTATCAGCGCGCCAGCGATCTGCTCGACGATCTGCTCGCGGCCCGCGGCAAATTGGATCCGCGGCGCACGCCGCGGCCCACGCCCGTCAGCGGCGATCCGGCCGGAGGGTCCGCAGCCGGCGACGCGGTCGTCGAGATCCAGGCAAGGCTGCGAGCCCGCGAAGCGCCGCAAGCGCGCTTCTGCTGGCACTGCCGCAAGCCGCTCCACGCGCGATCCGATCGCTGCCCGTTCTGCGGAGAGGCGCAGTAGAATAGTACGAAGGAGCGGACATGGCCTTTCCGGGCACGGGCAAGATCTGGATGAACGGCAAGCTGGTCGACTGGAAGGACGCAACAATTCACGTCGCTTCACATGTTGTCCATTACGGCAGCGCCGTGTTCGAGGGAGCGCGCTGCTACGCCACGCCCAAGGGCTCGGCCTGTTTCCGCCTCGACGCGCACATGCGCCGGCTCCAGCAGTCCTCGAAGATCTACCGGATGGACTACCCGCTCGATCTCGACGGATGGATGGGCGCGGTCCTCGATACCATCCGCGCGAACGCGATGAAAGCCTGCTACATCCGCCCGCTCGTGTACCGCGGGTACGAGACGCTCGGCGTGAACCCGTTCCCGAATCCGGTCGACGCCGCCATCATGCTCTGGGAATGGGGAACGTATCTCGGCGGCGACGCGCTCGAGAAGGGCGTCGACGTCAAAGTGAGCAGCTGGTCGCGGATGGCGCCCAACACCCTGCCAGCGATGGCGAAGAGCTCGGCCAACTACGCGAACTCGGCGCTGATCAAGATGGAGGCGATTACCGACGGCTATACGGAGGGCATCGCGCTCGACGTCTTCGGCAACGTCAGCGAGGGCAGCGGGCAGAATATCTTCATCGTGCGCGACGGCGTGCTCCTGACGCCGCCCATCGCGTCGTCGATTCTCGGCGGGATCACGCGCGACTCGATCGCGACGCTCGCGCGCGATCTCGGCTTCGTCGTCTCGGAAGTGAACATTCCGCGCGAGGCGCTCTACATCGCCGACGAAGTATTCGTCGTCGGCACCGCCGCCGAGGTGACGCCGATTCGATCCATCGACAAGATCCAAATCGGGAACGGCCGGCGCGGCCCGATTACCGAGGCGCTGCAGCGCGCCTTCTTCGACGTCATCAACGGCGACGTCCCGGATACACACGGGTGGCTCACCTACGTGTATCCCGAGGAGGCCGCCCTCCGCGTCGCCAGCCACCAGCGACCAGCCACCGTACATGCACGTTAACGACCTCCTGGCCATCGCCGTCGAGAGCGGCGCGTCCGACCTGCACATCAAGGTCGGCAGTTTTCCGATGATGCGCATTCGCGGCATCCTCGTCCCGGCCTCGGAAGAGCGCAAGCTCGATCACGAGGACGTCGTCGCGATGAGCGCCGCCGTGATGTCGACATCCCAGCGCCAGAAGTTCAAGGAAGCGCAGGAAGTCGACCTCGCCTACAGCGTGCCGGGCCTCGGCCGCTTCCGCTGCAACATCTTTCAGCAGCGCGGCACCGTGGGCCTCGTCCTCCGCGTCATCCCCATGCAGATTCGCACCATCGACGAACTGGGGCTGCCGCCGGTGCTCAAGACGATCTCGTCGGAAGAGCGCGGTCTGGTTCTGGTGACGGGCACGACCGGCAGCGGCAAGAGCACCACCCTCGCCGCGATGATCGATCACATCAACAAGACGCGGTCGGCGCACGTGATGACGGTCGAGGATCCGATCGAGTTCCTGCACCGCGATCTGAAATCGATGGTGAACCAGCGCGAAGTGGCGGTCGACACGCGCTCGTTCGCGCAGGCGCTCCGGAGCGCGCTCCGTCAGGACCCGGACGTGATTCTGGTCGGCGAAATGCGCGACTTCGAGACGATCGAAACCGGGCTGCTCGCGGCCGAAACGGGCCACCTCGTGTTCTCGACGCTCCACACGCTCGACGCGACGGAGACCATCAACCGCATCATCGCCGTCTTTCCGCCTCACCAGCAGAAGCAGATCCGTCTGCAGCTCGCGAGCGTGCTGAAGGCAGTGGTCTCGCAGCGCCTGATGCCGAAGATCGACGGCAAGGGTCGCGCGCCGGCCGTCGAGGTGATGATCAGCACGCCGTTCATCCGCGACTGCATCGTCGACAAGGACAAGACGCATCTCATTCCGGGCTCCATCGCGGCGGGCACGTCGCAATACGGGATGCAGACCTTCGATCAGTCGATCTTCAGCCTGTTCGAGCAGCGCCTCGTGTCGTACGAGGAGGCGCTCAGGTGGGCGAGCAACGTCGACGAATTCAAGCTGCGTGTCCAGGGCATCTCGACCACATCGGATCTCAGCCGGGACGAGATGGCCAAGACCGTCGTGGGCGGCGCGAAGCCGCCGCAAATCACGCGATTCGGATCCTAACCGCCGCTACCGCGCGGCTCCCGGCAGCTTGAACGCGACGAACTCCGACGGGTAATTGCCGCCGCCGACTCCCATCACGAGATACTGCTGCCCGTTGAACATGTAGGTCATCGGCGATCCGGTGACGGGCGCCGGCACGTACACCGCGCCCACTTCCTTGCCGGTGGCCTTGTCGTATGCGCGCACCATGGCGCCGCGCTGGCCGACTGATGTCGTCGTGTAGCTCGGCTCGCCGGCGACGAGCAGCGTCTTGGTCACCAGCGTGCCGACCAGGCCGCGCTGCCCCGTTCGCGGAATCGACAGCCCCTTGAGCGCAGGATGGTTGCGGACAACGTCCGGCGTCTCGCCGTGCGCGATCTGCCACCGGATCTCGCCGGTGTCCATGTTGTAGGCGGTGATGCGTCCGTACGGCGGCTTCACGAGCGGCAGCCCCTGCACGGTCATCATCGCGCCGCCCTCGGCGCCGCCTTCGCCCGCCGCGCCACGTCCAGCGGCGCCCGCCGCACCGATCGCACCCTCCGCACCGGCCCGACCCGCCCCACCTCCCGCAGCCGCCCGACCTGCCCCATCTGCCGCCGTGCGTGCCGTGCCGACGACGAAGTCCATGTCGGACCGCTGGGGATTCGGGGGCACGAGGCCGATCGGGCTGATGTTGGTCTGCGAAAACACATAAAGCGTATGCGTTTCGGGATCGTAGGAGCCGCCGGGCCAGTTGGCGCCGCCGGTAATCGACGGCAGGACGAGCGTCTGCAGCGGACCTTCCGCCTTGCTGACGACGGCCGGCGTGAAGAGCGGCCCGATCTTGTAGCGCGAGACGAGTTGGACGGCTTCCGCGTGCAGCTCCGGAGTGAAATCGATCAGGTCGTCGAGCGAAACGCCCTGGCGTTCGAACGCGGGCGGCTTCGTCGGAAACGGCTGCGTCGGCGAATACCACTCGCCGGGCACGTCGCCCTTCGTGACGGGGCGCTCCTCGATCGGCCAGATCGGTTCGCCGGTCGCACGATTGAACACATAGAGGAAGCCCTGCTTGGTCGGCTGCGCGAGCGCTTTCACCGTCTGGCCGTTCCGCGTGATGTCGACGAGGATCGGCGCGCACGGGATATCCATATCCCAGATGCCGTGGTGCACGAGCTGGTAATGCCACTTGCGCACGCCCGTCTTCAGATCGACGGCGACGATGCTCTCGCCGAAGAGGCCGTTGCCGGGACGATGACCGCCGTAATAGTCCCCGGTCGGCAGTTCCACGGGCAGGTACGCGAGACCGAGCTGCTCGTCGACCGACATTTGTGCCCACACGCCGGTGTTCCCCGTGTACACCCACGACTCGTTCAACCACGTGTCGTGGCCGAACTCGCCGACCTTCGGGATCGTGTGGAAGATCCAGAGCCGCTTGCCGGTGCGGACGTCGAAGCCGCGCACGTATCCCTTGACGTTCTTCTTCGAACGCGGCTGCAGGCCGGTCCGGTGCGCGGCGCCGACGATGACGACGTCGTTGGCGACGATCGGCGTGGCGTGAAGCCCGACCTCGCCGGTCTCGAGATCGATCTCCTGATCGTCGTCCTGCTTCAGATCGACGACGCCGTCTTTGCCGAACGCGGTGACGACCGCGCCGGTCTTCGCGTCGAGCGCGACGAGCCGGTACCCCGGCGTCACGTACAGAATGCGGGCGTCCGTGCCGTCGCTCCAGTATGCGAGGCCGCGTCCGGAGAGCAGCCTTGGCGCGTTCGTGCCTCGGGCTCCTTCGCGCTCGCTGTGCATCCAGACGAGCTCGCCGGTGCCGGCGTCGAGCGCGACGACCGCCCGGCGCGAACCTGCGGTCGAATAGAGCATGCCGTTCACCATGAGCGGCGTCGCCTGCAGATTGAACTCAGGACGCGGGCCGAGCTTGTCGGTCTTGAAGCGCCAGGCGACATCGAGATCCTTGAAGTTCTCGGCGTTGATTTGATCGAGCGGCGCATACCGGGTGCTCGCCAGATCGCCGCCGTAGGTCGTCCATTCGCCGTTCCTGGTGCCGCTCTGGCCGACGACGGTGGCCGCGGCGCACAGGCAGGCGGCCGCCGTCGACGCTATCTTCGAGGCTCGGTGCATGTCCGTTACTATAATTCGTCTCCAGAGATGACAGCGTAAGGCTTTCAGCATGAATGCGTACGTGGACGGCCTGAAAATGCTTGCGCGGCGGGAGCTCTCGGAGGCTCAGGTGCGCCAACGGCTCGCCCGCCGCGGCTACGACGAGGACGCAATCGAGCAGGCCGTTGCCCGGCTGAAAGCCGAACGCGCCCTCGACGATGCGCGCGTGGCGGCGGCAATCGCGCGGACCGAGACGGCGATCAAGCGCCGCGGCAAGCTCCGCGTGACGCGGGCGATCGAGAGCGCCGGCATCGCACGGACCGTGGCCCGGAGCGCGGTGGACGAGCTGTTTGGCGAGCTCGATCCGGACGCCCTCATCGCGTCGTCGCTCGCCCGGCGCCTCCGTGGCGGCCGGATGATTGCCGACGATCGCGAATTCCAGCGGCTGTATCGTTACTTGATTGCCCAGGGCTTCGACGCCGACCAGGTGCTGCGGGCGCTGCGCGCCCGTTCGGTAAAATAGGGAGAGATGACTTCCAACGAGATCCGCGCAAGCTTCCTCCGGTACTTCGAGCAGAACGGCCACCGCGTCGTGCCGAGCTCGCCGCTCGTGCCGGGCGACGACCCCACGCTGCTGTTCACGAACGCCGGCATGAACCAGTTCAAGGACACCTTTCTCGGACGCGAGACGCGCGAGTACACCCGCGCCGCGACCTCGCAGAAGGTGATGCGCGTCAGCGGCAAGCACAACGATCTCGACAACGTGGGCCCCTCCCATCGCCATCACACCTTCTTCGAGATGCTGGGGAATTTCTCCTTCGGCGACTACTTCAAGAAGGACGCGATCCGCTACGCCTGGACCCTCCTCACGGAGGTGTGGCAGATGTCGCCGGAGCGGCTGATCGTGTCGATCTTCAAGGGCGAGAACGGCATCCCGCGCGACGACGAGGCGTACGACATCTGGAAGCATTACGTGCCGGCCGATCGCATTCTCGAGCTCGGATCGGACGACAACTTCTGGCAGATGGGCGACACCGGCCCGTGCGGCCGCTGTTCGGAGATTTATTACGTCCGCGGCGGCAGCGGCAGCGACCCCGAAATCGAGATCTGGAACAACGTGTTCATGGAGTTCGAGCGCAGCGCCGACGGCGTGCTCACGCCCCTTCCGGCGCCGTCGATCGACACCGGCATGGGGCTCGAGCGGATCACGGCGGTCCTGCAGCGGACCGACTCGAACTACGACACGGACATCTTCAAGCCGCTCCTCACCCGGATTGGCGAGCTCGCCGACGTGTCGTACGGAAAGAACGAGCGCACCGACATCTCCATGCGCGTGGTCGCCGATCACATACGGTCCACGACATTTCTCATCGCCGACGGCGTGATTCCGTCGAACGAATGGCGCGGCTACGTCCTGCGGAAGATCATGCGGCGCGCCATGCGGCACGGCAAGCATCTCGGGATCACCGAGCCGTTCCTGCACCGGCTGGTCCACGTGCTCGACCGAGAGATGGGCGACGCCTATCCGGAAATCAGACGGCATCGGGAGATGATCGAGAAGACGATTCTCGCCGAGGAGCACCGCTTCGAAGCGGTGCTGACCGAAGGACTGCCGCGCCTCGAGAGCGAAATCGCGAAGGCGCTCGAGACCCCCGAGCGCGTGCTGGACGGCGAAGCCGCCTTCAGGCTCTACGACACCTTCGGCGTGCCGTACGACTTCATCGAAGATACCGCGGCCACGCAGGATGTCCGCGTGGATCGCAACGCGTTCGACCTCGCGATGGAGGCGCAGCGCGGAAAGGCCCGGGCGCAGAGCGCGTTCGGCGGCAAGAAGGGCGAGGAATTCAAAATCGAGAGTGACGGCCCGCTTGCCGGCGTCGGCGATCAGTTCGACGGCTACGCCAGCACGCGCGTGGCCGGCGTTCCGGTTCTCGCGCTGTTCGACGAGGCGCGTCAGCCGGTGGACCGCCTCGGCGCGGGCAGCATGGGGTATGTCGCGCTCGCGCGCACACCTTTTTATCTGGAGGCCGGCGGGCAGGTGTCCGACGCGGGACGCATCGTGAACGAGGCGAACGGCGCGACCGCCACCGTCGAGGGGCTCGCGCGGATCCGGACCGGACTGCCCAGGGCGCACCGTGTTCGCGTCACCTCCGGCGAGCTACGCGTCCGCGATATCGTCACGGCCGAAGTCGACGCCGACGTGCGCAACGCGACGCGGCGGAACCACACCGCGACGCACCTTCTGCACGCCGCGCTCCGCCAGGTGCTCGGCACGCACGTGAAACAGGCCGGGTCGCTCGTGGCGCCCGAGCGCCTGCGTTTCGACGTCCATCATTTCCAGCCGATCACGCGCGAGGAGCTGAACCGCGTCGAGCGGATCGTCAACGAACAGATCTGCCGCAATACCCCCGTGACGACCGAAGTGCGCTCGACCGAAGAGGCGATTTCGGCCGGCGCGATGGCGCTGTTCGGCGAAAAGTACGGCGACAAGGTCCGCGTCGTCAGCGTGCCGGGCTTCAGCATGGAGCTGTGCGGCGGCACGCACGTGAGCGCGACCGGCGACATCGGCTTCTTCGCGGTGATCGCGGAGAGCGGCGTCGCGGCTGGCGTGCGGCGCATCGAGGCGGTGACGGGCCTCGGCGCGCTCGA
>Ga0070714_100004062_pt1 | contig 10998 bp, 10 predicted proteins | sample LARL83metaG_FD_65450 | JGI IMG/M metagenome (GOLD analysis project Ga0070714, IMG submission 65450) | Corn, switchgrass and miscanthus rhizosphere microbial communities from Kellogg Biological Station, Michigan, USA - LAR L8-3 metaG | ecosystem: Host-associated > Plants > Roots > Rhizosphere ... | reverse complement strand
GCCGCTGGCGCAGATCTCTGGGATTTCGTTAGGCGGTTCTCGGGCCGCGCCGACGACATGGGCTACGTCGCCCTCGCGACGCGTTTCCGCTCGCTGCTCGCGCGGCATGGCCGCTCGTCCGGCCCGGCACAGGCGATGGGAGCCTAACGCCCCCTGCACCAAGAATTCTCAAAGGCGCTTCACTAACGGCTCTCGTCGTCGCGAGGCGCGTCGTCCGAACGCGAGAACCGCCGAAAGAGAACACGCACGAGGACCGAAGCTGCCAGAAAGCCAATGCCGGTCCAGCGGAGCCACTCGATGTCCGCGCGCGCGCCGTAACCCCACAAAATGAGGCCAGCGATGGCCAGCCCCAGCTTCAGCTGCGTTAGCCAGGATGGCTCCGTTCGCAGGCGTCGCGTCCGGTCGCGATCATATCGAGGAAAGAAAACCACCGTCGCTCCGCTGCTACTCTTGCCTTGCGCTAGGTACCGGAGTTTCCCGACCGCCGGCGCAACGCGGCACGGAAGTCCTCTGTCGCGCGTGCTTCGACGTCGGTCACGATTCCCGCGGCGATACCATCATCGAACGAAAGCGCGTCGAGTTTGTAGAGCAGCCACTTCGTCAACGCGAGTGATGTGGCCGAGGAACCAGAGAGGCCAGCGAGCATGGCATTCACATCAGCCTCGAAGCTCGGTGCTGGAAGGACCCGGCTGACCAGACCGATGGCGCCCGCCTCCTCTGCGTCGATTACCCGGCCGCTGAGTACGAGATCGGCCGAGCGCTTCTCGCCGAGGGTGCGACGAAGTATCGGCAGCGTAATCGCGGGAACGAAGCCCATACGAACCTCGGGAAATCCGAACTCCGCATCCTGATGCGCAAGTGACACGTCGCAGGCGAGCACCAACCCGGCGCCAGGCCCCAGGGCCCGGCCACGAATGGAGCACACCACCGGCTTCATCAACGCCCGAATCGCGAGATAGACGCGGCCTACCGCTTCGGCGTCCTGGCGCTGGGCGTCGCCCGATTCGGTACCGAGGCGCGACATTGCGTCCAGGTCCACACCGGCACAGAAGTCATCCCCTTCACCCGTGAGATGGACGACGCGCACCTGATTATCCGACTCGAGCTGCTGCAGCCCCGCGAAAAGCTGCTCCGCCATCTGCTGGTCCATGACGTTCTGGACCTCGGCGCGCGTGAGCGTTAGGCAACCCACGACACCGCGGCGCTCGACGCGTACCGCGCTCATTGGCGAGCCGCCGGAAGGGAAAGCCGCCGCGCCTCTCCATCGGGAACATCGATGGACATGCGAAGAAGCGCGGTGGAGAACACCTTGCCCTGTGCATCGGTCTTGAGCGAGAGCGTTCCGCCGCCGTCGAGCGCGCCATGCAGCAGGAAATTCAGCGCCTTGAGATTCGGAAGTTCGTACCGCTCGACCTCTCCGGTAATGACGCCCGTGAAATGCTCGCGCACGCGGTCGCGGGTCACGTACTCCTCGAGCACCGAGTACCACTCGGGGCGAAGCGCGATGACACCGACATTGGCCGTGTCTCCTTTGTCGCCGGATCGGGCATGTGCGATGTCGACCAGCTGCACGCGCATCACGCCACCTCCACTTTCGTCTCGACGACACGCTTGTCGATCAGCGCCGGCCAGTACGCCACAATCTCTTCGACCTTCGGCCGGCCGCCGGCGAAGCCCGTCACGGTCGGCGGCCCGTTGAGGACCAGTGGCGCGAGCTCGCGGGTGAAGCGCTCGACCGTTGCCCGATCCGCCGAGCGAACACCGACCCGCAGCTGCACCTCGGGCGCGCCCTGGACCACACCGGTGAGCGGTCCATGTGCCGCGGAAACGCCGACGAACTCGGTCAGCAGCTGATCGAACTTCAGGCCGAGGTTCGCGAGACGCGCGCGGAGCACCTCGTCTGCCTTACGAGCTTTGTCCAGCGCGTCGGGCCACGCATAGACCAGCGTCCCCACTGCCTTGAATCCGGCGCGGTAAGCGATCGAAACCTTCAGCTTATCGGGCGGCGGACGGCCTTTGATTCCGTAGACACGCACTCGATCCGGGCCTGCGGGTGCGAGCTCGATCGTCGTGAAGTCGGCGATGACGTCGGGCGTGATGTACGAGTGCGGGTCGCCCATCTCGTACACCAACTGCTCCGTCACGGACTGCACTGAAATGCGGCCACCAGTGCCCTGGTGTTTGGTAATGTCAAACGTACCGTCCCGACGCGCCTCGACGATGGGGTACCCCACGTTCGCCAGATCGGGAATATTGCGCCAATCGTAGAGACAATTGCCGCCGGAGCACTGCGCGCCGCATTCGATGATGTGGCCAGCGATTATGCCAGCGGCGAGCTTGTCCCACTCTTCAGCGCCCCAGCCAAACTCGTAGCGAATCGGCGCCATGGTGAGCGCCGTGTCGGTGGAACGGCCGGTGATGACCACGTTCGCGCCGCGGCGGAGCGCTTCCATGATCGGTACCGAACCAATGTAGGCGTTGGCCGAAAGCACGCGATCGCGCATCATGGACAGCGGCGCTGCCGTATCCATGTTCCGCAGCTCGTGGCCACCCGCCAACAACTCGTCCAATCGCGGAAGGAGGTCGTCGCCGGTGACGACACCAACGCGGACATGCTGCTTCAGACCCGCGCGCTCGGACACCGCCCGAATGGCGTCCGCGCACGCTGGTGGATTCACGCCGCCGGCATTCGCGACAACGCGTACGCCGCGCTTCGCGATTGCCGGCAGGATGCTCTCGATCGCTCCGACGAAGTCGCGCGCGTAGCCCATTTTGGGGTCGCGTTCCTTCTGCTTCTGCAGAATGGACATCGTCACCTCGGCGAGATAGTCGAGCATCAGATAGTCGATCTCGCCCCCCTCGACTTGTCGCCGCGGCGCTTCGAGCCAGTCGCCCCAGAAGCCCTGACCCGCAGCCACTCTGACAAGCTCCTTCGTTCGGTCAGCGGTCATCCGTTGCGCAGGTCGAGGGGAGAACGAAGGCGCCGAGGTGTGGGCCGCTGTTCTGGAGTCCGGCTGTCAGCGCCATGACGAGGATGTCGCGGGTCTCTTCTGGCGCGACGATCGCGTCGATGAACCCGCGCGCCCCTGCATAACGAGCATCGAGCTGGTGCTCGTAGTCCTCACGCATGTCTTCGACCGCCTGTGTGGTGTCGCGATCCAACGGCTTGCCGCGCCGCTTCGCGTCCTCGATCGCCGGACCGTGCACTGCTTGAATGGCCGACTCACCTTCCATCACCCCCATGCGACCCGTCGGCCAGCTGAATATGAAGTCGGGATCGAAGCCCTGGCCCGCCATCGCATAGTAGCCCGCGCCCGAGGCGTGATTCACGGTGAGAACGAGCTTCGGTACGCGCGCCGTCGCCATCGCCTCAACGAAGCGAGCGCCCGCGCGAATGATCCCCTCGTGCTCCGCTTCCGGGCCGACCATGAAGCCGGATACATCCTGTACGAACAGCAATGGGATGTGTTGACGGTCGCAGCGCTCGATGAAGTAAGCGACCTTCTCCGCGCTCTCGGCGTAGAGAATGCCGCCAAAGCGCGGCTTCTCCCCTGCACGACCCTTGATGAGCCCTCGCTGATTCGCGATCAGGCCAACGCCAATTCCGCGAATGTGAACGTCACCGCAGATCATCTCCTTCGCGAGCTTCGGCTGGAACTCGTCGATCTTGCCATCGTCCACGAGTGTGCGGATGACCTCGTGCATGTCATACGACATTCGGTGATCGGATGGCAGCACGTCATAGAGATGCTCCGCATCGGCCTCGGGCGCATTGCCAGAGGTTACAGTGCGCTGCGGGGGCAGCATCGAGACGAGCTCGCGGATCTTGGTCAGGCAGGAAGGGTCGTCGTCCACCGAGTAATGCGCGACACCACTCGTCTCGGTGTGCGTGCTGGCGCCGCCAAGCGTCTCCGAGTCGATCGTCTGCCCCGTCGCACCCTTCACGAGGTTGGGGCCACCCAGGCCCATGAACGACGTTCCCTTCACCATGACGATGAGATCCGACAGCGCCGGGAGGTACGCGCCACCGGCGATGCAGGGTCCCATGACGGCCGCGATCTGAGGAATGCGCAGATAGCGCCGCATGATGGAGTTGTAATAGAACAGTCGCGCCGCGCCGTACTGTCCGGGAAAGACACCCCCTTGGTATGGCAGATTCACCCCGGCTGAGTCGACGAGATAGATGATCGGGATGCGGCAGCGCATCGCGACCTCCTGGGCCCGGAGCATTTTCTTGATCGTTTCGGGCCACCACGAACCCGCCTTTACGGTCGCGTCGTTAGCCACTATGACGACGCTACGGCCCTCCACGATGCCGATCCCCGTCACGACTCCGGCCGCCGGCGCCGCCCCGTCGTATTGATCGTAGGCGACGAGCAGTCCGATTTCCAGAAAACGCGTAGCTGGATCGCAAAGCCCGGCGATGCGCTCACGCGCCGTGAGCTTGCCCTGCTTGTGCTGGCGGGCAATCCGCTCCACGCCGCCGCCCTGCCGCAACTTCTGTTCGAGCTCACGCACCGCGGCGACGAGCTCTCGCAGCCGCGAGTCTCCACCACCAGTTGCCTTGCGACCCACGCCGCCCGCAGTCCCTGTCACGCTTCCTGCTTTTCGCGCTCCGCGAACCATCCGCGAATGTAGTCCACGAGATCACTCGTCGGCGTGCCTGGACCGAACAACTTGCCAATCCCGCCGCGTTTGAGCTCTTCCATGTCCTCCTTCGGGATGATGCCCCCACCGGTGATGAGTATGTCATCACGTCCCTGCTCGGCGAGTAGCGCCCGTACGCGAGGAAAGAGTGTCATGTGCGCGCCACTCAGAATGGAGAGACCGACGACATCCACGTCCTCCTGGATCGCGGCATTGGCGATCATCTCCGGCGTCTGGTGGAGACCGGTGTAGATGACCTCCATTCCCGCGTCTCTCAACGCGGCGGCGACGACCTTCGCTCCACGGTCATGTCCATCGAGACCGGGTTTGGCGACGAGCACACGTATTGGACGCATTCAGCGGGTCAACAAAGCGGCGAGCCGCATTCGGACGATGTAATGGCGACGGAGAGTGCGAGCGAATCTCGCGAACCACTCCAAATGGACGCTTTTCCCTGCGGCCTGCCGCAGGGAAAAGCTAGCGGCGCGGCTTGCGCGGCGGCAACTCGTGAAACGCGCTTTGCTTTCGCGCGACGAGGAGCATCTCGCTCGACCGGCGCGTCAATGGCCGGTCGCGCCAGCCGTCGTACGCCGCTTCGACGATCAGACCGGCATCCGCGCAAAGCTCGGCGAGGCGGGTCGCCGTGTATATCCTGATTCGATGCTCCCGTTTGCCGGCTCCCCCTGCTCCACTCCAATGCGACTCGACCGTAAGCACACCTGAGAGCGGATCGAAGCTCCGCTCCTGCGCGTGCATCGTGCCATCCGAGCTTTCCCACCAGTCGCGCGGGAGAAACTGCGCCATCACCCCGTCGCGACTCCCGCCGTGCCAAACGAGCATGCCACTCGGCCGGAGCACCCGCGCGAATTCCGCGATCACCGCGCGATCGTCGGCCGGGTCGGCGAAAAACCCGAACGATGTGAACAGGTTGAGGACTGCGTCGAATTGTCCGGTCCATTCCGCCGGCAAGCGGCGCATGTCCCCGCGGTGATAGCGCAGCCGCTCGCCCATTCCCCGCGCCCTGGCGCGCGCGAGAAGCTCGGCGGACAGATCGAGGCCGTCGACATCGAAGCCGGCTTCCGCCAGCAGGTGCGCATGGCGCCCCTGGCCGCACGGAACATCGAGGATGCGCGCGCCGTCTGGCAGCCCGAGAATCTCGAGCAGGCGGGAGACCTCGTGTCTATCGCGCTCGAGCGTGAACAGTGGCTCGTATTCTCGCAGGTAGAGAGCGTCGAAGTAGTGCTCCCACCAATTGTCCGTTCGACTCAGAAGAAAACCGGCTCGCGATAGGCGCCGAATACGCTCTCCAGCGCCGCACGAATCTCGTAGAGCGTGCAATAACGCCGGGCGCACTCCAGGATGTACGGCATCGTGTTCTCCTTGCCGCGCGCGACCGTACGCAATTCGTCCAGCGCCTGCTGACAGGCGGTGTTATCGCGCTCCCGACGAAGCTTGGCAAGCCGCTCGCGCTGGCTCGCATCCACGTCCTCGCCAACCCTCAGCAGCGGGATCGTCAGCTCCGGCTCGTCGGTGACGAATTCGTTGACGCCGACGATCACGCGGCGATGCTGCTCGATCTCCCACTGCTGCCGCGCTGCCGACTCGGCAATCTTGCGCTGGAACCACCCGGTCTCGAGCCCGCGAACCACGCCGCCGACCTGATCGATCTCGGCAAAGAGTGCCTCTGCCTCGTCTTCGAGCTGATCCGTCAGCGACTCCAGGTAATACGATCCGCCTAACGGGTCAATCACGTTCGGCACGCCCGTCTCGTAGGCAAGCAGCTGCTGAGTACGGAGCGCGACCTGCACTGCCTCCTCGGTCGGCAGCGCGAGCGTTTCGTCCATCGAGTTCGTGTGCAGTGATTGCGTGCCGCCGAGCACCGCCGCCAACGCCTGGTACGCGACGCGTACGACGTTGTTCATCGGCTGCTGCGCCGTGAGCGTGACCCCCGCCGTCTGGGAGTGAAAGCGCATTATCCAGGACCGCGGACTCTGCGCCCGATAGCGCTCGCGCATGTGCCGCGCCCAGATCCGGCGCGCGGCGCGCAGCTTGGCGATCTCCTCGAAGAAATCGTTGTGGATATCCCAGAAGAACGAGAGTCGCGGCGCGAACTGATCGACATCGAGTCCGCGCGCGATGCCGCGCTCGACGTACGTGAAGCCGTCGGCGAGCGTGAACGCGAGCTCCTGCGCCGCGGTCGCTCCCGCCTCACGGATGTGATAGCCGGAGATGGAGATGGTATTCCATTGCGGTGCGTGCTTCGCGCCCCAGTCGAAGCAATCGACAATGAGACGCAGCGCGGGCTCGATCGGGAAGCACCACGCGTGCTGCGCCATGTATTCTTTCAGAATATCGTTCTGTATCGTACCGCGCAGCTTCTCGGCGCGGACTCCCTGTTTCTCTGCGGCGGCGATGTAAAAGGCCCAGAGAATGATCGCTGGGCCATTGATCGTCATCGACGTCGAGACTTCATCCATGGGAATGCCCTCGAAGAGCATTTCCATGTCCGCAAGGCTGGAGATCGCCACTCCGGTCTTGCCGACTTCGCCCTCGGACCGCGGGTGATCGGAGTCGTAGCCCATGAGAGTCGGGAAGTCGAACGCCGTCGACAGTCCCGTCTGGCCGTGCTCGAGCAGGAACTTGAACCGCTCGTTCGTGTCGCGCGCACTACCGAAGCCGGCGAATTGCCGCATCGTCCAGAGACGACCACGGTAGCCGGTAGAATGAATGCCGCGCGTATAGGGATACTCGCCGGGCACTCCGAGCTCCACGGACGACTGCGGCGGCACGTCGAGCACGGTGTAGAGCGGATCCACCTCGCGGGCGGAGTTCGTGAACGCGATGTCGCGCAGCTCGCCTGAAGCATAACGCCGGCGCCAGTCGGCGACCTCGGCGCGCAGCTGTTCGAGCTCGCGACGCGCGTCATCGTCGCTCCTGTTCACACTCCGAAGATCTCGCGTGGACGTCATCGTACGTCAATCTCCCTCGGACAGTAGTCTCGCGCTGCGCGCCAGTAACTCCTTTGCGACGGCGAACGGATTCGTCATCCCACTCTCGAGATCCGCCATCCGTGCATCGAGCCAAAGCTTCGTCGCGTCATCGCTCCACAGCCGACGACGGACCAGGCCCTCCACGACCTCGACGACCCGCGCACGTAGTCGGGCACGTCGTCGCGTACGCAGCGCGCCACTGCGTTCAAGATAATGGAAGTGCTTGTCGATGGCCGCTACGAGATCGGCGATTCCCTCACCCTGGGCCGCGACGGTCCGCAGCACCGGTGGTGTCCATGTACTGGAATCGCTTGCTGCCGCCTCACGGGCGGCTCGCGCGGGATTCATCGCGAGCTTCTCCTCCCTTGTCATCACCCGGCCGAGGTCGACCCCATGGTGCGTGGGCACATTCTTCATCGTGTTACCGGCGCGCAGCCCGAGCATGAGCTCCAGCTCGTGGCGCAGCCGGTCGGCCCCAGGGCGATCCGCCTTGTTCACGACAAAGATGTCGGCGATCTCCATGAGGCCGGCCTTCAGCGTCTGGATCGAATCCCCGGACTCCGGAACCAGCACAACGACGCTGCTGTCGGCGGTGCGCGCGATGTCGAGCTCACTCTGCCCCACTCCCACCGTTTCGATGAGTATCTGCTCAACGCCGAACGCGTCGAGGACGTCGGCAACCTCGCGCGTTGCCGCTGCCAGTCCGCCAAGTGATCCGCGCGTCGCCATGGAGCGAATGAAGACGCCCGGATCGAGGGCGACTGACTCCATGCGAATCCGATCGCCAAGCAAGGCGCCGCCGGTGAAGGGCGACGTGGGGTCGACCGCGATCACGCCGACCGTCTGGCTCGTCGCTCGATAGGAGGCTACCAGCTGGGTGGTGATCGTACTCTTGCCCGCGCCCGGTGGACCGGTGATGCCGATACGGCGAGCGCGTCCCAGACGTCCGTGAAAGGTGGCGAGCAGGCGCTCGAACCCGGGCCGATGATTTTCGACGATACTCACCGCCCGTGCGAGTGCGGCTTTCCTTCCCGCCTCGAACTCGGCGAGCAGGGCATCCAGGCCTGACGGTTTGGCGGTCGCCGTCATGTGCCGCCTCGCATCGTCGCGGACGCGCGGCTGCTGTCCGGCTCATCGTGCTCGTCGCGAATGTCTCCGACGAGCTCCTCGAGGAGATCCTCGAGTGACACCAGGCCCGCCGTGGCGCCCGCCGCGTCGCGGACAACCGCGAGATGCCGCCGTTCGCGAAGCATGCGGAACAGCAGCTCATTACACGGCGCGTCGACCACCGCTGTTGCCACCGGTCGAATGGGCGGAAGCGTTTCGACGCCTGCCTTGAGCACATCGAAGGCGTGCACCATGCCCCGCACGTCGTCGATGGTGCCGTGATAGATCGGCACGCGACTGTAGTTGGACTGGGCGATGCGTGACGCGAGCGAGCGGGCATCGAGGGTATCGTCGAGCGCGAAGATCTCGCTACGCGATGTCATGACGTCGCCAACACGCTTCGCGCCGAATTCGACGACGCCATTGATGATCGCGATCTCCTCGTGCTCGCCGACGCCCTCGAGCTCCCCTTCGCGCAGGAGATCCTGCAGCGCCTCGCGCTCCACGTCGACCGATGCGCGTCCGCGCTGGCGCTCGAAGGGCGCCGCGGCGCGCCTGCCTAACGCCACGATCGGGGAGACGATCACCTCCACGACACGCAGGATGGGCGCGGCGATCGGCACCAGATAGGTTGGCCACTGCCGAGCAACGGCACGCGCCAGAACCTGCCCAACGAGTACGACGAGAATTACAAAGACGCCGACGTCGACGACCAGCTGCGTGCCACCGTGCTTCAGACCGATCATGACGCCCGAGAGTATCAGCGTCAGCGCGACGCCGGTGCTCGCGCCAATGAGCAGGCGATGGGGCCGTTCCAGATACGTCACCGCCGCGCCGAAGCCGCGCAACCGGCGCTCGGTCCAGTGTCGCAGCCAGATGCGACTCACCGACCGCACCGTCATCGCGCCAGCCGTTAGGCACGCGACAACCAGCAGCGGAATCGCGAAGACGTACACACGGTCCAGGAGGTCGAGTCTCATCGATGGCCGCTCAATGCTGCCTGCAAGCGTTCGAAGTACACGCGCTCAATCCGCCGCCGACGCACGCGCTCGACCACGATGCGAACCCCCGACCGCGTGATCGACTCGCCCGAGCGCGGCACGCGACCGAAGAGCGCGTACACCAGACCCCCAATGGTCGTCACGTCGTCCACCTTGAAGTCCACGCCGAGCAGCTCGCGCAGCTCGACCACGGGCACGCGGCCGGCCACCCAGAAGCGGGTCGTGCCCTCGCGTTGAATGTCCTGCTCCTCGACATCGTACTCGTCTCGAATCTCGCCGACGATCTCCTCGAGCACGTCCTCGATCGTAACGAGTCCCGCCGTCCCGCCGTACTCGTCGCTCACGATGGCGATATGCGTGCGGCTCGCTTTGAAATCACGCAGCTGCGCGTCGATCGTCTTCGTCGTCGGAATGAAAACCGCACCGCGCACGAGGCGCAGCCATCCGCCCTGCGGCTCGTGCTCGGCGACGACCGCGCCGAGGAGGTCCTTGGCGTAGAGGATTCCGATGATGTTGTCGAGCGTATCGTCGTACACCGGAAAACGCGCATGCTCGGAGCTGCGGACGCGATCCATCACCTCCGACCAGGGCGTCGTCGCGGCGATGCCCACGATGTCCACGCGCGGGACCATGATTTCCCGGACCTCGGTGTCCCCCAACGAAAACACGCCGTGCAGCAGCGCTTCCTCGGCAGTGGACACGTCCGCTTCGGCAGCAATCACTTCGTGGAATCGCTCGGCACGCGTCTCTTCCTCACGAGTGCCGGCGGCCACCGGCAGCACGCGCTGGAGCGAACGTTCGAGCATCGAGCCTAACGCGACAACGGGGCGAAGCAGGAGCGCCGTCGCGCGCACGAAATCGCGGAGCGCGTCGAAGGCCCGGCTGCCAAGTCCATAACCAATCGACCGCGCCATCCCCTCGATCAACGCGACGAGCGCGATCGCCACGACCGTCGCCACCAGCGCCCGCGTCGCGAACGACCAGTCCGTCACGGTGACGCCCACGGCGATGGCGGCTCCGGCACTGACGTGCGCCAGCACACGCAACGCCGACAACGCTCGATGGGCACGCTCTCGGTCGTGAATCGCGCCGCCGGGATGCTCGGCGGGAGCGCCCGCCGGATCGAAAGAGAGCAACGCGCCATCGGCCATGGAGCAGGCGCCGCCAACGAGGGCCGACAGGGCGCAGACGAGCCACGGGGTGATCGTCACGCCGTGGACCTCGCTCCCCGCACGTCGCGATTCGCTACCTTC
>Ga0070714_100004061_pt1 | contig 10998 bp, 9 predicted proteins | sample LARL83metaG_FD_65450 | JGI IMG/M metagenome (GOLD analysis project Ga0070714, IMG submission 65450) | Corn, switchgrass and miscanthus rhizosphere microbial communities from Kellogg Biological Station, Michigan, USA - LAR L8-3 metaG | ecosystem: Host-associated > Plants > Roots > Rhizosphere ... | reverse complement strand
GAACGCGGAGTACCTCGGAGGCCGCCCAGCCTTGCCAGGGCGCGTCTGGCGGCTGTCGCCAGCGGAGCGGTCTGCTTCCACGGCGTTCCTCCCTGAGGTGCCAGGCCGCCGCTACGGCGGTATCCAGCTAACGGGAGCATTCTAGCGCCATGAAACCAAGTCCACTAGTAGTGGACGCCGGTTGAAATCTCGAACGCGCGCCAAGCGGCGGGCGGCGCGCCAGCGCCGCGCCTCAGGGCGACGGCGTGATCGACTTCAGCGACAGGAACTGAATCGGAAGGTCGAGCAGGGCCACCGGCCCGTGCGGCACTCCGCCGATGAACTGCAGCGAGTCACCGGACTCCATCAGGTAGCGGGAGCCGCCGTACTCGTACTCCATGCGGCCCGCCAGCATGTAGATGAACTCGGTCCCGGCGTGCTGGTAGAGCGGGAAGGAATCGACGCGCTCGGTGAGGGTGACCAGCACCGGCTCGAGCTGGTTGTTGGGCGCTCGCATGACGCCGAGTGACTGGTAGCGGCGGCCCGCGCTTGACCAGCGGTGCTCGATGTTGAGGCCCCGGCCCGCCTTGACGTACAGCACGTCCTGCTCTTCGTTCAGCCCGCGGAAGAACGTCGTGACGGGGACCTTGAGCGCCTCCGACAGCCGGGCCAGCGTGGCCAGGCTGGGGGAGGCCTGGGCGTTCTCGATCTTGGAGAGCATCCCTTTGGACATGCCGCAGACGTCCGCGAGCTGGCCGATCGTCCACCCGAGCTGCAGCCGGTACTCCCTGACCCGCTGCGCGATCGCGGACGCCAGCGCATCCTCGAGCTCCCGGGAGGCGAGGTCGGCCTCCGGGGCGGGCAGGTCGCGGGGTTCACCCGTGGGCGCGCCGTTATGCCCGGCCAGGTCGGCGGTGGACGTCACCACACTCCTCCTTCTACCGGGAAACCCCCGAGCGCTTCGCTTGGTGCCTGCAACTTTACCCGCGGGAAACAGAAATCGCTCGCCGGTGCGCTGCCGCCGACCGGGACGCGGTTGACGGGCGCTTCCGGCGTAGCCACAATGATCCTTGTAATGAAACAACGTCTCTTCATTAGAAACAACGTCCCGGCATTAGCGCCTTCCGGGTGCCACTGCGAGACACCGCTATGAGACCAGGCAGGAGCGCGGCAGGGATGTGCGGAATCGTCGGCCTCCACCTATTGAACACCGAACTTCAACCGCGGCTCGGCGAGCTGCTCACCACGATGCTAGACGCCATGACCACGCGCGGCCCAGACTCGGCGGGCCTCGCCGTCTACTCCGACGAGACCGCCGGGCCCTGGCCGGCGGCCCCGGGAACGCGGTACTCACTGCGCGGCGGCGGCCTGTTCGGCAACACGGGCGAGTGGGACCTGCTGGCCGAGCGGCTCGCCGCGGCGACCGGCAGCGAGGTCACCGCCCGGCGGCTGGCCGGCGACTCGGCCGTGCTGATGTCGGCCGCCGACGACGGGCCGTTCCTGGCCGCCCTGCGCCGGGAGGCCCCAGACGCGGCGCTCGTTGGTTACGGCAAGTCGGTGCTGGTCGTGAAGGACGTCGGGGCGCCGGCGGAGATCTGCGCGCGCTACGGCGTGCCCGGCTGGTCCGGATACCAGGGCATCGGCCACACCCGGATGGCGACCGAGTCGGCGGTGACCACCGCCCACTCGCACCCGTTCGCCCCCGCCGCCGACCTGGCACTGGTGCACAACGGGTCATTCTCGAACTACGCAACGGTGCGCCGCAGGCTGGCCAGGTCGGGCATCCACTGCGAGACCGATAACGACTCGGAGGTCGCCGCCCGCCTGGTGGCGTCCCGGATGGCACTGGGGGAGGGCCTCGACGACGGCCTCCGGCACGTGATGAAGGAGATGGACGGCTTCTTCACGCTCCTGGTATCCACCGGCACCCAGTTCGCCGTCGTCAGGGACTCGTTCGCCTGCAAGCCCGCGGTCATCGCCCAGACCCGTGACTACGTAGCCATGGCTTCTGAGTACCAGGCGCTTACGAGCCTGCCCGGCATCGCTGATGCCGAGGTATTCGAGCCCGCGCCCGAGGAGATCTACATATGGAACCGGAGATCCTGAGCTGTGCCGAGCTGAGCACACGCGAGATCAACCGCGCGCTGGCCGCGCTCCCCGACGGTGCCCGCGTCCGGATAACCGAGCCGCGCGGCCGGCACAACCTAGGGGTGGGACTGACCAGCCGCCTGACCATCGAGATCGCGGGGAACGCCGGCTACTTCACCGGCGCCCTCGGCGCGGGCCCCGACATCGTGGTCGACGGCTTCGTGGGCTGGTCGGTCGGCGAGAACCTGATGGACGGGACCATCCGGGTCAAGGGCAACGCGTCGGAGTCCGCGGGCGCGTCCAGCCACGGCGGGGTCATCGTCATCGAGGGGGACGCCTCCTCCCGGGCGGGCATCTCGCTGAAGGGCGGCACCATCCTCGTCGGCGGCGACGTCGGCCACATGAGCGGCTTCATGGCCCAAGCCGGAACCATGCTCATCGGCGGGAACGCGGGCCACGCACTCGGCGACTCCCTGTACGAGGCGGTCATCTACGTCGCGGGCAAGGTCGCCTCCCTGGGCTCGGACGCCCGGATCGAAGAGCTCACCGAGGACGACGTGCGCCTCGTCAAGGACCTGGCCAAGCTCGCCGGATTCGATCACGTCGAGCCCGAGAAGGTCACCAGGATCGCCTCCGCCCGCGAGCTGTACAACTTCGACGCGCTGAAGGACCAGAAGTACTGATGAACGAGCACAGCCGGCCCATGGGTGAGCACAGCCTGCCCATGGACGCGCACCGCGCCAGCCACCTCTTCCCGCCCGAGCTCATCGCGCAGATCCAGCGCACGGCGGAGGAGGGCCACTACGAGATCCGCGGCCTGGGCGCCAAGCGGAAGCTGCCCACGTTCGACGACCTGCTGTTCCTCACCGCCTCGCTCACCCGCTACCCCCTGGAGGGATACCGGGAGAAGTGCGACACGAAGACGGTGCTCGGCACCCGGTTCGCCAGCAAGCCGATCGAGCTGGACATCCCGATCACCATCGCGGGGATGAGCTTCGGCGCCCTTTCTGCGACCGCCAAGACGGCGCTCGGCCGGGCGGCCACCGCGGTCGGTACCTCCACGACCACCGGCGACGGCGGCATGATCGACGAGGAACGGGCCGCCTCCAGCCGGCTCGTCTACCAGTGCCTGCCCTCGCGGTACGGTTTCCGGCCGGAAGACCTCCGGCGGGCCGACGCGATCGAGGTGGTCATCGGGCAGGGCGCCAAGCCGGGCGGCGGCGGCCTGCTGCTCGGCCAGAAGGTGAGCGAGCGGGTGGCCCGGATGCGCACCCTGCCGGCCGGCGTCGACCAGCGGTCGGCGTCCCGCCACCCCGACTGGACCGGCCCCGACGACCTGCGGATCAAGATCGAGGAACTGCGCGAGGCGACCAACTGGGAAAAGCCGATCTACGTGAAGTTCGGCGCCACCCGCACGACCAACGACGTCAAGCTCGCCGTGGAAGCGGGGGCGGACGTCGTCGTGGTCGACGGCATGCAGGGCGGCACCGCCGCCAGCCAGGACTTCTACATCGAGCACACCGGCATTCCCACCCTGGCCGCGGTGCGGCTGGCGGCCGAGGCCCTGCGCGACATCGGCATGGAAGACGAGGTCCAGCTCATCGTGTCGGGCGGCATCCGGACCGGCGCCGACGCCGCCAAGGCGCTCGCGCTCGGCGCGGACGCGGTCTCGATCGGGGTCGCCTCGCTCATCGCCCTGGGCTGCAACAGCCCCGCCTACTGGGAGGACGGCAGCGATCACGACGCCGGGGGCGACTACAGGGAACTCGGAACGGAGGCGGGTTTCTGCCATCACTGCCACACCGGCCGGTGCCCGGTTGGCATCGCCACCCAGCTCCCTGAGCTCGAGCGCCGCCTTGACCTCGACCGCGGCGCCCGCCACGTCACCAACTACCTCAAGTCGATGGCCATGGAACTGGTGGCGCTGGCCCGCGCGTGCGGCAAGTCCAACGTCCACAACCTCGAGCCGAACGACCTGGTCGCCCTGACGCTGGAGGCGGCCGCCATGGCCCAGGTGCCGCTGGCGGGGACCGACTGGATCCCGGGCCATCCCAAGGGCAGCTGGTAGTCCTCCCGCTGTTTAGTAGCAGGAAACAAGAAACATAGCGGTAGCGCGAGCGATACCCATGTGAAACATGGGCCATCGTCGTTGACAAGGTCCACAGATCACCGGCAATTAGGCCTCAGGGAGATCTTCACAAATCGCGCGCCCTCGAAGTACGATCGCGGAAACGTATCACACAGGGAAACATTGTCCACTCTGATGTTTCTCTCCGGAACGGCTCCGCCTCCTCCGGCCCTGCCCGTAAGTGCCCCCGATCAACGGCCGTCACTCGCCAGCGGGTGACCACGAGCGACGAGGAGCGTGGCCCGTGTCGGAAGTGGAGTCCCTGCTCAGGGCGAAAGCCGAGGACGACGGCGTCGAGTTCTTCTTCGCCATGTTCGTGGACATGCACGGCAAGCCGTGCGCCAAGATGATCCCGGTCGAGGCGGTGGACGTGCTCGCCGGCGGGGGAGCCGGGTTCGCCGGGTTCGCCGCCGGGCCGATGGGGCAGAGCCCCGCCGACCCGGACATGATCGCCGTCCCCGACGTGGACTCCTACACCCTGGTGCCCTGGCGGACGGGCCTGGCCGTGGTCCAGTGCGACATCCACGTTGACGGCGAGCCGTGGCCGTACACCCCGCGGCTCATCCTCAAGGGGATGATGGAAAAGGCCAGCGAACGCGGCCTGGTCTACAACGCCGGGGCCGAGGCGGAGTACTTCCTGGTCCGCCGGGCCGGCCGCGGCCGGATCGAGCTGGCCGACCCGCTCGACACCGCCGGGGCGCCCTGCTATGACGTCAAGGGCCTCACCCGGATGTACGACCACCTGACCACGGTCTCGAAGTACATGAACCGCCTCGGCTGGTCGAACTACGCCAACGACCACGAGGACGCCAACGGCCAGTTCGAGCAGAACTTCAAGTACGCCGACGCGCTGACCACCGCCGACCGGCTGATCTTCTACCGGTACATGGTCCACACGCTGGCCCACGAGGCCGGCATGGCGGCCACGTTCATGCCCAAGCCGTTCGGTAACCTGACCGGCTCCGGGCTCCACCTCCACTCCAGCCTCTGGGACGCGGCGACCGGCGCGGAGCTGTTCGCCGACGCCGGCGACCCGCGCGGCCTCGGGCTGTCGCCGATGGCCTACCACTACATCGCCGGGCTTATCGAGCACGCCCCGGCGATGGCCGCGGTCACCTGCCCGATCGTCAACTCCTACAAGCGCTTCGGAGTGGGGGCACCGCAGTCCGGGGCCACCTGGGCCCCGGCGTACGCCACCTACGGCGGCAACAACCGCACCCAGATGCTGCGGGTGCCGGACGCCGGCCGGGTGGAGAACCGCGGCTGCGACGGCGCCGCCAACCCGTACCTGGCGCTGGCGGTCCAGCTCGCGGCCGGGCTCGACGGCATCGACCGTCAGCTGGACCCGGGGGAGCCGAACAAGGACAACCTCTACCTGCTGTCACCGGAACAGATCGCGGCCCGGGGCATCCGGGCGCTGCCGCCCACCCTGCTGCACGCCGCGGACGTGCTCGTCCAGGACGACGTGCTCCGCGCGGCGCTGGGCAAGACGCCCGACGGCGACTACATCGACTACTACGCGAAGGTCAAGCGCGAGGAGTTCCAGGCCTGGCACTCCGCCGTGAGCGACTGGGAGATCGAGCGCTACCTGACGCTCTTCTGACGAGGGCGGGCCAGCCCAAGGCGGCCGCAGGCGCGGCCACCGGTGGAATGAGGAGGGGGATATGGCCTCAGTCAGCAGTTCATTGCCAGCATCAGAAGACGGGCTGATCAAGGGCACCAACTGGTGGGGTGCCTTCGTGATCGGGCTCGCGGGCACGATCCTGGTGACCGGCATCGCGCCGGTTGTCGTCCAGGGCACGGGTGCGCTTGGCATCATCCTCATGGGCATCATGACGCTCGCCGGCTGCTTCCTGTGCCTGTGCCTGGCCGAGCTGGCGACGATGTGGCCCGAACGCACCGGGGGCATCCCTTCCTACGCGACCGAGTCGTTCCGCCCGCTGGTCGGTGACCGGGCCGCCCGGCACTTCGGCGGGGTCTCCGGCTGGGCGTACTGGCTCGGCTGGTTCCCGGTCGCCCCGATCAACGTGATCCTGACCGCCTCGTACCTGGCCGTGCTGTTTAACTTCAGCCCGGGTCACCTGATCGACCCGGTCGGGTCGACCTGGGGGGCGCCGATCGGGACGACGCTCATCGCCATCTGCATCGGGCTGCTGATCGCGATCTTCATCCCCGCCTACTTCGGGATCAGGCTGGGCGCCGCGTTCGCGACCGTGCTCGGCGTCCTGTCCATGCTGCCCATTACCGTGATGATCTTCCTGCCCTTCTTCAAGCCGGGCTCACTGCACTGGGGCAACATAGCGGGCTTCCACGCGCCGGCCGGGGTGCACGTCGACTGGATCTTCATCCTCGCGTGGTTCTTCCCGATCCTGTGGAACGTCATCGCCATGGAAGCGACCGCCTGCTACGTGGGCGAGTGCGCCGGCGGGGCGCGGGACGCCAAGATTGCGCTCACCGCCGAGGGCTTCTTCGGTACCTTCATCTACATCCTGACGCCGCTCATGTTCGTCGCCGTCCTCGGGCTGGCGGTGAGCAGCGCGGACCCGCTGACGCTCTACCTCTCCTACACCAACCACATCTTCGGCAAGGGATCGTGGGAGCAGTGGTTCGTCGGCATCCCGCTCATCCTGGCGCTGGCCCTGTCGGTGCTGAACGCCATCATGGGCTGCGGCCGCTCCCTCTACCAGGCCGCGGTGGACGGGACCCTGCCCCGCTGGTTCCAGCACCGGAACGTGCACGGCGTGCCGGACTACGCGATGGGGTTCAACGTCGTCTGCTCGGCGCTGCTGGTCCTGCTCGGCTCGCCGGTGCGGATCTACATCATCTCCAACGGCGGGTACCTGCTCTCGTGCACGCTGGCCCTGGGCGGCTACTTCGTCTACCGCCACATGCGCCCGGACGAGCCGCGGCCGTTCCGGCTGCCCACCTTCGCTAAGTGGGGCGCGCTGGCGATCTTCGTGGTCTGGACCGTCATCTACTTCATCGGCGGCTGGAACTCACCGAAGATCGTCCTGGCCGACCCGCACCAGGGCCCCGGGCTCTACCTCCTGGGACTGCTGATCGTCGCGCTGTACGCGCCGCTCTACTGGTGGCGGGCCTGGCAGGACCGCCGTACGGCGGCGCAGGCCATACCCGTCGTCCAGTTCGCGGGCTCGGGCGCGGCCGAGCCCGCGGGCGAGCTGTCGGGCGAGCCGCCCGTGGTCCAGTAGGTCACCGGGATGTTCTCCGTGCGGCGGCGCTTCGACCCGCAGCCGACGACCCCCGCGGTGGTGCTGCTCGCCTCCGCGGGGGCGCCGTTCAGCAAGTCGGCGATCCGGCGGGCGCGTGAGCTCGCCGCCGGGGAGCCGATCGCGGTGCTCACCATCTTGACCGTCTACGGTTCGGCGTTCGGGCTGCCCAACCCCGGCCTGCTGCCGACCAGGCGCGAGCGGGATGAGCAGTTCGCCAACGTACAGCAGGCCATCAAACAGCTGGAACGGCAGGGCTGCCCCGCCGACGGTCAGGTCGCCGCCACCCGCAGCGCCGCCAGGATGATCGCCAAGGTGGCCCGCGCCCGGCAGGTCAGTCACGTGGTCATGGAAGAGCCCGCCGGACCTGGCCTGCGCCGACTCGGCGGCCGCGCCGTGACCAGCACCGTACGCCGCAGGCTGGGCGGACAGGCCGTTCTTGAACTGGTCAAGCCTTGAACCTGATGCCGGGGCGAAATCAGCGCTGAAAGTCCGCGGTACAGTCTCATAGGCCGATCCGCTATTTTGCCCGCGAGGGCCGGCAGCAGGCCAGGTGCCCGGCACCGGGAGGAGACAGCGATGATCGGCAAGTTGCAGTGCGTGGTCCTGGACTGCCCGGACGCACCCAGCCTCGCCCGGTTCTACCAGGCACTGCTCGGCGGGGCGGTCAACCAGGCCGATCCCCGGTGGTCCACCGGTGATGACTTCTCAACCCTGCACACCGGATCCGGCCCCGTACTCGCATTCCAGCGCGTCAAGGACTTCCGGGCGCCGCAATGGCCAGACAGCGCGCACCCCCAGCAGTTCCACCTAGACTTCGACGTCCCCGACATCGACAACGCGCACACGCAGGTCCTGAAGCTCGGCGCGACGCTGCTGCACATCGACCCCCGCGGCTGGAGGATCTACACAGACCCAGCAGGCCACCCCTTCTGCCTGCTCCAGAGCCAGCCCGGATAACAATCTGCTACTGGAGTATTAGTACAGTCCGGGGCCGTTTACATCCTGTTCCCATCCCGGAAGATGTTACTGACAGGCCTTGGGCGGCCCGGGGAAGGCAGGTGCCAGTGGACTCCGATCAAGCGCAGGCGCCGCAGGCGGCCGCGGCCGGGGACGGCGGCCGGGCCGGGCTTCCCCGTTACGATGAGCTGCCCGCCGCTCCGCTGGGCGGCCGCAGCGGGTGGGGGCTGTTCGGGCCGGATGACCAGGTCGGGCTGCTCAACCTGCAGACGCCGGAGCGGGTGGTGGCGGCCGCGCGGCTGGTCCGCAAGGGCGCGGTGTTCCCGCTCAACGCCCCGCTCGGCGCGTTCGACCCGCCGGTCGCGGCCAGCCGCGGCGTCCCCCGCCAGCACGTGCTGCACGCCCCTGGCAGCCTCGGCTTCGACGACGTGCTGGACAACTTCTACCCGCAGGCCTCCAGCCAGTGGGATTCCCTGGGCCACGTCGGCTACGCGGCGGACGCCTTCTACAACGGCGCCACCGAGGCCGAGGTGGCCTCGGGGCGGCGCAACACGATCGACCACTGGGCCCGGCGCGGCATCGCCGGCCGGGCCGTGCTGCTCGACCTGCCGCGGCTGGCGGCGGAAGAGGGCCGGGGCTACAACCCGGGCAGCTCGACCGCGTTCAGCGTGGACGAGCTGGAGCGGGCCCGCGCCCGCGCCGGCCTGCAGTACGCCCCCGGTGACATCCTCATCCTGCACACCGGCTTCGCCCGCTGGTACACCGAGCAGGACGCCGAGCGCCGGCAGCAGGTCCGGCGGGACAGCACGACCCCGGGGCTGGCCCGCGGCGAGGAGATGTGCCGCTACCTGTGGGACGCGCACCTCGCCGGGGTGGTCAGCGACACCTACGCGGTGGAAGCGTTCCCGCCGGACCGCTCGGGCCCGCTGGGCTTCCTGCACCGCATCCTCATCGGCCAGTTCGGCATGGCCCTGGGGGAGCTGTGGTGGACCGAGGACCTGGCGGCCGACTGCGCCGCCGACGGCGTGTACGAGTGCCTGCTGACCAGCGCGCCGCTGAACTCCCCGGGCGGCATCGGCTCGCCCGCCAACGCGCTCGCCCTCAAGTAACGCCCGAGCACCGCCCCCGCGTCTGAGCTGCGATCAAGCCACGAACCTCGTCGGACTGTGGGCTGGGTGACCTGCGGTTAGATCTGGTGAATCCCATACGAAGGAGAACCGTGTGATGAGCGACGTCGGCTCTCAGCATTCGGGTACGAGCCGGGTCCACCCCCGGGCGGCGCTGTCCGATCCGAGTCCGCGACACGTCAGCTTCGCCGGGGTGGTGGTGGACGTATCGGCTGTGCGGGGCGAGCTCACTGCGATCTGGGCAAGCCTGGGATACGACGAGATCAACTGGACTTACCGGCCGCAGGGGAAGCGGCTCCTGACCGCGATCGGAGAGATCTCACCCGATCCGTTCTACGTGCGCCCGCATTACATGTTCTGCAGCGGGAGCGGTCTGAGCTTGCCGCACTGGGGCAACGGGAACGTGTACCACGAGGACAGCGCCGGGGTGCCCTTCTACGACTTCACCCTCCTGGATCAGGCCTACGACGTGATTGTCGGCGCCGGCCATCACGTGCTCGTCGAGCTGGGATTCACGCCGCGTGCCCTGGTGCCTGACCAGGCAGCCGGCACTTTCCCGGCGGTCGCGAGCCCGACGCTCTACAGCGCGTACGAGAGCGGGCTGTGGGCGTTTCCGCCCAAGGACTACTCGCGGTGGGCTGACTTGTGCGCCGCCGTGGCCGGGCACGTCCTCGACCGGTACGGCAGCGGCGAAGTCTCGCACTGGGTGTGGGAGCTGTGGAACGAACCCGACATCTTCTACTGGCAGGGGACCCCGCAGCAGTACTACGACCTGTACACCGTCACCGTAGAGGCGATTCGCAGGGTGCTGCCCTCCGCGCGCGTGGGCGGGCCGTCAACGACGGCGGGCGACGGCGCCGTCGGTTTCATGCGCGGCTTCCTCGCGCACTGCGCCAGGACGGCGACGCCGCTGGATTACGTCTCCTTCCACACCAAGGGCTCGGCCTTCACTCCCTGGCGTACCTACGGCCCCACCGGGGGGCCGCCCCCGGCCCGGGAGTCTCCCTCCGCCGTGAAGATGCTCTTCGAGGTGGACCGGATGCTCTCCGTCCTCGGCGAGTTCGCGGACTACGCCGCGCTTCCCGTCCTGATCGATGAGTGTGACGCGGGCGTTCCCGCCCACCACGGCAGGTACGACAACGCGAACTTCCGGTTCCAGAACACCGAGTACTATCCCGTGTTCCAAGCCAAGCTGATGAAGAAGCTCCTCGATGTGAGCGACGCCCATCACGGCAACGTCGAGCTGGCGACGACGTGGTCCTTCTACTTTGAGGGGGAGCGCTACTTCGAGGGCACCCGGTCCTGGCTGACCGCTGGCGGCATAGAAAAACCCTTCATGAACGCGTACCGGCTATTCGCGAAGCTCGGCAGGCAGCGCCTTGAGGCCCGTTCCGACGCAGCGTGGCCGATCGACGACCTCGCAGGCCGCCCCTACGGCATGCCTGAGGAGGTCGACTGCCTCGCGTCGCTTCACCCGGACGGAACAGTC
>Ga0070714_100004059_pt1 | contig 11002 bp, 12 predicted proteins | sample LARL83metaG_FD_65450 | JGI IMG/M metagenome (GOLD analysis project Ga0070714, IMG submission 65450) | Corn, switchgrass and miscanthus rhizosphere microbial communities from Kellogg Biological Station, Michigan, USA - LAR L8-3 metaG | ecosystem: Host-associated > Plants > Roots > Rhizosphere ... | reverse complement strand
GCGATGCAGGCGCAGCTTGGGCCAACGCCAGGACAGGGAGGAGCAGCGCGACCCAAAAACGATGGAGCATAGATCTCTTGATTATCTATCCGCGGGGGCGCCGGGCCAGATAGGAAAGTTCTATGAGGTGAATAGGCGGTTTCCGAAATTATATACTTTACAAACCCGACCTATAGACAGTAGTATTGGTGACGACGTGACAGGCTCCCGACGGGCAATTGCCAAGCAGTGGAGGCTTGCGATGGGCTTTGGTCTCGCGCTTCGGTGATGCACAACCGGGCGCAAGTTCATTTTTGGAATATGATAACGGCGCTGCTTGTTCGGAGAACCGAACAACTAGGAGGTCAACGCGGCTGTAAGTGCAGCTCTAAGCGGTTTGTTATCAGCCTTTGTTCTGATTTCAGAAAATGTTAAGAGGCGCCGAACTTTTGCCTTGTGATTGCGTTGAACTACATATATACTTCCCAGAGCTGTAAGAGCTTGGTGGAATGCCCTCTTGGCACAAGTATCACAGACGGCCTAAAGGAGGAACTGCCGCACTGCCGATTGGTACTGTGATAGGGTTTTTTAACCCCATCGTAGAAACCTTTCGTGATGCGGCGAATCGGAATGAGTGTGGATACTATTACTCCACAGTCCGCCCAGCCTGAGGTTCGCGAACAAAAAGTTCGTCGCGATACCACAACTACGTCCCCTTCCCACCCCCACGAAGGAGCTTTTGTCACCGGCACCGCCGTCGCGTTAGGGACCGGGGCTGCTGGTATCTTCATCGCAGGTCCTGTAGGAGCATTTGTGGGCGCATTCGCTGGAGCTATTGCATCAACTGTAGTGAATGTCTTAAAATCAGCCAACGAGCACGACAAATCAAAATTAATAGGCTCTAAAGCTGAATCCGCCCATCGATAGATTCAACCAAGTCGGCATTAACATCTTAGATTTTGGGAGCGACCCTAGGAATCTCGCCATTGCGACGCTGTTCCTTCTATTGTTGTGCTCGTGTGTTCATCGGAAACGTCATTGCTGCTGGCCGAGTATATTTGATTGGGTGCGGGGAGCGCTTGCTTTTCTAGCAGTGTTTGGAGCTATGTTAGCGGCCGCCATATTTCTTCTCACAAAACCTCCTGCCTATAACAGAATCTCAGAAGAAGCGCGACCCTGGGTCGGACTACTCCTCTTAGTGGTCCCAATTGGCTTCGCACTTAAAGAGATTGACGCGGTATTCGTTAAGAGGAAACCATCCGCAATAGCCCCGCCGCAGCGAGAAATAGTGCAGCCATCGGTCCCGAAGAAAAAAAAGAAAAAAAGAGGGTGATGAGAGGCACGGTCAGCCCTTCACGCGGGGCCGCTGAACTCTCCGGGTTTATCTTGTCCAGGCTTGTTGATTTCTTTCTCAAGTAGTTCAACGACGTGAACCCCGTCTAGCGTGTGCTGCCGGGCCACGGTATCCCGAGCAACGGCATTATTGAACCATCCGCCTTCAATAACAACACTTTTAGTGTTGCGATCTCGGATGACAAAGCTGTATTGCTTACTCATTGCATAAACCCCTTCCTGGCTTTTTTCCTCTTCGGTGCTCGTTGCTTTGCCTTCCTCTTCCCGTTTTTCTTTGGCTCCGGTTGGACCTTCAGTATGTCTTTTACTGCTTCCTCGAAGGTAAGTGGAGCCAGCGACAAAGTACGCTTGTTCATGAATTTCTACCCCTTCTGCTTTACAGACTTTCAAGTAGCTCTCCCAATGTTCAGGACGGCACAGTTTCTTAGTCGGCATAGGTTTTTCATCCACAATGTTAACGTCAGCCGCAAGTCCCACCGAAGCGACAAACGGGGCCTGTGATGTTTTATTACTCTAAAAATCTTGGCCTGAGCTTTAACAAACGCTTTCCCTCGCAGATGCATATTCTCGTTCCCGCTCGTGAACGCAAAAATGCGTGTCTTGCCGAGCTGAATCGCCGCCATGTGAGTGAAATGATCCAAGAAGGATTTGTCGCTCGTGATTAAGCAGTAGTTATTCTTCCCGCAATAGTAAAACGCCCACGGATCTTGCTCTCCGCGAAGCCCGAGGGCCTCAAAGGTTACCATCTTAAAATTGGCCTGCTTGAGATAGCCTGGAAGAATTGTAGTCCCAAGATTCTCATCTAACGCAAAAATCGGAGACGCTTCGTCATCATGCGGCTTTTTTGTGCGAGCTATAAGAAATAGCCTCCTGGATCACGCGGCGACTTAGCTTGTAGTCCTTGACCAGAGCAGAAACGGATTCGCCATTCTGCTTTCTCTTGGCGATGAACTCCGCCGTAATTCGAGTACCGCGAATAACGGGCTTTCCATACGATACGTTTGGATCGATCACGATAATATCGTGGCCGCGAAGCGATGGAGATCGGAGCGGAGCAAACCGGACAGGCATCTTAGTCTTGGGGTCCCGCTCGATGCGATTGAGGTAACGCTCGACAATTTTGGACATAGCGAGCTGTCCTGGTTTTGTCAAACTAATGTGTTGCCCAAGTTTTTCGATGATGATATCTTTGCCGAAAGTGTAGAAGTCTTCACTGAGTAACGGGTACCGCTGTGGATCAATCTCCGTCACGTAGTAGCGAATGGCGGCGCGAACCGCCTTTAGAGAGATTTTTTTGCCTCTAAATCCTAAAATCACATGGGCGGAAGCGATGTCATAAAAAGAAAGAGATTGGCTGGTTGCGTCTGCTGGCTTGAGAATCGGCTCAGCCCATCTACGCTCTCCGCTTCCGGTTGGATAAAAGTACCCCGTGAACCAATTTCTGAGGCGCGTCTCTGTCATCCCTAAATAGCGAGCAGCTTCCGACAGGTTATACCTTGGAATCTCGCGAGCATCCAGGCTACGAATGTAACTCTCAACGGCAAGCGCCATACTAGTGCCCTCCTCGTCGTGATACACTGCGAGTGGGCCGTATGCGCTCGGTGATACCAGCACCAGCAATGGCGGCTGAGACCTTCAAGTTTTTGCTGCGCCGCGGAACGTTCAGCGGCTTTTCCTTTTCTACTGCGCCTTCGAGCATGAGTCCCGTAACATCAGCCGCTTTCCGTCCGCTCCCTTGAGGGCCAATCGTGCGCGCTCATTGTCCGAAACCTTGCGGGCATTGTACCTAAAATCGAACTCGCTCAAATACCGATGCAAATGCTGTTTGCCAACGTGGTGGTAGACGCCGTCGATCCCGCGCTTCAGAAGGCCAAAGACTCCCTCGACCGCGTTGGTTGTGATGCACACGCCGTCTTCATAGCGGACGTACTCACCGGCCTTGTGGTTTACCGTGTCGTGCTTTCGTTCTTTGGATGCGAACTTAAGAACCGTGCCGCTGTCCGTCATCAGGTGCGCTGCTTCGTCAACCATTTCGCGAATGATTGGCTTCAAGTTTTCTGCCGTCACGCGCGCTACATGGATGGATTGCACGCGACCGTCGCGCTGTAACACGGAGACAACAGGTTCCTTGTTATCTCTCGGATTGCCAACCGGCCCCTTCTTCGGTTTCGGACGTCCGCTTGGGCTCCATTGATACCCCGGCGTGCCAGCCGGGTTACGCCGTTTTCCGCCGATCCAGGTTTCATCGACCTCAACTATCCCAGTAAGCTTCGATGACAACGGTTCCTGGGTCATTGCGTACCTAATCCGATGCGCCATAAACCAAGCGCTCTTGTACGTGACGCCAAGCATCCGATGAAGTTGATGCGCGCTCATGCCTTTCTTGCTGGCACAGAGCAGGTGGAACGCATACAACCATTTGTTCAAAGCGATATGACTATCCTCGAAGATCGTTCCGACCGTGACACTGAATTGTTCCCGACAAGAATTGCATTTCCACACACCTTTGCGGGCGTGCGTTTTCTTGCCTGCCTTGGGTTCCAGCTTCGTAGCTTCGCCGATCACGCCGCAATGCGGACAAACCGGGCCATCAGGCCAGCGCTTAGCTTGGAGGTATTCCCGCGCTTTGTCAGGATCTTGGAAATGAGGTTGAAGGATCGCTGCGGGTTCCATACAGCCATTATGAGGCTTCAGCGTGGTTTGTAAAGTATATAAATTTCGCGCAGTTTCTATGACCTGCCGGGTTCGAGTGCTCTACGCGCTTGGCATGTCCGCCCAGAATTTACGGATTTCACTCCGTGGATCGTTCTCGACGCGGACTTCCTTGTCGAAGATCATGGTGGCCCGCGCCGTCGCATCATAAGCCGGCCAATTCGGGATCTTCGAGTTATTGGGGTTGGCGTTCTTCGCCATCGTCACCCAGGTAGTCGCGAAGCGAGCCCAGAGGGCTCTCTCTTCGTCCGAGCCAGTGCCGCCGACGCCGTCGCGATAGTTGTTGAAGGTCGCCGAAACATCGGTGCCGTGCACCGCGCCAAACTTGCCGCCGAATCCGGTGCTGGCGAAGGCCCACAGATACATGTATGCGGGCGCCTTACCCTGCGCGGCCTTTCGTTCGGCCTGCAAAGTCGCGCTGCGGCGCGCGGTGGAATCGGTCGCGATCTGCGCCTGAATAAGAAACGGCGACTTGTCCGGATAGCGGTTGCGATACATCGCCAGGACCGTCTCCGCCTTCGACCCGTAACGCTGGTTCAGCAGGGTGCGGAGGCCTTCTTCGGTGAGATCGAAGTTGGTCAGACGGAGCGCTGCGTCTTCCAGCGTATTCGAAATGATAACCGGCACGTCGGCGGATTCCGGCGGCGCGGCCGGATCGAACGGATGGTGCGGCAGAATCTCGCCGTCCACTACCGGAGTAAAAGCGGCGGTTCCACCCAGAGAAGTCTGCGCCTCCAGAATCTGCTGCCACGGAACCTTCTGGATATCGGCGATGCTGCCCTTGGAAATACCGAGCTTGGCGAGCAGCAGCTCAGCCGACTTGGTCCCCTGCTCGCGCGTGGCCGCCCGGATCGTCGACCCGCTCTGAATGCCGGCGCTGTGAAACAAGCCTTTGGCGGAAGGAATTGCCAGCATCGTCGAGGTCTTGGCGCCCCCGCCGGATTGCCCGAAAATCATGACTTTCGACGGATCGCCGCCGAAATTCTCGATGTTGTCGCGGACCCATTCGAGTGAAGTAACCAGGTCCATCATGCCGACCACGCCCGCGTGCGCGAATTCGGGCGGCGCGCCGAGATCCGCCAAATGCAGATAACCGAAGCTCGCGAGCCGGTGATTCACGTTGACCACGACTACATCCGCTAGACGCGCCAGTTGCAGGCCGTCGTACTGCGGTCCGTTGCCCGAGCCGGTCGCGAATCCACCGCCATGGAAGTTAACCAGCACCGCACGTTTGCCGCCGTCCTTGATGCCTGGAGTCCAGACATTGAGAGTGAGGAGGTCCTCGCCCATGCCGGTGCCGTAGTGAAGATCCCACTGGATCAACTGGCCGTAGTCGCTGGCAGGAGAGGCGATCGTTTGCGGAGAGATCTGGCCATACGCCAGGCATTCGCGCACGCCTGTCCAGGCAGCAGGCTTCTTCGGCGCCATGAAGCGATTTTTCCCACTGGTCGGCGCGCCATAAGGGATGCCTTTGAACTCCTTGATTCCGGCGTTGGCCATTCCCTGGACCTGTCCGTATTGCGTATCGGCGGTGAAAAACAATTGGCTGTTGCGGGAAGCGCCGGCGTCGCGCGCGGTCGGCCGCGATTGCGCCCAGCCACGGTTGGCCATTGCGTACCCTGCTCCCAGAGCGGTGAGAAACGAACGTCGATTGGTCATTTCAGCATCCTTTCCTGTCGATATATTCACCAAACATCCTAGCTCTTTACCTTGAGCTCTGTGGCGGTCATGGTATCCATCTTATGAATCACCTTGGCGAAGACTTCGATTTCGGCGTGCATGCGCTCAGCGCTGAGCTTTTCTATGCAGCCGTCGGCGGGCCCGGCCAACAAATAATTCGGCTGCGGAATATAGCCGATGGTCGGCACTCCGGCGCGCGCCAGACTTCCGCCCTCGCCTAGCCAGCCCCCATGCACCGGATTGACGACCGCCGTCTTCTGGTCGCCGCTGCCTTTGAGCGCATCCACTAGGATGTGGCCGGTGGATGCGTGCTCCGTGATGGCGACCGCCCATTCATTCTCTCCCGTCGGCTGGTAGTGCAACGAGGCGTCGTCGGCCCATTCCTTGCAGCCCAGGTGCTCGATCGTCAACGCAGCCACCGTCTTCTTGATCAGATCTGGATATTTCTGGATGATGCCTCGCATAGACGGTACCCATGGGCCGGCGAAGTGGCCGGTAGTAAGCGGAAAGACAAGCGTTCGCTTCCGTTCGCTTTTCGGCAGCTTCGCGAAATATTTCGCTAGCGCCAGAATTCCGAGGCCTCCGTTCTCTTCGGTAGCGTTCGGTCCGTCGGTGTGTGTGTTGACGAGGATGACTTCGTCGGAGTTCGTTCCAGGAAGCGTCGCGATCAGCGTATCGGTCGGTGTATCAGCGTGGATGTCCGCTTCGAGCACGACCGTGGCCTTGGACCCGCCACCGGCCAGACTCTTCAGCTTCACGCCAGTCTCTCGGCCGACATACAAACCCGGAATACCCTGCAACGGCCTCGAAAACGGGGTGTATTGATCGGCGGCGTTGGCGTCCGACACATCCGTCCAGGCCAGGATCACGCCGATTGCGCCGGCCTTCTGGAATTGCGTGAGATCATTGACCCCGCCGCGCGCGGGTTTATACTCGGAAGGAAAATGCGCATCGGCCGGATAGATGCCCCAGGGTTGGTACATATCGGAGAATTTCCGCGCATTGGTTGCAAAATCGATCAGCGCTACTTTGCCTTGAAGGCCATCCAGCTTGAACGACGGAGCGTGTCCGGCATATACCAGCTCACCGGTCGCGCCCTCCGAAGGAGTTTGTCCGGAGTAGGGGAAATACGACGTCACCGGCGCGTGGAAACTCTGTCCCGAGGCAGGCGTTACGGTAATTTCCCAGCGGCGCGCGTCCCAGCGCGGCAAAGTGTAATGTTCGCGCGCCACATCCAAGCCAAATTCATTTAGATGCGAAGCCAGGAACTCGACGAATTCGGTGTGCGCCTGGTTGCCCGTATACTTGGGGCCGAGCTTGGCCATCCAGACCTGCCAGTCCCATACTTCTTTTTGGGACGCAAGCAGGTTGGGCCGGTACCCTTCCGCTTTAGCTCCGGGCGCTAGTACACCGAGCGTTGAAGCCGATAGCGTGGCTTCCATGAATTGACGGCGAGAAAAAGACATGCTCACCTCGGCATCTGCGGAGTTCGGAGATCCTTCAAATCCAGCGCATTCGTATCGACGATAACTTTGGCGTAGGTGCGCGTCACCGCAGCGAGCCCCGTAGTAGAAATCGTCTCCGCCGTCTCATGGTCGGAATGCCAGACGAAGCCGCTGTTGATGATCTCGACCGCCGGCGCTAGATGATAATAGCGCCCGATTTCGCCCGGAGGCGATGGAACGGATTGCGGGAAGCTCGGAACACCGAAAGCATCCATCGCCTTAACTACGATTGCGGCCAATCGGGGGCCCGTTCCGTAATAACGGTAGGCGGCTGGAGCGTTCGAAAGCTGGCCCGATGTCGGCGCCGTGTCCATGCCTCCGGTGTGCTCGGCGTTGAACAACACCGCGGTCTTCGCGAAGACTTCCGGATGCTGCAACAGCCACGCGCCGCTCTCCGCGCCATTATCATGATGCCCGTTGGTGCCCAGGAAGATGATGGTTCGCCTGCGCTGTTCTTTGGGGATTTTGGCAAAATATTCGGCCATCCCGATCATAGTCGCGACACCGGCCGCGTTGTCGTTGGCGCCCTCAAACCAGCCATCGCGGTGCGCCACTACGATATCGTTTTCATCCGTCATGCCCGGCAATGTTCCCCAGATCATCGCGCTCTTGAGATTCGGCACGCGCTTTACGTCCAGCGTCACCTTAACGTGCGTTTCACCCGCGCCCGCCTGTGCGATGAAATCGCGCATGGCCAAGCCGTCTTTCTGTCCCAGAGAAAAAGTAGGCACGGGGCTGTTTACCGGATAGAACTGAGTCTTCTCATTGCCCGGCAGTCCCTGGATTACGAAGATCGCCGCCGCGCCCCGATCGCCGATGCGCTTGATGGCGTTGTCGGCGATGGGAGCGTGACGCGATGCCAGATCGGTGCTGTAAAAGAAGACGGCCTTGCCCTTGACGTCGCGTGAAAATGCGAGATCCGCGTCGCTGCCAAGTCCAACGTAGACGGCTTCTAGATTCAGACCCTCCGGTGCGGTGCCCACCGCCAAATAAGTTGGTTGTGCTGTGCCGAGCTCCAGCGTCTTCCCGTTGGCGGAAGCCACCACGCTCCAGGACTGCGGCATCCACTGCGGCGGCAGGTCGAGAGTCTGTTCATGCACGTCGGCGAGGCCGATCTGCCGGAACTTGGCCAGCATCCATTGCGCATTCTCAGCATCTGCTTCGGTTCCCGTGATTCGTCCCCAGAATTGATGCCCCGCGTCACGATAACGGCGCGAGATGGCGCACAATTCTTCGACGTACTGTTTGAGATGTTGGCCGTCGATGCTGGCGTATTGCTGCTCGGATGGAGCCAGCCGCCAGCCAACTTCGGAATCGCGCATATGAATGGGCTCGGAGGGCCGCGGGGTGCGGGCGCCGGGAGTCTGGGCCTGGCCGAAACCTACCAGCAGGACCATTGCGGCAATGATCGCAGAAAGGTTCTTTTTCAGCATATGGAATCTCCTTCTAGATACTACCGCTCGCCGCCTTTCAGCGCTAAGAGTACCTGTGCTAAAATTTCATCCGCCCAGCACTCTGGCACTTCGAACCGTACCGGCCACGACAACAATTAAGGAGGAGACACCATGCCGTTTTACGAAAAAGGCCCCGTTCGCATCCACTATGAGGAGGCCGGTTCAGGCTTCCCGTTGTTGCTAATCGCCGGCGGTGGATTGAATTCCACAATCGCTGGCTTGACCCAGCCCTTTAACGCGATCGAGGAGTTCAAAGGAGAGTACCGCTGCATCGCGTCGGACCTGCGCAACGCCAATGGCGGTCAGTCCTCCGGCCCTCTAGAGATCGACCGGCCGTGGGATGCATATACCGATGACCATCTCGCTGTGATGGACCATCTGGGCATCCGGAACTTCATGGTGCTGGGCTTCTGCATTGGCGGCCCCTTCATCTGGAACCTGTTGCGGCGGGCGCCGGATCGCGTTGTCGCAGGCGTGCTGGCGCAGCCCAGCGGATCGCGTCCTGAATTGCGCGACCTTTTCTATGACACCAATATGAAGGGCTGGGCTCCGGAATTGGTCAAGCGCCGGCCCGAGATCACGATGGACATGGCCAACAAATTTCTGACGAAAATGTATCGCACCAACCCCGACTTCGTCTTCACCGTGACGCGCGATTTCGTTCGCCATTGCCAGACGCCCGTCCTGATCCTGCCGGATGATATCCCGCCTCATCCGTACGCCGTCGCCATGGAGGCCGCGATGCTCGCACCCCACGCCGAAGTGAGCATCTTTCCGTGGAAGGAGCCCAAGGAGCGAATTCCCCTGGCGGTACGCCAGATACATTCCTTCCTCCGGGCGCATCGCCCTGCTTCTGCTTAAATCAAGTGTCTTCACCGATGAGCCTCCAATACGGGTTTCCTGATTTCACGCTAGGATAGACCCATGCGACTGGTTCTGTTTTTGACAATCACTGTTTCCGTACCTTTCTTGCTATCCGCGCAAGCAGGCCGCGGAGGTCAGCCCGCGGCGCCGCCCATGACTTTGACCGTTTCTGGATTTCCCGACGGCGGCCAGGTTCCCGTGAAGTTCAGCCAGGCTGCTCCGGGCGTGGCCGTCGGCGAGGGTACGTCTCCGGCCATGAGCTGGGCCAACGCGCCCGCCGCCACACAAAGTTTCTTTCTCCACATGCACGACATGGATCTCGCCCGCAACAAGACTACTGACGACCAGGCTCACTGGGTTTTTTGGAACATTCCAGCCACCCTCACCAGCTTGCCCGAAGGCGTACCCAAGGGCTCGCAATTGCCCGACGGAAGTTATCAGATCAGCGCCACAGGACCGATGTACCGCGGTCCAGGAGCACCCGCGAACGGTCCCTACCATCACTACGTGTTTGAGCTCTTCGCGCTCGACACCAAGCTGGACGTGAAGCCATCGGGCGATGCTTTCGAAACCCGCGCCAACGTGATGAAGGCGATTCAGGGCCACATCCTGGCCAAAGCGGTCTACGGCGGCCTGTTCCGGCGGCCGCAGTAATCACCAGGTGTCCAGGCAGCTATCCTAAAAGGAGTGAGCTTCCTCGACAACCTGGAAAGCAATCTCAAGGCGCTCGAATCGCGGGAAGAAAGAGACCCCGAGGCGTTAGCTCGGCAAGCCGCCGAGCGAGAGGCCGCCCGATCGCTGGCGCTTCAGATTAGTCCACACGCCGATGCTCTGCGCAACGGACCTTTCAAAGATGGTCTCCTGGCTGCCTGTCGAAATATCGGTCACAGCAAACGTATCCTGGTGCGGCCGGTCTGGGTAGATTCGACGCTCCGTCTGGAAGCAGGCGCCAAAAAACTGGAATTGCGCCCTACGCCGAGCGGCGTGCTGGCAGTATTCATCGACGGAGGCAGAGAGCAGGAGAGCACACTGATCGACCTCTCGAGTGACCCTGTGAAATTGGCAGAAAAGTGGCTTGAAGCTAGGCCAGGAGGCGTTGAAGCTCAGGGCGGGTGATTCTTCGGGGTATTCTTTTGATTATTAGTCGCTGGACTGGCGACGGGCTTGTTCCGCAGCCATAGCCAAGTCTTTTAACAGCTCGGAAAACTCTGGAGCCTGGCCGATGAAGAGTCCGTCGTGAAGGCGATAGCTTGGATCAGATTTGCATTGTTCGAGTCAACATCAGTTCTGGGAATTGCCGTATGCTTCCCAATATTCAAACTCGGGACTGCTTGATCGAATACGGTGTCACCGAGATCGGGGTTCTTATTGTTAGAGCGATACTGGCCCCAAAAACTAGTGTCGACGGTGAGTTGGGTGAGATTGGTGAGCCGGCCTTTCTTGGTTGATCCTGTT
>Ga0070714_100004058_pt1 | contig 11004 bp, 10 predicted proteins | sample LARL83metaG_FD_65450 | JGI IMG/M metagenome (GOLD analysis project Ga0070714, IMG submission 65450) | Corn, switchgrass and miscanthus rhizosphere microbial communities from Kellogg Biological Station, Michigan, USA - LAR L8-3 metaG | ecosystem: Host-associated > Plants > Roots > Rhizosphere ... | reverse complement strand
GCAATTTCCGCGCCCTGTCTTGGACGCCTGTTACAAAGCGGCGTTTGAGACTTACGACGAACTCGCCGCCAGGAATCCGGACTTCAAGCTGATTTACGAACCCTGGCAGAAATTCCTGGCGGACTCGAATCTCTGGTTCCGCATCGCCGAGAACACGCTCGACAACTACCGCTTCACGATGTCCGCACAGCCGCGCTAGCGCAGTTCTGCCGCCGTGTGACAAAACCGCGGGCGGCGGCCGCGGTGTGGCTTTGCAGCCGGGATCGAAGATGACGCAAGGGATCGGAGCCAGGGTTCAGCGCAAGGAGGACGCCCGCCATCTGCATGGCCGCGGCAACTTCGTATCCGACATGCTACTGCCCGGGCAGAGTGAGGTCGCCTTTCTCCGCAGTCCCATCGCGCATGGCCGCATCCGGCGCATCGTCAAGCCGCGTGGCGCCGAAAACCAGGTTTTCATCCGCGACGATCTCGCCGGTGTGGCGGCGATGGTCGCGCCGACGACCGTGCCGGGGTACAAGCTCTCGGAGTGGCATCCGCTGGCGCACGACAAGGTGCGCTTCGTGGGCGAGGCGATCGCGATGTGCGTTGCGCTGACCCGGGCCGAGGCTGAAGATCTCGGCGAACAGATAGAAGTCGAATTCGACGAGCTGCCGGTGCTTGTCGACGCGCAGGCGGCGCGGGCGGAAGAAACAGTGCGCGTGCACGAGCAATGGGGCGACAACCTCTTTCTCACGCTCAACTACGAGAGCGGCTTCGAGGCAAAAGCCAAGGGCGCACCGGTCGTCATCCAGCGCGAGATCGCGCTCGCGCGGCAGGCCATGGTGCCAATGGAGGGCAAGGCCGTGCTCGCCCAATGGGACGACCGCAGCGGGCAGCTCCTAGTGCATGCCTCGACCCAGGTCCCGCATATCATCCGCGTCGGCTTGGCGCAGTTCCTCGGCATCGACCAGGGACAAGTGCGGGTTGTCTCGCCCGACGTGGGCGGCGGCTTCGGCTACAAATGTATCCTCCAGCCGGAAGAGCTGTGCGTCGCGTGGCTCGCGTTGAAATTCCGGCGACCGTTCCGCTACGTCGAGGATCGTCGCGAGCACCTGGTGGTCGGCGCCAACTCGCGACAACATCGTTACCGAGTGACCGCCCATGCCGACGAACGCGGCAAGTTGTTGGCGCTCGACGCGGAGGTCACGATCGACGGCGGCGCGTACTCGGCCTGGCCGTTCACCGTCGCGTTGGAGCCGGGGCAGGCGACGGGCAACCTGCCGGGACCCTACGACTTCCGCGGCTATCGCTGCCGGACCTATTGCGTGGCGACGAACAAACCCGGCTTTTTGCCCTATCGCGGCGTGGCCCGAACCGGCGTCTGCTTTGCCATGGAGTTGGTGATCGACGCGATCGCGCGTGCGGTCGGTCGCGAGCCATGGGAGGTCCGTTACGACAATCTGGTCTCGGCGGCCGACATGCCCTACGACAACGTGGCACGCAAACATTACGACAGCGGCGACTATCGCAAGGCACTTACGCTAGCGCGCGAAAAGCTCGGCTTCGAGGCCTGGCGCGAGCGGCAGCGCCGCGGCGAGCGCGACGGCCGGCTCATCGGTATAGGTTTCGCCTCGTATTGCGAGCAGACCGCGCATGGCACCAGCGTCTTTTCCGGATGGGGCTTGCCGATCATTCCCGGCTACGACCAGGCGACGGTGCGGGTGACCCCGGACGGCGGGCTCGAAGTCCGCGCCGGCGTCCACTCGCATGGCCAGGGCATGGAGACGACGCTTGCCCAGATCGCGCACGAGATCACGCGGGTCGATATCGCCAACATCCGGGTCGTGCTCGGCGATACCGGAACCACGCCGTACTCCACCGGCACTTATGCCTCGCGCAGCATCGTGATGGCGGGCGGCGCGGTCGCCAATGCCTGCAGGGCGCTCATCCCGCGCTTCCTCGCGATCGGCGCGCACCTCATGCAGGCTGCCGTAGCGACGATGAAATTTGAGAATGGAGAAATCGTCGGACCGCGGAAATCAGTCTCGCTGCGCGAGGTCGCCGAGGCTTGGTACCTGCGGCCGCAGGAGCTGCCGCCTGACGTCGACCTCGGCGGGCTCGAGGCCACCGTGGGCTTTCGCCCCAAACGCGATACCGGCGCATTCAGCTACGCCTCGCACGCCGCAGCGGTTGCCGTCGACACCAAGGTGGGCGCGGTCGAGATCCTCGATTACGTGATCGTCGAGGACTGCGGCACGCGGGTCAATCCAATGGTGGTCGAAGGCCAAACCTTGGGAGGGGTCGCGCAGGGCATCGGCACGGCACTCTACGAGGAGAGCCCATTCGACCCGAATGGACAGCCGCTTGCCTCGACCTTGGCCGACTATCTGCTGCCGGGGCCGACCGAGATTCCCGCCGTCCGCATCTATCATTTGGAGACTCCGTCCCCTTACACCGAGTTCGGCATCAAGGGCATGGGCGAAGGCGGCGCGATTGCTCCGCCGGCGGTGATATTCAATGCGGTCAACGATGCGTTGCGGCCGCTCGGCGTGGAACTCACGGAGACGCCGTTAACCCCGCGCCGGCTGCTCGAGGCGCTCGGCCGCGCCAAGCCGTCGAGCGAGCCGCGAGTGACAACCGCATGAAGGCCGCGCGGTTCGACTACGTCCGTCCCGGCGATGTAACGGAGGCATTGGCTGTCCTGGGGCAGGCGCAAGGCGCCAAACTTTTGGCCGGCGGACAGTCGCTAGGACCGATGTTAAATCTGCGGCTTGTGCGGCCGGCGCTGCTGGTCGACGTGTCGAGGCTCGAGTCGCTGCAGCAATTGGAAGACACCGGCCGCACATGGCGGATCGGTGCGGGCGTCACCCACGCGCGCCTCGAGGATGCGCGCGGCCAACTTCCCGGCGGCGAGATGCTGTGCGAGGTGGCCGCGGCCATCGCCTATCGTTCGGTCCGCAACCGCGGCACCGTCGGCGGTAGCCTTGCTCACGCGGATCCGGCGGCGGATTGGCCGCTCGCCCTTGCCGCGCTCGGCGCCTCAGTCAATGTTCGCGGTGCGACGCGGCGCAGTATGGCAGTCACGCGTCTCATCGAAGGCGCCTTCACCTGCGTGCTCGCCGCAAACGAGATCATCGAAACGATCGACGTGCCCAAGCTGTCGCGTGCCGGACGGTATGGTTTTTATAAATTCTGTCGCAAAACGGGCGAGTTTGCCGAAGCGAGCGCGGCGGCCGTATTCGATCCGGAAGCCGGCGCCGCGCGCATTTTCCTCGGTTCGGTGCGCGGCGTACCCCAGCCGCTCGCCGCCTTGGCGCTGGAAGTGGCACAACACGGAGAGAGCGCCGCCTCAACGCGGGCCGTAAGCGAGGCGCTGGAGCACTCGGTGGGCGATCTCGATGCCGTCGAGCACGCCATGGCGGCAGCCGCGGTGACACGCGCCTTGGGCCAGGTGTTCGCGCGATGATGCCGATTGCGCTGAGCGTGAACGGGCGGAAGGTTCAGGCGATGATCGAGCCGCGCACCCATCTCGCCGATTTCCTGCGCGAGCATTGCCGCCTCGCCGGAACGCATCTCGGCTGCGAGCACGGCGTGTGCGGCGCATGCACCGTATTGATCGACGACAAGCCCACGCGTTCATGCATCACCTACGCGGTTCAGTGCGACGGCGTGGCCGTGCAAACGATCGAAGGCTTCGACGACGACCCTGTCATGCAAGAACTGCGCACGGCCTTTTCGCGGGAGCATGCGCTGCAGTGCGGCTTCTGCACATCCGGCATGCTTATCGCGGCGCGCGATATCGTGCGACGGCTGCCGGACGCGGACGCCCGGCGCATCCGGGTCGAGCTTTCCGGCAATCTATGTCGGTGCACGGGATATCTGGGCATTATCAACGCAGTGGAAAGCGTGATCGCGGCACGGGGGTCGAAAATCGCCGCTGTCTCTTCCGCCGCAGCCGCGCGGCCAGCAACGCCCTTTCATGCTTTCGTGCCTACCGACCAACCCGCAGCGCCCGCGCTTACCGCACCCGTCTCCGCGCCCGAAGAGGCACGCGCGGGCTGGACGAGGTTCGAGGAGAGCTTCCTCGTGCCGAGACCACCGGCGGCGGTGTGGGCGATGTTCGCAGACATCCCCGCCGTCGTCGCCTGCCTCGACGGGGCCGAGTTGACCGAGCACGACGCGAACACCGCGAAGGGAAAGATGACGGTGAAGCTCGGTCCGATCCAGGCCGGCTTCTCCGGCTCTGCCGTGAACGAACGCGACGATGGGGCGCAGCGCGGTATCATTCGCGGCGCGGGCAGCGACAAGGGTACCGGCTCGCGCACCAAAGGTGAAATCGTCTATCGCCTCACGCCGGAGGCAGAGGGACAGCAGACCCGGGTTTCCGTCACGGTCGAATACAATCTGCAAGGCTCTCTCGCCCAATTCTCGCGTTCGGGGCTTGTCCGCGAGCTAGGTCGTCGCTTGGTTTCCGACTTTGCCGCCAATCTCAATGCGCGGCTTGCCGGAGCCGAGGCCCGCGCCGCGACTGGCGCGCCGTTAAACGCCGGACGTTTCATCTGGGCATGGTTTCTTGACCGACTGCGCGGCTTCTTCAGGCGCCGGAAGATATGATGGCATACTGATGACCCGTTGCCACCTCGGTGAGAGCTCCAAGTTCGGCGAGGAACTATTGGCGTTGCAAAAAATCGCAGCTATGCTGCTTAAATCGTTCGAGGCCACACACGATGGCATGGCAAAGAGTCGCATCCATCAGTGAAATCGACGCGGACGGCGTCCTGGGCGTGGATGTGGACGGCTCTTCCGTCGCGCTCTATCGGTTGGGCAATGAGGTCTTTGCCACTGCGGGGATCTGTACCCACGCTTTGGCGATGTTGAGCGACGGCTTCGTCGAGGACGGCAAGATCGAGTGTCCGCTTCATCAGGGCCAATTCGACATTCGCTCCGGCAAGGCGTTATGTGCGCCGGTTACGGAGGATCTCCGCACCTACGCCGTGAAGCTCGAAGGGGACGACGTCTGCATCGATATGGAGCGGCCGGCCGCGAATGCGGCACCGGGCCCCAACGCAGCGGATGGCGTTCGCAGCGCGGCACAGGACAACAAAGCGGATACTCGCAAGAGTGCCGTCCCCAACATGCAGTCTGACGATTCGCTGACGCAGCGTTATGTCTGGCCGGCGGAAGGCCTCACCCGCATCCCGGATTGGGTCTACACCGATCAGACGATCTATGAGCGCGAGGTCGAGAAGATTTTTCACGGCCGCACCTGGAACTACGTCGCTCTGGAATGCGAAGTGCCCAAGGGCGGCGATTTCATCCGCTCCAATGTCGGTCCAACCCCGGTGGTCGTCGTGCGCGCAGACGACGGCTCCATCAATGTCTTCGAGAACCGCTGTTCGCATCGCGCCGCGGAATTTTGTCGCGAGCTCAGTGGGAACGTCAAAGAATTCGTCTGCCCCTACCATCAATGGTCTTACGATCTTCAAGGCAATCTTGCCGGTGTTCCGTTCCGGCGCGGCGTGAACGGAAAGGGCGGCATGCCCGCCGATTTCGACAGCTCGCAGCACGGACTGCATCGGCTCAACGTCACGAGCCACCGCGGCGTCGTATTCGCTTCCTACGTCCGCGACATGGAACCGTTTAAGGACTATCTCGGGCCGGAGGTGCTCAAGGAGTTCGAGGCAACCTTCGACGGCCGCAAGCCAAGGCTTCTGGGCTATTACCGCCACACGCTTCCCGGCAATTGGAAGCTCTACCACGAGAATCTCAAAGATCCTTATCACGCCACGCTGCTGCACACGTTCCTGGTGACGTTTGGGCTTTTGGTGGCCGGCAACCGATCGCTCATGCTGGCGGACGCGAGCGGACGTCACGGCGTGATGGCGTCGGCCAAGTCGGAGCACAAGAGTGTTTCCAGAGACACCAAGAAGGAGATGCGCGCCTATCGCGACGGCATGACCTTGGCGGAGCCGCGTTTCATGGATTTCGTCGAGGAATTCGACAGTCCCTGGTCGGTGACGATGGCCACGATCTGGCCGAACCTGATCATCCAGCGCGAGATGAATACGCTCGGCGTGCGCCAGATCGTGCCGACCGGTCCGCATGAGTTCATTATGAAGTGGACGATGTTCGGCTTCGAAGGCGACGATGATGAGATGACGCGCCATCGCCTGCGCCAAGGCAATCTTATGGGTCCGGCCGGCTTTCTTGGCCTGGAGGACAATGAGGCGATCAAGTTCGTGCAGGACGGGATGCAACATGTTCCGGGCGGCCAGCACTTGGTGAAGCTCGATCCCGGGGTTGCGGCCGGCACTTCCGAAAGCTTGATCTCGGAGGCATCGATCCGGGCCATGTATCGGCACTGGCGCGCGGAGATGGGGCTCTAGAACGATGGATGACTCTGTCCTCACGCGTGATCGCTTGCCCGATCCCCCATCGCTGGATTCGCGCCTAGAAGCTCTGCTGCTGCACCACGAGATCGAATCCTTCAACGCGCGATACGCGCAGGCTCTCGACGAGCAGCGGCTGGCGGATTGGACCGAAATGTTCACCGACGATGCGCGCTACGTCATCGTGTCGCGCGAAAATTTCGATCGCGGACTGCCGGTCGGCTTGATCTATTGTGAGAACAAGCGAATGATCCACGATCGCGCATTCGCGCTCATGGAGACTTCGATGTTCGCGCCGCGCTATCTGCGGCACATCATCGCCAACCTGGTTGTCCTGGGCGCCGAGATCAATGGCACGGTGAAATCGCGCGCGAACTATGTCGTGCTTCAGGTGCTGTTCGATCGTCCTGATGCCACGCTGCATCAGGTCGGCGTGTACTACGACGTGTTCCGCCGCGAAGGCGGCGCACTCAAGCTCGCCGAGCGTCGCTGCGTCTATGACAACCTTCTCGTACCGAATGCCCTATGCATCCCGGTGTAGGCCCGACGGACCGGCCGTAGCCTGTTTTTGCCGGGAAGGGATCGGCCGTCTCGCAAGCCGGCTCGGATATCCCGGATCTGGAATTTCGGCGATGGGACATATCCGATGAACAGGATAGCCCTTGGTGCGCTTCTCGTTTTGCTTGCGTTGACCGGCGCGGGGGCGGCGCAGGAGTATCCGATCCGCCCGATCAAGTTCATGCACGGCTTTCCGCCGGGAGGGAACGTGGACATCATCGCCCGGCTTCTGGGCAACGAGATGTCGAAAGGTCTTGGGCAGTCGATCGTGATTGAACCAAAGCCTGGGGTGGCCGGCAGCCTCGCCGCGGAGGCGGTCGCGCGCAGCGATCCGGACGGCTACACGCTCCTGGTCGTTCCGAGCGCCCATCCGGCGCATGGCGCGCTGTCCCGGACCGTAAATTACAAGGTCGTCGAAGACTTCGAATGGATTTCGGTCGCAAGCTTCTACCCGTTCCTCATCTGCGTGCGCAAAGACTCCCGCTTCCAGACACTCGAGCAATTGATCGAGGCTGCGCGCAAAAGTCCCGGCGTTCTGAAATACGGCTCGGCCGGCGTAGGCTCGATCCTCCACACCACCGTGGAACTGATGGGTAGCAAGACCAAAACAAGGTTTCTGCACATTCCATATCGCGGCGAGGCGCCGGCCATCACCGGCCTCCTGCAAGGCGACATCGATTTCATCGCGGCAACTTCGGGGCCGATCAGCGCGCGCATCCGCTCCGGCGAATTTCGCGCGCTCGCCGTCACCGGCAAGACGCGCTGGCGCGATTTTCCGGACGTGCCGACGGTGGCGGAGCAAGGCATCCCGGGATTTGAAGTCATCTCATGGACCGGTCTCGCTGGTCCCGCAAAACTACCTGACCTGATCGTCAACAAGCTCAATACGGAGCTACGCCGCGCCATTTCAGTTCCCGATGTGAAGGGCAAGCTCGAAAGCATGGGCGGCGATCCGCGCGCGACCACACCCCCCGAGATGCGCGCACTGGTGGCCAGCCAGTTCGCGACCTGGAGCCAGTTGGCCAACGAAGCAAATATCTCGATCGATTGAGTATTAGGGCCGGAGCGGCTCATCGCCGTCGCTCGCGAGCAAGCGATAGCGGAGACAATGGGCAGCGCCGGCAGAGCGGGCGCTGCAGGACTTACGCCGCTCCTCATTCTCGCCGCGTTATCGGCGCGCCAAGGGCGATTCGGATTGCCTCGTTACTCAGCGGTCGAACGGGCTCGCTCTAGCGGCTCGCGCTGGTCGCCCCGCCGCTCAGCGACTGCGCCGTCTCCAAATGCTTGTGCAACGTGGGCAGCGTCTCCTTGGCGTAAGCGCCGGCGGCATCGTTCTTCTTTGCTTCTTTTTCGTACTCTTTGATGTCCTTCTTGTGGTCTGCGACCATTTCCTTCGCGAACGCGCGGTCGAAGCTGTCGCCGGAGAGTTTGGACATTTTCTCGTACATTGCCTTCTGTTTGCTGTTCGGTTCGCTCGGCGGCGACACGCCCATTTGGTTGGCCGCAGTCGTGGCCTTCTGGTTGGCCTCGGAATGATCCTTCTGAAGCATTTGGCCGAAGGGGCGAACGCCGTCGCTCTTGCCGTTTTTCTCGGCCAGTTGGCCCATCTGAACTTCCGCCAGATTGCCCTCGATCGCCTCTTTGAGGAATTTCTGGCTGGCTTTGTCCTGGGCGAAGCAGGGCGAGCTGACGATGACCCCGGCGACAATGCCGGCCACCAACAACCTGATGCTCATGGCGTAATCCTCCAATTTTCTGGCTCCCGGCGGGGCGGTACGGGAAAGCCCCGCCGGCGGGAGTCGCCCGCCTTCGGCGCACCTTAGCGCGGAAGCCTCACTTCCCTCGCACCGCGTCCTTCAAACCGCCGATGGCGCTGCGAATCTTCCCGCTGACCTTGTCCGCCTTGCCTTCGGCGCTGAGCTTCTTGTCGCCGGTGACCTTTCCGGCAATGTCCTTCACCTTACCCTTGGCCTGCTCGGCCGAACCTTTAATGCGATCCTTGTCCATGGCTTCTCTCCAATATGTGTGCTGCGAAAACGAGCAGCTTGCCTGGAAGTTCCAAGCGCGCCGCCTCTGCCATGCGCATCGGGCTCCGATCAACTGAGCCAGTCGCAGCCCTGCCCCCTGCCGGCTCCCGTGGACGCGGCCAAACGCCGAGGCTGGGAACTCTGTGGATGGAATCCGCGTTTGCACCTCGAAATTCGGAGGTTGCAAAGACACGAGAATGTACCGAGGGGCAACAAGCGCGTCCTTTGCGCGAGCCGGGTCCCACTCCCCGAGCACGAACGCGAGCGCAAGTGGGGAGCAGAGCCCGACCGTAAAATTCCGAAACGGGTCTACTCCTCACGCCATTGCGCTGGCGAAGCGGCTCGGTCTTCGATACGTCGCCAGCGATACCTTATCGATCCGCCGGGCGCGGCGCGGGAGAGGCTGGATCTATATCGGCGAGAATCAGCATCCGATTCGCGATCCCAAGACCATACGCCGGCTGGCGCGACTGGCAGTGCCGCCCGCCTATGCCGATGTCCTCTATGCTGCAGATCCGCACGCGCATCTTCAGGCTATCGGACGGGACGCCGCCGGCCGGCTGCAATACCGCTATCACAGCCGATGGGAAGACGTGCGCGAACTGCGCAAGGGCCGCCGTCTTGCGCGGCTGGCGGATGCGCTGCCCCGCATCCAAAGACGCATTGCCCAGTGCTTGGCCTCGGAGCCGTGCACGCGCGAGTTCGCCTGCGCGGCGATCATCGACCTCGTCACGCGCAGCGCCATCAGGGCCGGCAATGAAATCTACACGCGGCTACACGGCACACGCGGCGCCGTCACCCTGCTCAAATCGAATGTCATCGTGCGCGGCAAGGTGATCACCCTCAAATTTCGGTCGAAAGGGGGAAAGATCATCACCAAGGAAGTCGCCGCAGGGCGACTTGCCAGAGCCATCAGGCCACTTTTGCGGTTGCCCGGCCGGCGGCTGTTCCAGCATCAACTGGAAAACGGCGAGGTGCGCGCGGTCACCGCGCACGAGGTGAATACATGCTTGCGCGAAATGGCAGGCACCAGCATCTCGTTGAAGGACTTTCGCATGCTTCTCGCATCGGCGAGCGTGCTCGAAACGCTGGCGCACGTGACGCGGGCGCCGCGTGAGCGTCAGCGCCGCAAGCAAGTTCACGCGGCGGTGAGTGCAGCCGCCGATGAGCTCGCGAATACGCCGACGATCTGCCGCAAGAGCTATGTGCATGAGAGCGTGGTCACGGCGTTCGAGCAAGGCGCATTGGAACGCTTCTCGACGAGCCTGAAACGTGCTCGCTCGCCGATCCGCCGCGCCCGCGTCCTGGCAAAAATTATCGCGGCCATGGGCCAGCCGCCGTCGTCAGAGAGTCAAAGACAAAGCGCCCGCGCGCCGTGAGGCGTGCGCCGCCATGTTCAAGCGGAAGGTGATGAATGGCCAAAGTCTCCCACTGCCAGTTTGGGATCGCCAGGCTGGAGGGCTGTTCAGGGAATAGATGGGCGGTTTCGCGAGAGCGAAAGAGCGAATCAGAAGAGCAGTGACGGATGGGTGATCAGGGCTGAGGCGAGCTTGGCTGGTGCCTGCCCAATCGCACGCGATGTCAGACCGCCAATTGCGTTTCCGCGGCGCGCCGGGCGCTCAATTGCCGCGCCTCGGTCTCCTCGGCGTCTTTGAGGTAATTGTGGGCCTTCACGAGAAGAAGCCGGGCACGCTGCCGATCGCTGATCGCGTGCGCCTTCTCCAAGCAGGCCTCCGCCTTCCTTCGCCACAAATCGACGCTTCCCATGAGCCAACCCCCGTTGCTCGCATGCGCCGCATTGCAGCCCCCAATCGTGGCAAATGTCGGTACGTGTCGCGGGCCGGCGAAAATTTCCAGGCGCAGCCAGGGGCTGCCGTCCGTCGGGTATGCGACCCAAATTTGCTGAAAGCAAAGCCTTGGCGCCGAAAGCGTGCGCTGGCGTCCGCGATGCCGCGCGGATAGCGCCATTGCGCCGCAGGCGCCCTCGTTCGGCGTTCAGTCCTTCAAGAAAAGTCGGGTTCGAGGCTGGCGAATTCCGCCCGGGGCTTCTC
>Ga0070714_100004057_pt1 | contig 11006 bp, 8 predicted proteins | sample LARL83metaG_FD_65450 | JGI IMG/M metagenome (GOLD analysis project Ga0070714, IMG submission 65450) | Corn, switchgrass and miscanthus rhizosphere microbial communities from Kellogg Biological Station, Michigan, USA - LAR L8-3 metaG | ecosystem: Host-associated > Plants > Roots > Rhizosphere ... | reverse complement strand
GCTGACCAGCGCGAAGCTGGCCAGCGGGACGAAGAACGACATGACGGCTGAGACGCTCATGAACAGGTAGGCGAGCAGGTGCAGCCATCGCGGAAGCGGACGCATCGGCATGGCTGGATCCCCCTCGTCACCTGACGGACGTGCTTTCGGTGCGCGCCGCTTGCGCTACTTCAGCGCGAACACCAGCACGGCGACGAACCCGCACAGCGCCGCCACGTGGAACAGCAGCGGGCTGCGGTAGGTCGTGACGGTGTGCCACAGGATGGCGTGCAGCGCGGTGCCCGCGACCGCCACGATGGCCAAGATCAGGACCAGCATGTCCATGATTTCCTCCTTCGTCGCAAATTGGCACCAGAATTCCGGTCGCGGACAGGAGTCCACGGCCCTGAGTGATCAGCAGCTCACTGCCCGATTTGCCGTATCAGCAAACCCTTGACGACGACCTGGATCTCCTCGGAGGTCAGCTCCAGCTCGGGGTCTTCCATCACCCGGCGCTGGATGTCGAACCAGTCGCGCGTGGCCTGCGGAATGCCCCAGTTCGGGTCCGGCACGTGGTCGGCGATCACCTGCTCCACGACCTTGGCGTCCACGTCGGCGGGGACGATCCAGATCGTCTCGGCCGTCTCTCCGGGCTTGCGGGCAGTCGAGAGCTGCACCGTGTGATCCAGGGCCTGCTCCAGCTCGGCGTGCAACTGGGCCTGCCGCAGTTCCTTCTCGGCGTGGAACTGCGCGCTCTCCCGGTCCGGGAACGGGGACCAGGGTGTCTGGGGCTGAGCCTCTTCCGGCGTGATGGTGGCGGGCTCGGTCACGGCTGGCTCCTTCAGATGAACAGGTCGGTGGCTTCGATGGCTTCGCCGCGCAGTGCTGCGTCGAGCAGCTCGTAGTGCGTGCCCTGGATCTTCAGGGCACCGAGGTTACGTGCCCGGCGTCCGTCGTTGCCCTCGGTGATCAGCTCCTGCTGCTCGGCGAAGTCGAACTGTTTGGCGCCCTCCTTGGCCAGGTGCGCCCGTGCGGCGGCGGCGATCTCGTCATCGTCGCCGGAGGTCTCGGCCGCCAGCTGCTGCCCGGCCGCCGACTTCTGGAAGGTGGCCACGATCTCCGCCACCCGATCGCCCTCGGCCGACGCGTGGTAGGTGTTCGGCAGAGGGCTGCCGCCATTGAGCAAGTGGATGTTCGCGTCGCTGTCCGGCACCAGGTCGGCACTGCGCGGCGGATTGTCCGGGATGGGGTCCAGGTCGTCCTGGGTGAACTCGGCCGGGCGCATGGTGGCGTCTTCATCACCGTAAGTCACCGGTAACGCGGGCTCGGGGTGGGCGTGCAACACCGCGTCGAATCCCAGCGTCGGCGTTAGCGGCTGCGGGTTGGCGTCCAGGTTGTTCCAGTTGTCCGGGTCCTCGCTGGCCGCCCACCCGGTGCTCGCCGGGTTGGTGGTGTTCGAGTGCGCGGGCTCGTTCGTTCCCCGGCCCGGCTGCGGGTTGGTGTTCGAGATCGGGTCCCAAGCACTGGCTTCCTTCGAGGAGTCCAGCGAGGCCTTGGCGATCTCCTTCCACGGCGTGTGCGCCTTGACCTCCTCGCGCAGGTTCGGGATCTTCTTCGCGTCGTCGGGGTGCCACCAGGCAGCCTGCTCGTGCCCGTCACCCTTCGGGTCGTCCGGGTTCGGGATCACCCGGCCGTCCTTCATGGACAGGTCCTTTTCGGACGGGATCACCACGACGTGGCCCTGGTATACCCCGTTCGGGGAACTCCAGACGTGCTTGACCGCGCCGTGAGCGGGGAAGGGTTGGCCTACCTCTTCCTGCCACTCCCGGAGGGCGGCGTGCAGCGACGTGGGGTCCTCTGCTTCAATATGTCCGCCAGGCATTTCCCACGTACCCGCCGCCGGGTCATTCTCGTCATCGAGGCCACGTTGCAGCATCAGGATTCGCCCCGTGTCATGAGCCTTGAGGCACAAGCCCGCCACGCTCGGCTGAGCCAGATCCTTCCCTCCCGAGCCCTTCGCAAGATCGTTTTTGCCCAGGAAGAAGGCTGCGACATGTGGGTCGGAGCCCGGGGAGGGAACGGCTACGGGCGCATCATCTTCGAGCGGAAATACTTCGACACTCACCGCTTCGTGTGGCTGATGGCCGGACGGGAGATCCCACCCAAGTTCATCGTCGATCATGGCTGCCACAACCGGGACCCGCACTGTCCCGGCGGCAAAACCTGCTTGCACCGCCTGTGCGTGCGGCTGGACCACCTGGGTACGCGCACCTTCGGCTCGAATGTTCTGGCCGGAAAGTCCCCCACCGCCGTGAACGCTCGGAAGATCGCCTGTAGCAAGGGGCATCACTACACCCCCGAAACGACGAAAATCGAGGCCGATGGCACCCGTCGGTGCCTGATCTGCCGCCGTGACTTCGATCGCCGCCGCCGTCCCCGAGGCGTACCGCGCTGACCCCTCGCGGTGGTGCTCGTGCGCACTCAGCTTCGTGTGCTTCCGGCCACGCTGGCGCTCAGTCAGGGTGCAGATGCCGTCATCATGGTGCCGCAGGGCATGTTCGGCGGCCTCGTGGGCGCCGGAGATCTCGAAGTCGCAGTCGGCACCCTTGCTGGCGTTCTTCACCAGGCCAGGGTGCTCCACGGGGTAATCCATCTCGGACGGCTCGGGGAAGCCGTGCTTGTCCGCGTCGTAGACCAGGGCCTTCGTGTGACGGCCCGTGGCCATGTTCGCGGCGATTCGGTGATGGCCCTCGATCGCGAAGAGGTTGTTCTCGTGCCGCACCACCAGAGGGTGCTGGTTGGCCGGGAGGTCGTGCCCCGGGTTGTTCTTGGCGTCCTGCGTGCTGTCGTCCGGGTTGTGGATGTAGCGGTTCAGGTGCTGGGGCGTGACGTAGGGCTGGGTGGCGTAGATGTCGTGCTGCCCATGATCGATGTCCTCGACCTGGGCGTGGTTCTTCCACAGACCGCTGTCCATGGACCGCAGCGCCATGTTGACCACTGCCGCGTGGTGGCCGACCGGCCTGGCGTCCGGGTCACTCTCGGCCTCGGAGCTGTCCGGGTCGAGATCCCGGTCCGCCTCGTCCATCGCATCATGATGGCCGTCGTAGGCGTCCACGTAGCCCTTGTAGCCGGTCTTCTTCACCGGGATCAGGGCGCTGGTCCTTTCCTCGGCGTACCCCTGCTTCCATAGCAGTACGGCCGTACGGTGAGCTACTCCCGCGCGGACCAGGCTGCCGACAGCCTCCGCCGGGTCGGCGTCGTCGGCGCGCAGGCGAGCCACCAGGGAACTGATCAGCGAACCCTCGTACGGCCGGGCGAAGATGTGCTCGTCCGCGTCCGGGTCGTACCGGACGATGGTCCGCTCTCGCGACGTCGGCTCGGAGGGGTGGACTTCCTTGCCGAACATGCCTTGGCTCTGGGCCTCGAACTGGAGGGCCAGCGCGTGTGAGCACTTGCGACCCTCGAACCGCTGGAAGCCCGGCGACCGGTCGAACGCGTAGGCCGCCCACTTGCACCCACAGGTCCAGTCGGCGACCTTCTTCGTGCCGGGCCGGTAGACCAGCAGGGCCTCGTAGGTACCGTGGTCGCCCTGCACCGTGCCGCCGATGCCGTCGTTGGAGGCGATGACGATCGTCACGCCACCCTCGGCGCGGATCCGCTTCGCCTTGCGCTGGACGTCGGCCCAGGATGCCGTGATGTGGAAGCCAAGATCCCTGTCCCGAGCGGCGGTGCGCAGCATGGCACTCGGCTCGACGACCTGCTTACTGGTCGCCGAGCCCTTGCGCTCCATCGCCGCGCCGGGACCTGGTTCGCTGATCGGGCACACCTGCTGCTGCCAGCGAGTCTCCCAGGGGCAGGGACCGCGATCCTGCGGGATGCCGAGCACGTGACCATCGGTGGTGATGTCGCCCGGGAAGGTGCAGCGCGCAGTCCGACGCCAGGTGCACCAGTCCGGCCCATCAACCGCCGCCGTCTTCTGGTGGCCGCGCGCCGAACAGAAGCCGTCGTCGTGGAAGGCCAGCTCGTGCCGGAGCGCCTCGTCCTCATCGTCGGAAGCGAAGGCGCACCCCTGGGTGGCGTACTTCGACAGCGAGCGCGGCAGGTGCTTGGAAATCGGCGACCACTCCGGAGTGGGGAAGCCGTGCTTGTCGGCGTCGTAGATGTGGCCTTCGACATGGTCGTCTCCGCGCAGCATGGCGGCAGCCGTCCGGTGGTGGCCGTCCAGCGTGTAGTAGTCACCGCCGTCCTTGACGAAGATCGGCCGTTCGTTCGCCGGGTAATTCGGCCGTCCGCTGCCCGACTTGTGCTCCGGGTTGTCCAGGTAGGTGTCGATGCCACGCTGCGTCACGCGGGGCTGGGTGGCGTAGATCTTCGAGCCCCGGAGCGGAACCGGGCCGATCTCGCCCTTGTCGTGCCAGTGCGCGAAGTCGTTCTCGCGTCCGCTGTAGCCCCGGAACTCGTGCACACCCGCGTGCGCACCGACGGCTTGTTCGTCCTCCCAGTCCGGGTTGTCGCCGTGGTTGGGGAAGTTCGTCTTCTCGGCCTCGACGTACCCGGCGAAGCCCACCCGCTTGGTCGGGATTGTCTTGTTCTCGTCATCTCCGGCGGCGGCCGTGTGGTGCAAGTCCTCCGGGCCGTTGCCGTAGTCCTCACCCCACTTGTTGAACTTCTTGTACGCCTCGCCCACGTCGTAGTTGCGGGGATCCCAGGTGATCACATGGGGATTGGCCACGATGTGGGTGTGCACGCCGTCGGTGAGCACGTCGTGGCCGTTCTCGCGCGCCCAATCCGTCTCGGCGCCGTGCGAGACGTGCTTGGGGACATCGTCGAGGGGGGTGACGTGAGCGTCCGGGTGGATCTGGCCGTGCATGAACACGCCGGTGCGGTCGCCACTGTGGGCCTGGGCGTAGCTGGTCGCGAGATCCGGCGAGGAGGTGGTGTAGAAGCCCCGCCCGTACATCCCCGAGCCCATCTCGCCCGCCCGGTTCGCCTCGGCGGCAGAGGCGGCGGAGGGTCCGTGTACTCCCCGGTAGACATGGGAGATGCCGTGCTCGGCGGCCAGCGCGGCCGTGGTGCTCACCCGCGAGTCGAAGTCGATGAAGTCGTTGATCCCGGCCTGCCCGGCCGCGCCGGAGGCACCCGAGCGCGGATCGACGGTCATCGCCGGGTGGTTCGAGGGGTCGCCGATCAGCTCGGGCGTCCACTGCGCGCCGGGGTGCGCGGACATCGTGCCGTTGCACGTGGCGCAGGTGGCCTGCCGGACCCGGCCGTTGTCCGTCAGGTCCTTGAACTCGGTGCCGCCGCAGTACGAGCAGGAGTGCGGCTGGTCATCGCCGCCTGGCTCGTCGTGGTCCTCGGCGTCCGCCGCTTGGCGCTCCTGACTCAGGGCGGCGGTGAAGGTCATCTTCCCCGGGTCGGGCCGATCATCGATCACGGTCCCCAGCTCGGGGTAGTCGTCGGTGGCCAGGTGGATCCCGGCGGCAGACCGACTGGTCGGCATCCGGGTCAGCATGGAGGCCGAGTAGTTGCCGCCGCCGAGGTCGTTATCCAGCTTGATCACGTAGTTCTCAGCGCCCGCCATGGGGCCGTCCTCGACCAGCTCGATCACCCCCGGGAAGCCGTCGATGGTCATGACGTGCTCGCCAGGCTGGAACTCCCAGTAGTCGCTGGACGCGATCGCCGTACGGCGCAGGTTCATGAGACGGCCTCCTCGCTGTTTGGGCCGTTGCCGGAGGGGCTGAGGCAGGCCTACACGGCCTCCTCGTCGTCCCACTCCTTCTTCCAGCGCTCGCTGGTGTCGACGACCACATGGCGGCGCATCCCGACGTGTTTCGGGTCGCCATAGAGGCCGTGGGGCCGGTAGTTCTCGGGGTTCCGCTGGATGACCTCGCCGGTCTCCGGGTCTCGGACGTCCTCGATCGAGTTGTCCGGCGCCCGATAATGCTTCTTGGTGACCTTGCGGATCTGCCCACGCTCGTACACGTACTTCGCCACCTTCTTGACGGCGGGCTTGGGCATGCTGGCCCGAGCCTCGTCGGACTCCGGCGGCCGGGTGTCGCCCTCCTCCGGTGCCTGCGCGGCCACCGGGAGCGGCAGCACCTGGGCCCCCGCGTCGGTGGCGTCGGACTCCTCGCCGTCGGCCAGGTCTTCCTCGGAGGGCGCGAGTGCGGGGGTCGGGGCATCCTCGTTGCCCAGGGCGGGCACGACCATGTCCTGGGCGTCGGCCGGGGGCGCGTTGAGCGCACGGGGCTCGAAGTCGTTGCGCAGGTCCTCCGGGATCGGCAGGCCCTTGTCCCGCAGGGTCTGGTAGATCTCCTTGCGCGTTTCCTGCTCCGCAACGGCCAGGTCGATCTGCTCCTGCTTCTTCTGCTCCAGCATCTCTTTGAAGTTCAGGCCGGTGCCGAGGATCCGGCGCTCCTGCGGGATCGGCACGCCGGAGGCGGCCAGCGCCTCCAGGAACTGGCGCTCCTGGGCCTGGTCGGAAAGGTTGAGCGTGTCGAACTCAAGTTCCGGCACGAGCAACTTCGGCTGCTCGACGATGCGTTCCTCGCCGGACTCCTCGTCGACCTCCAGGACCTCTTCCATCTTCACGTACCGCTTGCCGTTGCGGACGTCGTAGTCGAAGTGCTCCTGGGCTTCGGCCACGATCCGCGCGCGGTCGCTGAAAAACTCCTGGATGTCCTGCTGGTGGTCGGTCATCAGCTCGGTGACCACGTCGCGGTTGAGCGCGTCGGCGGCGTAGGTCTCGCCCGCCTCGGCGCCCTGGAGCATGGTCCGGGAGAGCCCGAAGGTCTGAAGGATCCGGTCCTCGATCCGGTCGAAGTCGCCGTTGAGGTCGGGCATTTCCTCGCGACCGAAGACGCTCTCGATGGTCGTCGCGAAGTTGTGGACCATGACCCGGAAGTCGGCGGCCAACGCCTCGTCCAGCGACTCGCGGAAGTCGTCCAGCTCGTCGCCGGTGGGGATCCACGGGACGTTGGTGCCCAGGTCGCTCGCGCTGGCGCCGAGCTTGGCTAGCAACAGCGGGGTGTAGAGCCGATCGGAGATGGCGTCCATCGCCGTGTTCAGCATCTCCTCCTGGAGCACCGACCGGAACGCGCGCATGATGATCGGCAGGCCGCGCTTGTGAAAGGTGTCGGCTTCGAATTTCACCTGCTTGAGCAGCATGTTGCTGACCGGCATCCGGCTGTTCTCGCCAGCGTAGGCGACCAGCTCGGGGTATTCGCTGGTCAGCTGCTGGTACTCCCAGACCGGCTGGCGGTTGCGCAGCAGGTCGCGCAGGGCCTGCGGGAGCCGGATCAGGAAGCGCAGGTCGCTAGAGATCGGGCTGCGGTCCACGAACACGTCATTGGGGTGCAGCAGCTCCTCGGACTCCCACACGCCAAGGACCTCATTGAAGGTGCCCAGCGGGAAGCCCTCGCCGACCATCCACTTCTCGCGCGAGAGGTTGACCAAGTACTTCTTGTACTTGAGCTGGTTAAAGAACAGGTCCTCGTAGAACTCCTGGAGCTGCTTGTCCTTGCACTTGATCTTCATGCCCTGCAAGGGATACTTCGAGTAGATGTCGATGCAGCTCGCGAGCACCGGATGGGTCAGGTACAGCAGTCGGCAGAACTCCCGCAGCTTCGCCATCTCGTCGTCTTTGGAGATGTCGAACGGGAGGTTGTTCTGGCGCCAGTAGAACATCGGGTCGCGCGGGCGGCCCATGGCGAAGGCCAGGTCGCCTCCGGCGCCACCGCCCGAGAAGGTGTCCGAAATGACCCCGGCGCCGCGCTTCTTCAGCGCACCGATCCGGCGGTTGCGGCGCATCTCCGCCACCACGGGATCCTCGGTGTAGGCGCGCGACACCCGGGACATCTCCAGCGAGCGCGTGGGCACGACGATGCCGGGGTGCTTGCTGCCGGTCGGTTCCGGTCGGCTCTGACCCCGGCGGTCGGTGACGACGAAGTCCGCCACGCGCGCTCCCTTACTTCCTGGCCGCGCGCGTGCGGGCGGGCGTGGACTCGTCCTGGTCCTCGGCGGTCTCCGTGGCCGGTTCGATGATGCCGTAGTTGATCAACTTCTCCAGCTCGACATGATCAACCGGAGCGACAGGGTTGCACTCGACGATGTCCCCGATCTGGTGCTCTCCGTCGGTGTTCGTCCAGGGGATCAGGACACGGTAGCGCGGCATCAGCGGACTCCGATCTTGCTGCGGATGACCTTCAGAACCTTGTCGCGATCGCGGGCAGCCTCCAGGGCGATGTGTCGGAGGAAGGCGTCGGGGTCGACGTACACACCGGAGGCGGTGCGGTAGGACTTCTTCGCGAACGGGTTTCCACCGCCGTTCCCGGAGTCCGCCTCGTCGTCCTCTTGATCGTCGTCGTCGGCGCCATCGTCCGCGAAGGGATTGCCGTCGTCGGGTGCCGCCCCCTCGTCGTCGACCGGAATGCCCTCGGCCGCGTCCTGGGCCTGCTGCATCTGGTCGTCGTCCTGGCCCGGCCACTGCGGGCCCATGCCGGGCACCTGAATCGGCTGGCCGTTGATGGTCTGCGGGAAGGCGGGATAGCGAGGCTGAACCTGCACGGTGAAGCACATCTTGCAAAAGCCGCACTCGATCGTGCCGTCCGAACGCGCGATCACCTGCCCGGAGCCGCATGCCGGGCAGTGGTAGACCACCTGCGGGTCACCGGAGTCGTGCGCCATCTTCATGATCGACGGCTTGGACTCGGCCAGCCGCCGGGCGAAGCGCTGGCCCACGGAAGCGTCGGCGGGCAGCTCGCCAAAGCCCAGGCGGACGATGTAACGGTCAGTCATCGAGCACCCCGCAGGCCTGCACGAGCAGGTCTCGACTGGCCAGCCGGAGCACGGTCTCCCGGTCTTCCTCGTCCAGCTCGGCCAGGTGTGGCTGGAGAGCCGCCGAATGCCGCAGTCGCGCCTCCACGAAGGCCAGGGCCTCCTCGCCGAGTTCGCTGGCGTCGGCGAAGGCGCCGGTGCTCACCAGTTGCTGGATCACGCTGCCCGGACCGCTGGTGGCCATCAGGTAAGCCGCGCCGGTCTTGCTCACCGGCCCGACTTCCAGCGAGTCCTCCAAGCCGTCCTGCGCGGCGTAGGCCGCCGTCACCTTGCGGCTGGCCGGGGCCAGGGCATCATCCAGGCTCGCCACGAAATCCACCCGGCCCGCCAGGTGCCCGGAGAGCCACTGGACATGCCCGGCCTCGATGCCCGCCAGGGCGAGGATCCTGCCGTGCGTACCGAGCGGGACGCCATCGCTGCCGTCGCCGACGCTGGTGACCAACTGGCCCTCGTGGAACATCACGCCTCCGGATACTGGATCACCGATTGACGAGCCAGGGACACCACTTCGGACAGGCCGAGCCCCGGGTTGACCCGGCCGATCGTGGCGATCCGGCGCATCAGCTGGCCGTCCTTGGCATTGGCCGCGACGCGCTGGCCGTGCCAGAACTCGTCCTGCGCCGTCGCCACCCGGCCGGGGTTGAACGGGTCGACCTCGGGATGACGGTCCAGGTCGACCAGGGAGCCGCAGAGCCGCATCGAGCAGTACCAGTGCGCGTGGTCGCGGTCGTCGGTGACGATGGCCGTGTTGGTGGTACCGCAACGCGGGCAGGCCGCACCTTCCAGGGCGATGCCCGGCACAGTGTTCGTGCGCTTGCGGCGGCCCAGGAACGGCGTCTTCGTCACGTACGGCGCCGGATACTCATGCTTGGCCACCAGCGGCTCCGGGACGTCCTCGCCGTAGCCGGGATCCGGGTGGTGCTTGTCGTAGACGTAGAGGTTGCTCTCCTCTACGGCGCCCGGCTGCTTCTTTGTCGGGGCCCGGCCACCCACCTCGGTGTGCTCAGGTGCCGTGAGGGGATTCGGGTGCGGGCCGGGACCCTGATACTCATCCCAGCCCGCCACCGGGTCGTCGCCGACATACCCCTTGCGGTCGGCATCCCCGGGCGCGGGCATGCCCGGCTGCTTGGCCGTGCGCATGAAGTCGGCGAAGACCGGCGGCGGACCGACCAGGGCGGCAACCCGGCTGATCTGCTCGGGGGTGCCCAGCCACACGTCCACATCGGACGATCCGCAGCCATCGTGTACGGCCCTGGCGGTCAGACGCGGAAGCTCACCGCGCTGGCCGCAGCCGTTGCAGAAGACCTCGACGGTCACCGGCGTTCCTCCTCGTCGTCCTCTTCTTCGCCGCCCGGCTCACCCTCGGAGGAGCGCACGGGGATCGGCTGGCCGGGCCGTTGCGGGGTGTTGACGCGCCGGGCCGACGCGTCCTGCCGGGGCCGCTGCTCGGCGGGCGCCTCCCAGTTGTTCAGGTCGTATTCATCGCCGGACCCGACGCCCAGCGGGTTCTCCGCCGTGGGCCGGTTCATGGTGTCGGCCGTGCGGCGGCTGGCCATGACGGAGGCACCCATCGCCGGGGCTGGAGTGGCCGCCTGCGGCGGTTCCTGGCCTGCGAAGGGGTGTGTGCTCACCGAGTCGTTCGGGATCGTCAGCGGCGGTCCTGCGACCGCCCCGGCCCCGCCAGGCTCCATGCTCTGCGGGGTCGGGGGCGCACCCGTGGGGTCGACCTGCGCCTGCGACGTGTCGCCGCCGGTGTCGGAGGAGGACGCCTCGGCGAGCACCCAGCGAGCCACCCGGCGGCTGCCCTGGTGCTTGTGCATCATCATCGCCTTGAAGGACGCGATGGCGTCCTCCTCGGTGTCGTGGTGCGAGAGGACTTTGCCGGTGTCCTTCTGCGTCACCACAAAGCCGTCGCCGTCCGGGTTGGGCTTCACGTACTGGTAGTCGGCCAGCTTGGCCGCCATCACCCGGTTGGCCTGCTGCGCCGCGACCCAGGGGTGATCATCGTGCAGGCGCACGCCATGCCCGGGATCACCGGTCAGGTGCTTCCAGGTGTCACCGTCGCGGTAGACCGGCGAGTTGCAGTGCGCGCAGGCACCGTGGTTGTCCCGTTCGGCGATGACGTAGCGGGCCGCCGCGCGAGCACTTGGTGGAGCGCCGTACCAATCCACCCGGTCGTCCGGCTCCGGCAG
>Ga0070714_100004056_pt1 | contig 11006 bp, 8 predicted proteins | sample LARL83metaG_FD_65450 | JGI IMG/M metagenome (GOLD analysis project Ga0070714, IMG submission 65450) | Corn, switchgrass and miscanthus rhizosphere microbial communities from Kellogg Biological Station, Michigan, USA - LAR L8-3 metaG | ecosystem: Host-associated > Plants > Roots > Rhizosphere ... | reverse complement strand
AGTCACCGCGCTCAATGACCAGCACGCCTTCCTGGCCGTTCCCGACGACTCCGGCCTGCGTCCCGGTGACCTCGTGTGCCTGGGGATCTCTCACCCGTGCACCACCTTCGACAAGTGGCGCGTGATCCCCGTCGTCGATGACACCGAGCACGTCACCGACGTGATCCACACGTTCTTCTAAGAGCGCGGGCCGGGCGTTACCGCCCGGTCCAGCGCGGCGGGCGCTTCTCGGCGAAGGCCAGCGCTCCTTCACGGGCGTCGGCGGACGTGAACACCGGCTCGACCACGGCCGCCTGCCGGCTCCAGAACTCATCGACGGGCCAGCTGTCCGCGCTCGCGATGACCGACTTGGTGGCGCGCACGGCGAGCGGGCCGTTGGCGGCGACCGCCGCCGCCAGCTCGCGGGCGGCGTCGAGCGCCCCGCCCGGCGCGGTGAGCCGGTTCACCAGGCCGAACTGGTGGGCGCGCGGCGCGTCGAGGAAGTCTCCGGTCAGCGCGAGCTCCATGGCGACCTGGTAGGGAATCCGCCGGGGCAGCCGCAGCAGCCCACCGGCCGCGGCCACCAGGCCGCGCTTGACCTCGGGGAGGCCGAACTTCGCGTTGTCGGCCGCGACCACCATGTCGCAGGATAGTGCGATCTCGCAGCCCCCGGCGAGCGCGTACCCCTCGACCGCCGCGATCAGCGGCTTGGCCGGCGGTGCCTCGGTCAGGCCGGCGAAGCCGCGGCCGGGGATGGACGGCCGCCCGCCGGTCAGGAACGCCTTCAGGTCCATCCCGGCGCAGAACGTGCCGCCCGCACCGGTGATCACGCCGACGCGCAGGTCGTCTCGGCGGTCAAGCGCGTCAATGGCCGCCGCGACGCCAGCGGCGACCTCGGCGTTGACGGCGTTGCGGGCCTCGGGACGGTTGATGGTGATCACCAGGACGCCGTCGGCGTCGCCGGTCTGAACCGCGTCGGTCACGGAACCTCCAAGCAGGCGAGTGTGCGGAGCGGGGCGTTCCGGCCGCCCCTGGACAGTACAGCCGGACATCCCGTACTTTATCGATCGTTCGAAAAGTTTGAAAAGAGGACCGCCCGCCGCGCGCCGGGCGGTCTACGGAATCGACGCACGGCGCGGAGTCCGGCCGTCAAGGAGGCATTTTCTCATGCGGATTGAAGGCAGCTCCGCCCTGATCACCGGCGGCGCCTCCGGGCTCGGACTCGCCACCGCGCAGCGGCTGGCGGCGGCCGGCGCCCACGTTGTCCTGCTCGACCTGCCCCGCTCCGACGGCGCCGAGCAAGCGAAGCAAATCGGCGGCACGTTCGTCCCCGGCGACGTGACCAGCGAGGCCGACGTCGCCGCGGCGGTGGCGGCCGCGGCGGACGCGGCCCCGCTGCGTATCGCGGTCAACTGCGCCGGCATCGGCGGGGCCCGGCGGACCGTCGGCAAGGACGGCCCCTATCCGCTTGAGCAGTTCACCCGGGTTGTCACCGTGAACCTGATCGGCACCTTCAACGTGATCCGGCTGGCGGCCACGGCGATGACCGCGACCGACCCGGTCGACGGCGAGCGCGGCGTGATCGTGAACACGGCCTCGGTGGCCGCATTCGACGGCCAGATCGGCCAGGCGGCCTACTCCGCGTCCAAGGGCGGGATCGTCGGCCTGACCCTGCCGGTCGCCCGCGACCTGGCGAGCCTGCTCGTCCGGGTGGTCACGATCGCCCCCGGCCTGTTCGACACCCCGCTGCTCGGCCAGTTGCCGCAGCAGGCGCGACGCGCTCGGCGCGATGGTGCCGCACCCCGCCCGGCTCGGCCAGCCCGCCGAGTACGCCGCGCTCGCCGAGCACATCGTGCTCAACCCGATGCTGAACGGCGAGGTCATCCGCCTTGACGGTGCCATCAGGATGGCACCGCGCTAACCCGGCCCACCCGCCCCACATGAAGGACCAGGCATCGAGTTCGGGCTGCAGTCGATGTGCGAGGGCGGCGGCATGGCCAACGCGACCATCCTGGAGCTTCTCTAACGGGCCATGGTGTTACCGGTCCGCCGGCCGGTACTCCACCAGGGTCAAGGCGAGCGCGACATAGCGCTCGACAAGGTCCTCGCGGGTCAGCGGCCCGTCCGGGCGCCACCACTGCGCGATCGCGTTGCACATGGCGATGATCGCCCGCCGGGCGTCCTCGGGGTACCTGGTGGTGAACACGCCGGCCACCAGGCCGGCGGCGATGATCTCCTGGAACTGCTGGGTGGCGCGCGCCGTCTGCTTCCGGTAGGAGGCCAGGTTCTCCGGTTCCAGGCTGCGCTCTTCGGTCATGATGCTGCTCTTGACCGGGTGGTCGGCGCGGAACACGACCGTCGCGGCGACCAGGACCTGCAGGCGCTCGGCCGGATCGGGCCCGGCCGTCGCGAGGGCCCGCTCGCACGCGTCGAAGTAAGCCTCGACGCCCTCGTCGAGTATCGCCTTGAGCAGGTCTTGCTTGCCCGGGTAGTAGTGGTAGAGCGCCGACATGCTCATCCCGCAGCGCTGCGCGATGTCGCGGATGGAAGCCGCCCCATAGCCCTGCTCCACGAACTCCTCGCGGGCCGCGTCGATGATCTCTTGCTGGCGGGTCGGTCGCATGGCGGTTCCTCGGATGGACAACCGGTCGAGAAGATCGTAGCTTATCGAACGATCGAAAACCTGAGACGCTGCCAGGCCGCTGACCTCGGCCGACTCCCGAGGCCTCAGCCGCAGGCGCGGCCGTGCGGGCGCGGCCGACGGCTCAGAGCGACACCACGGTCATCACGGTGTGGCCGATCTTGATCTTGTCGCGTCTTTTCAGCAACTGCACGGAAAGAATGGGACGCCCGTTGTGCGTGGTGCCGTTGGTGGAGTCGAGGTCTTCGACGTACCACAGGCCGCGGACGGTAATGAAACGGGCGTGCTGACCGGAGGCGAAATCGTCGTCGATAACGAGCCTGCCCTCCCGGCCGACCGTGAAGTCGTTGCCGAAGGAATGCCGCTGGTCGCCAATCTGGATAACCAGGGACCGGCCCGGCGGCGGCTCGATGACGGTGCCGCCCGCTTCTCCGGCAACGGCGGATATGGCTGTCTTCCAGGCTCGCCGCTCCTCTTTAGTGAGGTCTTCCCACGGCAGGAGATGGGTGGCGGGAAGGGCGCCGCGGTAGGCCTGGTAGGCGACTTGAGCGAGGCGGTCAAGGAGGGTAGCCACATTTCGATCATGCCAGAAATGCCGGGCGTTGCCGGCATTGCCGGCAGCGCCGGCATTGCCGGTGCCCCCCGGCGGCCGCTCAAAGGTGATCGCGGATGCTGCGCAAGGCAAGCCGCATTTCCGTGGCCGAGGAGAAGCGGTCACGACTGGCCGGAGCACTTGCCTTGACGAGGAATTCCGCGAGATCAGGGCCAAGGTCGGAGCGGAACTCGCGCGCGTCGGTCACCACCGCGTCGGGCATGGGCATCGCATTCGGGTACGGGTGGTTGCCATTGCAGAGCAACTGGTAGAGCAGCACGCCGACCGCGAACAGGTCCGTGGAGACGTCCCAGCGCGCGAGGTCCGCGTCGGGCGGCTGGTAAGGCGGCGTGCCGGACTGCGTGAGCACCGGGTCGCCGAACCGGGACGCGATGTTGAAGTCAAGCAGCTTCGCCCCGGAGCGGGTGAGCATGACGTTGCGCGGCTTGATGTCGCGGTGGATCAGCCCCTTGTCCGCGTCCGGGTGGAAGGCGACGAGCGCCTCGAGCAGGTCGAGGGCGACGTCGACCGCTTCGCGGTCGCGCAGGGTTCGCTGTCCGGTGACGAACTCCTCGAGCGACTCGCCGTCGATGAACTCGGTAATGAGGTACCACTCGCCCGAGCTGGTCTGGCCGGCCCAGAAGACCTCCACCACGTGCGGATGGCGGATCTCCCGCAGGGCGCCGATCTCGCGGCGCACCGCCTCATACCCGGCGGCGGTGTTGAAGAGCTTGAGCGCCCGCTCCTTGCCCTCGACGTCGTCGTGCACCCGGTAGACCTTTGAGAACCCGCCTTGACCGAGCACCTGGAGGATCTCGAAGCGGTCTTCGAGCACGTCGCCGACCTCGTAGCCGGCCGCCCCGGCCGCCGCTCCGGACCGGACCCCCGCCTGGCTGGGCCCGGGGATCGCCGAGCGGCTGACTGAGCGCAGCGTGGCGGCCGGCGCCGCCTTGCGCTCAGCGGCCGGAAGCGGCCGGGTGCGGCGCGCGGTTCCCGGGCCGATGGAATCCCCGCGCACGTGCTCAATCCCCCCGACGGCGTACGTGAGGCACGGATGAAGAACGTAGGCGTCCACGTCCGGCGGGAGGTGAAACTGCTCGACGTCGCTCATGGAGTAGAACCGGCGCTGCCCGTCCTCGTCGACGTAGCCGAGCAGCCCGTTCTGCCACAGGACGGAGGCGAGGTTCGTCGGCGTCTGGAAGTGCAGGTCCGCCACAGCCTGCAGGGCGTCGAGGTCACCGCGCGAGAACCGGTCGGCGCCCATCATCCGGACGAAGGAGCGCACGTCCTCTTGCACCCCGCTGATGTACGCCTGGGTGCTGGTGAACAGTTCGGAGTAGTCCTGCAGCGCGGCGTTCTCCGGCATCAGGTCGGACGAGATCTGGTTGGCGCACTGCGCGAGCTGGGAGTCGCCGAACCGCTTGGCGCTGCGCTGCACCACCCCCTGGAGGGCGGCCGCGGGCATGCCCGTACGCCCGGCCTGCTTCTGCCGCAAGACCTCCTCGCTCAGCTCATTGCCGAGCGAGATGATGTCGCGCGGGATCAGCCTGGTGTGGCTGAGCAGGTAGTCCTCGATCGTCGCGTCCCCGTTAGGCCCCGGCCAGTTGCCGTTGACCCCGAGCCAGTCGTGGATCGAGGGCGGCCCGCTCGTGGCCCGTCGCATCAGCAGCGAGGCCGGCAGCCGTCGCAGCTTCTGCTCGAGCAGGTAGAGCAGCGAGCCGCGGTCCCAGGTAAGCACCCGGATGTGCGGCTCGTTGTAATACCGCGGCGCGTGCTCAGAGCGGTACACCGAGGACATGACGATGTCGCGGATGCAGACGACGACGTGCAGCCGGCCGCCCAGCTTGTGGTCCCGCAGCAGCCGCATGACCTGGTAGAACAGCCCCTCCTGGCACTTCAGCCAGTACATCGGGGCGTGGCTGAACTCCTCGTCGATGGCGTCCAGGTAGAAGTAGATCGGCTTGCACTGGCCGAGCACTTCGCCGAGCAGGTCCTCAAGGTCATCCCAGAGCGGGTCATCGAGGTAGGCGGACAGCTGACGGGCGTTGTGCTGCGAATTGATAATGTCGCGGACCTCGCTGTAGATCGACCGGGGCCGCCGGAAATCACCGAGCAGCCGCCCGTATGACTGCTCGATCTCCGCGGCCTGCTCATCGTGCACCTGCTGGCGCAACTCGGGGTTACGCAGCATATGAGAGGCGAGCGACCGCATGATCGCGCGTTCCCAGATCTGCATCCACTTCTCGACCAGGACGCGATCGGAAAACCACTGGCACGCCTTCACGATGACTTCCGTCTTCGGCAGGCTCTGCTGCGGCATGTCGGCATAGACGGAGTCCTGATGCGCCTGGAAATCCTGCAGGCGCCGCAGGTAGACCGTCTTGCCGGCGCCGAGTTTGCCGACGATCACGCGCACCTTGGAGTCGTTCGCGCGGGTCGCGAGGTGACCGTAGGCGGGATTACCGCCGAAATCGACGAACTCGCTGATCAAGTCCTCGATGTCGGCCCGTGACCCGTCCGGGTTGCCAAATGGCCCCACTGGGTCAAGTCGGCGCCGCCTGCTGCTCATCCTCGCTCCTCGCCGGAATCGTAACGCTCCCGACCAGAAAGAGCACGCCCGAATGGTCCTTGATAAGACCATTCTCCGGAACGGAAGGTGTTTTCACCCGGCACTGACCGCGATTCCCTTCAGGCCTGCTCGCGCGGGCACCACCAGGTGGTGCGGCCGCCCACCGTGCCGTGCGCCATCGGGGTTCCGCAGCGCGGGCAAACGGCCTCGGCCCGCCGGAACGGGATCACCGCGAGGGTGTGCACGCCCCCGCCGTCGAGCGCGGCCCGCACCGTCCGTCGCAGGGCGCGCAGCAGCCGGTCGGTTTCCGGCTGGGTCAGCTCGCCGACCGGCCGGGCCGGGCTGATCTTGGCCTGCCACAGGATCTGGTCGGCCAGCAGGTTCCCGACCCCGGCGATGACATCCTGGTCGAGCAGCCGGGCCTTGACCGGCGCGGTGCCGCGGCCGAACGCCGCCCGGAACTGCGCCGGCGTGATCACCTGGGCGTCCGGGCCGAGTGCCTCGACCATCGGGTCGAGCCGGACCCGGCCGAGGCGCCGCGGGTCGACCAGGATGAGCGCGCCGCCGTCGGCGAACGTCAGCCGGAAACGCGCGTACCGGTAATCGCCCTTGGCTCGGCCGCGTTCCCAGTAGTCGCCGCCGTCGATCTCGTTGCCGTGCCCGTCGGCGATGACGATCTTGCCGGACATGCCGAGGTGGATGCCGAGTTCTGGACCCGACTCGTGGATGCCGAGTTCCGGGCCCGGCAAGCCGCCGGGGCCGGGCAGCGGAGAGGTGTCGCACCACATGCTCTTGCCGCGGCGGTGCGCCGCCGACAGCGTGCGGCCGACCAGCGCGGCCTTGATCTCGCCGGGCGGGTGCGGACGGCAGACGTAGCTGTCGGTGTCATCCACCTCGGTGATGACCCGGTGCAGGGCGGCCCGGGCGATGACCGCGCGGGCCGACTCGACCTCGGGCAGTTCAGGCACGGGCGGCCCGCCCCCGCGGCGGGTGGTTTTGATGGCGATGACCAGGAGTCACCGGATGACCCTACACGTGGCGGGCTCAGCGCGTCCGCGCGTACGTAGCGATGATCTCGTCGATGGTGGGGAGCTTCGGCATGGTCTTGCCGACGGTGCCGGGCGCCAGGGTCCTGAACAGCTGGCCCATCTCGAGGTAGGGGTCTTGCACGTTCTTGAACGAGCGTGAGATCTCATGGACCCGTCCGTCCGCCGTGCGCAGCCGGTACGCGGAATGCACCGGCGTCGGGTCTTCGGCGCCGGGGATGCGCGTGTTCGTCCACACCTCGGTGACCTCGTCGACCTGACTCCAGCGCACCGGCACCAGGTACGCCGTCGGGTCGTCAAGCAGCAGGAAGCCTTCGGTGAACGCGTAGAGCCAGACCTGCCGTTTCGGCGTGCGTCCCCGCCAGAAGCTCACGCCCATCCAGGCCCCGGTGATGAACGGAGAGGCGCCGAGCAGCGGCACCGTCCCCGGGAGCCCCGTCGCGGCGAGGGCGATCAGGAGGGGGATGGCCGCGAGGGGCAGGAGGGCCACCACGTACGTCCTGCGCGGGACGTCCCCGCCGGCCTGCGCGCCGAAGACCCCGGCCACCGCGCCGCACTCGAACCGGGCCGCCTGCTGACTCGCATCCGCGAGCTGCGCGGCGTAGCGGTTGCTCTGCTCATCGACCCGTCGCTGGAAGCCCTCACGCAGCTTTCGTTCGGCCTCCGGCCGCATCCGCACCACAGCCTTCCCGGCGCTGTCCGCGCTTCCGTGCGCGAGCCTATCTGAGGTACGTACGAGAAGTCAGGATCGGTTGGATTCAGCGGCCACCGTCGCCGGATGGTTGTGGCAACGAGCCGGTCCCAGGCGGCCCGCTGTCACAACCACCCACCCGGCGCCAGTTCCCCGCCCGTGCGGAATGAGGCTGCGGTGACGCATGGTGCCAATGAGCGGGGTGCTGCAGCGGGACCGGCCTGCGCGCCAGCGGCCGTTCGTCGACAGGATCAGGATTCCTCGGCCGGCTCGTCGGCGACGCCGAGGTCGCCGGCCAGCGCGCGGACGGCGCGGAGCAGGGCGACGAGCTCGGCCGCCCGCTGCTCCGTCAGCCCGGGCAGGCCGAACGCGGCGTCGTTGAGCGCCGCCGTGGCTTCTTCGACGAGTGCCCGTCCGGGGTCCGTGATGCTAGCGAGGACGACGCGCCGGTCGTCGGGCGACATGCTCCGCTGGACGAGGCCGCGCTGCTCGAGCTTGCCGATGGCGTTGGTGACCGCGGCGGGGTGGACCATGAGCCGCGCGCCGAGCTTCCCCATGGGCAGCGAGCCGGCCCGGGTGAAGGCGAGCAGCCGCAGTGCCTCGTAGGCGGCGAAGGTGATGCCGAAGGGCTTGAGTATGTCCTCCACCCGCCCGAGCAGCAGCTGCTGCACGCGCATCACGGAAGTGACGGCGGCCATCCGGTCCGCCACGCCCGGCCAGCGGGCGTTCCACTGGCGGTGCGCTTCGGCGAGCGGGTCGAAGGACGTGTGATCCGGCACGCCCATAACCGTATGCCAATGAGGCGGGCGGTGCGCGAACCGCGCGTGCGTGCGTTGCCCGCGTGACCTCGGCCGTTGGGCCGGCGCCGCGCATCCGCCGCATCCGCCGCGCCCATCCGCCGCATCCGCCGCCGCGCTGCCTCCCCGCCAGCCGCCGCGCGAGGCCGGCGGGCGAGGCGGGCGCCAAACTTGACACGGCCCGCGATATTCTTTTAACGTCAAAATATTGAATGGCCAAGATTTGTTCTGAGGAGGGGCCTTGGCGACGGCGGGCGAGCGTGAGCTGTACGTACCGGAGAACCCGGTGCGGTTCGTGACGTCGACCGCGCTGTTCGACGGGCATGACGCGGCGATCAACATCATGCGGCGGATCCTGCAGGCGCAGGGCGCCGAGGTCGTCCACCTCGGTCACGACCGGTCGGTGCGCGAGGTGGTCGACGCGGTGATCGAGGAGGACGCCCAAGGGGTGGCGGTCAGCTCCTACCAGGGCGGTCACCTCGAGTACTTCGAGTACCTCGCCCGGCGCCTGCGCGAGGCCGGCGCAGGCCACGTCAAGATCTTCGGCGGTGGCGGCGGGGTGATCGTCCCGGCCGAGGTCGAGCGCCTGGCCGCGGCGGGAGTGCGGATCTTCTCGCCGGAAGACGGCCAGCAGCTGGGCCTGGCCGGCATGATCAACGAGCTGATCAAGGCCACGGACACCGACCTCACGCAGAGCCAGCCCGCGCCGGACGCGGTGCTCGCGGGGGAGCGGCCGGCCCTGGCCCGGGCGATCACCTGCCTGCAGGCCGGTCGGCTCGCCGCCCCCGCCAGGCAGCGGATCGCGGAGGCGGCCGCCGGCCGGCGGATCCCGGTGCTCGGCATCACGGGCACGGGCGGTTCCGGCAAGTCGTCGCTGACCGACGAGCTGGTCCGGCGGCTGCGCACCGACCAGCAGGACAAGCTGCGGGTCGCGGTCCTGGCCGTCGACCCGACGCGGCGGCGGGGCGGTGGCGCGCTGCTCGGCGACCGGATCCGGATGAACTCGCTCGACGGGGAGCACGTGTTCTTCCGCTCGCTGGCCACCCGGGGCGGGCATGAGCTACCCGAGGGCATCGAGGACATCATCGCCGCGTGCCAGGCGGCCGGCTTTGACCTGGTCATCCTCGAGACGCCTGGCATCGGCCAGGGTGACGCGGGAGTGACCGGGCTGGCGGACGTGTCGCTGTACGTGATGACGCCGGAGTTCGGCGCCGCCTCGCAGCTGGAGAAGATCGACATGCTCGACTTCGCCGACGCGGTGGCGGTCAACAAGTTCGAGCGGCGCGGCGGCGCGGACGCGCTGCGGCACGTGGCCCGGCAGCTGCTACGTAACCGGGAGGCGTTCGGCGCCAGCCCGGCCGACATGCCGGTCTTCGGCACCAGCGCCGCGACCTTCAACGACGACGGTGTCACCGCCCTGTACCAGCACCTGGCCGGCCTCCTGCGCGCCCTGGGCCTGCCGCTCGGCGAGGGCACGCTGCCCGCCGTCGCCGGCCACGCGTCGACCAGCGCCACCTCGGTCATCCCGCCCGCCAAGGCGGCTTACCTGGCGGAGATCGCCGGCACCGTGCGCGGCTACCACGAGCAGACGGAAAACCAGGCCGAGGCGGTGCGCCGGGTGCAACGGCTCGCCGCCGTGCACGCGGAGCTTTCCACGGCGGCGGAACGGGCGCGGCTTACCCCGGTCGCCGACCCCACGTCCGGGACCGCGGAAGGCGAACGTGCAGTGGACGGCCCAGCCGGCGCCCCGTCGGCCGCGAGCGCGGAAGGCGCCGTCGCGCAGCTGCTCGACCGGGCCCGCCGTGAGGTCACCGCGGACAGCGCCACGCTGGTCGAGACCTGGCCTGACCAGGTGAAGGCCTACTCGGGCGACCAGCAGGTGGTGCGCGTACGGGACCGGGAGATCACGACGGAGCTCACGCACGAGTCGCTGTCGGGGACGCTGGTGCCGCGGGTAGCCCTGCCGCGCTTCACCGACCACGGTGAGCTGCTGCGCTTCCTGCGGCGGGAGAACCTGCCCGGCTTCTTCCCGTTCACCGCGGGGGTGTTCCCGTTCAAGCGGGAGGGTGAGGACCCGGCCCGGATGTTCGCCGGGGAGGGCGACGCCTTCCGCACCAACCGGCGGTTCAAGCTGGTGTCGCAGGGCAGCGCGGCGACCCGCCTGTCCACCGCGTTCGACTCGGTGACCCTGTACGGCCGGGACCCGGGGGAGTCGCCGGACATCTACGGCAAGGTCGGCACCTCGGGCGTGTCGATCGCCACCCTCGAGGACATGAAGGCCCTGTACGACGGGTTCGACCTGACCGCCCCGACGACGTCGGTGTCGATGACCATCAACGGGCCCGCTCCCACCATCCTTGCCTTCTTCCTGAACACGGCGATCGATCAGGCGGTAGCCACCTTCCGTTCTGAATATGACCGAGAGCCCACGGCGGAGGAGGCGCGAGCGCTGCGCGCCCGGGTCCTGTCGACCGTGCGCGGCACGGTGCAGGCGGACATCCTGAAGGAGGACCAGGGGCAGAACACCTGCATCTTCTCCACCGAGTTCAGCTTGCGGATGATGGCCGACATCCAGGAGTGGTTCATCGAGCAGCAGGTGCGGAACTTCTACTCGGTGTCGATCTCCGGGTACCACATCGCCGAGGCCGGGGCGAACCCGATCAGCCAGCTCGCGTTCACCCTGGCCAACGG
>Ga0070714_100004055_pt1 | contig 11007 bp, 13 predicted proteins | sample LARL83metaG_FD_65450 | JGI IMG/M metagenome (GOLD analysis project Ga0070714, IMG submission 65450) | Corn, switchgrass and miscanthus rhizosphere microbial communities from Kellogg Biological Station, Michigan, USA - LAR L8-3 metaG | ecosystem: Host-associated > Plants > Roots > Rhizosphere ... | reverse complement strand
GGATGGCGGTGCTCCTCTCCGTACCACTCCGGATAGAGCGCTGCATCGGCGAGTCGGAAGTCGGCGGCGAGGTCGACGACGGTGCCGTTGCGCTCGAGCAGCGACGGCACGAGATGCTGGGACGCCCCGTGGGGCATGGCCAGGAACACGAGGTCGAGACCGTCCGCGTCCGCTACGTCGGCCGGCGTCAGCACGAGCGACGGGTAGGCAGGCGCAAGGCTCGGGTAGAGGTCGGCCACCCGGCCGCCGGCCTGGGTGTCTGCCGTGGCGATCACCACGTCCATCGCAGGATGGTTCGCTGCGAGGCGCAGCAGCTCGGCGCCGGCGTAACCGGACGCTCCGAACACGGCAACCTTGAGCTTCGCACCCATCATGCACGATTATACACGGTCGTGCATACTGATGCACGAGCGGGCCGGCCGGTCAGCCTCGCAGAGTGGCCTTGAAGGCGGACGCGACGGTCTCGATCGCCTGGGACCGCAGGTCTGACAGCTCCCCTTCGCCGAGGGTGCGATCGGGTGCCCGGAAGCGGAGGCGGAACGCCAGGCTCTTGTTGCCCTCTCCGATCTGGGATCCCCGGAAGACGTCGAACAGCCACGCGTCCTCCAGCACCTCGCCGGCGGATTCACGAAGGCGGTGAAGGACGTCCACCGCCGGCACGGACTCGTCGAGCACGAACGCCAGGTCGATCTCGCTGGAGGGGAAGCGGCTCACCGGTCGGGCTTCGCGGGAGCGGCGCGGGTGCTCGGCGACGCGGTCCAGCGAAACGGACAGGAAACCGACCCTCCCGGATATGCCGTAGGCGGTGAGCACCTCGGGGTCCACCTCGCCGACGGTGCCGAGGGGGCCGGAGTCGCCGCCCACAAGGGTGGCGCAGCGCGCGGGGTGCCAGCCGCCGACCCGGCTGGGCTCCAGGGTCACCGGCCGCAACCCGAGTGCCTCGCTCAGGGCTCTCCAAGTTGCGGTGGCCGCTCTCGCCGCAGTTTCGCCGGACGATGACGGTGTCCCGGGGGCCGGTGCGACTATTACCCCGAGATGCTCGGATTCGTCGGGCAGCGTCAGCTCGCCGGCGGGAGGAGCGAACACCCGTCCGATCTCGAACAGGAACACGTCCCCCGCCTGGCGGTCGCGGTTGAATTTCACAGCCTTCAACAGGCCCGGCAGCAGCGACGTCCGGAGAATCGATTCGGAGCGGTCGAGCGGGTTCTCGACCTCGACCGCCTGCGGGTCGAGGCCGGCGCGCTCGAGATCCCCCGGGGCCAGGAAGGTCGTGGTCCAGGCCTCGTCGAAGCCGGTTCCGGCCAGGACCTGCCTCACCTCGCGGCGCTCACGCTGGCGGGGTGTGAGGCCTCCGGCGCGTCCGGACGAACCCGATGGCACCGTGCGGGCGATGCGCCCGTAGCCCCACATCCGGGCGACCTCCTCGACGACGTCGATCTCTCTCTCGGAGTCGAGGCGCCACGAGGGGATTGTCACCTCATGGCTTCCGGCGCCGTCGCTTAGGGCACTCGTGGCGAAGCCGATCGGTTCGAGCAGCGAGACGATCTCGGCGTCCTGCAGTTCGGTTCCCAACAGGGCGTTGACCCGATCGACTCGCAGAGGGACCGTCCTGCGGGCCGGCAGCGAGGCCTTGTCGACGACGTCGGTGGTGCGACCCCTCTTCAGCGACTCGCCGCCGGGGATGGACCCGAGCAGACCGATGAAGCGCTCGACCGACGCGAGGGTGATCTCGGGGTCCACTCCCCTCTCGAAGCGCGAGCGTGCTTCGGAGCTGAGGGTGAGACGTTTGCCGGTCCGGGCTATCGCCATCGGCGTGAACCATGCCGCCTCGAGCAGGACCCGCTTGGTCGTATCGGAGATCTCCGAGTCGGCACCGCCCATGATCCCGCCGACGCCGACACCTACTCCGTTGGCATCCGCGATGACACAGTCTTCGGATTCGAGCGCGCGCTCGACGCCGTCGAGGGTCACGAGCGTCTCGCCCTGCCGCCCTCTCCGTACCAGGATCCCGCCGCCACCGAGGCGCTCCAGGTCGTAGGCATGGTTGGGTTGACCGAGGTCGAGCATCACGTAATTCGAGATGTCGACGACGGCGCTGATCGGGCGCATCCCCGCCATGATCAGCCGTCGCGAGATCCATGCCGGCGAAGGGCCGGAGGGCACGCCCTCGATCACGGTGCCGCTGAAGCGGGGGCAGAGGTCACCGCATTCGACGGCGACCTTGGCGTCGGCGACATCCGCTGAAGGTGGGGGCGCTGCCGGCTGGGAGGGCATCGCCCACGGCTCACCGAGGCGCGCCGCGAGGTCACGCGCCACACCTGCCATGCACAGGGCGTCGGGACGATTCGGGCTGATGTCGAGGTCGAACACGACGTCGGGGTGGAGACCCATCGCCTCGACCAGCGGGGTGCCCGGGGCCGCCAGCCCCGGGGGCAGGATGAGCAGGCCTCCGGCCGAGCCCTCCTGCTCGGGGAGGTCGAGCTCTGGGGCCGAGCAGAGCATGCCGTTCGACATCTCACCGCGCATCTTCCGCCGCGAGATCTCGAAACCGCCCGGCAGGACCGCTCCGACCGGTGCCAGCGGCACCAGGTCGCCCTCGGAGAAGTTCCAGGCGCCGCAGACGATCTGCAGCGTGTCGCCGGTGCCGGCATCCACGTCGACCAGGCGCACCCGGTCTGCGTTGGGGTGGGCTCTGATGGTCTCGACGCGCGCGACGACGATGTCACCGAGTCCGGCGCCGATTTGCTCGACGCCTTCGACCACGAGGCCCAGCTCGGACAGCGCCGTCGCCAGGTCGTCGACGCTCGCTTCGAGCGGCGCGTAGTCGCGTAGCCATGAGAGAGGTGCGCGCATGTGTGTCCTAGAACTGCGTGAGGAAACGGATGTCGTTGTCGAGCAGTGCGCGCATGTCCGGGAGACCCTGACGCACCTGGGCGAGACGATCGATGCCGAACCCGAAGGCGAAACCGCTGTACACCTCGGGATCGATGCCGACCGCCTCGAACACGTTGGGATCCACCATCCCGCAGCCCCCCAACTCGATCCAACCGGAACCGCTGCAGGTCCGGCATCCGGAGCCTCCGCAGATCGGGCAGGTCACCTCGAACTCGGCGGAGGGCTCGGTGAAAGGGAAGAACGACGGTCGCAACCGCGAGTGCATGCCCTCGCCGAAGAACGCGGAGGTGAACTCCTCGATGGTCCCCGCCATGTCGCCGAACGTAATGCCCTTGTCGACGACCAGCCCCTCTATCTGGTGGAACACCGGCAGATGTCGCGCGTCGGGAGTGTCTCGCCTGTAGCAACGACCCGGCATCACCGCGTAGATCGGCAGCTGCTTGGCTTCCATCAGCCGGATCTGGACGGGAGAGGTGTGCGTGCGCAGCAGGACCGTCTCCGGCTCCCCCAACTTCAGGTACAGGGTGTCCCACATCCCGCGGGCCGGATGCGCAGGTGGCATGTTCAGCGCTTCGAAGTTGTACCAGTCCGTCTCCGCCTCCGGGCCCTCCGCAACGGCGAAGCCCATGGACACGAACACATCCTCCAGCTCGTCGCGGGTTTGTGTGACCAGGTTGAGATGCCCGCGGCGGCGGTCGAACGCTCCGAGCGGCGCCCCGGAGGGACGCGCCAGAACCTCCGTGAGATCCACCCGCTCGGCCTCGGCGCGGCGCGACCTCTCGGCCGATTCGAGCTCGACGCTGCGGGCCGAAGCGAGCTCCTCCAGCCTCGACCGCGCCTCGTTGAGCACGGCTCCTGCCTCACGGCGCTGTTCGGCGCTCAGCTTCCCCAGCACGGCGTTGAGACCGGCGAGCTTCGATCGCTTGCCGAGCGAGTCGCGCTTCGCCTCGGCCAGGGCCTCGACGTCCCCGGCACGGGAGAGCAACTGGGCCGAACTCGCCTCCAGTTCCCTCACCGTCGCGATGAACTCATCGAGGCCGGCGGCCCCGTCGATGTCGGGTCTCGTCACTGTTCTTGCAGCCTGTCCAAATCGATCACGGGGAGGGTGAAACGGAAGGTCGCACCGCTCCGGGGGGCGGATTCCGCGGTGAGGTCACCGCCGTGGGACTCCACGAGGCCGCGGCTGATCCACAGTCCGAGGCCCGACCCGGTCGGCCTCCCCTCGGAGCGCCTGAAGAACTTGGTGAACACCTTCGGCAGGTCGGCGGCCGGGATCCCCTCGCCACGGTCCGCGACGGCGACCGACACCTTGCCGTCCTCGACGCTGCCCACGATGCGAAGCCCGCGCGGCGACGCGTACTTGCAGGCGTTCTCAACCAGGTTGGTCAGGACCTGCTCGACCTTGTCCGGATCGGCGTACACCTTGGGGAACTGCTCGGGGAATTCGGTCGATGCTTCGAGCTCGGGGTATTCGAGGCGCACCTTGTCGACGACGGTCGAAGCGAGCTTCGGCAGGTCCACCAGCTGTCGGCGCAGGCGCAGCCTCCCGGTCTCCAGCCGGCTGATGTCGAGCAGCTCGGTGATGAGGCGGGTGACCCGGTCGGCATCGTGGTTCACCTGCTCCAGCATCATCTGTTTCTGGTCGTCCGGCAGGCGGTCCCACCTGTTCAGCAGCAGGCTCGTGTAGCCCTTCACCGACGTGAGCGGGGACCTCAGCTCATGGCTGACGGTTGAGACGATCTCGATACCGCTCACACCCGCGCCGGCACGCCCCGCCGCGTCACGGAGGCTGACCACGGCGCCGGTGAGCCTCCCGGCCTCGTCGCGCTGGTAGGAACCGGTGAGCGAAGCCACCAGCTCCCGCCCGTCCTTGCGGCGCAGCACCACTGTCTGCTGGGACATTCCCCGCACCGATCGCAGTCGCGTCGATGGGTGCCACCCACCGCTGCACAGCGGTCTGCCGTCCAGGTCCCGGACCGACAGCGTGTCGGCGACGGAGTGACCGAGGAGATCCCCGGCCCCGAAGCCGGTCAGTGCGAGTGCAGCCCGGTTGGCGAACACCACCGTCGCCTCGGCGTCCAGCACGAGGACGGCATCGGGGAGCCGGTCGACGATCCCGGCGGGGATCCCGCCTGCGGGTTCGGTCGTGACGGTCATGCCGCTCCCGCGATCCGAGCGGCCGGATCGGTTGCGGAGGAGGGGTGGCCGCTTGTCCCGGCTGCGGCCCGGCGCTGCCTGGCGGCCTCGAAGAACATGACCGCGCCGGCGGCGGCGACGCCGAGCGACTCGGTACCTCCGGCAAGGGGAATACTCAGCGTTGCGTCTGCGGCGCCGGCCACGCCCGGGGGCAGCCCGTGTGCCTCACTGCCGAGGAGGATCGCCACCGGCCCCGACAGGTCCGCCTGCGTGTAGGACTCACCGCAGGAAGGCGACGTCGCGAACACCCGGTATCCGAGACCGCGCAGCTGCTCGGCGATCTCCTGCTGGGACGCGTCCTTGACGATGGGAACCCGGAAGATCGCCCCCGCGCTCGAGCGCACCGTCTTCGGGTTGTACAGGTCGACCGACCCGCCGCAGATCACGACCCCGCCTTCGCCGGCCGCCGCGACGCTCCGGAGGATCGAACCGGCGTTGCCGGGGTCGGCCACACCAGCGAGAACCGCAACCAGAAGCGGGCGATCGGCCGCCATGTCGGTGAGCCTCACATCCAGCGCCCCAACCGTCGCGGCCACCGGCTGCGGGGTCACCGTGTCGCAGACGCGGCCGAGCACGCCCGGTTGCACCTCGATCACGACCGCCCCGGCTCGTTGTGCCGCCGCGACGAGGTCCAGGTCGGCCTGCGTCGCCGCGGCAGTGTCGACGAACACGGTTTCGATCGCGGCGCCTGCCGCGACCGATTCACCGACCGACTTCCGGCCCTCCACGACGAACAGCCGCGCCTCCTCCCGGGCGGCCCTGCGGCCGACGAGCAACCTGAGACGCTGTACCGGTTCGCTGCGGAACCCGACCGCCGTCAGGGGAGGCTCCTCTACCTCTTAAGCCGTGGCGGAACCGGTCCCGCCGTCGGCAACGGCGGAACCCGCCCCCGCGAGCGCTTCTTTGGCGGTGCCGACCAGTGAGCCGAACGCCGCGTCGTCGCGGACGGCCAGGTCGGCGAGGATCTTACGGTCGACCTCGATGCCTGCTTCGCGCAGGCCGGCGATCAACCGGCTGTAGCTCAGACCGTGCAGGCGGGCGGCGGCGTTGATCCTCTGGATCCACAGCTGCCGGAAATCGCCCTTGCGGGCACGGCGGTCACGGAACGCGTACTGCAAGGAGTGCATGACCTGCTCGTGCGCGGCACGGTAGCTGCGGCTCTTGTTGCCGTAGTAGCCCTGCGCCTGTTCGAGTACGGCGCGACGGTGCTTCTTGCTGTGGACGGCACGCTTGACCCGGGCCATCGGGGTTCTCCTCTCACTCCAGGGGACAGGTCGTGCGGGATGAGCTCGACCGGATTACGGGATCGTGTTCGTGTTGGGTGCGCGGACGCGGGCTCAGAGGCCCAGGAGGCGCTTGACCGCCTTGACGTCGCCGGGCGCCACGTCGGCCTCGCGGCCGAGTCTCCGGGTGCGGGTGGAGGACTTCTTCTCCAGGATGTGTGACCGGAACGCCTGGCGGCGGCGCAGCTTGCCGCTACCCGTGATCTTGAAGCGCTTCGCTGCGCCCCTGTCGGTTTTCATCTTCGGCATCTCAACTCCTGGCCTGTGTCGTCTCGTCTGCTCGGGTCGTCCCGGCTGCTTCGGTCGTCTCGTCTGCTTCGGTCCCGGCTGCTTGGGCCGGTCCGGCCTCTGGATTCGGCTCGGAACCGGGGATTGCTTCTTCGTCCCGGGCCCCATTGGGGGTTGCCTTCTTCACTTGCTGCGCCCGGCGGTCCGGGGCCAGGACCATGATCATGTTGCGACCGTCCAGCTTCGGCGCCGCCTCGACTTTCGCCATCCCGGCGACGGTCTCGGCGACCTGGTCGAGGATCCGCTTGCCGAGCTCGGGGTGGCTCATCTCGCGGCCTCTGAACATGATCGTGATCTTGACCTTGTGACCTTCCCCGAGGAACCTGGCGACCTGTCGGGTCTTGGTGTCGAAGTCGCCGATCCCGATCTTCGGGCGGTACTTCATCTCCTTGATCCCGGTGGTCGTCGCCTTGCGGCGCGATTCCTTGGCCCGCTGCGCCGCCTCGTACTTGAAGCGGTTGTAGTCCATGACCCTGCAGACCGGCGGGTTGGCCTCGGCGGCCACCTCGACCAGATCGAGATCCAACTGGCGGGCGATGTTCAACGCCTCCGGCAGCGGCTTGATCCCAAGCTGCTTGCCGTCGGGATCGATGAGCAGGACTTCGCGGGCCCGGATCCTCTCGTTGGTTCGGTGGTCGTTCTGGTCAGGTGCAGCGGCTATGCGGCATCACTCCTCGGTTCTGGCCCAGTTCTGGCGCGAAAAGGGCGAGCGTCAGGAAGCAACGCCCGCCCAAGCGGTCATTCGACCCGGACGCACCCCTATCGAACTGCTGGTGGCGGCGGTGGCCGGGTGGGGGCCTAGACCCCGCTTCCCGTATTCGGTTTTCAACATAGGGTAGCGGAATGAGCACGCTTTGGACGCCCGGCGGGGAAAGACCGGTATCGCGCGAGCCCCGGCCTGGGCCCGGCCCGGAGGCGGCGCCCTCCGCCCGCGAGGTCGCCGGCGAGCCCACGCCCGAGGAGATGCAGGCCCGGCTGGCGGAGCTCCAGGAACAGCTCGCGCGGACACCCGCCGAGGTGGTGGTGGCGAACCACGCCTTCGGGCTGTTCGAGCTGGCGGCGCTGCACCTGTCCCTGCAGCCGCCTCAGCTGGATCAGGCCCGGCTCGCCATCGACGCTCTGGCCTCGCTGGTCGAGGGCCTCGGCGACCGCCTCGGCGATCACGCCCGGGAGCTGGAGGACGGTCTCGCAAACCTCCGCATGGCCTACGTCCAGATCCATGCGGCCGCCCAACGGCCCGGCGATGCCGAGGCGCCGCCCGGCACGTCATAACCGGCAACTAAAGACCCCCCGCAACCCTCTAGTAGCCCTCCCCAGCCGACAGGCTGGTCCCACCCGGCGGGCGGGGCGGTTCCTCTATGGCGTGGAGCCGGAGGCCGCCGCTCGGAGGTCCCCGGCCTCCCAGGCGCCGCCGCGACCGGGTATGACCACAAAGGTCACGTCCGTGCCCACAGGTATCGACCTCGACCCGTCCCCTATCTGGGTGCAGTGGAACCTGAAGCTGCCCCCAGCGGGGTCGGACGCCTCGACGAGCCCGAGCCCGACCGCCTCGTCGAATTCGGCCACGGTTCCCGTGCGGCGCACGGCCGCGCTGCTGCCGCCCGGGCCCGCCTCTGTCACGGGACGATCTTGGCGATCGGGAGCTCGATGATGTCCGTGGCGCCGTGGTCCTTGAGTGCCGGTATGAGGGTGTTGATGGTGTGCTTGGGGACGACGGCTTCCACCGCGAATCCGTCCTCCCCGAAGAGTTTCGACACCGTCGGGGACTTCATCGCCGGGAGCAGTTCGATCACCGAGTCGAGCGCCGCTTCGGCGACGTTCAGCTTCACCAGCACCCTGCCCCGGGCGATCAACGTGCCGGTGAGGAGGCTCATTAGCTGCTGCATGGCGTGGCGCTTCGCGTCGTCGGCATACGACACCGGGTTCGCTATGAGCTCGGTGTAGGACTCGAGGATGGTGTCGAGGATGCGCAGTCCCGCCGCGCGAAGCGCCCTGCCGGTCTCGGTGATCTCGACGACGGCGTCCGCGATCTCAGGGATCTTGGCTTCGGTCGCCCCGTGCGACAGGCGCACCTCCGCCTGCACCCCGTGGCCCTCCAGGAACCGCCTGGTGAGCCTGGGGTATTCCGTCGACACCCGGGTGCCGTGGGGGAGGTCGGCGACCGATCTCACCGGTGATTCGTCGGCCACCGCCAGGACCACCCGCACGGGTTGCGAGGTCACCTTGCTGTAACGCAGTTCCCCCAGAGACGCGACGTCGCTCGACGTCTCCTCGATCCAGTCACGGCCCGTGATGCCGAGGTCGAACAGCCCCTCCGCGACGTACTCGGGTATCTCCTGGGGGCGGAGGATCCGCACCTCGGAGATCCGGGGGTCGTCGATGGAAGCGCGGTAGTCGACCGACGAGCTGCGCAGGACAGCGAGGTCGGCGGCCTCGAAGAGTTCGAGGGTGGCGCGCTCGAGCGACCCTTTCGGGAGCACCAGCCGCAGCACGGCGATCAGCCCTCTCTCTTCCGACTCATGGCCGTCACGGTACGGCACCCCCGCCGCTGGGGGCCAACAGATCCACGCGCAGATCGGGACCGAGGCGGCGTACGGACGCGATGGTCCCCCTCCAGGCGCCGTCGAGGGTGGGGGCGCCGGGACCGCGGAATACGGGAACGCCGTCGTCGCCGCCCAGGAGTAGCGGGGCGAGGTAGAGGACGTACTGGTCGACGAGGTTCTGCTCGTGAAAAGACCACGCGACGCGTGACCCACCTTCGACGAGGAGCTGAAGGACGTCGCGATCTCCGAGATCCTGGAGCAGCCGCGCCAGGTCTCCGGAGTGCTCCAGCGCGGGCGCCACCTTTGCCCCCTCGGGGATCTTCCCGAGGACGACCCGTACGGGGTCGTCGCCCGATGCGTCCCGGACGGTGAGCGCGGGGTCATCGGCGCGGACCGTGCCGGCACCCACCAGGATGGCGTCGCTCTCCGCCCGTAGCTGGTGCGCGTCGGCTCGGGCCTCGGGGCCGGTGATCCACTTACTCGAACCGTCGGGTGCGGCGATTCGCCCGTCGAGCGTCGACGCGAGCTTCAGCACAACCCACGGGCGACCGGTGCGCCTGTGTTTGAGGTACGGAGCGAGAAGGGCCTCGATGTCCTCGGCGAGGACTCCGACATCCACGTCGAGTCCTGCGTCGCGCAGACGCTGCACCCCCCGTCCCGAGACCTGCGGGTCGGGATCGAGGATGCCCACCACCACGCGCTTGACCCCTGCGCGGATCACCGCGTCCGTACACGGCGGCGTACGACCGTGGTGCGCGCACGGCTCGAGGGTCACGTACAGGGTCGACCCGCGGGCGGTGTCCCCTGCGAGCTCGAGGGCCTGGATCTCCGCGTGGCGCCCGCCGGGCGGCTCGGTCGCGCCTTCAGTGACCGGGTCGTCGCCGGCGGGGACTACGACGCATCCCACCCAGGGATTGGGGGACGTGTTCGCGCGGACGGAGCCCGCCAGGCCGATGGCGGCCTGCATCCAGATCTCGTCCTCGGCTGCGGTCATCGTGCGTGGCCGGGTGGGCTCACGGGTGCCTGGTCGGCTGTTCCCCGAGCAGTTCCAGCGCGTGGGGAAGGATGTCCACGACGGCCGACAGGCACTCCACCGCACCCGAAGGTGAACCCGGGGTGTTGAGGATGACACTGTGGCCACGGATGCCCGCTACCCCCCTCGACAAGCGGCCGAGCGGGCTGGTGAGCCGCATCGCCTCGGCGATTCCCGGGGCGTCGCGCTCGAGGATCTCCTTGGTCCCTTCGGGGGTCTGGTCCCTCGGGGCAAAGCCCGTCCCGCCGGTCGTCACGACCACACCGAAGAACCCGGCGCTGACACGCGTGAGCTCGCCGGCCACAGAGGCGACCCCGTCGGGGACCACCGACCTTTCCACGACCGTGAAACCGGCGCCTTCCAGCGCCTGTTGCAGTGCCTGGCCCGAGCGGTCCTCGCGCGTGCCGGAGACGACCCCGTCGGAGACGGTGACCACCTTGGCCTCCAAGCGCGGGCTGCCAGGCGTCGCGCCGCCAAGGTCGTGGCCGGGATCGGTCATCGCGCCCCTGCTGTGTAGGAAGCCGAGGCAGCGGTACGGATCGCTCGCGCCGCTGCGAGAGGATCGGGTGCGCCGAAAATCGCGCTACCGGCAACGAAGGTGTCGGCGCCGGCCGCGGCAACCAGCTTGACAGTCTCGGCGTCGATACCGCCATCGACTTCGATCGCCAGGTCGAGGCCGTCGCGCCGCGCGATCTCGAAGACCCGCGCGACCTTCGGGATCGCGACGTCCATGAAATGCTGGCCGCCGAAACCCGGGTGGACCGACATG
>Ga0070714_100004053_pt1 | contig 11010 bp, 9 predicted proteins | sample LARL83metaG_FD_65450 | JGI IMG/M metagenome (GOLD analysis project Ga0070714, IMG submission 65450) | Corn, switchgrass and miscanthus rhizosphere microbial communities from Kellogg Biological Station, Michigan, USA - LAR L8-3 metaG | ecosystem: Host-associated > Plants > Roots > Rhizosphere ... | reverse complement strand
TTCGAGGTGATCCTGAAGCTCGGCAGGTCGTCGAGGCTCATCGTGGCCTCGTAGGTGCGCTCGTACCCGGTATGCGCGATCCGCCACCGGCCGTCCGAGCCGCGCTGGTAGCGGTCCTCGTAGAACGCCGCGCCCGTGATCACCACCCGGTACTCGGTGGCGATCACCGTGTCCTCGAAGCACCAGGTGCCCGTGGCCGAGTCGCCGTCGACGTCTATCTCCGGCTGGCTGGCGAAGTGCACGGTGATGATGTCCGGGCCGAGCCGCTCGCGCAGGAACGCGACGATGCTGTCCCGGCCGGCCAGCCGGATCGGCTTGCCGAGCGCAGGCGTCCCGTAGTCGGCCGTGGCGTCGGCGGTGAACGTCTCCGCCAGCTCGTCCCACCGCTTCAGGTCGACGCAGCGCAGGTAGCGGTGTTTCACCCGGCGGATCTCCTCGAGCGCGGCAAGCTTCTGCACCGCGGCGGCGGTGTCTGGCCCCAGCGATTCCATGCCACCATGCTGGCCACCCGTCGCCCTTTCAGCAAGAACCTGTTCTACTTTCCCCCAGCCCGCCGCCCTTTCCCCCATACACCCAACCAAATGATCATGGTGGTGGGCACCTTGCTGGGGCTAGAGCAACAGCAAGGTGCCCACCACCGCATTGGGCCGGGGCGCGGACGCGTCGCGGGCAGATATTCACGTTACGGATGTGACAGGGAATGCGCCGTGGTGCGCGTGTCCGCAGAGGCCGAGCGCGGTGACAGCCGGGCAGGCCCGCGCCAATAGTGTGGACGGCACTTAACTGTTGCTGTTTCAGCAGCTAAGTGCCGTCCACACTAAAAAACCCGGCCGGGCGAGGGCTGGGGCGCCAGAAACTTGGCGTGGTGAAGGCTGCGGTGCTAGCCACCGCCCTCGGCGGCGCGTTTTTCCTCTGCCCGCCCGGCCCTCGGCGGCGTGTTTCCCTCTGCCTGCCCGGCTCTCGTCGGCGCCCGCCCGGCCCTCGCCGGCGCGTTCCCCGCTGGCCGCCCGGCCCTCGGCGGCGCGCGCCCGCTTCCCCGGCGCACAGTTCCCTGGTGGGCGCGGGAGCGGCGGGCGCACTAGCGTAAAGGCCGTGGTAACTGCTGATCTGCCGGAGTTGCTTGACCGGTGGCGCCGTGACCTGGCCGCGTGGGCGATCCCTGAGCACATCACCGCGGCCGTGGCCGACTCCCCGTGGGTGCTGCCGCGGCAGGTCTTCGCCCGGCGCGCCGACCGGATGACCGCCACCCCGGCCGGGCCGTCGTACCGGGAGGCCGTGGCCGCGCTCGATCCGCCGGGCAGCGTGCTGGACGTCGGGTCGGGCGCCGGCGCCGCGTGCCTGCCGCTGCTGCCGCATACCACGTCGCTGACCGCGGTCGACGCCGACGCCGGGATGCTCGAGCAGCTGGCCGGCCGGGCCGCGGCGGCGGGCGCGAAGGCGGACACGGTGCTCGGCCGCTGGCCGGACGCCGCGGTGCAGGCCGGCCCGGCCGACGTCGTGACCTGCCACCATGTCGTGTACAACGTCCCCGACCTGGAGCCGTTCGTGCGCGCGCTCAGCGCGAGCGCGCGGCGGCGCGTGGTCCTGGAGACCACCTTGCGGCACCCGCTGACCGCGCTGAACGACCTGTGGCTGAGGTTCCACGGGCTGGAACGCCCGGCCGGCCCCACGGCCGCGGACCTGATCAGGATCCTGACCGCGATGGAGCTGGCCACCGACTTCACCACGTGGCACCGCCCGGGCGGCCCGGACTACGCGAACTTCGATGAGCTGGTGGACGTGACCCGGAGGCGGCTGTGCCTGCCGCCAGAACGCGCCGCCGAACTCGCCGACGCCCTCGCGGAGGGCGGAGTCGACCCGGAACACCCGCTTGACCTGGGCTCTTCCGGCCGCGAGGTGGTCACCATCTGGTGGGATGGCAGCGCGGCGCGAGGGTAGCACACCGGTTCCTGGATTATCCTTCAGCGTCCAGGGAGTCGCTCGGCTCGCCGGTTTGCCTGCCAGGACGTCTCTAAGGCAGAGACGATGGTGACACCGGCAGCAGGGATGGGGCACATGAACGAGTGGCCGGAGGGCTGGTTCAGGGACGGTGGCGCGGGGCGGCCGCCAGGCACCCCGGGCGCGGCAGGCCCGGGTGAGCCGACCGCGAACGTGCCCGGCCGCGGCGGGGGGCAGCCGCCGGGTTCCTACGGCGCGTCCGCGTCGGGGCGGCCCGGTTCCGGCAGCGCGTGGCCCGCGCAGCCGCCGGTGCGCAGCACACGCGGCAGCCAGCGGGCCATGCCCCGCACCCGGCCGGGCGGCGGCCGCGGGGTGGGTGCCCCGGGCAGCGGCGGCGAGCGGCGGTGGCTGCGGCCGCGGCGGATCTTCGGGATCATCGCGCTGGTGCTCGTGGTGGTCATCGTGGCCACCGTGGGCCTGTACCTCTACCTGAACTCGAAGCTGATCCGCATCGACGCGCTGACCGACTACGCGGGCCGGCCCGCGCCCGCGTCCGGGACGAACTGGCTGATCACCGGGTCCGACAGCCGCCAGGGCCTGACCCGGGCGCAGGAGCGGCAGCTGGCCACGGGCAAGCTGAGCGCGATCAGCGGGCACCGCTCCGACACGATCCTGATCCTGCACATCCCGTCCAACGGGCTGCGGCCGACGCTGATCAGCATCCCGCGTGACTCGTACGTCCCGATTCCCGGGCACGGCCGCAGCAAGATCAACGCTGCCTACGACTTCGGCGGCGCCCCGCTGCTGGCGCAGACCCTGCAGAACGCCACCGGGCTGTACATCAACCACTACATGGGCATCGGGTTCGGCGGCTTCGTGCACGTGGTCGACGCGATCGGCGGGGTGAACATGTGCCTGCCCGGCCCGATGAAGGACCCGAAGGCCGGGCTGAACCTCAAGGCCGGGTGCCAGACCCTCGACGGCGCCCAGGCCCTGGGCTACGTCAGGACCCGTAACTTCGCCATCAGCGACCTGCAGCGGGAGCAGGATCAGCGGCTGTTCATGAAGGCGATGCTGGCCAAGATGACCAGCCCGAGCGTGATACTCGACCCGTTCAAGGCTCTCCCGGCGGCGAGCGGGTCGGCCAGCTCGCTGACCGTCGACCAGGGGGCGAACCTCTACGACCTGGCCAAGGCGGCCTTCGCGCTCAAGAGCGCCCAGACCACGACCGTGCCGATCGCCACCGCGAGCTACCCGACCCCGGACGGCGTCGCGGTGCTCTGGGACCGCACCCAGGCGCTGCGGCTGTTCCACGCGCTCGAGAACGACAAGCGGGTACCCAAGCGGCTGATCACCGGCTCGAAGTCCGCGCCCACCGCCTGACCACGCCAGCCTGGCGGCCAGATTCCCTTTCCGCCGGGCGGCAGGGCCTGTGGCGCCCTCTGCGCCGATCGGTAACATGCGTTACGGTTCGTGCTCATTTGGCCACTGGCACTGGAGGGTTTCTTGGGGGCCGGAACTAGTACCGAGTCCGTCCAGGCCGCGGCCCTGTCCCGCCGCGAAGCCCAGATCATGGCGCTGATCGCGGCCGGCCACTCCAACGGGCAGATCGCGGAGCGGCTGACGCTGGCTGAGAAGACCGTAAAAAACCACATAAACCGGATCTACGCGAAGCTCGGTGTGGGCTCGCGACCTGCGGCAATTTCGTACTGGACGCTTGACACCCGTACCGCCCCCGGGCCGGCCAGCGACTGACCCTGACCAGCCTCTGACCTGCACAAGCGCAAGGACGCTCAGAGCCTGCGCGGTAACAGCGCAGTAACACCGCCAAGGACAGCCTCAGCGCGTCTTCAGGTAACACTCAGCAAGAAGTCGCAGAATGATTGGATGACCACGCCGTCAGGTGATGGGCGCAAGCAGCCGGACGCCAGGCTGCTCGTCGTCGAAGATGAACCGAACATCCTTGAGCTGCTGGCTGCCAGCCTCCGGTACGCAGGGTTCGAGGTGGTCACCGCGGCCGCGGGAACGGACGCGGTACAGGCCGCGCAGCGGCACCGGCCCGATCTGATCGTGCTGGACGTGATGCTGCCGGACATGGATGGCTTCGATGTGATCCGGCGCCTCCGGGGCGGTGGCGCCAGGATCCCGGTCGTGTTCCTCACCGCGCGGGACTCCACCGAGGACAAGATCCGGGGCCTCACCCTGGGCGGCGATGACTACGTCACGAAGCCGTTCAGCCTGGAGGAGGTGATCGCCAGGATCCGGGCGGTACTCCGCCGCACCAGGGGCGACGGCAGCGAGCCGCCGCCGCGGCTGAAGTTCGCCGACCTGGAGCTCGACGAGGACAGCCACGAGGTCTGGCGGGGCGGCGAGCAGATCCAGCTCTCCCCCACGGAGTTCAAGCTGCTCAGGTACTTCATGGGCAACGCCAACCGGGTGCTGTCCAAGATGCAGATACTCGACCACGTCTGGGACTACGACTTCCGCGGGGACACCGGCATCGTGGAGTCCTACGTCTCGGTCCTGCGGCGCAAGGTCGACAAGGCCGAGCCGCACCTGCTGCACACGCTGCGCGGAGTCGGGTACGTGCTCAGGCTCCCATCGTCGTAGCTCTTCTGCATGCACGGGACATCGAGATCCGCTGGTTTCTGGGGCACCATCCGGTCGCTGCCCCGGCGGACCCCGCTCCGGGTCAAGCTGATCACGGCGGTCCTGGCCCTGGTGGCCATCGCGCTGGTCGTGATCAGCGTGGCCGGCATCTCGATCCTGCGCAGTTACCTGCTGGACCAGGCGGACGCTCAGCTCGAACGCCTGCACGACGTGGCCACGTCGGAGCACCACCGGTTTGGCGGCGGCGGCTTCGGCGGCCCGTTCGCGCCCGAGAAGTACGTCCTGCAGGCCGTCGTCGGGAACGGCCAGGTCGTGGCCATGAACAACACCCCGCAGTTCGGCCAGAACGGCCCGGAAGTCCCGAACAGCCCGGCCTGGCTCAACGCCAACGCGGGCAAGCCGGTGACGGTCTCGGCCCTCTCCGGCAACGACAGCTGGCGGATCGCCGCCTACCCGGGCCGGACCTTCACGGTGCTCAACCAGGACACCGGCACCGAGTCCGAGGTCAGCGGGACCCTGGTCATCGGCGTCGACGTGACCAACGCCTACAACACGATCAGCCGGCTGACCACCATTGACCTGATCGTCAGCGTGCTGCTGCTGATCCTGCTGTGCATCATCGGGATCGCGGTGGTCCGGGCCAGCCTGCGCCCGCTGACCGACATCGAGGAGACCGCGGGGGCGATCGCGGCCGGGGACCTGACCCGCCGCGTCCCGGAGAGCGACCCGCGCACCGAGGTCGGGCGGCTGGGCCGGTCGCTCAACGCCATGCTGTCCCAGATCGAGGCGGCCTTCGCGGCCCGCGCCGCGTCCGAGCTGGCCGCGCGCCGGTCGGAGGAGCGGATGCGGCAGTTCGTGGCCGACGCCAGCCATGAGCTGCGCACCCCGCTGACCGCGATCCGGGGGTTCGCGGAGTACTACCGGCAGCGGGGCGGGGTGGCGGAGCTGCCCGGCGGTGGCGCAGCTCTCCCGGCCGGGGCCGACAGCCGCGATGCCGCCCCGCGCCGGGCCGCCGGGCCCGAGCCTGAGACCGGTCCGGTATCGCACTGGCCGGATCCCGGGGCCCAGCAGTGGGCCGATACCGGCCCGCACCCGGTCTATGCGCCGGATCCTGGCCTCGAACCGGCCCAGCATGGCGCCGCGGGCCAGGACGGCGCGGGCACGCTGACCCGGACCGACCTGGACCGAATCATGCGGCGGGTGGAGCAGGAGTCGGCCCGGATGAGCGTTCTGGTCGAGGACATGCTGCTGCTCGCCCGGCTGGATCAGCAGCGGCCGCTGGAACAGCAGACCGTCGACATGCTGACGCTCGCCGCCGACGCCGTGCACGACGCGCGCGTGGTGGCCCCGGACAGGAACATCAGCCTCGCCGTCGGGTCCGGCGCGGCGCTGCTCGTCATCGGCGACGAGGTCAGGCTGCGCCAGGTGGTCGGCAACCTGGTCAACAACGCCGTCACGCACACGCCGGAGGGATCACCGATCGAGGTCATGGTCCGGTCGGGCAGCCTCGACGAGTGGCGCGGCCGCCCCGCGGGCGGCGGGAACGCGCTCGCGGTCGCCCGGGCCGTGCCCGGCTCTGTGCCCGCGCCCCCGCCGCCCACCCCGGAACCCGGGCCGGCCCACGGCCAGGCGCGCGGCTGGGCCCCGGCCCAGGCCCAGGCCGGCCACGCGGCCGACACCGGCGACCCGTACGCCGCGGTGGTGCTCGAGGTCGCCGACCATGGCGCGGGGCTGACCCAGGAACAGGCCGAGCACGTGTTCGAGCGGTTCTACCGGGCCGACCAGGCCAGGTCGCGGCAGGCCGGAGGAACCGGCCTCGGGCTGGCCATCGTGGCCGCGCTGGTGGCCGCGCACGGCGGTGCCGTGTGGGTCGAGTCCACGCCGGGCCGCGGCGCCACGTTCTGCATCGCGATCCCGCTGGCGCCCGAGGCCAGGCACCTGGCGCCAGACCCCGATGACGGCACCGACCCGGACATCCTGAACTCGCGCGGCCGGTTAAGGCCCCCGCCGGGCCTGCCCGGCCTCAGCGAACCCGGACCACCACCTCGTGGATGAAGTTGCCCCCGTAACCGCGGCGGTTCCACTCCGGCTGCTCCGGCTGGATCCGGCCGGAGAGGTCGGCCGCGCGGACCCGGATGCTCGTCTCCCCCGGCCGCAGCCCGCTGGCCAGGAACTCCCACTGCTGCCATCCGTGCGCCGCGGCCACGCCGACCAGGCGCGCCTTCTGCCAGGGGCCGTTGCTCACGCTCACCTCGACCCGCTCGACCGGCGCCGCGCCCGACCAGGCCACCCCGCGGACGACCACGCCGCCGCCACCGGCCAGTTCCTGACCGGAGCTGGGCCGGGTGATCAGGGAGCGGACCTGCTGCAGCCGGACCGGCTCCCGCACTACGGTCCCGCTGCCCCGCTCGTACATGTAGCGCTCGGTCTGGAAGAAACCGCCGAACGGCTCGTCCACCACCCGGATGCTGCTGAGCCACTTGACCGAGGCCACCGCGTACCAGCCGGGCACGACCAGCCGCAGCGGGTAGCCGTGCCGGGCGGGCAGCGGCTGCCCATTCATCGCCCAGGCCAGCAGCGCGCCGGACTCGGCCGCGTCGGCCAGCGGCAGGCTGCGCTCGAACTGGATCTGGTGCGGCGCACCGTCGATCGTGCCGCGGTCCGCGCCGCCGAAGATGACCTCCCGCGCGCCCGGCCGGACGCCGGCCCGCCGGAGAACCTCGGCCAGCGCCACCCCAGTCCACTCCGCGGTGCTCACCGCGCCGAATCCCCACTGCTCCCCCGGCGCGGGTGGCTGGAACATCCGCCGGCTGTTGCCGGCGCACTCCAGCGTGACCACCTCGGTCTCCGCGGGCAGCTGGGTCAGCTCGGGCAGGCTCAGGCTCAGCGCCCGGTCCACCAGCCCGGTCACGCTGAGCCGCCAGGTCTCCGCGTCGAGCACGGGGATCGGGAAGTGGTTGCGCCGGTAGAACCGCGCGGTCGGGGTTACCTCGCCGCCGAGCAGGCCCGCTGGCACCTCGCAGTTGAGCGGCTCGGCCCCGTTGACGACCAGCCCGGCCTCGACCGCCGCCTGCCGCTCCTGCTCCGGGTCCGCCACCGGCACCACCTGGCCCGCCCAGGCCAGTGCTGGGTTCCCGATCGTCATGATCTGCTCCCTGTGGCTCAGCTCGGCTCGTCAGGCTTAACCTATCACACCTATAGGAATAATCGACAAGCCTTCTAGCCAGAACGAATCCACCGCGGCCGGGTGTCGGCGCGCCAGGGTGCGCGAGGTCGGGGCGCCAGGGTGCGCCGGGGCAAGCGCGTCAGGGCCGGGGCGGGGTCAGGGCGCCGGGCGGGTCAGGGCGCCGGGCGGGTCAGGGCGCCAGGGCCAGCGCGGCGCGGGCCGCATCGAGCGCGGCCGCCCGGTAGCCCGGGCCGAACAGGCACACGTGCACGAGCAGGGGGTGCAGCTGGTGCAGCGGCACGCGGTCCCGCCAGCCCGGGGCCAGCGGCGCGGCCTCCTCGTAGCAGGCGACGACCCGGGACAGGAACGGCGCGCCGAACAGCGCCAGCATGGCCAGGTCCGTCTCCCGGTGCCCGCCGTGGGCCGCCGGGTCGATCAGCCACCCCCGGCCGCCGGACCACAGCACGTTCCCTGACCAGCAGTCGCCGTGGATCCGGGCCGGAGGCTCGGGCGGCCCGGCCAGGCCGGCGGCGCGGGCGGCCACGGTCTCGATCAGCCGGACGTCCTCGGCAGTGAGGAACCCGGCGTCCCGGGCGCGGCGAGCGTAGGGCAGCAGCCGGTGCGTCCCGTACCACTCGGGCCACGACGTCCCGGCGTCGTTGCCGAGCGGCAGCCCGGCGATGGAGCCGGCCCAGGGAGCGCCGAACGCCCCGGCCCCGGCCACGTGCAGCCGGGCGAGGTCGCGCCCGAACCGCTCCGCGGCCTGCTGTCCCGGCGCCTCCTCCGGGATCCAGGAGATGACCAGCGCGGCCGCGTCCCAGGCCACGACCTCGGGAACCGGCACCGCCCCGGCCTCGCCGAGCCACCGCAGCCCGCGCGCCTCGGCCTCGAACCCGGCCGGATCGCCGCCCGCACCGCGCCCCGCCTCGGCAGCGCCCGCGGCAGGTCCGTCCCCGCCGTCTGGGGCGCCCGCGGAGATCTTGGCGAACACGGCCCGGCCGTCGGTGAGCTCGGCGCGGTAGTGGCGCACCCCGTGCTGGCCGCCGATCCCGCGGCAGTCGCGCACCCCGGTGCCGGTCAGCCGCTCCAGCCGCAGCGCGGCGTCCGGGCCGGCCGGCCTCACCCCGGCGTCGCGGGCCGGTCGGCGAGCAGTACCGCCAGCTGGTCCGCCAGTCCCCGCGCGGCCGGCTGCACCAGATCGAAGACCAGCTCGTACTCTTCGGGCCCGCCGTTATAAGGGTCGGGGACCTCCAGGTCGTGGCCGCCAGCCCGGGCCGGGTCGAACGACAGGAACAGCGCGATCCGCTGCGCGGCCTCACGGTCAGGAGCCATGCGCCGCAGCCGGGCCAAGTTGCCCGCATCCATGGCCGCCACGAGATCGTAGCGTTCGAGCCAGGAAGGCTTGAACTGCCGTGCCCGGTGCCCGCTGCCGTCGTAGCCACGCCGGGACAGCTCGGCTCTGGCCCGCGGGTCCATCGGCCCGCCCAGGTGCCAGTCCCCCGTGCCCGCGCTGTCCACCTCCACCTTCCCGGACAGGCCCGCCCGGTCGATTTCGGCCCTGAGCACCACCTCGGCCGTGGGCGACCGGCAGATGTTGCCCAGGCAGACCAGGCATACGCGGTACGGGCCTGACGCATGTCTGGGCGCGGGCGCGGTCACTGACGCGTGATCGTGAGCGGGCATGGGACAAGCATGCCCGACTAGGTCAACTGCGGTGCCGCCTGCCACGATGGTGGGCATGCCCGCACCCAATGTGTACCGGAAACTGTCGTTCTGGCACGACACCGTGCCCGGGACCCTGGAACCCGGTAATCCGCTGCCCGGTGACCTCGAGGTGGACGTGGCGATCGCCGGCGCCGGCTACACGGGCCTGTGGACCGCCTACTACCTGTCTCAGGCCGACCCGGCCCTGAAGATAGCGGTCTGCGAGCGCGACATCGCGGGGTTCGGCGCCTCGGGCCGCAACGGCGGCTGGTGCTCGGCCCTGTTCCCCGCCTCGCTCGGCAAGCTGGAACGGATGGCGGGCCGGGACGCGGCGATCGCGATGTACCGGGCCATGCAGGGCACGGTGGACGAGGTGGGGAAGGTGGCGGCCGCCGAGGGCATCGACTGTCACTGGGCCAAGGGCGGGACCGTGCAGCTCGCCCGCTCCGCCGTGCAGCTGCAGCGGGCCAGGGAAGAGGTGGAGGAAGCCCGGTCGTACGGCTTTGGCGAGGACGACCTGCGGCTGCTGTCCGCCGACGAGGCCCTCGCGCTGGCGGGCGCGTCCGGCGTGATCGGCGGCGTGTACACGCCGCACTGCGCCGCGATCCATCCCTCGCGGCTCGTCCGGGGGCTGGCCGCTGCGGTGCGCAAGCGCGGTGTCTCGCTGTTCGAGCGCACCCCCGTGCTGGAGATCAGCCCGGGGCGGCTGGTCACCTCCCGGGGGACGGTGCGGGCCAGGTACGTGATCCGCGCGACCGAGGGGTACACCGCGCTGCTGCCCGGGCAGCGCCGCGCGGTGGCCCCGGTGTATTCGCTGATGATCGCGACCACCCCGCTGCCCGAGGCCGTCTGGGCCGAGATCGGCCTGGCCAGCAGGCCCACGTTCAGCGACATGCGCCACCTGATCATCTACGGGCAGCGCACCGCGGACGGTCGGCTGGCGTTCGGCGGCCGGGGCGCGCCCTACCACTACGGCTCGGCCGTGCGGCCGTCGTTCGACCGGGTGCCCGCGGTGTTCGCGGCGCTGCGGCACACCCTGGCCGACCTGTTCCCCGCGCTCGGCGAGGTCCGGGTGACGCACGCCTGGGGCGGGCCGATCGGCGTGCCGCGGGACTGGTGCGCGTCGGCTGGCCTGGACCGGACCACCGGCCTCGGCTGGGCGGGCGGCTACGTCGGTGACGGCGTCGCCACCACCAACCTGGCCGGCCGCACTCTGGCCGACCTGGTCACGGGGGCCGACACCGAGATCACCCGGCTGCCGTGGGTGGGCCACCGCTCGCCCCAGTGGGAGCCCGAGCCGCTGCGCTGGCTCGGCGTAAACGCCGGCTTGCAGACGATGGGCTGGGCCGACCGCGAGGAGGCCAGAACCGGGCACCCGTCCCAGGCGGCGCGGGTCATGGGCCGGTTCCTCGGCCACTGACCAGGGGCAGGCCAGCGCCAGCGGCTGGGGCCCAGCAGATGCCCAGGAAATTCGCCCGGCCCGCGCCGGGCTGCTACGATCGCTGAGGTCTCTGGCGCCGCTAGCTCAATTGGCAGAGCAGCGGACTCTTAATCCGCGGGTTCGGGGTTCAAGTCCCTGGCGGCGCACCCGT
>Ga0070714_100004052_pt1 | contig 11012 bp, 12 predicted proteins | sample LARL83metaG_FD_65450 | JGI IMG/M metagenome (GOLD analysis project Ga0070714, IMG submission 65450) | Corn, switchgrass and miscanthus rhizosphere microbial communities from Kellogg Biological Station, Michigan, USA - LAR L8-3 metaG | ecosystem: Host-associated > Plants > Roots > Rhizosphere ... | reverse complement strand
TTCCCGGAGGTGAACGAATGACCGGCCGTGACCTCGACCCGACGCTCAAGCGCCTGCTCGGCAGCAACGAGCGCGAGATCGGCTGCGACGAGTGCTTCGAGCAGCTCGACCGCTACGTCGAGCTCGAGCTTGCGGGCGCTCCCGCCGACGAGCTCGTCCCGGGCCTCCGCGCCCACCTCGTCGGCTGTCCCGCGTGCGCCGAAGAGCACGAGAGCCTGCGCGCGCTCCTCGAACTCGACTCCGTCTCCTGAAAGGGCTGAGATGCACACGACCAAGTACCTGATCGTCGGCGCCGGAATGACCGGCGACATGGCTGCAAAGGGCATTCGCGAGCACGACAGCGACGGCTCGATCACGTTGATCGGCGCCGATCCGCATCCGACGTACAAGCGCCCGCTGCTGACGAAAGGCCTCTGGCAGGGCGCGCCCGAGGAGAAGCTGTGGCGCGACTCGGCCGACGGCGTCGAGCTCGTCACCGGCCGCCGGATCGTCTCGCTCGACCTCGCCGCGCACACTGCGGCGGACGACGCCGGCGAGGAGTACTCCTGGGAGAAGCTTTTGCTCGCCACCGGCGCGAAGCCGCGCGAGATCCCCGGTGCCGAAGGCGTGATCTGGTTCCGCACGCTCGACGACTACCATCGCTTGCGTGAGGTCGCGCCGGCGGGATCGCACGTCGTCGTGATCGGCGGCGGCTTCATCGGCTCCGAGATCGCGGCCGGCCTCACCGGTAACGACGTCCGCGTCACGATGCTCTTCCCCGAAGCCGGGATCGGGTTCCGCCTCTTCCCGCTCGGCCTCTCGCAGTTCGTGGCCGAGTACTACCGCGAGAAGGGCGTCGACGTGCGCACCGAGGAGCTGGTCGCGTCGGCCTCCGGCAATCGGGTCGAGACCAAGTCGGGTCAGACGCTCGAGGCGGACGCGGTCGTGGCCGGACTGGGCGTGATCCCGGACACCGACCTCGCCGAATCCGCCGGGCTGGAGGTGAGCGATGGAATCGTCGTGGACGAGTACGGACGTGTACCCGGGCACGAGGACGTCTTCGCCGCCGGCGACGTGGCTCGCTTCCCCGTCCGCGCGCTCGGGACGACGATGCGCATCGAGCACGAGGACCACGCGAACTCGCACGGCAAGGCCGTCGGCGCGAACATGGCCGGAGCAGGCGCGCCGTACGACCACCTGCCGTTCTTCTACTCCGACCTGTTCGACCTCGGCTACGAGGCGGTCGGCATCGTCGACTCGCGGCTCGAGGTCGTCGAGGACTGGCAGGAGCCGAACCGCAAGGGCGTCGTCACGTACGTCGAGGACGGCAAGCCGCGCGGCGTGCTGCTCTGGAACGTGTGGGACAAGCTCGACGCCGCCCGCGACGTGATCCGTGCCGGAGAGGGGTCACTTGCCGTCTAGCGCCCTCGCCCGGTCGCGGAAGCCGCGGAACGGGACGGAGCTCGTTTGCGAGAAGGTCTTCCGGCCGCTCGCGCATCCGCTCGTGCTCGTCTTCGCGCGACTGCGCGTCCCGCCGCCCGTCGTGGTTGTTGCGGCGGCCGTGACCGGCCTCGCTGCCGCCGTCGAGCTCGGGCGCGGCTCACTGATCGCCGCGGCGCTCCTTGTCCAGCTCAAGACGCTGCTCGACAACGCCGACGGGCAGCTCGCGCGGCTCACCGGCCGGATCAGCGCCTTCGGCCGGTATCTCGACTCCGAGATCGATCTCCTCGTGAACGCCGCGCTCTTCGCCGCGCTCGCCTTGATGACGGGAGACGTAGCGCTTGTGCTCGCCGGCTTCCTGGCCCTCACGAGTGTTCTCAGCCTCAACTTCAATGCCGAGCGGCTCTCGCAGGCGCGTCCCGCCGAGCCGGAGGAGTTGTCAGGACGCGCGACGGCCGTTCTGCATCGGATCTACGGCGTTCTCTACGCGCCCCAGGACCGGCTCGCACAGTCGCTCGCCGCCCGGCGTCCGGCGCTCACAGGCCCGACTTGGGTGTCGCTGCTGGCCAACCTCGGAATGTCGACCCAGCTTGCAGCGTTCGGGCTCCTGATCGCTCTCGGCCATCCACTCGCCTTTGCCTGGGCCGCAGTGGCCCAGGTCGCCGCCATCGCGCTCGCGCTCCTTCCGCGTCGCGCGCCCGGCAGACAGGAGGAAATCGCGTGAGCACCAACGTCTTCGAGCTTCCCGCCCACGACGGTGAGGCGGCGCGCGATCTCACTCCCGCCGACTGGGCTCGTCTCGAGCGGAACGCGGCCGAGATCTTCTCGGCCCTCGGCCTCGACCTCGACACGCCCGGCACCCGTGACACGCCGCGGCGATTCGTGCGAGCGCTTTACGACGCGACCGCCGGCTACGACGGCGATCCCAAGTTGCGCACCGTGTTCCCGAACGAGCGCCCCGAGGGCGTCGAGGGGCGCCACTCGCAGATCGTCGAAGGCCCCGTTGGCTTCTACGCGCTGTGCGAGCACCACGCGCTGCCGTTCCACGGGCGCGCGTACGTCGGCTACGTCGCCGGCGACGAGATCCTGGGCATCTCCAAGCTCACGCGCCTCGTGCGGCTCTACGCGCGCCGCTTCACCGTGCAGGAGCGGATGGCGGAGGAGATCGCAGACGGGCTCCAGGAGCTCGCCGGCGCACGCGGCGTCGCGGTGCGGCTCGAGGCGGCGCACATGTGCACGGCGATGCGCGGCGTGGAGGAGGACGGCTCCCTCACGGTCACGACCGTCTGGCGCGGCCTGTACGACGAGGACGCGGCCCTGCGCTCGGAGTTCCTTACGCTGACCCGGTGATCGATTCCTTCACGGTCCTCGCCGAAGACGAGGACCTGCCGCGCTGGGACGTGCCGGAGCAGCTCGCGACGCTCTACGGCGCCGCGATCGGGCTCGACGAGCCGTGCGTCGTCGCGAACTTCGTCGAGTCGCTCGACGGCGTGGTCGCGGTGCCGCGGCTGCCGCGCTCGCACGCGATCATCGGCGACGAGAGCGAGGCGGACCGCTTCGTCCTCGCTCTGGTGCGGGCGTGCGCCGACGCGGTCGTCGTCGGCTCCGGGACGCTGCTGGCGTCGCCACAGGGGACCTGGCGGATCGATCGCGCATATCCCCCGGCCGCCGACGCGCTGGCCGAGCTGCGCTCCCGCCGGGGCCGTTCAGGACAGCCGCTCGTCGTGGTCATCACCACGGGCGCCTCGCTCGATCCGACCCACCCGGTGCTCGAGTCCGGCGCGCTCGTACTCACGACGGAAGCGGCCGCATCCGGGCTGCGAGCCTCGGTCCCAGGGGCTGCTGAGGTAGTGGCCGTGAACGACGGCGAGACCGTCGACCTCGCCCAGGCTCTGCGACTGCTACGCGACCGGGGCAACTCGGTGATCCTCACGGAGGCCGGCCCGTCGATGTTCGGGTCGTTCGTCGCTTCGGGACTGGTCGACGAGCTCTTCCTCACCGTCTCCCCCGTCCTCGCCGGCCGCGGCGCCAGCGCTCGGCTCGGGCTCGTCGAGGGCGTGGAGCTCGTCCCGCAGACCCGCGTCGCCGGCCGGCTCCGCTCGGTGCGGACGAACGGCTCGCACCTATTCGTCCGCTACAAGCTCACCTGATCGTCTTGCTGAGAAACGACCCGAGGCTACGCCCGGGAACGGCGGCTCGCTAGCTGCGCTTGTTGAGCTGCCGGTAGAGGCGGTCGATCAGCTCCGGCATCGCCTCGAGGCGCTCTGTGATCGCGCGCAGGCGGTACTCGCGGAAGTGCTCGGGCTCGACCTCGAGCGAGTCCGCGAGCTGGGCCACGACGTCGTTCGACGGCACCGGCCGATTCCCGTGCACGAGGTGATTGAGGTAGCCGGCGGAGAGCCCGGTGCGCGTGGCGAGCTGGCGGTACGTCACGCCCTGCTCGTCCATCAGGCGCTGGACGGTCTCGCCGAACCCCTCCTCGCTGAAGCGCCTCCGCTTTGCCACCGCCTAGGCCTCCTTGCCGAGTTCGGCAACATCTAATCGCTTCTCGTCGCCGCTTGCGCGGTTCCTCACGTCGACCTTGCCGTCCTCGAGGCTCTTCTTGCCCGCCGTGATGCGGATCGGACAGCCGATCAGGTCGGCGTCGGCGAACTTCTCCCCCGGCCGCTGGTCGCGGTCGTCGAGGAGGACGTCGAGCCCCGCCTCCGACAGCGCCTCTGCCGCCTGGAGCGCAATCTCCTCGGCTCCGGCGAGCGCGACGACGTGCGCGTCGTACGGCGCGACTGCCTTGGGCCAGACGATCCCGTGCTCGTCGTGCGACTGCTCGACGACCGCCGCCATCGTCCGTGCGAGGCCGATGCCGTAACTGCCCATGACGAGCGGCTTCTCCCTCCCGTCCTCGTCCAGAAACGTCGCGCCGAAGGCGTCGGAGTGGAAGGTGCCGAGCTTGAAGATGTGGCCGACCTCGATCGCGGTCTCCACGCGGAGCGTGCCGCCGCACTCGGGGCAGGAGTCGCCGTCCTTCGCCTGGCGGATGTCCGCGAAGGTGGGCGCGTAGTCGCGGCCGGCTTGGACGCCGCGGAGATGCTTGCCGTCCTCGTTGGCGCCCGCGACGTACTGGCCCTCGCGGAGCGCCTCGTCGGCGATGATCTCGATGTCGACGCCGACCGGGCCGAGCGAGCCTCCGCCGGCCCCGAAAGCGGCGCGGATCTCGTCGTCGGTCGCAGCCCGGAACGCGGCCTCGAAGAAGGTCTCGAGCTTCCCCTCGCTCAGCTTGTCGTCGCCCCGCACGAGCGCGAGGACGAGCCGTTCGCCGGTGACCACCGGGAGCGCCTTCGACGTCGCCGACGGCGCGATCGAGAGGAACTCGGCGAGCTCGTCGATCGTCCCGACGCCCGGCGTGTCGAGCACTTCGGGAACGTCCAGCGCAGGAGACTGCTCGGGAGGAGGCGGCGCGCCGCGGGCGGCCTCCGCATCGGCGAAGTAGTCGCCGTTCTCGCAACGCATCAGCTCGTTCTCCCCGGATCCCGTCGGCGCGAGGAAGTCCTTGGACTCCTTGCCGCCCATGACGCCGGATTCGGCCTCCACGAGGTACGCCTCGAGCCCGCAGCGCTCGAAGATCCGCTTGTACGCCGCTTCGTGCCGCTCGAACGCCGCGTCGAGACCGGCCACGTCGGCGTCGAACGTGTACGAGTCCTTCATGATGAACTCGCGGAGGCGTAGGAGCCCGCCGCGCGGGCGCGGCTCGTCGCGGTCCTTGGTCGAGAAGTGGTACCAGACCTGCGGCAACTGCTTGTACGACTGGATCTCGCGCGAGAGGAAGGTCATCGACTCCTCGTGCGTCCACGAGAGCACGAACGGCCGTCCGCCGCTGTCGTTCAGGTGGAAGAGGATCGGGACGTCGATCCGGCCCGTGGTCTCCCAGAGCTCGGCGGGCGTGAGCGTCGGAGCCCGCATCTCCTGGCCACCGATGCCGTCGATCTCCTCGCGGATGATCTGCTCGATCCGCATGTGGACCCGCCAGCCGAGCGGGAGCATCGCCCACAGGCCGGCGCCGATCTGGCGGATGAAGCCGCCGCGTACGAGCAGCTGATGCGAGGCGGCTTCCGCGTCGGCGGGCGCGTCGCGCAGGGTCGGCAGGAAAAGCTGTGAGGCTCGGGCGATCATCGCGTTGTCGCCCTAGGCTATTCGAGCGGGATCAGCGAGGCCTCGGCCATCGCGAGCGCGGCAGGCTTCGCCATCTTGAGGCGCTTCGGCCGGTGCATCCCGTCGGCGATCCATTTGTCGATCTCGTGGAAGAGCTCGTCGATCAGGATGTCGGAGCCGACCTTCTTCAGCACCCGGCCGTGGGCGTAGATGAAGCCGACGTCCCGGCCGCCCGCGATGCCGAAGTCCGCGTCGCCCGACTCGCCCGGCCCGTTGACCGCGCAGCCGAGCACCGCGACCTCGAAGGCCTGCGGGTAGTTCTGCAGGCGGAGCTCGACCTCCTCGGCGAGCGTGTGCACGCCGACGTTGTCGCGGCCGCAGCTCGGGCAGGCGATCATCACCGGCCCGCGCTCGCGCAGCCCGAGTGCCTTGAGGATCTCGTACGCCGTCTTCGGCTCCTCGACCGGATCCGAGGAGAGCGAGACGCGGATCGTGTCGCCGATTCCCTCCGCGAGCAGCGTTCCGATCCCGACCGCGCTCTTCACCGAGCCGGCGAAGACGGTGCCGGCCTCGGTCACGCCGAGATGGAGCGGGTAGTCGACCTTCTCGGACAGCATCCGGTAGGCGCGGATCATCGTCGGCACGTGGCTCGACTTGACCGAGATCTTGAAGTCGTAGAAGTCGAGGCTCTCGAGCAGGCGGACCTCCTCGAGCGCGGCCTCGACGAGCGCCTCGGCCTGATCCTGCTGCGCCAGCTCCTCGAGATGCTTCGGCAGCGAGCCGGAGTTCGCGCCGATCCGCATCGGGATCCCCTTGGCCTTGGCGGCGCGCGTGACCTCGGCGACCTTGTCCGAGCCGCCGATGTTGCCGGGGTTGATACGCACCGCGGCCACGCCCTGGTCGATCGCCTTCAGCGCCAGGCTCGCGTTGAAGTGGATGTCCGCGATGATCGGGACCGGCGAGAAGCGGACGATCTTCGACAGCGCCTCCGCGTCCTCCGTCTTCGGCACGGCGACACGGACGATCTCGCAGCCCGCGCTCGCGAGAGCTGCTACCTGGGCGGTCGTCGCCTCGACGTCGCGCGTCTTCGTCGTCGTCATCGACTGGACGACGACGGGCGCGCCGCCGCCGATCTTGACGTCGCCGACCGAGATTTGCCGCTTGCTGGCCATCCGCGGATCAGTCTAGCCCGGCAGATTCGCGCCGAATCGCGCCCTCAGAGGACGCTGAGGCGCGTCAGTGCAGCACGTGGGGGAGGTCGTTCGAAGACGCGATCACGAACAGCAGCAGGACGAGGGCGAATCCCACGATGGAGACGCGCTCGTAGACCTCTCGGGCCAGAGCGCGGCGCCTGACGGCTTCGATGAGCGAGAAGAGGATGTGTCCGCCGTCGAGTGGTAGCAGCGGCAGGAGGTTGAGCAGCGCGAGCGACATGCTCACGAAGGCGAGGATCATGAGGTAGTAGCGCAGGCCGGCCTGCAGCTGCTGCTGCGAGACCTCGACGATGCCGATGGGGCCGGAGAGCTGGCTGCGCCCGTGGCTGGAGAACAGGCCGCCCAGGCCGCGGCCGGTGTCACCGACGATGCCCCAGAGGTCCGACCCCGAAGTGCGGGCAGCTCTCCCGGTCGAATAGGGGACGATCTGTGCTGCGACCTCGAAACCGAATACCCAGTGTCCGTCGACCTTGATCGTGCGATGTGGACCGACAGTGACGCGTCTCCCGTCGCGCAGCACGGTCAGCGTGATCTTCCGACCGTGACTCGCCCTGATCTGGCGCTGCGCGGTGTCGAATCGGGCGAGCGGATGCCCGTTCACCGCAACGATGTGGTCGCCGGGCTGGAGCCCGGCGGCGGCCGCCGGAGTTCCGCTCGTGACCGCGGCGACGTCGGCGCTGGGTCGGTTCGAAGGGCCCCCGCTGATGGCGAAGAGGAGAAAGAGGATCAGGAACGCGACGACGATGTTCGCGAACGGCCCGGCGGCGATGACGGCGACCCGCTTCCATGTCGCACCGCGCCAGTAGGCCTCCGGCGAGGTGCCTTCCTCCACCTCCCGGATCGCCCGCTCCGCCGAACGTCTTGCGACCGGCGTCACGCGTGCGGCACCCACCTCGCGCTCGAGCTCGACGGCGGCGCGTCTTGCCGTGTCGTAGTCCTCCGCTTCGAGCGCGCGACGGACCGCTCCGACAGCCGGCACGAGGCTCGGCTCTTCGCGCAGCGCCGGCTCGAGAAACGCCTGGAGGTCACGCGCGGCCGGCCGATTCATGCCGGGAAGCTTGACCATTCCGCCCAGCGGGATCATTCCGATCCCGTACTCGATGCCCTTGCGCCGGACCTTGAAGAGCGCCGGCGGAAATCCGACGTAGAAGCTCCGCGGGCGCATCCCGACTGCGCGCGCGACGATGAAATGCCCGAGCTCGTGGAGAAAGACGAGCAGTACCAGGCCGGCGATGACCACGAGGTACGTCACGCGGCGGCCAGCGCTCCTTCCGCGATCTCGCGCGCCGCGCGGTCGGCCTCGACGAGGTCGTCGACGTCCCTGACCGCATCGGTGCCCGCGGCTGCGAGCGTCTCCCCCACCACCTCCGGAATCCCGAGGAACGGCAGCTGTCCGGCGAGGAACGCGGCGACGGCGACCTCGTTCGCGGCGTTGTAGACGCACGGCGCGCTGCCGCCCTCCTCGCCGGCGGCGCGGGCGAGCGAGAGCATCGGGAACGTCTCGGTGTCGGGCGGCGAGAACTCGAGCGTCAACGCCGTCAGATCGAGCGGCGGCAGCGGCGTCGCGGCGCGCTCGGGGTACGTGAGCGCGTACGAGATGGGCACGCGCATGTCCGGGTAGCCGAGATGCGCCAGCGCGGCGCCGTCGCGGAAGCGGACGAGCGAGTGCACGATCGACGTCGGCTGGATCGCCACCTCGATCCGCTCGTATTCCACGCCGAAGAGGAAATGCGCCTCGATCACCTCGAGCCCTTTGTTCGCGAGTGTCGCGGAGTCCACCGTGATCTTCGGGCCCATGCGCCAGGTCGGATGGGCGAGTGCCTGCTCGGGCGTGACGTCCTCGAGCTCGGCACGCGTGCGGCCGCGGAACGGGCCGCCCGATCCGGTGAGCACGAGCGTGTCGATCTGCTCTGGCTCGCGTCCTTCGAGGCACTGGAAGAGCGCCGAGTGCTCGCTGTCGACGGGCAGGATCCGGCCGCCGCCCCGTTCGCGCGCTGCGAGGGCGAGCTCTCCCGCGGCGACGAGGCTCTCCTTGTTCGCGAGCGCGAGGTCGACTCCCTGCTCGAGGGCCCAGAGCGTCGCGTGTACTCCCGCGAACCCGACGACGGCGTTGAGGACGACGTCGGGCTGCGCGCGCTCGAGCAGGTCGGTCAGGTCGCCGCCGACAGCCTTCAGCGGGGCATCGACGTCGTCGAGCGGCGTCGCCCCGGACGCGGCGGCGCAGAGCTCGAGGTCCGGATGCGCCTCGACGATCTCGATCGCCTGGCGGCCGATCGATCCCGTTGCCCCGAGCAGCGCAACGCGTTTCACCGGGCAAGTGTAGGGAGTCAGGAACGCCTGCCTAGTGAAAGCCGAAGGCGACGACGAGGAAATACGCCGCCGGCGCGGCGAAGAGCAGCCCGTCGATGCGGTCGAGCATGCCGCCGTGCCCGCCGAGCAGCTTCCCGGTGTCCTTGACTTCGAGGTCGCGCTTCAGCGCCGACTCGAACAGGTCGCCGATGACCTCCGCCACCACGAGGACGAGCCCGAGCACGATCGCCTGCCAGACGCTCAGGTACTGGTGGCGCGTGTCGTAGAGCGCGATGAACGACACGAAGACCCCGGCGACGGCGCCGATCAGCAGTCCTTCCCACGACTTGCCCGGCGAGAGGCGCGGAGCGAGCTTGTGCCGGCCGATCAACCGTCCGCCGAAGTAGGCGAACGTCGCCGCCGCGAACGCCGTCAGCACCACCGTGAAGGCGATCAGCCGCCCGTGATCGTGCATCTCCCGCAGCAGCAGGAGGAAACCGAGCCCCAGCCCGATCCAGGCCGCGCCGAGAACGGTCGAGCCGATGGCCGCCGTGGTCGGCGCTCGCGTGCTCGAGACCGCGTAGAGCACGAATGCGAGGACGAACGTGGCGAGGAAACCGCCGAGCAGCCACACCACTCCCCCCTTTTCCGCGCCGAAGAGCGCGAGCAGCACGCCGGCGTAGACCGCCGGAGCGAGCGGCCGCAACGGACGCGCCGTCGTCACGAACTCGTGCACGGCCACGCAGGAGGCGACGGCGAGGAGCGTGAACAGCCACCAGCCACCGAGCCACAACATGCCCAGCACGAGCGGCAGGCCGACCACCGCGACCAGGATCCTGGAGGTGAAGTTGCTCAACGCCCGCCGAATCTACGGCGCCGGCGCGCGTACTCCTCGATCGCGGTGCGCAGCTCGTCCGGCCCGAAGTCGGGCCAGAGGGTGTCGGTAAAGACGTACTCCGCGTAGGCGGACTGCCAGAGGAGGAAGTTCGAAATCCGGCGCTCGCCGGAGGTGCGGATCACCAGGTCCGGATCCGGCATCTCGGGCTCGTAGAGACACGCTGCCAGCGCCGCCTCGTCCACGTCGTCGGGGTCGATGCCGCTCTCGAGCAGCCGGCGGGCGGCGTCGACGAGCTCGGCGCGTCCGCCGTAGTCGAAGGCGATCCAGAGCTGGAGCCTCGACTTGTCCGCCGTTGCGGTCTGGAGCTCGTCCATCTTCGTGCGGAGCCAGTCGGGAGCGCGGTCGCGGCGGCCGACGAAGCGGCAGCGGACGCCCTGCGCGGCGAGATCCTCGAGCTCGCGGTCGATCGTCTCGCCGAAGATCTCCATCAGCGCTCCGACCTCGCTCGCATCGCGGCTCCAGTTCTCGGTCGAGAAGGCGTAGACGACGAGGGACTCGATGCCGAGGTCGATCGCCCCCTCGACGACCGGCCGCAGTGCGCGCGATCCTGCGCGGTGGCCCTCGGCGACCGAGACACCGTGCTCCGTCGCCCAGCGCCCGTTCCCGTCCATGATGATCGCGACGGCGTGCGCGACCTCGGGCAGGTGCTCCTCGGGGCTGACGTCGGTTCCCGGCACGGAGGCCATCAGACCTCCATGACCTCCGCTTCCTTGTGCTTGAGCAGCTCGTCGATCTGTTTCGTGTGCTCGTCGGTCAACTCCTGGACGCGGCCCTCGGCGCGGTGCTCGTCGTCGGCGCCGACCTCGCCGTTGTCGACTAGCTCCTTGAGGTGCCGCATCGCGTCGCGCCGGATGTCCCGCACGGCCACGCGGTGGCCCTCGGCCATGTTCCGCACGACCTTGACGAGCTCCTTGCGCCGCTCCTCGGTCAGCTGCGGGATCGGCAGGCGGATCAGCTTGCCGTCGTTGGACGGCGTCAGCCCGAGGTCCGACTCCATGACCGCCTTCTCGATCGCCTTGATCGAGCTCGGGTCGAACGGCTGCACG
>Ga0070714_100004051_pt1 | contig 11014 bp, 8 predicted proteins | sample LARL83metaG_FD_65450 | JGI IMG/M metagenome (GOLD analysis project Ga0070714, IMG submission 65450) | Corn, switchgrass and miscanthus rhizosphere microbial communities from Kellogg Biological Station, Michigan, USA - LAR L8-3 metaG | ecosystem: Host-associated > Plants > Roots > Rhizosphere ... | reverse complement strand
ACGCCGGCCGGCACGCGTGCTACGAGGGAGCGAACGGATCGACCGAGCCCTGCCAGGTCACCGAAACCACGGCCGGCGGCGACCGGGTGCTGACCTTCCACGCCACGCGAACCCTGGGTGGACACGAGAATCTCACCATGGTTGCCGGTTTCCAGGCGGGCACCTTCGCCACATACGTCGCTCCGCCTGTTGATCTCGCTCCGCCCGTTGATGTCGGTGCGGTGATCGTGCTCGCCATGTGGGGTGGGCTGAACGTGGCCATCGTGGTGATCGGCACGGTGCTGCTGGTGCGGCTGCGCCGGCGGCTGACCGGCCGGGTATACGACCGGCGGCAGGTCGTGCCGACCGGTGCTCCACCACGGAGTCTGGGTGTGCTCAGGGCGGCCGCGTTGCTGGGCCGTCCCTCAGCCGCCGTGGCCGCCCAACTGCTCGACCTGGCCGTGCGTGGCTACCTGCGCATCACCGAAGTCGTCCAGGAGGACCACGTGCGACCGGGCTACGCACTGACTCTCCTGCGCACCGGTGCGGATCTGCAAACGCACGAACGGCAGCTGCTGGAAATCCTGTTCGGGGTCCCACTCACGCCGGACGCCGTGATACGCGTGGACCGGCTGGGCCCGAACGCGCGACACAGCCTGCGACGGCTGCTCGACAACGTCGACGACGAGCTGGTCAACGTCGGTCTGGTCGGCCCGGGCACCCAGCACAACCGCTACTACCGGCGTGGCTGGCTGTTCGCGCTGCTCGGTGTTGTTCTCGTACAGCCGGCCCTGATCGTCATGGGCCTGGTCACCTGCGGCGTGGCCAGCAAGATCCGCCCGGTGACGGCCGCCGGCGCGGCAGTGCTGAACCAACTGCACGGCGTGCGCGCGTACCTGGAGATGACCCGGACCGAGGGTGTCCGCTCCGTGCCCACCATGGTCGGGGCGGGCGGCGCGTGGACCGAGGACGCGCTACGTGGCCCGTACGAAGCGCTGCTGCCCTACGCCGTGCTGTTCGGTATGGAATCGCGCTGGCTGACGCAGCTCACGCCGCTGTACCAGCGCTCGCCCGACTGGTACATGGGCAGCGGGGACGTGTTCTCGCCCGCTGTCTTCTCGTTGGCCGTCAACCACCTCACCAGTTACACCGCGCCCGCCAGTTCAATGTCCAGCAATCTGTCGAGCAGTCAGTCCAGCGGTGGTAGTGCGGGCGGGGGTTACTGGGGTGGCGGCTATTCCGGCGGCGGAGGCGGTGGGGGTGGCGGCAACGGTTGGTGACCTGTTTTCCGGATATCCATCGGCGACCAACGCACCACGGCCGCGGTGGCCGCCGAAGTGATCAACGCCGAGACCGATGGGACATGACCCGGTTCCGCATCGCTGGGCACCCGGCGTCCTGGGCCGGGATCTGCCCCGGCCACCACGAGTCCGCCGGCAAACGCAAATCCGGCAAGACCCGACACGGCCAGCGGTGAGATTCAGTCGTTCTAGCCCCCCACGCCGAAGCCGGATGCGATTGGCCGAATCCACAGGAAGGTGGACAGGCCCGGGTCGGTGCAGGCATCCAAACTCCACATGGGCTGGGCGGCGCTGGTCTCGTCGGGAGGAAACACCCGCAGCCGGATAGCCGGCGTGGTCGGGATCGGGCAGCTACCGACCGTGGCATTGCCGTAGGCGAGCGTCGCATGGGCCGTCGCGCCCGGGGCGAGCCGGACCGTGTGCGGCGCGACGGTGCGATCCCACACCGCCGGCAGGCCCAACTGCTGGTAGTCGCGGCCCAACGCCGAAACGCCAGGGAAGCCGAACAGGGTGCACGTGTGCTGGCTCAGATTGGTGAACTCCAGCGGAAAGAAGAAGGTTCCGGCGGCGCCCTCCGCCTGGTCGGCGGCCACCCACACACCGAGATCGGCCGTGGCGCAGCGTGGCGGCGCGGCGGGTGCCGATTCGCGCGCGGATTGCGCGGTGGTGGCGCCGGCTGTGGCTGCCCCGGCGGCCAGGACGAGGGCAGCGGCCATCAGTGCCGCCCGGCGGGTCGAACGTAAGAATGCGAACACGTGATCCTCCCAGGAGTCGATCGAATCGGAACAAGAATTGTTGGTGTTGTTACGAAATTCGACGACAGGATGCGGGCGGTGGTCGATGCGTCCGTGGGTACCGTCCTGAGCCTCCGCGTCTGCGGACCATGCTGGCGGCATCATCACGACCGTCCCAGAGCCCATCGGCCCGCCTGCGGATTGCGCAAGCGGGCCACCGTACGGACTTTCGGCCCTATTCACGGGCTTGCGGCGGGGTACGGGATCACAAGAATTCGCCGGCCGGGACAATGGGACCGGCTGCGGCCGGTTCGTCGTTCACGCGGACCGCCCGGGATCGATCCGGAGAAGGACGTCCCGACGAAAGTCGAGGTCTGTGGCACGCACGACCGACCGGCCACTATCGTCGACGGCGCGCCGAGGACGGTGTCGCCGACGCCGACCTCGACGGATACGGTCTCCTGGCATCGGTGCCCGCTTGATGTACGAGTTCGCCGGGTACGGTATCTCGACCAGGCCGAGGTGGTCGGTATCGGTCAGTCAGGGGCATCCAGGGTGACCCAGGACGTCGTCATCACCACGCCTTTGCTGGTGCTGCAGCGCAGCCGGAATCGTCCGCTCGGTACGAAAGCGACCGTGAAATAGCCGAATTCATCGGTCCGCACCCGAATGGCCTCACCGTCGGGTACCTGGAACTCAATCTCGCCGAGTTGGGGCGGCACGATTTGGCCGTGCGTGGCGTGTGGCTCGATCTCTAGTTCGATGGTCAGGTGTGAACCGGTGAAGGTCAACGCCTGCACCGCGGCCACTTCGGCCCGGGTGGCCGCGTCGTCGTGGTGCCGGGCGGAGTCATAGGTCAGTTCTGCCAGTTCACTGTCGATCGTGAACCACGCATGACACGACTGGCCCGCTGTGATGAAATCCGGCGGCGGGTCGTCCATGTCGCGCAGCGCATGACTCAGGGCCGAAAGTAGGAAATTGTCATCCGTCCAGTCGTTGGTCATGGCAGCGCGTCCCCCTCCGGTTCGCCGTCCGCCCGCAACCAGGTCGCGAGAATCGGGCACCGGCGCAGCCGGTTCAGGCATCGTCCTCGGTTGGGGCCGATCGCCCCGACGGGCATGTTCAGTCGCTCGCCGATCTCGGCGTAACTGAGCGGTGGGTCTCGGGTCAGAAGAAACAGCAATTCCTGACAGTGTGGCGGCAGTTGGGTGAACGCCGCCCGCAGGACGGCGTCCCGTTCCCCGTTCAGCAACCGCGCGTCCGGGCTCGGCAGCAGGTCCGCCAGGATGTCAAGGTCCACATTGGCCGGTTGTTCGCGTTCGGCCTGGACACGTTGCCGGCGCAACGTCCGCAGGCACTCGTTCCGGGTCGTCGTCGCGAGCCAGCCAGGCAGCGCGGCCGGCTGGCGGATCCGGGGCAGGTGCTCCACCAGGCTCAGCCAGACGGTCTGACCGACATCCTTGGCGTCCTCAATAGACAACCGGTGGGCCCGGCAGACGTGCCACACGAACGGCGCGAAGCGGATCACGATCTGGTCCCACGCGTCCTTGTCGCCACCCCGGGCCTGCTCGACGATCTCGGTCACGTCCGCGCTGTCGTCTGGCATGACGATGCCTTCTCCTCGATGGGGACGCGATAGTCGGCCAGCCGTATCCGGCTCTGGTCCCGACGGTTCGCCATGGCCCGCAGCAGCTTCTCCCAGCCACTGCGGGCGGGCTGTCCGGGTTCGATGAGGGCGGCGATCCGCCCGCTCACGGTGGCGGCGGCAAACGACGTGCCGCTCCACGTCGCCCAACCGTCGAACGAGACGTCGGTGTCGAGTTTCGGCATGCTGACCCGGCCGGACAGATAGGTGCTGGTCACGTCGACACCGGGGGCGTACAGCCGAACCCACGGCCCCGTCGGGCTGAACGCGGCGGCCCGCCCGTACTCGTGGTCGGCACCCACCGCGATCACGTCGTCCAGCGCGGCTGGCCAGATCGGCTTCTTGCCGTCGACGAGATCGTTGTCGATGTTGCCGGCCGCGGCGACGATGACCATGTTCGGGCTCAGCAACTCCACCGCGCGGGACAGCACCAGCGGCGGTTGGCCGTCCTCCGTCTGGCACGCCAGGGACAGGTTCAGCACGTCGATGCCCTGGTCGGCCATGTCGACCATTTCGGTCGCCAGCTTCCACGTGGTGGTGCGCGCGTCGTCGCCCCACAGGACCGCGCGCACCATCAGCTCAGCGTTGGGTGCCTGCTCCAGGACCAGGCCGGCAACGAACGTGGCGTGCCCTTTGTAGTGCGAGTAGCTGGCCTCGCCGATGGTCAGCAACGACTCACCGTTCGCGGTATATCGGCCGTCCAAGGCGTCGTTCGGAAACAGTTGGGTGTCCAAGATACCCACCCGTGCCCTGCGGCCGTGGCCGTTGGTGGTCGCTCTCGGCATGAGCAGCGCGTCGCACCGCACGGGATAGCCGTCCGCCGCCTCCTCAGGCCCGCCCGTGCCGATGTGCGGGGCGGCGAACACGGCGTCGACGTTCCGGTTCTTGCCGAGCGTAGGCATCCAGCCGCCGTACAGATCGGCGCATTGTGCACGCAGGACACCGAGCAAGCGGTCGATCGGTGTTGTCGCGCTCACTCGCGCTGGTATCGGCTCATTGGCCAGTTCCGCCGCGACCTGAGGTAGATCGCGTACGTCGACCAGTGCGAGGCCGAGTCTCTTGTCCTCCGCGATGCGCTCGAACCGGCCGGGGCAGATCCGGTCGAGCAGCTGGCTGACCAGGTCGAGGTGCGGCAATGCGACGACCAGGTGGCTGGGGACCGATGACGGCGGTTGTGGACCGGTGGAGTTCTTGTCCATTGTTTGTCCAGCTTCCTATCATTCCAGCAAGCCTGTCTCTACCTGAAGAGACCATAGGCGTCGACCTGATACAGGCACTTTCGGCTATTGACGCCGTCGCAGGGTCGTCCACCATTGCTCACGTGGCGACGAAGAGCCAACCGTTGCTGAGCCTCGCTGAGTCCGATCCACGCCGAGCGATCACGCTAGCCGTCGCGGTCGCGCGGCAGGCAGTCGACGACGGCGACTTCGCGGCCGCCGCGGCGGCCGAACGGGCATGTGGGCTAGCCGCGTTGCACCTCCATGACGTCGACGTGGCCGTGCGGCACACCCGTGCCGCGATCCGCTTCGGACGGCGGGCCAGGTCCACGATGCTCGTCGCCGAGTGCCGGGTCACTCTGGCCGGCATGCTCAGTGGTCGCGGGCGCCCGAGCGTCGCGTTGCGCGAACTCGACGCGGCGGAGCGTGACCTGACCGGCGTGGGCCGGGCACGCGTGCAGGCGCAACGCGGCGCGATCCTGCATCAGATCGGGCGCCTGGACGACGCGATGGGGTACTACCAGATGTCGCTCCCGCTACTACGCACCGAGGGCGACCTGGTGTGGGCGGCACGTACCCTGCTCAACCGCGGCGTACTGCACGGGCAGCGGCAGGAATTCGCCGCGGCCATGGAGGACCTGGGCATCGCGGAACAGTTGTATCGCGAGTTGAACTTCATTCTCTATATCGGGTTCGCGCAGGAGAACCAGGGTTTCGTGCAGGCCCGGCGCGGTGATGTGCCAGCGGCCCTGGCTTGCTACGACAAGGCCGAGGACTGCTTCCGGCAATTGCGCTCGCAGGTCGGCGAACTGCTGTCCGACCGGGCCGAGTTGCTGCTGTCGGTACGCCTGATAGTGGAAGCCCGGTATGCGGCGGAGCAGGCGGTGCTGGCGTGCGAGGCGGAGGGTCGTGGCCTACTGTTGCCGGAGGTCCGCCTCACCCTGGCACGCGCGGCCCTACTGGACGGCTCGGTGGCCGAGGCACGACGACAGGCGCGACTGGCGGTCGACGAGTTCTCCCGTCAGCGCCGCCGGGAGTGGGCCGCGCTGGCGCGACTGGCCCTGCTCGACTGCGACCTGGCCGATCCGCACCCACGCCGTGTGGCGATCGGCCGAATCGAGTCGACCGCGGAGTCCGTGGCCCGGCTCTGGCCGGCCGCCGCGGTCGAGGCGCGGTTGAGCGCGGCCCGGTTGGCGTTCCGGCAACGCCAGACACAACTCGGGGACCGATTACTCGCGGCGGCGGCGAGGAGTCGCGAACGCGGCCCGGCGACCGCGCGGGCATTGGCCTGGTTCGCCGAGGCGTTGCACCGGCACCGTGCCGGTGAACGTGGCCGAGCACTGCACGCCGTCCGGGCCGGGCTGCGCGTGCTGGACGACCACGTCGCCAGCCTCGGCGCGACCGATCTGCGCGCGCACTCCGCCGGCCACCGTACAGAACTCGCGGATCTCGGGTTGCGTCTGGCGGTCGAGGGCGGACGGCCGGCGCGGATCCTGGAGTGGGCCGAGGTCGGCCGCGCCAGCCACCTGGTCCGATCCCCGGCCCGGCCGCCGGACGATCCGTTCCTGGCCAGTCGAGTGGCCGAGCTACGCGTCACGGTCACCCAGATCCGCGACCTGCATCGCGCGGGTCGTGGCGACGACAGCCTGGCCGCGCGGGTGATCGAACTGGAACGCACGGTACGCAACTACCAGCGGCAACGCGCGGCGCCTGGCGGTGCCCGGCTGTCCGCCACGGTGTCCGCGGCCGAACTCGCCGACGTGCTGCCCGATGTCGCGGTGCTCGAGTTCTACCAGCTGGACAGGATGCTGCACGTGTTGGTCATCATCGACGGGCGCATCCGCTGCCGGACGCTCGGACCGGTGTCCGACATCGCCGATCTCGTCGGGCGCCTGCCGTTCGTGCTGCGCCGGCTCGCCCGGACGAACACGACGTCGGCGAGCCGGGCCGCCGCGAACGCGCTGCTGCACGGCACCGCGAACCAGCTCGACGGGATGCTGTTCGGGCCGGTGCCGGAGATCGCCGACCGTCCGATGGCGTTGGTGCCGACCGGTCCGTTGCAGTCGGTGCCATGGGCGTTGCTGCCGTCGTGTACTGGTCGTCCGATCACCGTGGCACCGTCGGCGGCGATACTGTGTGGTGCGAGTGCCGCCCCGGCGGCCGATCGCGGCGCTGTGGTCGTGGTGGCCGGTTCCGGCCTGGCGGGCGCGTCGCATGAGGCCGCCCAGATCGGGGCGCTGTACAGGTCGATCCCGCTGACCGGCGATCGGGCTACGGTCGCCACGGTCACCACCGCGTTGGAGGGCGCGCGGTTGGCCCACCTGGCCACGCACGGCCATGTGCGCGTCGACAACCCGTTGTTCTCGTCGCTGGAACTGTCCGACGGTCCGCTCATGGTCTACGACCTCGAACGACTGGAACGCCCACCGGACACCGTGGTGCTGGCGGCGTGCGACTCCGGCCGGCCCGTGGTACGCGCGGGCGACGAACTGCTCGGCCTGAGCGCGACTCTGCTCGCCCAGGGCACCCGACGGCTCGTGGCCCCGGTGCTGGCCGTGCTCGACATCGACACGGCGCCGCTCATGATCGCCTTCCATCGGCACCTCGCGGCCGGCCGATCGGCCGCGTGCGCGCTGGCCATGGCCCAGGAGCAGACCGCCGGTCACCATCCGGCCGGTCTGGCCGTGACAGCCGGCTTCGTGTGCATGGGGGCGGGTCTGACGTGATCGTCGTCAGGTGGCTGTGTCGAACTGGACCGTGTGGTCGGCGGCCGCGTGCTCGATGACGCGTTTGTTCCTGCCAGTCGCGCGGGGCACCGACCGGCAGGAACAAACGGCAGGGAGCCGGGTTAACCCGATATTACCGTATTCGGATCACGATATTGTCCAGTCCACGCACCGCCAGGCTACAAATCCGACACCACCATTCCACCGAACGCCACCGACCCACCAGATGCTGCCGCCACAATCGGTGTAGCTTCCTCCAGAAGTCGAGGTACACGCCGCAACAGCGCTCTGACCTTGATTGATCTGCCCAATCCGTCGACTGGTGGTGTTGGGCTGCGTGTGGACGAACACTGCGGAAACGCCATATTTCGGCGTAACATGGCAGGTGTTGGCCACGCCGGCTGTGCCAGACCCAGTCGCGTGCGGTACTGGTGCTACCAAAGGCGCGGCCGAAGCGCTCATCGGCAGCGCCAGACCAAGAACGAGAGTCAAAACTGCTGCGATACCGAGGTATAATGCACGTTTGCTCATAGTTCCCCCAAATTCAAGCTGGGATCGAATCATGGCATCCCCGCGGATGCAGTCTCGACCCGGGCGATCCGTCCGGCAATACGCCAGATGAGTGAAATGGCACGCTTGTATACTGGGGATTTGATGCGACCAAATGGTGTCAGCGGAAATACCCACATGGAAGATCTTGGTCAGATCTCCATTAAGGACAACACCGTGGATCAGGTGGAAATGGTTCACGACCCCACGGGGACAGCATGACCGCGATCGACCCGAACGGCCACGCCGACCTGGTCGCCGAGAACGCATGTCTGCGCAACGAACAGCAGCAACGGCGAGTCGTGCTCCATCGCTCGCACCAAGAGGAACTGGTCGAGTTCCTTCAGCTCCAACGTGGTCGGCGCCCGCCAGCCCAGATACCGCGCGACCAGCCGAAGGTGCTCGGTGCGGGTCTTCACGCGACGCCCGTACGAGCGGATGCCGTCCGGGTCGACCTGGAGCTGCTCGGCAAGCCGGGCTACCACCACGCGGGGTGCGGCCGCGACCTCGTCCGGCACGAAGCCGATCCACGGCAAGGTGCACAGGGTGACGGCCAGCCCGAGCCGGTCGGCCGGACCGCGGCCGGGATCGATGAACGCGAGGTCTGCCGGCGTGAGCGTGAAGAACCGGAACAGCTCCTCCCGGCCGATCTCCGGGTACTGCCGCAGGGCCTCCAACTCCTGGTCCGCGAACACCCGGGTCGCCAACCACCCACCTCCCGCCAGAGCACGAAGATCCCCAGCTCAGGAGCCTATCGAGCCATATCCGCCCGATTTTCGGCGGATGCTACGACGACCCCTAGCGGTGGAACCTAACCATCGGGCCGCAGCCTGCATGGACTGCATCTCTGCCGCCGGGTCACTGTCCCCTGTGTTCGGCCGACCCTGCTGGTCCCCTTCGATGACGCCGCAGGTGACGCGCCCCCGCGATAGTTCCTAGAACAGCCACGCCGACTGTTGACCATCCAGCGATCCGGCTTACCGGCGTGGGCATACCTGTCACGGCAGAGAGCATCGCCGTGAGGAAGTGATCCACTGCGCTGCCACCGTTGCTGACGACGATCCACGCGAGACCCAGCACAGCCAGGACCATCATGGCCAGCGCGATCAGACAATCACGGCGGATCGCGCCGTCCCTCACCCAGCCATCTAAGGTGCTCCGCCAGGTCCCCGTGTCAGGAGGCCTTTGGTCGGAGGGTCGCGGCGATGGGGTGACAGGTGTGGCGTTGGCTGCTCGCTTACTACTGGTCACGCCGATGGCCAGAACAGGGTGGGCTGCACGTGAGGTGCCGGGTTCATCGCTGATGAGCCCGGTCCTTTCCGTGCAGCCTCCCTCCGAACCACGCGGGCATCTTTCGATGCACGTGGCTCTCCAGCGACTATGCCGCGCTCGCGGCAGGAGCGGCGTGGATGGCATCGTGGCACGGTCGGCAGACCACGAGGGTCTTCCGCCGTTTGGCTGCCATGATCGCCGCCCATGCTGGTTGGTCGGGTCCGGGTTGACCGAGCCGCGCGAGTTTGGCGACATGGTGAACCACCACGGGGCCGATGTCCTCACACAGCTCGCACCTGCTCCGCACGAGCCGTGAGGTTGTCCCGAAGTTCGTTGAACTTCGGTGGCGGTCCATGATCGTCAGGCTGCGGTCACGGTGTCAGTGTGCCGGCTTGCACTGACCGTTTCGGACGCGACCTGCCGTTCGAGTGCGGCCCGCAACGCGGGCAGGTGCAGGTGCCCGTTGACCCGGCGGAACTGCTTGCCCGCATCTTTCTCGATGCCCGCTGGGCCCAGGATGGTCTGTCTCAGTTTGGTCGAGCGCGGCGCGATCCCCGACCAAGTCGTCAGCGAGCACGAACGCGACGGCAGGCCCGCAGTCCAGGCGAACCTGCGTCGGGGTTGTTTGTCCGAACGATCCGAAACTGACCCGTTCGACGGCCGGCCGCCGACCAACCCTGAACGGCGGTCCGGGGCGGCCCTGGGACGCGTCGTATCACAATGGACCGCCGCCGTGGGACATCGGCCGGCCGCAGCCGGCGGTCGTGCGGTTGGCGGCCGCGTTCGGGTTCGCTAGCGCGGTGCTCGACGCGGGCTGCGGGACGGAAGAGCACGCGCTGCACATCGCCGCGCTGGGGCTGCCGGTCCTCGGCATCGACGTGGCCGAACGGCGCTGAGGATCCGGAGCGGTGGGCAGGGTGCAATGGAGCAAGAACACAGCGTGCGTTTCGGCCCGCCGCCCCGCCACCGGGTCGTGGGCCGGCCGATCGACAGGTGGCGCCGCGAGGTCGGCGACTTCGACACCTGGCTGATCGAGCACCTCGACGACCTCGGCCGCTGCCTGGACCTGGCCCGGCTGGAGTTCGCCGGCCGGCAGGTCGCCGTCGGGCAACAATACGACAGCGTCGACGGCGAGGACGTCTGCGTCGGTTGGTCGCAGATCGACATCGACGCCCAAGACGAGCACGGCCGGCGCGTCATCATCGAGGCCCAACTCGGCGATAGCGACCACAGGCACCTCGGGCAACTGCTGCACTACGCCCACACGGCCAAGGCCGACGTCGCGGTGTGGGTGGCCGCGTCGCGAACCGTGGAGCATGCGTTCCTGCGGGAGCACCTGGAGATCCTCACCGACCTCAACGACCGCTACCGCGGCGAGCGGCTGTTCTGCGCGGTCGAGGCCCGGCTGGAGTCACCGTGGACGCTCGTCTCCGACCCGGACGCCACGCCGGTTCCCTGTCTGCACCGGATCGACCTGACCGGCGGCCCCGGCGGGTTCCGATTCACCGACGACAGGTGAGCCCCGACCCATCGACGGTGGTCACCGCAGGTTCGGCATCATCGCGCGGCGATCTCCACTGGATTGTCCGCA
>Ga0070714_100004050_pt1 | contig 11014 bp, 8 predicted proteins | sample LARL83metaG_FD_65450 | JGI IMG/M metagenome (GOLD analysis project Ga0070714, IMG submission 65450) | Corn, switchgrass and miscanthus rhizosphere microbial communities from Kellogg Biological Station, Michigan, USA - LAR L8-3 metaG | ecosystem: Host-associated > Plants > Roots > Rhizosphere ... | reverse complement strand
GACCCCGCATCCGCCTCGGAGACCACGGCCATGGACACGGCACCGCTCTACCCGCCCCTCCCCGGCGCGCTCAGGACCACCCTGCCCGCCGGCCTGGCCCACCCCGGCCGCGCCGCCCGCCACAGCGTGGCCACCCTGCGCGACGGCGGCCGCTTCCTGCTCCGCCCGCTGCGCCCCACCGACCGCGACATGTACCTGCGCGGCTTCGAGCACCTCGGCTCCACCTCGCGCTACATGCGCTTCTTCTCGCCCAAGTCGACGCTCACCGAGCGCGAGATCCACTACTTCGTCGACGTCGACCACCACGACCACGAGGCCGTGGTGGCCATCGACCTGGCCCGCGGCGAGGGCGTCGGCGTGGCCCGGTGGGTGCGCCTGCTCGACGAGCCGCGCGTCGCCGAGGTCAGCGTCACCGTGGTCGACGAGCACCAGGGCCGCGGCCTGGGCGCGCTCCTCCTCCAGCGCGCCGCCCAGCGTGCCGCCGAGGAGGGGATCGACCGCCTCCGCGCCAGCGTCCTCGCCGACAACCACCGCATGCTCAACCTGATCCGCACCCGCTGGCCGCGCCACCGCGTCCACCGCGGACCCGCCTCGGTGCTGGAGATCGAGTTCGACCTTCGTCCGCGGTACTAAAAAAGTCTGTGCCAGCATACTGGCAGGGCCGTGCTAGCATCGCCGCATGGCAGAGAAGGCCACCTTCCGGCTCCCCGAGTGGGAGCTCATCGAGATGCGCGAGCGCAGCCGGCGCGAGCGGCGGTCGCTGAATGCCGTGGTGGCGGACGTGATCGCCATCGGGCTGGGCAAGGCGCCGGCGACGTCACAGCGCGAAGCGGTGCGGGCGGCGCTGGGGAAGATGATCGTGCGACCGGCGACCGCCGAGTACGACCCCGAACGCTTCCCGCCCCTGGGACCCATCGACCTCGACGAGGCCCTGGACTGGACGCGCAGCGACCGCCTCGACTGGACCGCCGGCGACCCCTAGGTGCCGAGCTACGTCGACAGCAGCGCGCTGCTCCGCCTCGTCGAATTCCGCGGCGACCGCTCACTGGTCGAGCGCGCCATGCAGGACGCGCCCTTCTCCTCGACGCTGACTCAGCTCGAATGCTGGTCCACGCTGCACAAGCGCTGCCACGACCGCGAGCTCACCGAGGCCACGCGCGACGAGCGGCTGCAACGCACCGACGCGCTCCTCGGCACCATGGACCTCGTCCCGCTGGAGGAGGACGTCATCAACGGCGCCCGCGAGCTCGCCCGCCGGCACCCGCTGCGCACCCTCGACGGTCTTCACCTGGCCACGGCGGTCGTGGCGGCCCGCCTGCTGGAGCCTCGCGGCATGGGGGTTCGCTTCTGCACCGCCGACCGCCGCCAGGCCGCGGCCGCGGCCGTCGAATTCGGCACCACACAGGTCGACCTCGTCCCGCCCTGGCGCTGAACCGGCGCTCAGGCGCGCAGCGCCGCCATCCGTGCCGGCCGTCTGCGCTGCGCCGCCGCCAGCTTGTCCCGCACCGCCAGTGCATCGGCGAACCCGCCGGCGTCGCGCAGGTCGACGGCCCCGTCGAATGCGGCGGCGTGCAACCAGTCCTCGCCGGTGGCGGTGCGGGCCATCACCACCGTCCAGCCGTCGAGCCCCAGCCCGCCGGCGCTGACGTCGGCCAGCTCCGCGGCGAAGTCGGGGCACCAGTGGCAGGCCTCGCGGGCGAAGGGCTTGCACTCCCGCAGCGGCACCTCGACCAGCCCCGGCTCGACGATGCGCGCCGCGCTGCCCTCGATTGCGCCGTCGCGCAGCAGTCCCTCACGTCCCGGCGGCACCGACACCAGAAGGCGGCCCTTGATGTTGAGCTTGCGCACGTCGCCGAGGGCGATGCCGAGGCGTGACTCGAGCACACCGTGGAGGAGCCCCTCGACGGTGAACGACTCGCTGCACATCAGCCCCACGGTGAACACCACCGAGCGGAACCGCTTCAACCCCGAGGCCTGGGCGCGTCGCACCGCCGACACCTGGCACGGCGTGCCCACCAGCGCCACCCGCCGCGACGGCGACACGTCGCGCAGCGCCAGCGGGTTGGCCGAGTACGTGTAACGCGACCGCGCCGCGGCGCGCAGCTCCGCGGGCGTCGTCGCCACCACCGGCTGTGGCTGCAGGGGCGCCGACGGGTCGACACCCGAGACCACGGCGCCGTCGATCATGCCGTGCTCCAGCGCCCAGCCGAGCAGCGCGGTGACGAAGCCGCCGTCCTGCCCCGCCGCGTGCGTCGCCGCGCACGACGCGCGTGCCGCGACCACGGTGCCCGCCACCCCCGCCGGCTCGTCGTCGCGCCGCGCCCTGCCCACCACGGCGCTGGAGAGCAGCTCGCAGTCGTCGCCGTGCAGACGTGCGCAGGCACGCGCGCACACGGTGCACCCGGCGTCGCCGAAGCGGCAGCCGCCCGCGCCGCTCTCCGCGTCGGTCTGCACGGGACGCTCGTCCTCGTAGGTGAGGACGCCGCGCGGGCAGGCGACGACGCAGGCGGCGCAGCCGGTGCACACGCCGGTGTCGACCACCTGGGCGAACAGGTCGCGCCAGTGCGCGGTGTCGGCGATCACGTCGCGCCCTCCACGTCGTGCTCCACGCCGGTGAGCTGCTCGTACACGTGCCAGCGCTCGGCGACGTCGTGCTCCGACTCGTGGAGCAGCTCGTCGGCCTCGGCGGGGTCGCGGCGGCGCAGCGCGGTGAAGCGGGTCTCGGCGTCCTCGAACTGGCGCAGCGGGATCACCGGGTGGCGCGAGTCGATGCGCAGCGGATGGGTGGCGCCGTCGCCGTCGGGGACCCAGCGCCAGAGCGGCCAGTAGCCGCTGTCCACCGCCTCCTTCTGGTGCGACATGCCGGTGGCCATGTCGATGCCGTGGGCGATGCAGTGCGAGTAGGCGATGACCAGCGACGGCCCGCGGTGGGCGTCGGCCTCGGCGAAGGCCTTCACGGTCTGCGCGTTGTCGGCGCCCAGCGCCACCTGGGCGACGTAGACGTTGCCGTACATGGCGGCGATCATCCCCAGGTCCTTCTTGGCGGTGCGCTTGCCGCCGGCCGCGAACTTGGCCACTGCGCCGCGCGGCGTCGACTTCGAGGCCTGGCCGCCGGTGTTGGAGTAGACCTCGGTGTCGAGCACCAGCACGTTGACGTCGCGACCCGAGGCGAGCACGTGGTCGAGGCCGCCGAAGCCGATGTCGTAGGCCCAGCCGTCGCCGCCGACGATCCAGAGGCTGGTGCGCACCAGCGCGTCGGCGAGCTCGTTGAGCATCCGCGCGGCCGGTGAGTCGAGGCCGCGCAGCGCCGCCCGCAGCTCGGCGACGCGGGCCCGTTGCGCCGCCACGCCCGGCTCCTCGCCCGGCGCGGCGCCGAGCAGCGCGGAGACCAGCGCGGCGTCGAGCGTTCCGGACAGCTCCTGCAGCAACTCGCGGGCCCGGTCGGCGCGCTGGTCGAGGGCGAGGCGCATGCCGTAGCCGAACTCGGCGTTGTCCTCGAAGAGCGAGTTGGCCCAGGCCGGGCCGTGGCCCTCGCCGTCGACGCTCCACGGCGTCGCCGGCAGGTTGCCGCCGTAGATCGAGGAGCAGCCGGTGGCGTTGGCGACGATCATGCGGTCGCCGAACATCTGGGTGAGCAGCTTGAGGTAGGGCGTCTCACCGCAGCCGGCGCAGGCGCCGGGGAACTCGAAGAGCGGCTGCACCATCTGCGAGCCCTTGATGGTGGCGACGCGCACCTCGTCCCGCGACATCTCGGGCAGCGACTCGAAGAACGTCCACTGGCGCAGCGCCTCGTCGTGGCGCGCCGCCACCGGCGCCATCTCCACCGACCGGTGCGCCGGGTCGGTCTTGGCATGCGCCGGGCAGTAGTCGGCGCAGATGCCGCAGCCGGTGCAGTCCTCGGGCGACACGGCGATGCTCATCACCATGCCCGGCTGCTCCTTGCTGCGCCAGGGCTTGGACTGGAAGTCCGCGGGCGCCCCCTCCAGCGCGGACGGGTCGTACACCTTCATGCGCAGCGCCGAGTGCGGGCAGACCAGCGTGCACTTCGCGCAGTCGATGCAGATCGACGGGTCCCACACCGGCAGCTCGGCGGCGATGCCGCGCCGCTCCCAGCGCGAGGTGGCGGTGGGGAAGGAGCCGTCGGCCGGCAGCGCGCTGACCGGCAGGGAGTCGCCGCGCCCGGCGATGATCGGGCCGAGCACGTCGCGGACGAACTGCGGCGCCTCGTCCGGCACCGGCGGCCGGCGGTGCGCGCCGTCGCCCACGGCGGCGGGCACCCGCACCTCCTCCATGCGCGACAGCGCCGCGTCGATGGCGGCGTCGTTGCGCGCAACCACCACCTCGCCCTTGGCGCCGTACACCTCGCGGACGCGACGCTTCAGCGCCGCCACCGCCTCCTCCACCGGGATCACGGCGCTCAGCGCGAAGAAGCAGGTCGCCAGCACGGTGTTGACCCGGCCGCCCAACCCGGCCTCGCGCGCGACCGCCGCGGCGTCGACGACGAACATGCGCAGGCGCCGTGCGATCACCTGCTCGCGCACCTCGACGGGAAGACGCGACCACACCGCATCGGCGGGGTGGGGACTGTTGAGCAGGAACGTCGCCCCCTCGGCGGCGACGTCGAGGACGTCGAGGCGGTCGAGCAGGTGGAACTGGTGGCAGGCGACGAAGTCGGCCTCCCGGACCAGGTAGGAGGCGCGGATGGGGCGCGGCCCGAAGCGCAGGTGCGACACGGTGACCGACCCGGACTTCTTGGAGTCGATGACGAAGTAGCCCTGCGCATGCAGCCCCGCCTGCTCGCCGATGATCTTCACCGCCGCCTTGTTGGCGCCGACCGTGCCGTCGCTGCCCAGTCCGAAGAACACGGCGCGACGCACGCTGGCCGGCTCGGCGACGAGCGAGTCGTCGACGTCGAGCGAGCGCCCGGTCACGTCGTCGGTGATGCCGACGGTGAAGCCGTGGGGCGGCTCCGGTTGCTGCAGCGCGGCGAACACCGTTGCCGCCATCGACGGCGTGAACTCCTTGGAGGAGAGCCCGTAGCGCCCGCCGACCACGCGCGGCATGACCACGCCCTCGCGCATCGCGTACCCGGCCAGCGCGGTCACCACGTCCTGGTAGAGCGGCTCGCCGAGGGCTCCGGGCTCCTTGGTGCGGTCGAGCACCGCCACGCTGCGCACGGAAATGGGCAGCGCCCCCAGCAGCGCGCCGGCGGGGAACGGGCGGAACAGCCGCACCGTCAGCACGCCGACCTTCTCGCCGCGCGCCCGCAGTGCGTCGACGGCGTCCTGCAGCGCACCCGTCGCCGAGCCCATCACCACCACGGCGCGCTCGGCGTCGTCAGCGCCGTACCAGTCGCAGAGGTGGTACGCGCGCCCGGTACGCGACTCCAGCGAGCGCATCACCGAGTCGACCACGGCCGGCACGGCGTCGTACCAGGGGTTGGACGCCTCGCGCGCCTGGAAGAACACGTCGGGGTTCTGCGCCGAGCCGCGCAGCACGGGATGCAGCGGCGACAGGGCACGCGCGTGGTGCGCGGTGACGAGCTCGTCGGGCACCAGCGCGCGCAGGTCCTCGTCGTCGAGGAGCTCCACCGTGTTGACCTCGTGCGAGGTGCGGAAGCCGTCGAAGAAGTGCACGAAGGGCACGCGCGCCCGCAGCGTGGCGGCGTGGGCGACGAGGGCGAAGTCGTGCGCCTCCTGCACCGACGATGCGCAGAGCATCGCCCAGCCCGTCGAGCGCGCCGCCATCACGTCGCTGTGGTCGCCGAAGATGGAGAGCGCGTGCGTCGCCAGCGTGCGCGCGGCGACGTGGATCACCGCGGGGGTGAGCTCGCCGGCGATCTTGAACATGTTGGGCAGCATCAGCAGCAGGCCCTGTGACGCCGTGAAGGTCGTCGCCAGCGCACCGCTGAGCAGTGCGCCGTGCACCGCGCCCGCGGCGCCGCCCTCGCTCTGCATCTCGGCGACCTGGGGCACCGCGCCCCACAGGTTGGTGCGTCCCGCCGCGGACCAGGTGTCGGCCAGCTCGCCCATCGCCGACGCGGGGGTGATCGGGTAGATGGCCACCACCTCGCTGAGGCGGTGGGCGACGCGGGCGGCGGCCTCGTTGCCGTCGATGGTGGCCACGTGTGGATGCGGGCGCATGCCTCAGGATCGTCGCGTCGGGGCGCGCGGCGCCAGCGGCGAAGGTCACCGGACGGGCAAGGCACAACGGCGCCGCGTGCCCGGGCCGAAGGGCTCAGCGGCTCAGCAGATGCCCGCCGGCAAGCCGCTACAGCGCGCGGACGAACTCCGCGATGCGCTCCACGGCGTCGTCGATCACCGGGGCGAGCCCGTGGCCGACGCCGGGATACGTGTGCAGCGTCGCCCGCTTCAGCAGCTTCACCGAGTCGCGCAGCAGGTCGATGCGCGCACGCGGGTCGGCCTCGCCGGAGAGCAGTAGCACGGGGCAGGCGATGTCCGGCCAGTGGTCGGTGCGCAGCTCCTCGGAGTGGCCGGGGAGGTGCAGCGGGTAGCAGAGGAGGACAAGCCCGCGCGGCGGCGTTGCGGCGGCGACCATCGAGGCCACCCGGCCGCCGAAGCTCTGCCCGCCGATGACGAAGTCGCCGGGGGCATCGGCGATGAGCCCCGCGTAGACCGGCACGGCGCGCTCGGCCCGGCCGCGGGGCAGGTCGATCCCCCGGGCGGCGATGCCTCGGCGCTCCAGGCCGCTGACGTACGGACGCATCGACGCGGCCGTCCCCGAGGCGCCGGGGCCGAGCAGGACGGTGGGCGGGGTGGGCACGGCTGCGAATCCTAGCGCCGCCCCCGTCATCTCTTAACCGCCGCCCCACCCCCTCACAACCGCCGCGAGGCGACCATCGACGCCGACGGACGGCAACTCCCACTCCACGGCAGGGAGGCCGGCGGTCCCCCGGCCGCCGCCTCCTCTGCCTGGCGGGGTGAAGCTGCCGGAAAGACCGGCGCAGAACCCGCGCGTAGACTGGCCCGACATGCGAGCTTCCGTCTTCCACGGCAAGGGCGACATCCGCATCGAGGACGTCCCCGACCCCCGCGTCGAGCAGCCCACCGACGCCCTCGTCCGCATCACCCACGCCGCCATCTGCGGCTCCGACCTGTGGTTCTACCGCGGCATCTGGGACTGGAAGCCCGGCTACCGCACCGGCCACGAGTTCGTCGGCGTCGTCGAGGACACCGGCGCCGAGGTGCGCACGGTGCAGAAGGGCGACCGCGTCATCGTCCCCTTCGTCTTCAGCGACGGCACCTGCGAGTTCTGCCGCAAAGGCCTGCAGACGAGCTGCGTCCACGGCAACGCCTGGGGCGCGCTGCGCGCCGACGGCGGGCAGGGCGAGGCGGCGCGCGTCCCCTGGGCCGACGGCACCCTGGTCAAGGTCGACGACGCCATCGCCGAGGACCCCGCCAAGCTGGCCGCCACCGTGCTGCTCAGCGACGTGCTGCCCACCGGCTACCACGCCGCCGTCTGCGCCGACGTGCAACCCGGCAAGACCGTGGCCGTGATCGGCGACGGCGCGGTCGGCCTCTGCGCGGTGCTCAGCGCCAGCTTCCGCGGCGCGGCGCGGGTCATCGCCATTGGCCATCACGAGAAGCGCCTCGACATCGCCCGCCGCTTCGGCGCCACCGACGTCGTCGACTCGCACGACCCCGACGCCGCCGACAAGCTGCTCGACATGACGGGCGGCGGCCCCGACTGCGTCCTCGAAGCCGTCGGCGCCCAGGGCGGCCTCGACCTGGCCACCGCCATCGCCCGTCCCGGCGGGGCGATCGGCTACGTCGGCGTCCCCGTCGGCGCCTCGATCGCGCCGCAGCGCATCTTCGGCCAGAACATCACCCTGCGCGGCGGCGTCGCCCCGGCGCGGCACTACATCCCCGAGCTGCAGCCCGCCGTCGCCGACGGCAGGCTCGACGCCTCGCCGGTGCTCGACATGCGCGTCGGCCTCGACGGTGTTCCCGAGGGCTATGCCGCCATGGACGGGCGCACCGCCGTCAAGGTCCTGGTCGACCTCGCCGCCTGAGGGCTCAGCGCGGCGGCTGGCCGTGGCGCACGCGGTCGCGCGCCCGGTCGAGCACGCCGACCACGGGCATCCCCACGACGCCCGGGCCGGTGCTCGGCGCGTGCGGGTGCGGACGGGTGGGGGCGAGGCGTTCGGCGCGCTCCACCATTGCGCCGAGGCGCATGCGTTCGCGCGGGCCGAGATGCAGGCGCAGCGCCGGGAAGAGCAGCGTCTCCTCGGTGTGAGCATGGCGGCGCACGCCCTCGAAGAGGCGGCGGACCAGCTCCGCGTGGTCGTCGCTGCCCGGCTGCGCATCCTCCAGCGCGGCGAGGAGCTGCTTCGACTCGTGCTCCTGGGCGAGCACGTCGGCGACCAGGTGGTGGCCGTCGGGAAGCTGGCGGCGCACCAGGGGATGGACGAGCTGCTCCTCGACCGCCTCGTGGATGGAGAGGCGCCGGCTCAGCTCGTGGAGAGAGCCGATGCGCACGTCGGGGATGGCGGTGGAGCGCTCCCAGTCCTCCATCAGCCGCTCGGCCTCGCGGTGGCGCGAGAGGAGCAGTTCGACGACGTCCTGGCCTTCCATCGGCTCGCGCCTCCGCCAGGCCCGGACCAGGAGGGCCGCCACGCCGGCGACCGTCGCGATGCTGAGCGCCCGCGCCGCGGCGGCGCGTGTCGAGAGCCCGGCACGCCAGGGGATCATGCGCACACCTCCAATCGCCAGCCGATGCCCCTGCGGCCCCCCTTCGCTGACAGTGAGGCTATCACTGCTGACCGCCGGTATCACGCCCCACGCTCCCGGCCAAACCGTCGCCGACCGCCGGCACGGTATGGTTCGGCGCCATGGAAGCGCGACTCCCCCGATCCCCGCTCGCCCTGGCGGCGCTCTGCGCGGCCGCGCTGGCGGCCTGCGGGAGCAGCGGCAACAACAGCAGCAGCACCACCACCAGCACGGGCACCGGCAGCTCCACGGTGAGCAGCGTCAGCGGCGGCGGCGGCACCGCGGTGACCGGCACCACGCCGTGCGGCAGCGCCCAGTTCGGCAGCCCGCTGCAACCCAAGGACGCGCCCGGCGACGTGCACGCCTACTCCTCGGCGCCGGCCAAGCAGATCGACGAGTCGAAGCTCTACCTGGTCACCATCAGCACCGACCGCGGTGACATCGTGCTCTGCCTGCAGCCCAAGCTGGCGCCGAACACGGTGAACAACTTCGTCGTCCTCGCCCGCAACCACTTCTACGACGGCCTCAAGTTCCACCGCGTGGTGCAGGGCTTCGTCATCCAGGGCGGCGACCCCAAGGGCGACGGCACCGGCGGCCCCGGCTACGAGTTCGCCGACGAGCCGGTGCAGGGCAGCTACACGACGGGCTGCGTGGCCATGGCCAACGCCGGCCCCAACACCAACGGCTCCCAGTTCTTCGTCTGCATCGCCGACGACACGCAACTGCCCAAGCAGTACAACCTCTTCGGCCAGGTGGCCAAGGGCATCGACGTGGCCCTCAAGATCCAGCAGGGCGACGTGATGAAGAGCGTGACCGTCCAGGAGTCGCAGTAACGACCTCGGCCGCGCGTGCGGATCTCCGCAACGTCGCCATCATCGCCCACGTCGACCACGGCAAGACCACGCTGGTCGACGCCCTGCTCAAGCAGTCGCGCGTCTTCGCCGAGCACGAGCAGGTCGGTGAGCTGATCCTCGACTCCAACGACCTGGAGCGCGAGAAGGGCATCACCATCCTGGCCAAGAACACCTCGGTGCGCTACCGCGGCGTCAAGCTCAACATCATCGACACGCCGGGGCACGCCGACTTCGGCGGCGAGGTGGAGCGGGTGCTGGGCATGGCCGACGGCTGCCTGCTCCTCGTCGACGCCGCCGAGGGCCCGATGCCGCAGACGCGCGTGGTGCTGAAGCAGGCGCTGGCGCTCGGCCTGCGCCCGATCATCGTGGTCAACAAGATCGACCGGGCCAACGCGCGTCCCGACGAGACCGTCGAGGCGGTGCACGACCTGCTCCTGGAGCTGGCCACGCACGCCGACCAGCTCGACGCGCCGGTGGTCTACACCAACGGCCGCGAGGGCACGGCAACCCTCGACCTGCGCGTCGACGGCACCACGCTGGAACCGCTGCTCGACACCGTGCTGGAGCACGTGCCGCCGCCGCAGGTGCACGACGGGCCGCTGCAGGTGCTGGTGTCGGCGCTCGACCACGACTCGTACCGGGGGCGCATGGCCATCGGCCGCGTCGTGCGCGGCGCCATCGCGCCGGGCCAGACCGTCGTTCTCTGCGGCGCCGAGGGCGTGTCGGCGCGGCAGCGCGTCGGCCAGGTGCTGGTGGTCGAGGCGCTGGAGCGCATGGCGGTGGAGTCGGCGTCGGCGGGCGACATCGTCATCGTCACCGGGATGCCCGACGTGGCCATCGGCGACACCATCGCCGACGCCGACGCACCCGAGGCGCTGCCCCGTCTCGAGGTCGGCGAGCCGACGCTGCGCATGCAGTTCAGCGTCAACGCCTCGCCGTTCGCGGGGCGCGAGGCGCGCGTGTCCTCCACGTCGCGCCAGCTCCGGGCGCGGCTGGAGCGCGAGCTGCTCACCAACGTCGCCCTGCGCGTCGCCGACGGGCCCACCGCCGACATCTTCGAGGTCAGCGGCCGCGGCGAGCTGCACCTCGCCATCCTCATCGAGACCATGCGCCGGGAGGGTTACGAGTTCGAGGTCTCGCGACCGGCGGTGATCACCCGCGAGGTCGAGGGGCACCGCGTCGAGCCGGTCGAGGAGTGCATCATCGACTGCGGCGCCGACCACGTCGGCGCGGTCACCGAGGCGCTGGGCACGCGCGGCGCGCAGCTCCAGTCGATGCGCACCGACGCCGGCGGCGGCGTGCGGCTCACCTACGTGGCGCCGACGCGCGCGCTGATCGGCCTGCGCTCCATCCTGCTGACCCTGACCCGCGGCACCGGCGTGATGGCGACACGGCTGCTCGGCTGGGAGCGCTGGCGTCCGCTGCCGCGCA
>Ga0070714_100004049_pt1 | contig 11016 bp, 19 predicted proteins | sample LARL83metaG_FD_65450 | JGI IMG/M metagenome (GOLD analysis project Ga0070714, IMG submission 65450) | Corn, switchgrass and miscanthus rhizosphere microbial communities from Kellogg Biological Station, Michigan, USA - LAR L8-3 metaG | ecosystem: Host-associated > Plants > Roots > Rhizosphere ... | reverse complement strand
TGCGCGTACTGCGTGCACTTGCGATTGAATTCCTGCCACACGCCCGTGTAGTTTCCTGCCTCAGCCAGCCGGGCAAACTTCTGAGGGGTTTCAAGGAGCGCCAGCTCCGCTACCTGCATGAGATCTTCCCACTCGGCATATCCGTAGAACTTGTTACGGACTGAGCGCACCGCGCTCTGCTTAGCCTTCAGAATATCATCATCGGTTAGCGGAACTGGTTCCAGTTCATCGAACGGTTGATCCATCTATCCTCTTGACATCTCTAAACCAGCCGAAGCAACTCTGACACTGGTATTGGTTGTAGATGCCCGTCGCGAGCTGTCGCGTTCCACGCGACTGATAGTGGGAACTACCGCACTTGGGACAGGCCCTCAGGCCTGGATTCTCATCATACAGTAGCACATTGGGATGATTTGGAATCCAGCCCTTGACGTAGTCATACAGCTCTTCTGTAATCACCACGTCTTCTCGGTTGTACTCTTCCATCTTGGCCCATGCCTCAAGGTCGCCCATCATACAGGCTACCCACAGGTCATGTCCCTGATGACTCACCTTACCGTGCCCGAGTAGTCGGTTAGTGAGATAGTCGAGCTTGTTGCTCGGGTTTCCGAATTCCTTCTTGAACACCTGGTACAAGTCGATCTGGGTGTACGGCCTAGGTGGATTAAATCCAGCCTCAAGAAACGCGGTGTTCAGTCGCGGAATATCAAACTTCTTACCGTTGAAGGTTACAACGGCGTCGGCTAGATCGACAGCCTCATACAGCGCGTCTAGCGGAAACTTATCCGGCATGAGATCGTGGTAGGCAGGTGCCACACAGAACTGTGTCCTGGAGTCGTCATACCACTTCCACGCCGCGCACATCATCTCTTGTGGCTGCACCAGCTGACTGAGAGCTGTGCTATCATTGCCGTAGAGCTGCCACCTGTGGACGATGTTCGGCGCCATCTCGATGTCGAGGGTTAGGATCTTCACAGACCCGTCACCTTTCTTGGGGTGGGCTTGGGCTCTAGAGGACTGTCGTCTTCAACCCAAACCGTTGTGATACCCGCCTTTTCGGCCGCTTCACCGCAATGCGTGGTTCCTGCGCTCCCGTTCCTTCGGAAAGCCAGGCAGATATCAGCTCCGGAGTCAACCATCTGCTGATTCCTGATGAATCCCGCAGCCTTACCGTGTGTCCGCCAGTTGGCGGGGTGCCTCTCAACCTTCCAGCCCCAAGCTGTTGCTAGATCTTCAGCGATTTTGTCTGCCCCTGTAGGGCAGGCACCCACAACCAGCGTAATGTCATTGACATCCACATAGCTCTGACGGCTGTAGGTGAAGGCCATAAGCATGGAGACAATCTTCGCTGAGTCATCCCAGTCTCGGGAGCCTGTTACGAGGATTCTCATCCGAACACCAGCTGAGCTGTCATACAGAGCAGCACTCCGAAGATGAATCCCCAGGCGAGCTTGCTATACCACTTCATAGGTCCCACAACAGGCCTCCGAAGGTCAGAATGAGTCCGCCGAACAGGTTGAACAGGGCCGGGATAGTGAACCATGGGTTCTGCGCGTGTCCTGTAACCAATAGGCAGATCAGCATGAGCGGAAAGAACGAGATTGCCATTGCGATCCCGATCTTAGTTGCCAGGGGCAACGGAGGTGGCTTACCACCCCCGCCACCCGCAGGTGGCATGGGGATGATGATTACCATCAGATCTCACCAGCGTCATAGTCCGGAAGCATCGCGACGTAGGCAGGCTCATCGTCATCGTCGTTGTCCCACCACTTCGCACCGATGCTCTTAGAAGCCGCTAGGCGAGCCTGAGCGGCCCTGGACTCCTCTTCGGTCTGCTGGTGCTGCGCACCCTCTACGGCAGCCATGAAGGCGCTCTGAGCGGCTGCCAGCTGGGCTTCCCATCGGTCCTGGGCATCCTGCCCACCACGGACCTCCTCGTAGACCGGAGTCAAACGAGCTGTGTGCTCGTAATCGTCAACGGCCACCGCGACCTCATTGAAGATCTGATACAGCGTCTCTAGGTTCGTGCTCTTGCGGATCTTCCACTCTGTGGTCTTGCTGTCCTTAGTAACCCTAAGGACCAGGGAGGCCTTATCAGCCTCCCAGGTGAACTTAGTCATCTTCCGGGTACGTCCAATCGTAGACCATGTCCTGTAGAATGCCCTGGATAGTGTCGTACTCTCGCTCACACTCGCGGATACGCTCGTACAGCTCGTTCGAGACTTCAATAGGACCATAAACGTCTGCATAGTGAGGCTTGTCGTCCCACATGTAGAACTCGTCCGTGTCGTAGTTACGACTGATCCAGACTTCAATCCCCATCGAGGTCATTCTCCTTGACGTACTTCACGAGATCCCACGCACCATCAGCAGTGCGCCGGTTGTCTTCCAGGAAGTAGTGACGGCAGACCCAATCCATGAAGTCTTCCTTGTATTCGAAGAATTCGTAGGCCTGCTCCGCTATCCTCTCCCAATATTCTAGCTTATCCGTCTCCATGATGTCCAGTCGGCTAGGATTGAACTCAGGGAAGAACGGATAGTCACCGTAGGTAACGGTCAAAGTAGTCTCCACCTTCTAGGAGGAACATGCTGTTCACGTCCTCCTCTTCAGGAAGCTGAACACCTTCCGCCGACTGCGGGAACTGGTCCTGGAACTTTCGGATGAAACGAATTCCAGCGGCATCCCCGTCTCCGAAGACCACCACTCGCTGAAAGTCCTCAAAGAGTCGGTGCCAATGTCGCTTCCAAGATTCTGCTCCTGGGAGTCCGACTGCGGGGTGTCCAAGCTGGCGTAGAATGAGCCTGTCCAGCTCTCCTTCAGTAACCGCGATTGTGTCCCCGGCGGAAACCAAATCGTCAACGCCGTATATCCTAAGAGTCGAGCCAGGTCGTCCAAGGTACTTGGGACAGCCCACCTCACCACAGTCGTGCGACCGGATGCATCGGTAGCGGAGATCGACAACTCCACTCCGCGTGATGTAGGGTATGCTGAGACGCTGAAAGGCTGCTTCGGGATCTCCATGGATCTCGTCATCTACCACTCCTAGCCGTGCCCATACGGCTGTGTCCTCTGTAATCCCGCGTGCCTCCAGGTACTCGGCCGCGACGTAGAGGTTGCTCTGGTACCGACTCGTCTGGCTTTCCAGCAAGACCCTCTGCTCTTGTGTAAGCGTCACGCCAGCTCATCCCCTCTCCCTGGTCGTGTAGGAGCCTCACAGCGTCCCCTTGGACGCCACAGGCTAGGCACTTGAAGTACTCCCGAGACTCGGGGATGTAGCCAGAGGCATTCTGGTCATCGTGAAACGGACAGTTGATCTTAGAAGAACGGGGCGTGATAGACGCCCCGAACTCCTCAAGGATCGGTTCGATCCTAAAGCGTGCTGTCATCTACAAAGTCCTCAAGGTACATGACCACAAAGGCCTTGCCAATGGACTTGCGTGGATTCTTGATCAGTAGTAGAGGTACGGGGGAACGTTCGAGAGAACGCGCCTTGGCGTACTGAAGGGCTTGCTTTCTGGCGGATTCGAGACGAGATCCCAGTGAAGCTGAGGTGTTGGCGTCCCGGTTGGCCTTGAGCTGGAGGATGAACTCCGCATCTCCAAGAACAACGTCTCCTTCATCAGGGACAGTTCGTGCAATGCGGCTCGCAACCTGGTTTCGGCCTCTGAGATAATCAACAGTGTCTGTCTCAAAGCCGCTTCCGTACTGCTTGTTTGCATTAGCCATCGAGCCTATACCACTGTGTCTGTGTCTCTTCGATGTACCCCGTGTTGGGTACCTCACGGTTACGGTTCCACCAGCTGTTCAGCTCGTTGGTCAGAACGCCCTTGGCGGTCTTCAGCTGGCTATACGGACCGTAATATGTCTTGTGGTCCGATACGTGGTTTTCGATCACCACACGATACATCGGACCCTCATGATGCTTGAGCCACCGGCTCATTCTAGCTCCTTGAATGTTGCGATGGACGGATCTACTTCAAACATGACAAATGTCTCACCGGATGGGTCAGACTTGCCGTTTCGCAGTTTCACAGGAGCCGCGTAGAAGAACCCATCGATGAAGGCTGTCGTGATGATGGTGACCGCGAACTTATCCACCTTGTAAAGGATGGACTTCTTCGAAGGACAGGGCTTACCGGGCTCATTCTCACTCGCGTGGTGAATCATGACGATGCATGCACCGGTTTCGCGAGCCAGCTTGTCCAGGTAGCGGGCGATGGACTCTAGCGAGCCACCACCCTCTTCATAGTAGTCCACCTTCATCAGAATGTCAACGATCACCAGGTGAGGGTTGTCCCCCCACAGTTCCTCGAACGCTGTGATCTCCTCCTCGATGTCCTCAAGGGACGGAGAAGGGTCGAAGGACCAGCGCACCCAGTCCTGGTCGGACAAGACCTCAGCAGCCCACTCAGGGCGCTTCAGGGCCTTCTCACGCATGATCTCAGAGTCCTGCTTGGTGCGCCGTGCGAGGTACCTTGCCACCTGGTCTAGCTCGTTGGTATCATTGCTGATGTAGAGGGTCGGGACCTTCATACGGTCCACCATCTCACCGACAAACATGGTCTTCAGAGAACCAGAAGAGCCCACGAACAGGGCTGTGGTGCCCCGATAGAACCGAATCCCTCGATCCTTGAAGGATCGGAACACATCCGGAAGGGGCTCACCGTTCGTGAGCCCCCGCCTAACAGCGCGAGCGAGCTTGAAACTCAACTAGCAGCACCCTGCGTCCGGAAAGATGAACACTTCCTTCGGAATGTACTGGTGGGTCGGGAAGGTTCGAACATGCTTCCAGTCTTCCTCGTCCAGCCGCACCTCAGTAGGCTCTAGCAGAGCCTTCACTTCCCCATCGGTTGCGGCAATGACCAGAACAGACCCACTGGAGTGGTAGTTGTAGTCACTGACATGGACATCCTGGAATAGGTAGATCTTCAAAGGTTAGCCCTTCGGAGTACCGACCTGTGTCTGGTCGGTGTTGCTGATCAGCGGAATACCATTCGCGCCGGTCGGGATATACACCACCGTGTTGTTCTTGCCACTCTCAGCGATGGTCTTCAGAGCGTCAACCATCTCGAACTGGACGTACAGCGGAGTCAGGGTCTTGGAGACCTCATCCTGCGCCTCACGGATACCCACAGCGTCAGCCAGACGGATCTGAGCTTGCTTCTGGTGAATCTGGATCTGCTGGTCAGCAGAGTTGATCAGAAGCTGATTGACCTGAGCCTGGTTGGCCGCGTCGATACGCGCCGTCTGAGCCTTGTTCTTCGCCTCCTGAACCTTGCTCCAGCGACCGTAGGCACCAAAGCCTACGGACAGACTGAAGAAGAACAGGATGATGGCCAGCAAGCTGGCCACCACAGCGGTAGCGATACGCCCAATCCGAAGATTGTCGTTCTTGTCAATGAACACCGACACTATTACTGCTCCTTGCGGGTCCAGGAACCATCAGGCTCCTGCCAGTAGGTGAGCTTGCGGCAGTTCGGAACCGGGCACGCTACGCGAGCCGAGATGGTCTTACCGGTCTTCGGGTTGGTGAAACCCTCAACGTGGACCAGCGGACAGTTGTGAGCCGGGCAGTTGTCCTCAGGAAGGTCCGTAGACCCACCGGAAGCCACAGGCTTCTTGTAGCCACTGCTAGCACCCACCGCAGGCTTAGCGACCACCGGAGCGCCACCGAAAGCACGCGCCAGTTCCTTCGCCTTGCGGGCAGTCAGGTCCATCAGCTCATCAAGCTGCTCGTGCTGAAGGAACTCCAGAGCCTCTTCAACACTGTTGGTGTGGGCCACCAGCCAGGGAGCATCATAACCTCCGCCAGCCTTCAGGGTCACAGTCAGAAAGTCCCGCTCGTTCGGGAACTCGATCACAGGAGCCTCAGTAGAGAAGCCCTGCTCCACGCCCCACGGGTCTTCCGTGGTGCTAGGGGGTGTTTCCTTCTTGGTAACCATGCTACCCTTCATAGTTGGGGTTGAGCTTGTCATAGCTTCGTGTATCAACTGTATCGCCTGAGGCGAGGAAGCAAGCTCTTGCAACGCCACAAGTTCCGCACTGCTTGCCACGGTTGGGGAGGAAAACGCCGGAGCTGATACCATTGTACCATTCCTTTGCTATCTCGTCAACAGTTTCTAGTGTCCAGTTAGACACGTTCATCTCGTAGAACTCATCGTCCTTGAACATGTAGTTGTAGGCACCGTGAAGTTGATGACCCACACGCATGTCTGGTACAGTGTACTTCGTGTCCTGGTTCAGCTTGTGCAAGGTAAGCACGGAGTAGATGCCCAGCTGCTGGTCAGAGTCAGGACGTGTAGATCCCGTCTTGAGGTCGATGACATCGACCCCTTCAGGTGAGACCTCTACACGGTCCACATAAGCCTTGATCTTGATCCCAGAAGGCAGCGTGGTAGAAACATCGTACTCGACTTCACTGAACAAGGCACCGTGGCTGGCCCACTGCTTAACGTACCGTGGACCCTGCTCCAACCAGTGCTCGTAGCCTTGGGCACGAGCACCGTAGCCTGCCTTGCGCCATTCATTACGATCTGGGAACGACTGCTCTGTCCGTATGATCTCGTCGTAGAAGGCCTTGTGAAAGGCCATCTCGGGAGCATCGTCCCACTCGCCCTTATCGATCCATTCCGTGGCCTTGTGCACTGCACTGCCACCCAGGAGCCACCACGCGGGCGACTCCTGCACTCCGAGCTTCCCAAGCTCGTAAGCCTTTCCACAGCGCAGATAGTTGTTGATCGCTGAATGGCTTACGTGCTTAGGTACTTCAAACTCTATCATCCAGTTCCTCGATCTTGTGGAGGTCACTACTGTTCCTCGGGTGGAAGCGGTACACACCACCCCAGATCCCCACAGACTCCGAGTCACGGCCTGCACTCAGGCAGGTATCTCGTACAGGACACTGTGGGCAATACTCACGCCACTCGGCGTCCTTGCGCTGGTAGGCCAGCTTAGGCTGGTTGCCATCATGAAAGAAGATCAAAGGATCTGCATCCCGGCAAGCTGCGTCATGCTGCCACTTGCGTGGCTGCTCAGCTTCCCAGCCATCATAGGCTACAGGCTCCTGAACCACCTTGTCAACTCGGGGTGGTTGCCGCAGGTAGGCAACCTGTGACTCCTGTAGGCCATCCCAGAACCACTCACGGTACTTGCCCTCTTCCAACAGTGTGCTATCATAGTCGAACTGGTAGTCAGAGGCAAAGGTGGCCTGCTGGTAGTTCGCGATACGTGCGCTCTTGCGCACCCTCTTGGCAACGTCGGACTTGATGCTCATGTCTACAAGACTAGCACACCCTGTCAAGCCCCTGTGACCAGGGGCTATGTAGCTGGGTTGACAGCCACCATGATCCAGGTCTAGACTACGAACACCAGCAGTTAAGGAAGAGACTAGCTAGGAGCTAGCTTGAGAGTACTTGCTAACGGTAGCATCTACGTGCCTGAGAGGCACGAGGACCTGACCGTGATGTGGGAGTGGATGGAGCGCCAGCATACACTGGCGCTGGACACAGAGACTACGGGTCTGGACATCTACTCCGATGGGCACAAGCTTCGCTTGATTGCCCTTGCTACGCCTACACAGGCGTTCGTGTTCCCCGTAGAAACGTACTGGAACATGCTGCCGACGCTCCTTGAGCGTCTACGTGGCAAGCGCCTGATCATGCACAACGCATCGTATGACATTCAGGTGCTCGTACGACACGCCCCGTACATGAGCGTGGAGGCTCTGTTTGCGCAGACTCGGGATACCAAGATTCTGGCGCACCAGGTGGATCCACGCGGTATGGAGGAAGGCGGCATCGGCCAGACCCTGGACGAGTTGCTGAAGTACTACGTCCCAGACTGCTTCAAGCTCAAGAAGGAACTGAAGGACGAGTACCTGCGCCTGCGCAGGGAGAAGCTGCTCCCCAAGGGAGCAGGTACCTCTGATGGTGACATGTATCGGTACATGCCCATTGACAACGAGGTGTACCTGATGTATGCTGGTACCGATGCAATCGGTACCGCTCGCCTGTTCCTGATCCTGTCTAAGCAGGTTGATACGAACAGTGAACTGACTAGGAATGACCACAAGGTGGCTATGATCGCGGCCTTCATGGACGCGAAGGGCTTCCTGCTGGACTTCGACTACACACAGCAGCTTGCGGATGACCTCTATGATGAGGAATGCCACCACAAGGCTACCGCGTTGGAGTACGGTCTGGAGAACATCAACTCCAACGATCAGGTGTACCACGCGCTTCTCAAGCGCGGCATCAAGGTCAGCGAGTTGACAGCAAAGGGTAATCCAAAGGTTGACAAGAACTTGTTCGCAGCCAACATGGATGACCCGCTGGTGCGGGCTATTGTAGCAGGTAAGAAGGCTGGTAAGTGGAGGAAGACTTGGGTAGAGAAGTTCCTGGACGCAGCCGATTCTTCTGGTCGGGTACACCCTTCAACGAATACCCTCCGTGCTCGGACTGCAAGGTTCTCTATTACTGGGATTCCAGCACAAACCCTGCCGTCTGGCGACAGTCTGGTGCGTTCCTGCTTTGTGGCAGACACGAACGAACTGATTGTGGGTGTAGACTACAGCAATCAGGAGCTGCGGTTCGCCGCAGCTAAGGCTCCCGATGCCCGCATGATCCAGGCTTTCCGGAATGGGGAGAACCTGCACATGATCACGGCTGGCGTGGCCTTCCCTGGTAAGGATGTGTCCAAGGGCACACCCTACTATGACCTGGGCAAGATGGGTAACTTTGCTGTAGGGTATGGTGCTGGTGTCAGTGGTCTTGTCCGCCAGGGCATGACCCGAGAACAGGCCGTTGCCGTCCGCAACGGTATCAAGACAGCGTACAGGGGCATGACTGGGCTCTCTGACCGCCTTCAGCGGTTCGCCAAGGAGCACGGCTACGTTGAGACCTGGACCGGTCGTAGGTTGCCTGTGGACGAGGGTCACGAGTACGCGGCCTTCAACTACTACATCCAGTCCGGTTGCCGGGACTTGACAGCCCATGCTATGATTAGACTGTACGATGCTGGGTACGTGGGCAACATGAGGTTGCCCATCCACGACGAGGTACTGTTCAGCCTGCCGAACGACTTGACAATCGTCAGGGATGTGGTAAGCTTGATGAGTACAAGGGTTGGTCCGCTGGACATCCCAGCGGAGTACAAGATCGGGTCTAGAAGTTGGGGCTCATTGTATGAGCAGGTATAGCAAGGAAACCATCGCCGCCAAGTTCGAGTGGGAAGGCGGAGATGCTATCGAGTGGTTCGAGTCTTGGGAAGTTCCTGAAGAAATTCAGGAAACCTGGGCTCTGGCTCTGACCTATCGGGAAACCTACAACAGCTACATGGCTGCAATCTACGATTGGCTGGATGAAGATGAGTAGGCTTGAACGTACCGGTTACGACTACATCCCCTCGCCTGGCGAGGACTATCACCCGCAGGGTAAGCCTGTTGAGGCCCCAAAGGGGCGGGTGGTTGCTTCGGGCACGGACAGTGATCTGGTTCAGCAGGAGGACGGTACAACCGTCCTGACCAACAAGAGTGGACAGCGGAGGTCCCGGTGACTCCTGAGGAGATCGAGGCCGAGATCGCTCGGCAGGTGGCTGAAGAGGCTGCTCGCAAGATGTACGATGAGGCCAACAAGGCAGCCCTGCCTGACAAGATGCCCAAGCGTGAGGACATCGAGTAGTTGCTGGGTTGACAAGCTAGAGATCTTGTGGTAAAGTAGTTCCCAGAGCTGGGAAACCAGCTCGTAGCGAGGTGGACTGGAGTTAGGTTCCAGCGCGGTTTCATAAGCCGTACGACGTGGGTTCGAATCCCATCCTCGCCACGCGAACCCTAGACGGACACCTGCGGGTGGGTTGCCTGATTCAAGATCCGTCAATACCTCTGTAGCTTAACGGACAGAGCGGGTGCCTACGAAGCATTCAGATGGGGGTTCGATTCCCTCCAGGGGTACGTTGCTGTGGTGTAAAGGCAGCATGTCAGACTCTCAATCTGACGGTGGCAGTTCAAGTCTGCTCAGCAATACTTCGGCTCTTAGCTTAGTTGGTAAAGCGTCCGGTTGAAGCCCGGAAGTCCCAGGTTCGATTCCTGGATTGTCGGCTTACTGTGAGCTAACCTAGGTGGTCTGGGGGGCGTCTGCAAAACGCCTAGCAATGGGCTCGAAACCCACGCAGTTTCTGCTCCTATAACTCAACTGGTTCAGAGTACCAGGCTCTTACCCTGGGAATCGGGGTTCGAATCCCTGTGGGAGTACGTAAGAACATGCCTTACTGGTCTAATGGCTTATGATGTCTGTCTTCCAAACAGAAGATGGGAGTTCGATTCTCCCGTGAGGTACGCATGGATTGATGGCAGAGTGGTAATGCAGCGGCCTGCTAAGCCGTAACACCTTCGGGTGTCGTAGGTTCGAATCCTACTCTTTCCGCTGGCCTAACGGCCGAAGAGGTCTGACCCGTAGACTGGAAAACGGGCGAGTTGGCAGACTCACCAACACTGCCTCAATGGATTCCAGGCCAATGGTGGCAAGCTGTCTAGAAAACAGTCAAAGGGTAACACCTTACGGGGTTCGATTCCTCGGGTTTCCGCTTCGTGTTCGTATAGCTCAAAGGACAGAGCATCCGTCTCCTAAACGGCTGATCTAGGTTCGAGTCCTGGTACGAACACTCTGCTCCTCTAGCCCAATTGGTAGGAGGCACCAGACTTAGAATCTGGGCAGTGTCAGTTCGAATCTGACGGGGAGTACGCAGTACAACAATCGGGTGTAGGGAAGTGGTTTAACCCGCCTGCCTTGGGAGCAGGAGAACGTCGGTTCGAATCCGACCATCCGGACGAGAGGGTAATACCGGTTAGATTCCGGGAGGGGCAGAAGCCCAACTTAGGATAATGTTAATCCGCCCTCGTTGCTCGGTTCGTCCAATGGGAGGGCCGCTGTTTTACACGCAGCTAACGGGAGTTCGATTCTCTCACCGAGTACATCGTGTTGGTGTAATGGTAGCACAAGAGATTCCAAACCTCTTAGCGT
>Ga0070714_100004048_pt1 | contig 11018 bp, 7 predicted proteins | sample LARL83metaG_FD_65450 | JGI IMG/M metagenome (GOLD analysis project Ga0070714, IMG submission 65450) | Corn, switchgrass and miscanthus rhizosphere microbial communities from Kellogg Biological Station, Michigan, USA - LAR L8-3 metaG | ecosystem: Host-associated > Plants > Roots > Rhizosphere ... | reverse complement strand
TCGCGCTCGGCGGGGCTCGCATCCAGGCCGCGCGCGATACCTCGGCCGCGGCCGGGCGCACCGGGCAGTTGGCCACGCTCGGTACGAACCTCACCGCGCTCGTGGAGTCGCTCGAAGACGAGCGCGACCTCACGGCCGGCTACGTGACCGCGAAGCTGAGCGGCAATACGGGGCAGGCGGGGCCCTTGCTTGCCGAGGTACAGGCCCAAGAGGGAGTCACCGACCGCCGTACCTCGGTGGTCCAGGCGGGCATCGGACAGATCGGCGGCGCCTTTCCCGCCGTCGCCACGAAAGACCTGGTAACCGTCCAGGGCGGTCTGGGCGCGACCAGGGAACTGCGGGCGCTCGCGGGAACCCTGCCAGGGACGACGGTGCCGAGCCAGATGTCTGCGTTGCCGCTGATTACCCGCTACTCGAACCTGATCGCGACGCTGCTCGAATTCGATAACGATATCGCCGCAGGCAGCCCGAACGCGCAGCTGGCACAGACCGTGACCTCGCTCACGGCGCTCGCTCAGGCCCAGGAGGACGCGTCACAGCAGCGTGCCCTGGTTTTCTCGGCGCTGCAGGCGGGTGCCTTCGAGACCGGCGCGCTGAGCGCGACCACCGCGGCGCAGTCAAGCCAGCAAAGCGTCACCGCCACCTATCAGAAGGTGTCCGCCAACCTGCCCTCTTACATGCCGGGCACCGGCCTCACCGAGAACCTCACCCAGGCCCAGCAATTCAGCAACATTGTCACCGGCCCGCAGATCGACCTGGCGTCCCAGGCCGAGAATGACGCCATCCAGGCCAGCGCCCTCGGTAAGCCGCTCGGCAAGGTTGTCAACGGCTCCGCGAGTCAGTTGTTCGCCAACATGACCTTCACGCTTAACCAGATGCGGCAGGTGCAGCAGGACGAACTGGCCTCCATCGCGGTGCAGGCCTCCGCGACGCAGGCCGGCGCCCGGAACTCCGCCGAGCTGACCTCGATCATTGTCGCCGTGGTGATCCTGCTCGTGCTGATCGCCACGATCGTCATGGCCAGGTCCATGATCATTCCGTTGCGCAGGCTGCGCGCCGATGCCCTCGACGTGGCAGGCCACCGCCTGCCCACGATGGTGCAGCGGCTGAGCCAGGAGGTGGGCGAGAGCATCGAGATCGAGCCGATCGGCATCGACTCCACCGACGAGATCGGCGAGGTGGCCCGCGCATTCGACCAGGTGCACAGCGAGGCCGTGCGGCTGGCCGCCGTCGAGGCGATGCTGCGAGCCAACCTGAACGCAATGTTCGTGAACCTTTCCCGCCGCAGCCAGACGCTCATCGAGCGGCAGCTCGGCATCATCGAGTCACTGGAGCAGACCGAGCAGGACTCCAGCCGGCTGAGCAGCCTGTTCCGGCTCGACCACCTGGCGACCCGGATGCGCCGCAACTCGGAGAACCTGCTGGTGCTCGCCGGGCACGAGGCCCCGCGAAAGTGGACGCAGCCCGTCGCTCTCGTTGACGTGCTCCGCGCCGCCATCTCCGAGATCGAGCAGTACGACCGGATCACCCTCAACGTCCAGCCAGGGCTCGTCATCGCGGGTAAGGCCGCGAGCGACGTCGTGCACCTGGTGGCCGAGCTGGTGGAAAACGCCACCACGTTCTCTCGCAAGGACACCCAGGTGCACGTCACCGGCCAGCTCCTGGCCAGCGGCGGGGTGCTGGTCGACATCACCGACGAGGGCCTGGGCATCCCCGAGCAGGAGCTGGCCCACGCGAACTGGCGCCTGGACAACCCGCCGGTGATCGACGTCGCGGTGTCGCGGCGGATGGGCCTGTTCGTGGTGGGCCGCCTCGCGGCCAGGCACGGGATCAAGGTCCGGCTACGGCGCGCGCAGAGCGGGGGCCTGTCCGCGCTGATCTGGGTGCCGGAGACGGTGGCGGAGGCCGAGGCGGCGGCGGCCGCGGGCGTCCGCCGCCGCTTCAGCACCGGTGGCCAGCCCGTGGTCTCCAGCCCCGGGCAGGCGGAAAGCGGGGCCAGGATGGCCGTGATGGGGCTGAGCGCAGCGGGCCGCCCGAAGTCCATCTGGTTCGACACCGGGGAAGAGGGCCCGGTGCCGAGCCAGGAACCGGCCCTGTCGGCCCCTGTCGTGACCGTGGCTCCGCCCATCGCTGAGCCGGAGACGGCCATGCCCGCGGCCGCCGAGGCGAGCGACGTGCCTGGCGTGCGGCTGCCGATCTACGACTCGATCGAGTCGGAGTGGTTCCGGCGCGGCAGCACAGCCTTCGGCAGGGGTGGATCGGCGGGCAACGCCGTCTGGACCTCCCCCGCTGACGAGGGCTTCCGGCGCGCCGCGGAGACGGTCACCTCCCCGGTCGCTGCACAGGTCACGAGCGCCGGACTGCCACAGCGGGTGCCGAGCGCGAACCTCGTACCCGGCTCGGTCGGCGCCCGGCCTGCGCCCCAGCGAGCCGGGCAGGCCCCGCCGCCGTCCGACGGGCCCAGCCGGTCGCCGGAGGCGGTTCGGACCCGGTTGTCGGGCTTTCAGTCCCGCGGCCGGGAAGGGCGCGCCGACGCGCCCCCGCTGCCGGGGACGTAGTGGCGGGGTATCGATGAGAAATAGGCAAAGCTTCAATGGCCGGCGTGAACCCGTGCCTGCGGCAGCGATCGATAAGGAGCGCGGGTGAGCGCGAAAGAGCATACCGTGCAAGGTCTTGACTGGCTGGTTACTGACTTCGTGGAGCGGGTCCGGGACGTGGCGCACGCGGTAGTGGTGTCCGCCGACGGGCTCGCGCTGGCGTTCAACACCAGGTTCCCCCGCGATCACGCGGACCAGCTGGCCGCGGTCACCGCCGGGCTGGCGAGCCTCACCATGGGCGCGGCGCGCGTGTTCCAAGGGGGCCGGGTGATCCAGACGGCCGTGGAGATGGAGGCCGGGCTGTTCGTGGTCATGACGATCAGCAACGGCTCGAGCCTGGCCGTGCTCGCCACGGCCGAGTGCGACCTAGGCCTCGTCGCATACGAGATGGGCCTCCTCGTCGAGCGGGTCGGACGCGAGCTGACCCCGGCCAAGCGCCAGTGACCCGAGTGAGCCGAGGATGATGGCGCGGAGCCAGGACAGGGCGGGGTCGGTGGCATGCATGGGATGCCACCAGGCGACCTCGACGAGCTCGACGGTTCCGAACGGAGGCTCGGTGACCGTGACTCCGGCCGCGGCTGCCGTCAGGCGGGCGAGGCGCTCGGGGACGGCGGCCACCAGGTCAGTCCCGGCGATCAGGAACGGCAGTGCCAGCCAGCTGCCCGCGGTGAGGACCACGTTCGCGGTGACGCCGATCCGGTCAAGCGCCGCGGTGAGCAGCGCCGCCTGCCGCAGCCGGGTTGCCGCGTGCGGCAGCTCGGCCAGGTCTCCGGCGGTGAGGCGCCACGTACCGTCAGCACTGGAGCGCAGCCGGGGGTTGGCCCGGTCGGCCACGTACACGAGCCTGTCCCGCACCAGTTCCTCCGGGTCTCCGTCGGGGCAGAACCCTTCCGGTCCGATGACAACGTCGTACGCCAGCATGTTCTGTCCGGTCTCCAGGAGCGTGGTGGTGATCGGCCACGTTTCGAGTTGCACCCACGGGGCCAGCTCATGCACGCGGCGGAACCCTCCGCTCAGCGCGAGGATGGACTGCGCCGAGATCGCGATGGAGAACCGGCGCCGGCTGGTGGTCGGATCGAACTCGGCGGCCGGGCTGAGCGTCCGCTCGACCTGCCGGAGAGCCTCCTGTGCAGCGGGCAGCAGGCCGCAGGCCATCGGGGTGAGCCGGTACTCGCGTCCGGACCTGACCAGCAGCTCATCCCCGAAGTGCTGGCGGAGCCGGGCGAGGGCGCCGCTCATCGTCGGCTGGCTGAGCCGCAGGCACTCCCCCGCCCTCGTCACGTTGCGGTGTTCGAGCAGCGCCTGCAGCACGGCCAGGAGGTTGACGTCGATGCCAGCCGCGCTCGCCACGAGAAAAATCCTTTCACCCGTAAATCACGACAAATAGTCACTTATTTCTTCCAAAACATATCATTTGAACAGCGGATTACGATTCGATATCGACAGGGGTCACTAGATGGCGCTCGGTGGCATCGACCTGAACCTGCTTGTCGTCTTGCAGGCACTCCTTGAGGAGGGCAACGTCACGCGCGCGGGCGTGCGCCTGGGCATGCCGCAGCCCGCGGTCAGCAACGCCCTCGCCCGCCTGCGCAGGCACTACCGGGACGAGTTGCTGCTCCGGGTGGGCAACGGCTACGACCTCACCCCGCTGGCCCGCTCGCTGCTGCCCGCGGTACAGGACTCGACGCGGCTCATCGGGCGCACGTTCGCCCCCGGGCAGCCCGGGCAGCCCGGGCAGCCGCCGGTCGGCGACCGGGTGTTTACCATCTGCCTTTCCGACTACTCCATGACCGTGCTCGGCGAGCCGCTGCTGCGCCGGGTACACGGCCTCGCGCCCGGCGCGCGAATTGCGCTGCGCCTGGCCACCAGGGAGCTGGTGGACGCCGACCGCGGCCTGCTTGGTCACGACCTGCTGATCGGGCCGCCGCGGCTGCAGCAGGGGGGCCAGCCCGAGGTGATCGTGCGGGACCGCCTCGTGTACGTGGCCGACCCGGGCAACCCCCGGCTGCGCGCCAGTGCTGACGGGGCGTGGCGCCTGACCGCCGGGGACCTGGCCGCGCTGCCGCACGCCGCCGCCCGGTTTCCCGACCCGGGGTCTGATCCCGCCCTGATGGCGCTGCTGCGCCGGGGCATCACTCCGAACGTGGTCCTCACCACCGGCGGCTGGCTGCCGCTGCCGTTCCTGGTTGCCGGGACCGACCTGGTCGCCGCCATCCCTGAGCGCCTCGCCCGCCGGATGGTACCCGCGGCCGGGGTGACGCTTATCGAGCCGCCGTTCGGCATGATCGAGCTGGTCGAGGTCGCCTGGTGGCATCCGCTGCACGCCACCGACCCGGCCCTCACCTGGCTGCGCGGGATCGTGACGGAGGTCGCGGCGGGACTGCCGCCCGTCCTCAGCCTTCCCGGCCAGCGTCACTCGCAGGACGCCACCTGACCGGCCGTCCTCATCCGCCGGGCTGGCCGGGCGGGCGGCCTAACGGCGGTGGGCTTCGGCGTCGGAGGCGCGGGCGATCGTGGCCCGGGCCCGGCGGACCGAGATGCGGCCGGTCGCGGGCAGCACGTCAGAGACGAAGCCGTATGCCGCGGCGAGCTCGGCGGCGTGGGCCGAGCCGTCGCCCGCCTTGGCCTGGGTGCGGGCCAGCCAGTCGATGATGTCGCCCCAGCCGGGCGCGGCCAGGGAGCCGCCGACGTACTGCACCGACAGCGCCGCGCACAGGTTGGCGAACGCGAGCCGCTGGCGCAGCGGCCAGCCGCGCAGCGTGCCGAGCACGAAACCGGCGCCGAACACGTCGCCCGCGCCGGTCGGGTCGTGCGCGTTGACCGGCAGCGACGGCACCCATTCCTGCTCGCCCGTGACGGAGTCGATGGCGAGGGCGCCCTGCCCGCCGCAGGTGACCACCGCGACCGGGACCCGGTCGGCGAGGGCGTGCAGCGCGTCGTTCGGGTCGTCGGTGCGGGTGTACGCCATCGCCTCGTCGCTGTTCGGCAGGAAGCAGTAGAAGTCGGTCAGCTGCTCGAGCAGCGCCGGCGACCACGTCTCCTCCTCGTCCCAGCCGGTGTCGGCGAATAGCAGCATCCCCGCCTCGCGGGCCTTGGCGTACCACTCGCGCGGCTCGGTATCCAGGTGCGCGAAGCCGATCGCCGCGTCCGGCACCGTGGGGGGCAGCTCGCTGCCCGGCACCGGCGCGGGGTGCATGTGAGTCAGCATGGCGCGGTCCCGCTCGACGACCATGGAGACGGTGACCGGCGAGTGCCAGTCAGCGAACCGCTGCGCGTAGGTGAGGTCCACCCCCTCCTGCTCCGTCAGGGTCGACCAGCAGAAGTCGCCGTACACGTCGTCGCCGAACGCGGCGGCGAGCGACGTCCGCACCCCCAGGCGGCTGGCGGCGATCGCCAGGTTCGCGATGCCGCCCGGGCACGACCCCATGCCGGACGCCTGCACCTCGGTGCCGCGCAGCGGCAGCGAGGACAGCCCGGTGAAGACGACGTCGAAGAACACGGTTCCGTTTACGAAAAGGTCGAACGTGTGATCGTCCATCGCCCCTCCTCGGCTGCTGCATCGGGCCGGCACCGCGGCGGACGGTATTGTCCGGTGCGTGCGCGTAACCATTCTCGGCGGTGGCGGCTTCCGGGTGCCGCTTATTGCCAGGCAACTCGCGGCCAGCGGCCTGCCGGTCTCTCAGGTGGTCCTTTACGACACCGACCCGGAGCGCCTCTCGGTGATCGCCAGCGTGCTGCGCGGCGACCCAGTGCGGGCCGGTACCGGTGTTGGCGCGCTGCCGCTGGCTACCGTCACCGAGCTCGACGCGGCGCTGCGCGGAGCCGATGTCATATTCTCCGCCCTGCGGCCGGGTGGCCTGAACGGCCGGGTCAGCGACGAGCGCGCCGCGCTCGGTGTTGGGGTGCTTGGACAGGAGACGGTCGGCGCCGGCGGGCTTTCCAGCGCCTTCCGCACGGTGCCCGTCGTTTCCGCGCTCGCCCGTCGGATCGCCGCGCTCGCGCCTGCTGCGTGGGTGATCTCGATGACCAACCCGGCCGGCATCGTCACCGAGGTGATGTCCGCGACCCTGGGCCCGCGGGTCATCGGCGTCTGCGACTCCCCCGTCGGCCTGATCCGCCGCGCGTGCGCCGCTTCGGGGGTCGATCCTGGGCCGTCTCTCGGCGCGGTGACAGACCGCGTCGACGCTGACTACCTCGGCATTAATCACCTGGGCTGGCTGCGCGCGCTGCGGGTGGCGGGCACCGACCTGCTGCCCGGGTTGCTTGGCGACCCGTCACGGCTTGGCTCGACCGAAGAGGGACGGCTGTTCGGCGCGGACCTGATGTCGGCGCTCGGCGCCATACCTAACGAGTACCTGTACTGGTACTACGCGCACGACGAGGCACTGCGCGACGTCCTAACCGCCGGGCGGACCCGCGGTGAGCACGTGCGGGAGCGGCAGGAGGCGTTCTACGCCGCCGCGGCGGCCGTCGCGGGTGCCGCGGCCACCCCTGAGTCCTCGCAGCCCCCGGGTGCCGCGGACGCCGCGGCCGCAGGCCCGGTGGGCGCCGCGAGCCTGTGGCAGGCAGCGAACGAGGAGCGCAACCGGAGCTACTTCGCGGAACTGCGCACCGGGGAGCGCGCGGGCGAACGGGACGAGGCCGACGTGGCGGCCGGCGGCTACGAGTCCGTCGCGATCGCCCTGGCGTCCGCCCTGTCCGGAGGGCCGGCCGCCCGGCTGATCCTGAACGTGCGCAACGGGGACACGGTGCCCGCGCTACCGCCGGACATGACGATCGAGGTGCCGTGCCGGGTGGACGCCTCCGGGGCGGCTCCGCTGCCCGTGTCGGCACCGACGGCGCACCAGCTCGGCCTGATGGCGGCGGTCCGCTCCTGCGAGCGGGACATCGCCGATGCGGCGCTGCTCGCGGCCGGACTCGCGGACTCAGACGAGCCGGGTGCTGCCACCGATGCGGCGACACGGGCCGGAGCCCTCGCGCTGCGCGCGTTCGCGACCCATCCCCTGGTCGGCTCGCTCGACGCGGCGCGCGCCCTCGCGGCCGCTCTCACCACCACGGACCAGAGACGCGGCAACGTCGCGAATTGACGCCAGCAAGCCCGAAGCGCTCAACCATCGAGGCCTGGCGTGCGCCGGTCGAATCCACGGAACCAGCGAGGGTACGAGCCCGTCCAAAGGGATGCCGGCGCCCTCAGGCAACGACGTTGTCACCGCGACGTCGTGGTGGCTGGCGCCCGGTGACCCGCAGCAGCTGCTCGCCTGGGAGAAGGCGCACATGCCGGCGCCTCCCATGTCCCGTCCGGAGTGAAAAGCTCCGCGACAGAGCCCGGGTCTCCCAGGTCCAGGCGGCGGACGAAGTCGATGATCAGCCGCTCGCACGCGCGCTCGGCCAGCAGGCGGTCCACCAGGCTCAGGGCATCAGCGGTCATCCTGGCTTCTTACCCGCTGGCCTCAGGGCTGTCGCGACGACTCGCCGCGCAGCGGCGCCCTGGCGGCGCAGCAGCAGGTGACCGCAGCGGAACCGCTCACCGTCGCGCGGCTCACGCGACATCCGGCCAACCTCGGCGAACCCGGCCTGGCTCGCCAGCGCGGACAGGTCATCGGGTGGCCACCGGTAGGCCGGCGTCACCGTGTGGTCGTAGCGGGTGACCGGCTCACCCACGGCCTCGACGAACGCCATGAGCAGGTGGCCGCCTAGCCGCAGCACCCGGGCGAACTCGGCGAAGTAGGACGGCACGTCGCCCGGCCCGGCATGGATCACGGAGTACCACGACACGGCGCCGCCGAGCGCGCCGTCGCGCAGCGGCAGGGCGTGCATCGAGCCGACCGCGAACCGCAGCTCCGGGTACCGCACCGTGGCGATCCGGGTCAGCGCGGCCGACAGGTCGATGCCGAGGATGTCCAGGCCGAGGCCTGCCAGGTGCGCGCCGATCCGGCCCTCGCCGCAGCCGAGATCAGCGACCAGGCCGACGCCAGACGTCCGCACGTGCTCGGCGAACGCGGCGAGCACCGCCCGCTCAAGCGGGCGGCGGTCAAGTTCCCCCAGGACGAACTCCGCATAGCGGACCGCCATGGCGTCGTAGGCAGCGGCGGTCACGGTGAGCTGCTCAGGCGTTCCCGTCACGTCAGCCGATTCTAGTCAGCGAGCTGAGGTGCCACCTTCTCGGTGAAGAGCGTGAGGGCGGTGCGGTCGTAGGCGACCTCGGCGAAGTTGAGTATCGCGTAGCTCATGCCGAGCCCGCCGAGCTCGGCGAGGCGCTCAGCGATCAGCTCGGGCGTGCCGACAAGCGGCCCGTCCGCGAAGTCCCGCATCCGCCGCTCGGCGACGTGCTCCGGAACGCCGCAACGGACCTGATGGTCCTTCATCCAGGCGAGGCGGTCCTGAACGTCCTTGTCCGTTTCGCCGAGGACCACGCTGTAGTTCGCCGACCGGGTGATCGCGTCGAAGTCCGTGCCGAGTTCACGGCAGTGCTCCGCGAGTATCTCCGACTTGCGGCGGAACCCGTCCGGGGCCGAGTCGAAGTTGGTGTACCGCGCGTACCGTGCGGCGATCCGCAGCGTCTTCTTCTCTCCGCCGCCGGCGATCCACAGCGGGATGCCGCCGTCCTGCAGCGGCAGTGGCCGGCAGATCGCCCCGTTGACCTGGTAGTGCTTGCCCTCGAGGGTGGCCGTGCCCGTCGTCCAGAGCTGGTGCATGATCTGCACGCCCTCGTCGAGCATGCCGATCCGGTCGCCCGCTCCGGGGAACCCGTAGCCGTAGGCGCGCCACTCGTGCTCGTACCAGCCGGCCCCGATCCCCATCTCGGCCCGCCCGCCGGAGATCACGTCCACCGTCGCCGCGACCTTCGCCAGGTACGCGGGGTTCCGGTAGCCCATGCAGGTGCACATCTGCCCGAGCCGGACCCGGCTGGTGGCGGCGGCGAGCCCGGCCATCAGCGTCCACGCCTCGTGCGTCGCCTCCTGCGTCGGCACCGGCACGGTGTGAAAGTGGTCGAAGACCCAGACCGACTCGAACGGCCCGTCCTCCGCGGCCTTCGCGACCCCGAGCATCGTCGCCCAGTGCTCCGCGGTGTCGATGCCTGCCAGGTCCAGCCGCCAGCCTTGCGGCACAAAAAGCCCGAATCGCATACCCGCCACCCTAGAGAAGGCAGTGGCGGCCGGCGCGGGCGGCCCTTGATCCGGCTGGGTTCAGCCCGGGGACTGGCTGAGGTCCGGCCCGGGTTCACCGGGCATAGGCTCCGCAGGGCAGAGAAGAGTATCTCTCAGGTAAGAGTCCTAACAGGCAGACGGCAGTTAATTGGAGTATTATTCGAGTTGTACGTAACACATTCAGATGATCATCGAACGGAGATCACGATGGAGCGGGAGCCGGGACCAGGCGACGGGACGGGCGAGTGCCCGGACCGCGGTCCCGGCATACGGGGCGGCGCGCCGCCTGCGCGTGATCCGCGGCTCGGAGAGTTCGCCGGGGACGGCTCGCAGGGCGCGCCGGCACCCTCGGGGCGGCAGGCACTGCTAGCTGACGAGCTCTCGGGGGCGGACCGACGCTGTCCGGGAGCGACAGACAACGAGCTGATCGGAATGCTGCGAACGTGGGCGGCGATCGAATCGTGGGCCTCGGGAGCGAAGCTTGGCGTGATCAGGGAGCTGGTCCGCCGCGACAGCGGCCCGCGCGACGGCAGCCCGCACGGTGACCTCCCGGACGAGTGGTCCCAGTCACTTCGTCACGAGCTGGCGGCGGCGCTGGCGTGCTCAACCCAGTCGGCGGAGACGACCACGTGGCTGGCCTGGGAGCAGCAAGCCCGGCTGCCCGGCGTCGGCGCTCTCCTCGACAACGGCACGCTGACCTTCGCCAAGGCCCGCGTCGTCACCGAGACGTTCAAGTACCTGACGGACACCGACGCCGCCATGGCCGAAGAGCTGATCCTAGGCCAGCTGGCAGGTAAGACCTACACGCAGGTGCTGCGCCTCGCCGAGCAGGCCGCGCTGACGGTCGACCCCGGTCTGGCGGAGCGGCGGCGCGAGGAGTCGCAGCGGCGAGACGCCCGGGTGTCCTTCTTCCGCGAGTTGTCGGGCACGGCGGGCCTGGCGGGACGTGACCTGCCGCCCGACGAGGCCCTCGCCGCCATGGCGAGCGTGAACGCCCGGGCCGAGGAGTACAAGGACTCGGATGCGTTCGGCGATACCCGGATGGACGTGTTGCGTGCGCAGGCGTACCTCGACCTGCTGAACGGCGTGCCGGCTCACGCACGGATCGCGAGCGCCGAGCCCCAGGACGATGCCGCCGACGCCGCCGAGGCGCTGGCCTGGGCCGAGGCCCGGGCGGCCCGGGCAGCGGCCGAGGTACAAGACGGTCACGAGGCCAGGGGCAAGACCGAGCACCTTGATGACGCCGAACAGAACGTGCACGCTGACGGGCCTG
>Ga0070714_100004045_pt1 | contig 11020 bp, 11 predicted proteins | sample LARL83metaG_FD_65450 | JGI IMG/M metagenome (GOLD analysis project Ga0070714, IMG submission 65450) | Corn, switchgrass and miscanthus rhizosphere microbial communities from Kellogg Biological Station, Michigan, USA - LAR L8-3 metaG | ecosystem: Host-associated > Plants > Roots > Rhizosphere ... | reverse complement strand
TCGTGGAACGGTTCTGCCGCATCCTGTCGTCGATGGTCGGGGCCGGTGTCGCGCTGCCGGAGGCGTTGCGCGTGGCCACGGACTCGTTGCGCAACCGCGTGTTCCTGCGGGCGTTGCGGCGGGTCGCCGAGTCGATGCTGGAGGGCGAGGGACTGGCCCGACCGTTGTCCGGCGCCGACGTGTTCCCGACGACGGCGGCGCAGATGGTGCGGGTCGGCGAGGACACCGGGACGCTGGACGCGCAGCTCGAGGTCGCCGCCCGGTATTACGAGGGCGAACTGGACTACCGGCTCAAGAAGCTGACCGCGCTGTTCGAACCGGCCGTGATCGTCGTGATGGGCCTGCTCGTCGGTTTCGTCGCCGTCGCGCTCGTGTCGGCCATGTACGGCATCTTCAACCAGGTGCACATCTGATGTCCGGACATGACGACCGCGGCGAAACCCTCCTGGAACTGCTCATCGCCATCATGATCATCGGTATCGCGGTCGTGGTGATCGTGGGCGGCCTCGTCACGAGCGTGCTGATGTCCGACATCCACCGCAAGCAGGCCACCGCCAGCACGGCGGTGCGCGACTACGCCGAGGCCATCGAGAACTCAGTAGTGGAGGGGTCGTACGTGTCGTGCGCGGCCAAGACCAGCTACGCCACCGGCTACACCCCACCGAGCGGCTATACCGCGTCCATCACGGGTGTGGCGTATTGGAGCGGCACGGCGTGGCAGCCGACGTGCGGCACGGACACCGGCCTGCAACAACTCACCGTGCGGGTCGCCAGCAACGACAATCGCGCGGCCGAACAGGTGGTCATCGTGGTGCGCAAGCGCTGTGGACTCGCGGACACGCTGTGTTGAGGCCCAAGCCCGCGCGGGACGCCGGGTTCACCCTGATCGAGCTGCTGCTCGTGATCGTCATCCTGGGCGTGATCGTGGTGCCGCTGTCGGACGCCGTGATCGGCGTGCTGCGCAACGAGAGCACCACGACGAACCGGATGATGCTCTCGCACGACGCCCAGATCAGCACGACGTACTTCGCCCAGGACGTGGCCGCGATGGGTGCCCGCGATTATTCCGGGCAGGTCGCGAACGGCACCGTGCCGTGGGTGCCGTCCGTCGAACTCAACGCCCCGTACAACAACAACGGCCACGTCTGCGGCACGTCGGCCACCCCGACCGCGTTGGTGCGCCTGCTCTCCGACGACTGGGACACCACGGTCACCCCACCCGTGCGGCAGACCGACGTCGTCGCGTACTACCTGCTCGGCAGCGACCTGCACCGGCTGAAGTGCACGGCGTCGACCACGACGGACTTCGTCGTGACGCACGACGTGAACCCGACCACCCCGGCCGTCACCTGCTCCAGCACCTGCACGTCGGCCACGGTCCCGCAGACGGTGACGCTCACCTTCACCGTGACAGCGCCGCAGACCACCCCGTACCAGATCACCCTTACCGGCCAACGGAGGCAGACATGAAGCGCCGGATCTGGGCGGAGCACCGCCGCGATGACGGCGGTGCCGCCCTGATCATCGCGCTGATCATCGTGACAGTGGTCGCGATCAGCCTCGGCGCGCTGTTGACACTGGCCGACACGAGCATTCGTGCCACCGTCAACCTGCGCGCCGAGGCCAGCACCGCGTACGAGGCCGACGGCGCCCTCCAGGCCGCCGTCAACAACATCCGCAACAGCACGGTCAACGGCCAGTCCGGCCAGACGTGCTTCAACGGCAACAACACGTTACAGCTCAACAACTTCAACGGCAACGATTCGGCCGCGGTCACCTGCTCGTTCGACCCGGCGAGCGTGGAGATCCAGTGCGCGTCACTGACCCAGTGCAACCGGCCGGGCAGCGCGATCCTGACGTTGGGCAAGGTGGCCGGCGAGGACGGCATCAACATCACGCAACCGGCGGCGGGCTCGAACTTCCAGGTGCACGGCACGGTCTTCTCGAACTCGAACATCAACGTCGTCAAGGGCGGCCTCGCGACCAACACGGCGGTCTACGCGCGTGGTGCGTGCGCCGGCACCATCCAGAGCGTCCCGCCGCCGCCGTCCTGCAATTACGGCACCACCGCCAACGTGCTGGGCAACGATCCCGGCTACCAGCCGGCCACCACAACGGTCCCCGTGCACCAGCCGCTACCCAAGTGCACCACATCGAACTCGGTCGTCACGTTCCAGCCCGGCTATTACGACGACGCCGTCGGGCTGTCGAGCATGATGGCGGGAAACAGCTCGTGCAAGGGCAGTACGTGGTGGTTCACGCCGGGCACGTACTACTTCGACTTCCACAACGGCGGCACCGACCCGAACCCCGGACTGACCGGCGGTAGCGACGTGTGGACCGTCAACGACGGCTACCTGGTGGCCGGCACCCCGACCGACAACACCGGCAAGATCATCGCGCGGCCGCCCAACCCGGCCAGCATTCCGGGCGCGTGCGACAACCCGATCAACGACGCCAAGGCGGTCGGCGTGCAGTTCATCTTCGGTGGGGACAGCCAGTTCGCGATCAAGTCCGGGCAGGCGGAGATCTGCGGTACCTACAGCGCCAGCGCCCCGCCGGTCGCGGTCTACGGCCTGAAGACCGGCACCGCGACCAGCGTTCCCGCCACAGTCGTCGCCACCGGTGTCACGGCCACCAACTTCACCAACGCCACCCCGGCCAGCCTGGCGACCACGGACGGCCAGTACGCGATCCTGGACAACACGTCCAACAACAAGCAGTCGAGCGGTTCGGTGACCGGCAGCGGTTTCGGATCGATCCCGGCCGGTTCCATCCTCAAGTCGGCGACGATCCGGGTGGTACACAGCAACACGCAGGGTTCCAAGAACGACACCCGGACCCTGCAGTTCACCGCGAGCGACAACACCACGATCAGCCTCACCCCGTCGTCGCCCAATGACAACAGCACCGCGACCGACACGTTCCCGGTCACCACCCAGCTGGCGAAATCGGTCGAGGACGGCACGTTCAACAGCGGGCAGTTGACCTACTCGGTGAACATGAAGAACAAGAGCATCGAGCAACTCGACAGCATGCAGTTCATCCTCACCTACGAGCCGCCGACGTTCCGGGCGGAGGACGGCTGCATCACGACGATGCCGTACCCCGTCAACGGATCGTGCCCGCTGATCCTGGCGCAGAACAACACGGGCAACCTGTTCTACGTGCAGGGCACGACGTACGCGCCGAACGCGGCCATGGACCTCACGTTGAACAACATCACCACGGAGATATTCCGGTTCGGCGTGATCGCGCGATCGCTGTGGGTGAAGGAGACCGGAGCCTTCAGCTACACCGGGCCGGTGATCGAGGTACCGGACGACACACCCGGCTTCGTGTTCAGCATCTTCCTGAGCGCTTACGTTTGTCCAGGAAAGCCGACATGCGCGGTGCCGCCGCCGACAACGCCGCCGACACTGCCGAACGTCAGCGCGCGGGTGGCCTTTGTGGATGGTGATCCGACGAATCCGTCGCCCGGCCATCGGCAGGTGTCCGTGTTGAGTTGGTCGGGTGCGCGATGACGACGTGGGTGGTGGTGGCCGGCGTGTTCGGGTTGCTCGTCGGGTCGTTCCTGAATGTCGTGATCCACCGCGTGCCGCGCGGTGAGTCGCTCATCCGTCCGCCGTCGCACTGTCCGGCGTGTGGTGCGCGGGTGCGGGAACGGCACAACGTGCCGGTGATCGGCTGGTTGGTGTTGCGCGGCCGGTGCGCCGACTGCCGCGCGCCGATCAGCGTGCGGTATCCGGCGGTCGAGCTCACCACCGGGCTCGTGTTCGCCGGTCTCGTGGCGTGGCTGATCGGACATGACTTGGACAGTGCGGCGCCCGCGATGTTGTATTTCGCGGCCGCCGGAATCGCGTTGGCGCTCATCGACGTGGACTGCCGGCGGCTGCCGAACGCGATCGTGCTGCCGAGTTATCCGGTGTTGGCGGTACTGTTGGCGGGTTCCGCGTGGTGGCGGCACGACTGGTGGTCGCTGGCCCGCGCCGGTATCGGCGGCCTGGTTCTGTTCGGGTTCTTTCTCGCCGTGGCGGTGTTGTTCCCGGCCGGCATGGGTTTCGGCGACGTCCGGCTGGCCGGCGTGATCGGTGGCGTGTTGGGGTATCTGTCGTGGCCGACGCTCGTGATCGGCGCGTTCGGCGGCTTTGTTCTGGGGGCCGTTGTCGGTGTCGTGGTGCTGGCGACCGGCAAAGGCGGCCGGCGGACGGCGTTGCCGTTCGGGCCGTTCATGGTGTTGGCCGCGCTCGCGGCTATCGTCGTGGCAGGGCCGATCGCGAATATTTATCTCGAAATGATTGGCGCGTAGTCGTCGGCGGATTACCGGCCGTGCTCGGGTTAGGTCCTTGTACCTGGTCGAACGAGTCCTTGTACCCAATGTGCCGGGCCGTGTGAGCTAGCACACTTCGTTGTGGGGTCGGGCTGAACCGAGGGGACCACCATGGCGATTCGTGTGACGATTGTGGACGGCCACACGCTGACGAGATACGGACTCGTAGGGCTGATCGGGGAACAGGCCGACATCGAGGTGGCGGGGCAGGCAGCGACGGCGGCCGCCGCGATGCGCACGATCGCCATGGAGGCCCCCGACGTCGTGACCATCGACGCGGTGCTCCCGGACGGTGACGGTCTGGAACTGGCCCGCGGCCTGCGCGACCGACTGCCCACGCTCGGCATCGTCGCGCTCACGTCCCGCGACGACGACGAGGCCATGTTCGAGGCGATGGCCAGCGGCGTGTCCGCCTTCGTGGCGAAAACGGCCGCCGCCGAGGAGGTACTGGCCGCGATCCGCCATTCCGCCGTCGCCGCGTCGTCGTTCACCGCCGCCGGCCTGGCGCTCGCGATGGCCCGCCAACGCGACGGCATGGCGCGATCGATCCTGAGCCCCCGAGAACACGAAGCACTACGCCTACTCGGCGACGGCCGGTCCATTCCGGAACTGGCCGCGCACATGTACGTGAGCCCGTCGACGGCGAAGACCTACGTGGCCCGGCTGTACGAGAAGCTCGGCGCATCCAACCGAGCGCAGGCCATCATGACCGCCCTGCACCGCGGCCTCCTGCACCACGAGGTCCCCGCGTCCGCCTAACGACTGTGCAGCATCGTGTCGATGATGGTTTCTATCTCGGCGCGATTCGGGGGTTTGCCGGTCAGCAGAACCGTCTGCATCACCAGCGCCGGCCCGGTTTTCGCGGTCAGTGGGGTGATCGTGTCGGGGGCTATCTCGCCGGTCTCGACGCCGTGGCGCAGGACCGACTGGATCACGCGTAGCCGTGGCGCGACGATGTCCTGCGTGAACATCGCGCGGAACTCGGGCTCACGAACCAACTCGCCGACGATGTTGATGTAGGGGAACGGGTTCGGGCGGGCCAGGACGTCGCACAGGGTGGTCAGTACCGCGCGGAGGTTCTCGCGGACCGTGCGCCCGTTGTCCGGCATGGGGAGTTCGGGCAGGGCGTCGCGCAGGGCGGCGATCACCAGGTCGTGTTTGTTCGTCCATCGTCGATACAGCGCTGCTTTGCCGGTGTGCGCGCGGGTCGCGATGCCTTCCATGCTCAGCTTGCCGTAGCCGACCTCGGCCAACTCGGCCAGCGTCGCCGCGTACAGGGCGTCCTCGAGATCGGTGCCGCGTCGGCGCTGGGTGTTCACGCACACAGAGTAGACGCTTGCGTTCTCTATGTGTACGGTGGGTTGTAGTGAACAGGATCGTCTACTAACTCAGGGGAAACCATGTCGAGTCCGTTGATGAACTTCGAGGAGCTCTACCAGGGCCGTGGGTTCGACTACGGCGGCACGCGCATGAACGTCATTCCGTGGCAACTGGAGCGGCCGCAGCCGATCGTCGTCGAGCTGGCGGACGCGGGGGAGATCACCGGGCCTGTCCTGGAGTGCGGGTGCGGTCTCGGCGACAACGCGGTGTTCCTGGCCGGCCGCGGCTACGACATCACCGCGTTCGACGCCGCCCCGACCGCGATCGAGCTGGACACGGCGAAGGCAGCCGCCGCTGGCGTGTCGGTGCGGTTCCTGGTTGCCGACGCCACGACGTTGGACGGCATTCCGGACGGATTCCACACCGTGATCGACAGCGCGATGCTGCACTGCCTCGACGACGACCAGCGGCGCGCCTACCTCACCGGCCTGCTGCGCGTCTGCGTACCCGGTGCGCGGCTGCACGTGTTGTGCTTCCGCGGCGACATCACCAGCGCGTTCCCACTGCCGGCACCGCTGGACGAACCGAGCATCCGCGCGGCATTCCCGGCCGGCTGGACCATCGAACGCTTCCAGCCACGCCAGTACTCGACCGCCCTGACCGCCGACGCGTGGGACCGGGAGCTACCGGCGGGCATGGCCGGCGACGTCGACGACGACGGCCACGTGTTGCTCCCGATCTGGCAGATCACCGCCATGCGGGACTGAAGGACTGAGGGAAGCGGCCGGCCCCTCACGAGGAAGGGCCGGCCGCGAGCCCGCCGCTATCCACCAACAGCGGCGGGCGGTCCGATCTCGGTGAGTCCGCTCAGGGCCGCCGGCAGCGGACCCTGGTGCAGCACGCCGAGTCGTTGCGTGGCACGGGTGAGGGCGACGTAGAGCTCCGCCGCGCCACGGGGGCCGTCGGCGATGATCCGTTCCGGTTCCACGACGAGAACGGCGTCGAACTCCAGGCCCTTCGTCTGCGATGCCGGCACCGTACCGGGCACGCCGGGCGGCCCGATCACCACGCTCGTGCCCTCGCGACCGGCCTCGTCCCGGACGAACTCCGCGATCGCGGCCGGCAGTTCCTCCTCGGTGACCCGCCGGGACCACGGCCGGACGCCGTTGGCCCGGACCGACTCCGGCGGCTGGACGGCGGGCGCGAACTCGGCCAGCAGCGCGGCGGCGACGGCCATGATCTCCGCCGGGGTGCGGTAGTTGACCGTGAGCGACCGGTAGACCCATCGGTCCCGCACGTACCGCGACAGCATCGCGTCCCACGACGTCGCCCCGGCCATCGACCGGCGTTGCGCGAGATCGCCGACCACGGTGAAGCCCCGGTTGGGGCAGCGCCGCATCAGCACTCGCCAGTCCATTTCGGACAGCTCCTGCGCCTCGTCGACGACGACGTGCCGGTAGGTCCAGTCCCGGTCCGCGGACGCGCGTTCGACGAGATCACGCGTGTCGTGCTCCTCGAAGCGCTCGGCCAGGTCCTCGGCGTAGAGCAGGTTCTCCGGGGACAGCATGACGTCCTCGTCCATCTCCTCGCGGTCCAGCCGCATCAGTTCCAGCACACCGGCGGCGTACTCGGCCTCGGCCTGCCGTTCCCGCGCCGCGGCCACGTCGGCCGGGTCCGCGGTCGCCTTGCCGCGGCCCAGCAGGTCGACCAGCTCGTCCAGCAACGGCACGTCCGACACCGTCCACGCGTCGCCGTCGGCCCGCCACAGCGCCGGGTCGGCGCCGGCCGCGCGCAGCCGTTCGTGGGAGGCGTACAGCGGGCCCAGCAACGTTTCCGGCGTCAGGACCGGCCAGAGTGCGTCCAGCGCCGCCGTGAACGCGTCGTCGGCGGCGAGTTCGGCGAGCAGTTCCACCCGCAGGTTCTCCCAGGCCTGGCGGTCGGACCGGGTGATCCAGCCCTTGCCGATGCGCGGTATCGCCCGCTCGGTGAGCACGTACGTGACGATGTCGGTGAACGTGGCGCGGGCCTCGTTGTGCGGCAGCCCGCTCGCGCGCGCCTCCTCCCGCGCCCACTCGGCCGTCTCGGCATCGATCGGCACCGTGACGCCGCCCAGTTCGATCGGCAGCGGCTGCTCGGGCAGTCGTTGCCGGTCGGCGATCGCGGCCTTGAGCACGTCGAGGATCTTCAGCGATCCCTTGAACCTCGCGGCCGCCGGGGCGTCCTCCGCCGTGACGTGCAGGCCGGGCACGAGGTCGCCCGTGGTCATGAACACCACGTCGGACTCGCCCAGCGACGGCAGCACCCGGCTGATGTGGTTGAGGAACGCCGGGTTCGGCCCGACCACGAGCACGCCGTGCCGCTCCATCCGCTCCCGCTGGGTGTAGAGCAGATACGCGACGCGGTGCAGCGCCACCACGGTCTTCCCGGTGCCCGGACCGCCCTCGATCACCAGCACGCCGGGGTGGTCGAGCCGGATGATCTCGTCCTGCTCGGCCTGGATCGTCGCGACGATGTCGCGCATCCCCTCGCCACGCGGCGCGTTGACGGCGGCGAGCAGGGCCGCGTCCCCGCGTTCGCCCGCGTCGGGGCGGCCGAACACCTCGTCGGTGAATTCGACCACATTCCGCCCGCGCGTGAGGAACTGACGGCGACGGCGCATGTTCTCCGGGTGTGCTCCGGTGGCGACGTAGAACGCGCGCGCGGCCGGCGCCCGCCAGTCGAGCAACACCGGTTCGTACTCGTTCCGCTCGTCGAACAGGCCGATCCGGCCGATGTAGGAATGTTCTCCCGAAAGGGTGTCCAGCCGGCCGAAACACAACCCGTTGTCGGCGACGGCCAGTCGTTTCACCTCCCTGGCCCGCGCGCGCACCTCGACGTCGCGTTCCATCGGTGTCCCACCGTTTCCCCCCAACGCCGCGGTGTAGTCGCGTTGCGCGCGGGCCCGTTCGGCGTCGAGCCGCCGGTAGAGCCCGGCCACGTAGCCCCGCTCGGACCGCAATTCCGCTTCGTACTCCTCGCTTGACACATGCCCCTCACAGCGCCTATAGTCGATGTAGACAGGGCGTGTTCTCCATTGGCTTATGGAGGGCGCGCCAATCTTTTATTCTGCACCCTGTGTCAAGTCAACTGCGTGTCAAGTCCCGCGCGAAATGCGCGTTGGTCAGCGGTGCTCGCCGATGGGGCGTACCGAACTCGGCAGGGGGAGTGCGGACGTCGGCGTCGTGATACGCCAGAACATGCCGAGCGCGAACGCGACCAGGCCGACGACGAGGCCGAGCACCGTCGTGACCACCGGAATGCTGTAGTCGATCTCCGGCGTGGCCCGGTTGACGGCCACCATCACGGCCAGCATGCGCGAGTGCATAGGCACGGGTTCCCCGATCCGAGAACGCCAAACAGCGTCACCACTGCTTGGCCCTGATGCGGACCACGACGTAATACACATTGTTCACCACGATCAGGACGAACGCCGTGGCCGAGTAGAGCGCGGTGCCCAGCGCCGGCACCACGTCGACCGGCAGGGTGTACGCCATCACCACGCGCAAGGCCGCGTCCGCCAGCGTCCCGATGCCCCACAACGCGCTGGACACCCGCCACATCCGACGCCACCGCGGAAACCGTTCCCACAGGTCGTCCCACGCACCCGGCCAGCGCAGGCGGCCCTCCAGCAACGGCCGGGAGTACAGGTACGCCAGCGGCCGCGCGGCACGCAGGCTGACCAGGAACCACACACCGGTCAACGCGGTCAGCCACGCCTCCTTGGCCAGCAGGAACCGCGGGCTGCCGGCGACGAACGACACGACGACGCTGGCCAGCATCATCGTGGTCATGTAGGTCGACAGGCCGTTCAGCTTCCGGTTGCGGAGCAGCGAACCCACCGAGGTCGCCGCGGACAGCAGCGTCGAGAGCAACAGCGCGAGATACACGCCGACACCGGCCGCGCGCAGGACGTAGTAGAGCCCGAGCGGCGCGACCACGTCGACCACCAGCCGCAGCGCGAGCCGGGCCGGGCGCTTACCGGACCGGGGTCGTTCGACGGTGGTCATGCGCGGGTGCCCAGTTCGAACAGCGTGACCAGTTCACCGGCGTAGGCGGTGGTGTCCAGGTCGGGTTCGGCGTACAGCAGGAACGCCAGGCCCTCGATCGAACGATGGACGGCGGTCGCCATCACGCGCGGGTCGAAGTCGCGGAACACCCCGTCCGCCTGCCCCTCCCGCAGGATCGACTCCACGTGCGACGACGCCTTGCCGAAACCGGCCGGGTCGGCCGGCAGGCCGCCGCCCAGCAGGATTTCCAGCAGCGCCTTCATCTCGGCGCGGTGCGTCGCGATGAACTCGACGTTGCCCTCGATGTAGGCGCGCAGCCGGCCCGGCGCGTCGGCGGCAGCGGCCACCCGCTCGTACATGAACCGGCCGATCCGCTCGAACACGTGCGCCACGACAGCGTGCACGAGCTCGTCCTTGCCGGCGAAGTGGTACGAGATCAGCCGCGTGCTGGACAGTTCGGCGTGTTCGGCGATCCGCGCGAACGTCGCGTGTCCGAACCCCTCCTCGGCGATCACGGCGATGGTCGCCGTGATGATCTGGGCACGGCGCGCGCTCGCCGTCGCCGATCGTGTTACTGACATAAGTAACAAGTTACTCGTGCGAGTAACAAGGTGCAACTAGGGCCCGGTGTGCAGGAACGGTGCCCAGCGGCTCGGTTGGCGGCGATTGTCGGGCTGGTCCCGGTTGGTGCGGACGGCGTGGTGCAGGGCCTCGGCGGCGCCGGCCGCGTCGAACGTGCCGTCGTGGACGAGCCGGCAGTAGGTGTCCCGGGTGATCTGGAACGCCGCGTCGTCCCACACCGTCCACAGTGTACCGATGACGCGGCGCCAGCCGGCGTAGTGCAGGGCAGCGGCGAGGTTGATGGCCTCGTCGAGGCTGCCGATCCCGCCGGTCGCGGTCTGGCAGGCGGACAGGAACGCGAACTCGCCATGGGCGCTGGCCGCCCTGGCCAGGTCGAGCACGCTGACCAGGCCGGCGGTGTTCCAGTCGTACGGGACGAGCCCGCCGGTCGACGGGTCGGCCATGTTCTGGGTGCCGTGGCACGCCGCGTGCGCCCAGGTGTGCGTGGCCAGGCCGCCGAGGATGTCGCGTCGGGTCGCGGCGGTGCCGGCCAGCACCTTGTGGGGCTGCCCGGCGAACAGCTCCGCCACGAACGCGCGTTCCTGGTCGGCGTAACGCAGGTGGCCGGCGCCGGGCGTGTCGGGCAGCGCGATCAGCAGCAGTTGACCGGCCATGCCCGTGCGCGGCCGGGTGCGGGCGGCGGCCAACGCGCGGACGGTCGGGGTGTAGGAGGAGATCACCCGGTCCAGCACGCTGCATCCGG
>Ga0070714_100004044_pt1 | contig 11021 bp, 9 predicted proteins | sample LARL83metaG_FD_65450 | JGI IMG/M metagenome (GOLD analysis project Ga0070714, IMG submission 65450) | Corn, switchgrass and miscanthus rhizosphere microbial communities from Kellogg Biological Station, Michigan, USA - LAR L8-3 metaG | ecosystem: Host-associated > Plants > Roots > Rhizosphere ... | reverse complement strand
GCCTGCTCTCCCGTGTCGGCCCCCGTGTCGGCCCCCGTGTCGGCCCCCGTATCGCCCATACAGCTCCCGTATCGCTCAGGCCGGCCAGGTCCAGTGGAAACCGACCACGGCCCGTTCGACCAGCCGCAGGTACTTGTGGACCGAGTGCTGGCTGTCCAGCGCCACCTCCTGCTCCTGGGTGACCTCGCCCTGCATGCCGTCCCAGACCGCCCACCAGACCCCAGCTGGCTGCGTCCCCGGGTCGAATTCGACCCGGATGTCGATGTTCTCCGCCTTCCGCATGACGACGCGGCGGTACTCGCGTTCGTCCGGACCGTCGTAAACCTCCGGGTACCGGTAGCTGGTCCAGTACTCCAGCGTCAGCGTGTCGCCGGCCGCCAGCACGTCGGACAGCAGCAGGTGCGTCACCCAGACGCCCTTCTGGATCTGCGCGAGCGGCTCCGACAGCCCGCGGCACCCCTGGCCCGCGGTCACCGTGAGTGCGTTCGTGTCGTAGATGTACGGGATCCGGTCGACATCGGACCGGAGCGCCTCGATCACCTGCAGCGTGCGGGCGCGTAGCGGGCGGCGGTCCGCGCCGATGTGCAGGTGATCGTGCAGTGAGACGGTCTGGTGTCCGGGCGGGCCGAGGATCGCGGCGACCTCGGTGATCAGCTCGGGGCGCATGGCGCGCGGCCCGGACAGCACGCGCACCCGGCCGGCCCCCTCCCAGAGCCTGGTCAGCTGCTCCCGCTCGCCCTCTGGCAGGTCGAAGGCGTCCATGAACAGGCCCAACGCGGACTTGCTCAGCAGCTTGCCGGACAGCACGCGCGACGAAGTGTCCTTGAGCTGGCGCGGCAGCACGTCGGCGTCGCCGGCGTTGCGCGGATGCTCCCATAGGTAGTGCGCCAGGACTTCGGCGACCGCGAGCTGGTTGATCTGACCGCGCCTGCTACGCTCCGCATACTGTTCCCATTTACGCCGGTACCTGCCAGGACGCAACAGCAATTCGCGGAGGTACGCCGCGGCTGCCTGGGCACCCGGAGAGGTGGCGCCAGCAGACGCTGTATCCGGCGACGGTCCGGCCACAGTTTCCTCATCTTGTGAGAACTAAGCGCGACATACGTTAGTTATCGTATGCCTTGATCTCGCCCTGGGGCGTGATCGTCGTGGTGGGGAAATATCAGAATTTCAGCGGTCTGAGCAGATGGAGGGGTACCAGAACCAGCCAGGAGGGCCAATAGGACGATGCAGATGGGTGGGGCTGCCACGCGGCAGCTGCTAGACAGGTCCTACTTCCTCGACTTGCTCGGTGACAGCCATAACGGTCTCGGCCGTCATGGCGCTGCCATCGAGGCGTACCGAGAAGCCGCGGAAGGGTTCAGGGAACAAGGGGCGCAATGCTCGTACGCGTTGTGTCTTTTCAAGATCGCCGACAGCTATCTTTCGCTGCGTGAACCATGGCACGCGGTCAGCTTCCTAGAGCTGTGCCTGCCACTGTTGCATGAGCTGGGCTTGCGGCGCCACGAGGCGCTCGCCGAAGCGCATTTGGCGTGCTGCCGGGAGGTGATCGCGCAACCCAGCTAACGGCTTGGGGAGGGAAGGTGGCGGCCGCGGGTGTCCCGCGGCCGCTGCCGCCTTTTACTTCATTTGTAGGAGCATCCCCCAGACCCCCTAGCCACGAGGCGAGAAACCCCTGGTCAGCAGAGCTGCCTGGCGGCACCGGCTGCCCCCGGCCGGCGCCGCCAGGCTTTGCCGTGCGCGCCGCGCAGAGTAATCAGTCGCCGTAGTTGCCGCGGAAAAGGTACATTCTTTACGTGCCCTGGGAGGACGGGGAGCCGCGCTGGCTCAGTGACGACGAGCAGCAGACCTGGCGCGCCGCTCTGCACACGCATAAGATGCTGCTTCGCCAGCTGGATCGTGACCTGCACGCGGACGGGCTGAGTTCGCACGACTACGAGATCCTGGTCTGCCTGTCCGAGGCGCCCGACCGGCGCCTGCGGATGACCGAGCTCGCCGACATAACCAGCCAGTCCCGCAGCCGGCTGTCGCACCAGATCACCCGGATGGAGGGCCGCGACCTGGTCCGCCGGGAAGAGTGCGAGGGCGACAAAAGGGGCACCTGGGCGGTGCTCACCGAAACCGGAATGGCGACCATCGTCCGGGTGGCGCCACGGCATGTGGAGAGCGTGCGCAAGCACTTCATCGACCGGATCACACCGCAGCAGCTGGACGAGCTGCGAACCGCGTACCAGCCGATCTACGACTACCTGCGGAAGATCAGGGACCGGGATTAAGTCCCTCAGAACAGCACCGACATGAACCGCCCGGCGTCGGTGAAGCCCACCCGCCGGTAGGTGGCCCGCGCGGGGGCGTTGAAGTCGTTCACGTAGAGCGAAACCACTGGCGCGATCGCCTGGGTGGCCTCCGCGACCACCGCGGCCATGCCCGGTGCCGCCAGGCCGCGGCCCCGGCAGTCCGGCCGGACCCAGACGCCCTGGACCTGGCAGGCCTGCGGAGTGACCGCCCCGATCTCGGCCTTGAAGATCACCTGGCCGTTCTCGATCCTGGCGTACGCGCGGCCGGTGCGGATCAACTGCTCCATCCTGGCCCGGTAGGAGGCGCCGCCGTCGCCGGAGGTGGGCGACACGCCGACCTCCTCGGTGAACATCGCCACGCAGGCCGGCCACAGGATGTCAGCCTCGCTCATCCGGACCCGGCGGACCAGGGGGTCGGGCGGGACCTGCGGCGGCCCGTTCATCGCCAGCACCGGCTGGACCGCGCGGACCTCCCTGGCAGGGCCCCAGTGCGGGCGTAGCAGGCCCCACAGCGCCTGGATGTCCTGCGCTGGCCCGACCACCGACGAGCAGCGCCGGCCCTGCCGCAGCGCCTTCTCCGCGAACGCCACGATCGCGTCCGGGGTGGCGGCCACCGGGACCAGGTTCGCGCCCGAATAGCACAGCGATTCCAGCCGGCCGCCGGGCCCGTGGCCCCACAGCTGCGCGCCCAGCCGCCCGGGCGCGAGCCCGTGCGACCGCACGCGCGAGCCGACGAAGACGTTGGTGACCGGATCACGGTCGCAGATAGCGAGCACCGCCCCGCGGTCTCGCTCGTCAAGCAGCCGCACCGCGGCGGACCACGGCGGCTTCACACGCAGCACAATTACACTCTACTTATCTCATAACGGCCTTGGTGCTTCTCATGGGCCGCGTTACCCGCCAGCGCCGGGATCGGGGACCGCGGGGCAGGTCGCGTTGACCAGGCCAGGGCCGTCCGGCAGTGACCCGGTGGCCAGGTAGGCGTTGAGGTAATTCTGCACGCAGGTGTCCGGTGGCTGTTCGAGCGACTGCCCGTGGTTCCCGCCGCCCCGCACGATCACCATGCGCGCGGCGGGCAGCAGGGCCTTGTGCGCGTTCTGCGCCCCCGGGTAGGGGGTGGCGGGATCCAGGGTGCCCTGGAGCATCAAGATGCCGGGCAGGCCGCTGTCCTTGACCTGGAGTGGCTTGTCAGGGCCCTTTACCGGCCAGAACGCGCAGGCGGCGTTGAACCAGGCGTTGTCCCAGGCCTGGAACGGCGCTTTTTTGTAAACGGTCTCGGTGTCGGAGTGCCACTTGGCCCAGTTCCGCGGCCAGTTCACGTCCGAGCACTGCACCGCGTTGTAGACCGCGAACTCGTTCTCGTTCTGGGCACCGTTCTGCTGGTACTGGGTGACCAGGTCCGACGTCTGGCCCTGGTTGAGATAGGCGGACAACGCCTGGGCCAGGCCGGGCCACAGCTCGTCGAGGTACCCGCCGAGCAGGAACGTGTCGTCGAACTCGTCCGCGCCGATCATCGGGCGGCCGTTCACGCTGAGCGGGTGTTTCAGCAGTTCATTGCGGGCCTTGTACCAGCTCGCCTGGACCTGCTGCGCGGTACTGCCCAGCTGGTAAGCCGAGTCGTTGCGGGCGACCCAGCCGAAGAACGCCGCCATCCGCCCCTGGAACGCGTAGTCCTGCTGGATGTTGTCGTTGTACCAGACGCCGGCGGGATCGACGGTGCTGTCCAGCACCATGCGGCGCACCCGGCCGGGAAAGAGCGTGGCGTACACCTCGCCGAGGTAGGTGCCGTAGGAGAACGCGAAGTAATTCAGCTTCGACACGTTAAACGCGCCGCGGATCGAGTCCAGGTCCTTGGCGACGTCCACCGTGGTCATGTACGGCAGCAGCCAGCCGAATCGCTTCTCGCAGTGCTGCGCGTACATCTTCGCCCGGTTGATCAGAACCTGCTCGGCGGCCCGGTCCCGTGGCACGTAATTCGGGCGCGCCTGGCCGAAGAACGTCGGGTCACAGCTCAGCGCCGGCTGCGACGAGCCCACGCCGCGCGGGTCGAAGCCGACGATGTCGTAGTCGGCCGCGACGTCCGGGCTCAGCCCCTGGGCGGCCTCCTGCGCCAGCGGCAGCCCGTCACCGCCTGGCCCGCCGGGGTTGACCAGCAGAATGCCCTGTTGCTGGCTCCGGGGAGCCGTGGCGGGCACCATGTCGAGCGCCAGCGTGATGTGGCGTCCGCTGGGATCGGCGTAGTTGAGCGGCACGCTCAGCGACGCGCACTGGACGGTGCCGCCCTGGGACGGGCAGGCGTGCCAGTGCAGCGTGCTGTGCGTCGGCACGATGCTCGCTGTGGTCGCGGTCTTGGGAGTCGCCTGGGCGTGGGCCGGAGACTGGGACGCGGCGCCCGGTGCGCCCTGCACGCCCGTCGAGCCGCTGCCCGACGAGGTACAGGCGGACACGGCGAGCAGGACCGCGGCAACAGCACCGGCACCGGCGGCCTGGGCGGAGCGGGAAAGCATGCCCCCCATCATGCCCGATCCTCCCGGGTGCCACCGTCCACCGCCACGCCCGCCACCCGCCACTCGCCGCGCGCCCAGCCGAGCCGAGCCGAGCCCGCTGCTCGGATCTCCAGCTCGCGTATCACCAGCCCCAGCGATAACACTACAGCTGTCTTCTTACCCGTTCGGAGGGGCTGGCCGCCCAGTTTGTCGCGGTTTGTGGTCGACGTCCGGGTAAGAAGACACGTGTAGCCCTAGGAAGCCCGGTGCGGTCGGGGCGCCCGGGTGTTCCGGGTGGTCGGCTGGCTAGGCGGAGCGCTGGCGCTCTTCGAGGGCCTTGCGGTATTCGGCCACGACGATTTCGGTGAGCTCCTCGACCGAAGTGTCCGCACTGCGCTTGTCCAGTGTGATCCGCCCGCCTTGGAGCAGGTTCACCCGGTCGCAGACGTCGAGGACCTGGCCATAGTTGTGCGCGATGATGATGATCGACATGTTGCCGCTCTCCTTCAGCCGGCCCACCAGGTCGAGGATCATCGCGCCTTCCTTGACGCCCATCGCGGCGAGCGGCTCATCAAGCAGCAGGACCTTGGCGTCGGAGTAGACCGACCTGGCTACCGCGATGGCCTGGCGCTGGCCACCGGACAGCATGGCCACCTCGGCGTTGACCGACGGGATGTTGACGCCGATCTCGTCCAGGTGCTCCCTGGCCAGCTTGCGCATCATCCTGGTGCGCAGCAGCGGGATCGGCCGGGTGACGGGCTCCCGGTTCAGGAACATGTTCTGGTACACGGGGAGCTGGTTGACCAGCGCCAGGTCCTGGTACACGACGTCGATGCCCGCCGTCCTGGCCTGCTGGACCGAGCTCCACGAGACCTCGTTGCCCTCAAGGTACATGGTCCCCGAGGTGGGCGGCTGGAAGCCGCAGATGATCTTGATCAGGGTGGACTTGCCCGCGCCGTTGTCACCGAGCAGGCCGAGGATCTCACCGCGGCCGAGCCGCAGGCTGACGTCCCGCAGCGCGGTGACCGCACCGTAGCGCTTGGAGATGTGCTCGACCCGCAGGATGTCGGCGGTGGGCTCGGGTGTCTCGATGCTCATGCGAAGTCTCCCGTCAGACCCTGCTGTGCAGCCGGCCAGCGCTGCGCAGCCTGTTGATGTAGGTGTTGGCGATCATCGCGACCAGGATCGCGGCGCCCTCGATGATCTGGAGCTTGTCCGACGCGATACCCCGGAGGTTGAAGCCGTCCTGCAGGATGGCTAGCGCGAGCATGCCCAGCCACAGCCCGAGGACCGTGCCGGAGCCGCCGGTCATCGCCGTGCCGCCGATCACGACACCGGCCAGCGACACGAGGACCACCCCCAGCTGCCCGGCCGACGGGTCGATGGTGTTGATCCGGAACGACTCCTCGATGCCTGCCAGCGCGCCGAGCGCGGAGGTGACCATGAAGTTGCCGATCTTGATCCAGTTGACCTTGATGCCGGCCTCCCGGGCGCCCAGCAGGTTCCCGCCCACCGCGATCGTGTACAGCCCCCACCGGGTCCGGGTGAGTATCACCTGGAAGAGGATGACGAGCACGGTGGCCCAGATGAACTCCGACCAGCCTTGGCCGCCGAACCAGCGGCCGAGGCCTATCTCGCCGGGCGGCATCGGGATCTGCTGCGAGGACGACCAGACCAGCGTGAGGCCGTAGAGGATGAACCCGGTGGCCAGCGTGGTGATCAGCGACGGCACGCCGAACATCGTGGTGATGACGCCGTTGAACAGCCCGACCAGCGACAGCACGGCCACCGTGAGCACGATGGCGGCGAACACCGGTAGGCCGGAGTCGTAGAAGAAGTGCAGCACGAACGGTGACAACGTCCACACGAAACCGACCGAGATGTCGATTTCGCCGGCGATCATCAGGAACACCAGGCCGATGCCCGCGATCGTGTACGGCGCCAGGTACTGCGCGATGTTGACGTAGCTGTTGTGGTTTCTGAAGCCGGACGTCGACACCGCGAAGTAGATGAACATCACGACGGCGATCAGCAGTACGCTCGCCTCGCGCTGTCGCAGGAATATCTCGCCGGCTCGCCTGGCGAGACCGCCCGCGCCATTCCTGGCCGGCGGGCCACCGCCCGGGGGCTGTCCCATGACATCCGCGCTGCGCTCAGCGGTCTCGCTCACGTCGCCTCATCCATTCCTAGCAGTTGCCGCCAGCAGCAAGGGCTTTGCCGCGCTGCCAGGTCTTGTACCCAGGCTCGCGGCGGTTCACCGGGACGGCCCCGATGAACCGCCGCGATCCGTTATGCCCAGTATTTACCCTCGTCAGACCGAGATCGCGCCGGAGTGCGGGATGTACTTCTGCGCGGACGACGAGCCCTCGAACCGGGACTGCTGCGCCACGTACGGGTCGACGTTGGACTTGGTCACGAACTTCAGGCCGGTGTCCGTCGCCGGCGGAGACACCAGCCCGCCAGAGAGATGCCACAGGTACAGGTACAGCGTGGGCAGGAACCCCTGGAGGTACGGCGACTGGTCGATGGTGAAGCTGACCTGACCCTGCTGGACAGCGGTCAGCGTGTTCGGCTCCAGGTCGAAGCCGCCGGCCGCCACCTTGCCGACCAGGTTGTACTTCGCCAGCGAGGAGCCGAGCAGTGAGGTGCTGCCGCCGTCCACCGCGAAGATGCCCTGGATCGACGACCCGTGCGACTGGAGGAACTGCGGGATGGACTGCGACTCCTGGGTCGACGAGGTACCGGAGTCGAAACCCTTGCTGCCGAACATCACGTTCATGCCCGCTGCCTGCAGGGCCGCCGCCGCGCCGTCCATGCGCGGCTGGATGTTCAGCGAGCCAGGCTGAGAGATCACGCCGACCGCGGTGTCGCCCTTCTTCAGCAGCGAGGCGAGCCGGGTACCGACCTCCTTGCCGGAGGTGAGCAGGTCCTGGCCGATGTAGGCCAGGCCGTTGGTGGGGTTGTCCGACGCACCGTTCGCGTTGTAGGTGACAACGGGGATGCCCTGCTGGAGGGCACCGTTGATCGGTGAGACGAACGCGGTGGCGTCGGTGACCGTGGTCGCGATGCCGGCCGTGTTCGCGGTGACCGCGCTCTGGAACGAGGACAGCATGGTGGACACCGTCGGCTGGGTGGACAGCGCGCCGGTCCAGTGCGGGGTAGGCAGGCCGAGCAGCGCGGCGCAGTCCGCCATCGCGTACTGGGTCGGGGTGAAGAACGCGTTGTCGGTGACGTGGTTGACGAAGGTGAACTGCCACTTCGGCGTAGTCGGGAAGTTACCCGCCGCCGCCTTGACCGGCGCGGCACTGCTCGAAGAAGAACTGCTGCACGCGGCGATCAGCGCCGAGGCGGCCGCCGTCGCGCTGAACAGGCCAGCACCCTCGAGGAGACGGCGCCGGGACGGCCCATCCTTCATGTCGAGGGTCTGAATCGCCTCGTCGACCACTGGGTCGATCTTTTTCACAAGGACCTCCATGAATTTTCTCGGGACTGGCTACTCTCCCGAGCCGAGCCCGCCGCGTGCGCCGCGAGCCCCATCGACTTTGTCGCGAGAGTGGTAACGCGCGATTTCTGTTGTTCCGCTGCCTGACCGCCGTTGACGGTAGGTCCGCCGTCGAGGGCCTGTCAAGGTTTGCTGCTGTGCCGTCTAGCTTCTTACCGGTCACTCTAGGTAGGTATGCACCATCCGTACCACAGTCACCTCGTCGTCACAAACAGACACATGTGCGAAGATGTTAACGCTAACAAGTCACTATATGGCAACGAACGTGAAACACCCTCGATACGCGCAACTACGTCTGTGACCTGCGTCGCAGCTCGCAAGCCGGTCCCCCCGACCTTCCCGGGCCCGGATGGGCCCGTGCCGGGCGGCGCCCGGCTTGTCGATGGTGCCACAGACGCGCCTCAGAGGACCGCGATGCCGTCATCGACACGCCGGACTCCCACGAACGCATTCAGTCACCAGACGCTCCGGCAAGCGCGCTCCGCTTCCCCTAAGTCACACAAAGTTCACGACGTTCAGACGATTTATAGCGGCGCAAGACACAATTCGGATACCTTGCGTCATTCCCGCCTGGTGAGACTTGCCAGCACAGCGCGGCTCGCCTGAGTATTTGGGTCAGGGGCGGAAGATCTCCCCGGATCGCACAACGGCGGCCGGAACCCAACACCGGTCGCAAACGTCTCACAAGGGACGGATGACGAAGCCAGGGCCATGCGGGTGGCCCAGAGTCATCCGCGGGAGTAACTAGGAGGGGGATCGGATGCTTGCCAGGCACAGGCAGTCACTTATCCTGCAAGCCGTCCGCACTGATGGCAGCGCTCGGGTCAGCGACCTGACGCAGCGGCTGGGCGTCTCGGACATGACTATACGTAGAGACCTGGAGGTACTCGCCAGGGACGGGCTGATCGAGAAGGTGCACGGCGGAGCCGTGCTGCCCGGCTCGCCGGCCAGCCAGGAGCCAGGTTTCGAGGCGAAACTGGTACTGGAGCGCCCGGAGAAGACCGCCATCGCCAGGGCCGCGGCGGGCTTGGTGCGCCCAGGCACCGCGATCGCGCTGGCCGGCGGCACGACCACGTTCGCGCTGGCCCAGTGCCTGCTCGACGTCCCCGGGCTCACCATCGTCACCAACTCACTGCGGGTGACGAACCTGTTCAGCGGCACCCGCGGGCTGGATGGCTCGACTGACCCGGTGGTGCTGACCGGCGGTGTGCGGACTCCGTCGGACGCGCTGGTCGGCCCGGTCGCCGACCTGACCATCCGGTCGCTGCACTTCGACCTGCTGTTCCTCGGCTGCTTCGGCATAGACCCCGACGCGGGCCTGACGACGCCGAACCTCGCCGAGGCGGAGACGAACCGCGCCTTCATCAAGGTGGCTCGCCGTGTCGTGGTGCTCGCCGACCACACCAAGTGGGGGCTGGTCAGCCTCAGCTCGTTCGCGCCGCTGTCCGATGTGGACATTCTGGTCACCGATGACCGCCTGCCGGGCGACGCCCGGTCCCAGGCCGCCGAACAAATCGGCGAGATCGTCTACGCGGAGAGCCTCGCCCGCCCGCTGCAGACCCAGATCGGCGCTTGAGGCCGAACGTCGGGGTCCGGCAGTGGATGCGACGTGCGCTCACGTGTTACTAAAGTTTCGCAAGTTTCTTTTGCGGCGAGCGGGAGACTTGCTGCATCGTAGCGGGAGACTTGCTGCATCGTAGAAAGGGCCCTCTGTCAGAAGCGCCGGATGCGGTCATTCCCGAGAGTAACGTGCGTTTTCGGCGTGTTGCGGGCGTCCGCGGTGCCGGCTGCCGCAATGCCCGGCTTTGCCACGGTATGGCCGTGCCCTTCCACGGCTGCAACGTGGTAGATAGCCTCTTCGCGGAAGGTTGACCCTCGTCCGCGGGGGTCAGTCCACCACGATGGGGTAATCCGACACGTTGATACGGCCATGCACCCGCCGGCCAGCGCCAATCGGACGACCCGTGAGCGGAGCCAGCCGCGGCGCGCCCCGGAATAGGGCAACAGGACCCAGATCCGGGGGTAACTGGCCACAATGATCCCGCGCGCCGCAGTCTGGGGTAACTGGCCGACCGCGATCGCGCGTGGGGGTGCCAAGCGGGCGGGTGCTCAGGCGGTGTCAGGTCAGTAGGTGGTGACTGAGGGGCTTGCGCCTTCGGCGGCTTCGATCTGGCCGGATTCGGCTAGGCGCATGGCCTCTTCGATGAGGGTTTCCACGATCTGGGATTCGGGGACGGTGGCGATGACCTTGCCCTTGACGAAGATCTGGCCCTTGCCGTTGCCGGACGCGACGCCCAGGTCGGCCTCGCGGGCCTCCCCTGGGCCGTTGACCACGCACCCCATCACCGCCACCCGCAGCGGGACCTCCATGCCGTCCAGGCCCGCGGTGACCTCTTCGGCCAGCTTGTACACGTCCACCTGCGCCCGGCCGCAGGACGGGCACGACACGATCTCCAGCCGGCGCGGCCGCATCCCCAGCGACTCCAAGATCGCCGCCCCGACCTTGACCTCCTCCACCGGCGGCGCCGACAGCGAGACCCGGATCGTGTCCCCGATCCCCTCCGCCAGCAGGGCGCCGAACGCCACCGCCGACTTCACCGTGCCCTGGAACGCCGGCCCGGCCTCGGTCACCCCCAGGTGCAGCGGATAATCACAGGCCGCGGCCAGCTGGCGGTACGCGTTGATCATCACGACCGGGTCGTGATGCTTGACCGAGATCTTGATGTCACGGAAACC
>Ga0070714_100004043_pt1 | contig 11022 bp, 8 predicted proteins | sample LARL83metaG_FD_65450 | JGI IMG/M metagenome (GOLD analysis project Ga0070714, IMG submission 65450) | Corn, switchgrass and miscanthus rhizosphere microbial communities from Kellogg Biological Station, Michigan, USA - LAR L8-3 metaG | ecosystem: Host-associated > Plants > Roots > Rhizosphere ... | reverse complement strand
ATGCTCGAGCGTTCCGGGTGCTAATCGAGGCCATTTGCGAGATTGCTGGCGCTTCATTGTCGTTTGGTAAACCTACATGACCGTCAGCCGCGATAGCACGCGACTCCGCTCTACGTGCTTTGCTGTGATCAGAGCGACAGCGGTGTTTCGTTCGGCGGTCCTGATGGAACGAATAGGACAGTGGGTGGGCTGGTTGTGCATGAGGATAGCGCTGCGGCTATGTAATTGATGGAATTTCAGTTTTCGAAACGTGTTGTCCAAGTGGGGACGGGGAGTGGGGACGGTTGCGCGTGACGAATCGTGATCATCACGCTTGATCAGACTCGGTCATAGGCAGTCGTCCAGACGCACGGCACGACACCATGTTTTTCTTCTCCCAGGCGTCGAGCCCATCAACTGGGTAGAGGATTGCTTTCCCGATTTTGACGAAGGCCGGGCCAACGCGCATCGCTCGCCAATTCCGCAACGTCCCTACACTTACTGCGCCACGATAACGCTCTGCGACCTCCTCGGCGGTCAGGTATTTCCGATCTTCCATCTACTCACTCCAGATCACAATGAGAACGACCGGAGCATGCAAGATCCCGGTCAGACATGGAATCTGGATGATTCATGAGTAGTGCAGTGGCTGACGAACGGCGGCAAATAGGTGTACATTAAGTCGGCGCGGCTGGAACAGCGCACTGAGGATCTCGCCGTTCGCGGGCGAGCATCTCCAAAGTATGCAAGAGGTCCCGCAGTCGGTCCTTTGGGGTGGCACCACACACCTCTGCCTTAGAAGGCGGGCGAGCGGTTGGCGATGGAGCAGCCACCCTGGATTGCTCCGTGGACGGTTCGTTATCGCACATTCATACCCTCGCGGTGGATCAAGGGCGCATCACCACAATGTGCGGTTGTCGGAGCTACGGTCACCGCTGTTGCGCCGTAGGTCAATCCGTAGCTTTGCGGTCTAGGCAGGCGAAAAACGGCTATTTGGGTCCCGCGCTTTTCGTCATAGGGCCGGCATCTACCGATTATCTGACCGATCGGATGCTGGCAACGTGGTTCCTGACGACGTCGCCCAACGAAGTCGTCGTGCCGATGCACCCGAAAGCCATGCCGGTGATTCTAACCACTGCGGAAGAGTGCGACGGGTGCGGGCGCCTTGGGACGAAGCAAAGCCACTGCAGCGGCCATTACCTGACGGCGCTCAGAATCACGCTCCGCGGCGCGGAGAAAGAGAATCAACTGCCGCGTGAAGTTAGTCAAGCCGCGCCCCTACGTTGATCCGGTGAAGACGCAGCTTGCGGACGGTTTGTCGCTCATCAACGGCGATCGCGTCCAGTTGCAACAGGTGTTGCTCAACCTCGTTGTCAACGCGGTCCAGGCCATGTCCACCACCACGGAGGGGACGCGAAACCTGCTCATTAGCACCGCGCCGACCGAATCGAATTTCGTTCTCGTCCGGGTGGCTGATTCCGGGCCGGGCCTCGATCCGCAGATGCTCGACCAGGTCTTCGATCCATATTACACGACCAAGTCCGAGGGTCTGGGCATGGGCCTCGCCATCAGCCGGTCAATCATCGACGCGCACAATGGACGCTTGTGGGCGAGCGCGAACGAGCTACGCGGCGCGGTGTTTCAGTTCACGCTGCCGGCTGATCCTGGCAGCGGAGCGTGACCATGCGCCGAGCTTGGCGGCAATGCGCCGCGCCTGAACCATCGCACGAGCAGCAAAGTTGACGGCTTCGAGCGTAATTCATATAAGCGTTTATAAGGAACTTAGGCGTTTTCCAGTGAACGTTTCGAACGTACTGGGTCAGCCACTCGCAGCAGTGCAGAGATCAGGGCTGGAGCGCTACCCATCGTGTCGCATGTCTAGCGCGCTTCCTGCCTCGGAATAGAGTAAGCCAGGCCAACCTGGCGAGCCCCTTTGGCTCGGAGTTTGGCCGCGCCATAGTTGGTCGACATGAAGCTTGCATCGCTCATGGGCGCGGGTTGGACCGCGGGCCCGCAGCTGCTGTCGGATAACGAAGGGATTCTGTTGTGCCGAGCCTGCCGTGAGGGTATCGACGGCAGTCGAGACGTTGTCTTGGCCGTGGTTCCGGCCGCAGAGCAACCCAAAACGCAAGACCTCGATCGGCTCAGACACGAGTATGAATTGAGGGAGGAACTGGACGGCGGCTACGCGGCGAAGCCGCTGGAGCTTGTGCAGGATTCCTCCCGAAGCATTCTCGTGCTCGAAGATTTCGGCGGCGAGCCACTCACTGGGCTGGTCGGCTCCCCGATGGAGATCGGGACCTTCCTGCAGCTTGCGATCCAAATCGCTGAGGCTCTGGGCAAGGTCCATCAGCATGATCTCGTGCACAAGGACGTCAAACCGGCAAATATCCTTCTGAACCACGCAACCGGAAACGTACGGCTCACCGGTTTCGGCTTTGCATCGCGCCGTCCGCGCGAACGGCAGCTTCCCGCGCCTCCCGAGTCGATCGGAGGCACGCTTGCGTACATGGCACCCGAGCAGACCGGGCGCATGAACAGGTCGATCGACTCCCGTGCCGACCTGTATTCCCTGGGCGTCACGCTCTATCAGCTCCTGACTGGCTCGCTTCCGTTCATGGCATCTGATCCCATGGAGTGGGTTCACTGCCACATTGCGAGACAGCCGGTGCCGCCGCGCGAGCGGGTGCAGAGTGTCCCTGCCCCGGTGTCCGCGATCATCATGAAGCTGCTGGCCAAGACGGCCGAGGATCGATACCAGACCGCAATCGGCGTGGCGCGCGATCTTGAGCGCTGCCTGGCCGAATGGAACATTCAGCGCCGCATGGACCCGTTCCCGCTCGGCGAGCATGACAGCTCTGATCGGCTGCGGATCCCCGAGACGCTGTACGGGCGCGCGCGCGAGGTCGAGTGCCTGCTCACGGCCTTCGATCGCGTGGTCGAGACCGGCTCGTCCGAGCTGGTGCTGGTGACCGGATATTCCGGAATCGGCAAGTCCTCCGTGGTCAATGAATTGCACAAAATGCTGGTGGCCCCGCGAGGGCTGTTCGCAGCCGGCAAATTCGACCAGTATAAGCGGGACATTCCTTATTCGACGCTGGCTCAGGCGTTCCAGTCTCTTATCCACCCGCTGCTAGGGAAAAGCGACGCCGAGCTGTCGGGCTGGCGCGATGCCTTTCAGGATGCGCTCGGGCCAAATGGACGCCTCATCGCCGATCTGGTCCCCGAGCTGAAGCTCATCATTGGCGAGCAACCGCCGGTTCCCGAGCTTCCGCCACAGCAGGCGCAAGGCCGTTTCCAGCTGATCTTGCGGCGTTTCATCGGCGTCTTCGCCCGGCCGGAACGTCCGCTCGCGCTGTTCCTCGACGATCTGCAGTGGCTCGACGCCGCGACGCTCGACCTGCTCGAGGACCTGTTGACGCGTCCGGATGTGCGCCACCTGATGCTGGTCGGCGCATACCGGGACAACGAAGTCGACTTTGCTCATCCGCTGATGCGCAGGCTTGCCGCGATCCGGAGTGCCCATGCGGTCGTCCACGAGATCACGCTCACGCCGCTTACCTGCGACAGCCTCGAACGCCTGATTGCGGACGCAGTTCGCTGCGAGCCAGAGCGCGCCGCGCCGCTCGCGCAACTGGTGCATGAGAAGACCGCCGGCAATCCGTTCTTCGCCATTCAGTTCATAGGCGCGCTCGCCGAAGAAGGACTGCTTGCCTTCGATCACGATGCGGCCCGCTGGTCCTGGGACCTCGAGCGCATTCGAGCCGAGGCGTACACCGACAATGTTGCCGATCTCATGGTTAGCAAGCTGAACCGGCTGGCGCTCGATACTCAGAACACCCTGCAGCAGCTCGCCTGCCTCGGAATGGCCGCCGACCTCTCTACTCTCGCCACCGTGAACGGGAGGTCCGAGGAGGAGGTGCGCGACAATCTGCAACAGCCGGCCTCCCTGGGTCTGATCGAAATCCTGGAGGACTCCTGTCGGTTTGTCCACGACCGCGTCCGTGAAGCCGCATACTCTTCGATTCCGCAGGAGCAACGCGCGAAGCACCATCTGCGCATCGGGCGCCTGCTCGAGGCGCGGACCGCGCCGGAAAGCTTGGAAGAGGCAATCTTCGAGATCGTCAACCAGCTCAATCGAGCTACGCACCTGCTCACATCGCAAGGAGAATGCGATCACCTCGGCGAGCTCAATCTACTCGCTGGTAAACGCGCCAAAGCATCTTCTGCCTACGCTTCGGCGCTCGGCTATTTGATCGCGGGCGCTGCACTGATGAGTGCCGATGCCTGGGATCGCCGCCATGAGCTTGCGTTCCAGCTCGATCTGAACCGCGCCGAGTGCGAGTTCCTCAACGGCGATTTGGCGGCCGCCCGGGATCGGCTGGCTGCGCTGTCAGCCCGCGCCGCAGATGCGATCGAATTGGCGGCCGTCACGTGCTTGCGCATAGATGTCTCTCTGAACCTCGGACAGGGCCCTGTAGCCGTCGCGTTCGGGCTCGAATATCTCAGGCAACGTGGCCTCGCGTGGTCGCCGCATCCGACCGAGCAGGAAGTGCGCCGAGAATACGAATTGATCTGGTCTCATATCGGCGAGACAAGCATCGAGCAGTTGGTTGAGCTCCCGCTGATGAGCGACCCGCTGTCGCTCGCAACCGTCGACGTGCTGACGGCTCTTTCGCCCCCTGCGTTCTTCACCGACGCCAATCTTCATTCGCTTGTGACCTGCCGGCTGGTCAATCTCAGTCTGGAGCATGGCAACGCAGATGGGTCCTGCGTCGCTCATGTATGGCTCGGAGCGGTTGCTGGCGGATACTTCGAGGACTACAAGGCGGGCTACCAGTTTGGCAGGCTCGGTTATGAGTTGGTCCAACGCCGCAGGCTGACGGGTTTCCAGGGCAGAACTTATCTCGGCTTTGCAACAACCGTGTTGCCATGGACCAAGCATGTCCGGAGCGGGCGAGACGTGGCGCTTGAGGCCTTCAAGGCTGCGAACAAGGCTGGCGACCTGGCCTGTGGCTCGTACAGCTGCGAATACCTGAACGGCAATTTGCTTGCCGCAGGGGACCCGCTGGCCGAGGCGCAGAGCGAAGCCGAGAATGGTCTGCGCTACGCCGAAACGGCGCGGTTCAGCCCGATCGTTCCCTTCATGATGGGCGAGCTGCAACTCATCCGCACCTTGCGAGGGTTGACACCGGTGTTCGGCAGCTTTGCGGATGAAAATTTTGACCAGACGGCGTTCGAGCGCAACTTGTGCGGCAATCCAGCTTTGGGAATGGCGGAGAGCTGGTACCTCCTGAGGAGGCTGCAAGCGCTCTTCCTGGCCGGCGAGTTCGCAGCCGCTTTGCAGGCATCGACGAAGGCGCAGCCGATTCTGGTGATGACACCGTTGCATTTTGAAGCAGCGGAATATCACTTCTATAGTGCACTTGCGCGCGCGGCGAACTGTCATGGGGCTCCGTCCAATCAACCTTCCGACGATATAGAGGCCTTGGCTGCGCACCATCGGCAGCTTGAAAAGTTCGCCCGGAACTGCCCGGAGAACTTCGAGAACCGGGCTGCGCTGGTCGGGGCGGAGATCGCCCGCATCGAAGGCCGAAAGCTGGAGGCGGAGGAGCTTTACGAACAGGCCATCCGCTCGGCACGCGCGCACGGATTTATCCACAATGAGGCGCTCGCCAACGAGCTTGCTGCACGGTTTTACGCGGCTCGCGGATTCGAGAAGACCGCCCATGCTTACCTGCGCGACGCCCATTACGGTTACCATCGTTGGGGAGCGGATGCCAAGGTGAGGCAGCTCGAACGGCTTCATCCGCGGCTGCATGTCACCGAAGATGGCGGCAGTGTCGGCAAGGTGACCGATCAGGTCCAGCGAATGGACGTCACGACCGTGGTCAAGGCCTCGCAGGCCGTATCAACCGAGATTGAGCTGCCCAGGCTGATCGAGACGTTGATGAAAATCGCGCTGCAGAACGCCGGCGCAGATCGCGGCCTACTGATCCTGGCGCGGCACAATGATTTCTGGATCAAGGCGGAAGGCCAGTCGCGCGGAGATGAATTTTCGGTCGTGATGTGCGATACACCGATCTCCGGCCCCGATTGTCCCGAGGCGCTGTTGCGCTACGTCATTCGCGCGCAAAAAACCCTCATTCTCGATGACACCTCCGAGCCGGATCAACTGTGCGATCGAGAGTATGTGAAGCGCCGTCACCCCAGATCGATCCTCTGTTTGCCGCTGATGAAGCAGGCCAACCTGACCGGGCTGCTGTATTTTGAGAATGCGCTGGCAACGCACGCTTTCACGCCGGACCGGGTCGCAGTGCTGGAGCTGCTGGCCGCTCAGGCCGCGATCTCTCTTGAGAATACCCTGCTGTATCATGATCTGCAGGAAATGCAGCTTGAGCTGGCGCACGCGAACCGGGTCGCCACCATGGGCCAGCTGACCTCCTCGATCGCCCATGAGGTCAACCAGCCAATAAGCGCCGTCAGCATCAACGCCGACGCCGCGCTGAACTGGCTCAGCCTGAAGCCGCCTGAGATCGAGGAAGCACGCGTTTCAATCGAGCAGGTCATCAAGGATGCCCATCGCAGCAGTGAAGTGCTTGCCAGAACGCGTGCGCTCGTCAAGAAGGCGCCGCGACCCAAGGAGCGCTTCGACCTCAACGAAGCAATACGCGAGGTCATCGCCCTGACGGGTAGTGAAGCGTTGAAAAGCGGGGTGGCGGTGAAGACACAACTTGCGGAGGGTCTGTCGCTCATCAAGGGCGATCGCGTGCAGTTGCAGCAGGTGCTGCTCAACCTCGTTGTCAACGCGACCCAGGCTATGGCCGCCACCGCGGACGGGACGCGAGACCTGCTTATCACCGCCGCGCCTGCCGAATCGAACTTCGTGCTCGTCCGGGTTGCCGATTCCGGACCGGGCCTGGAGCCGCAGATGCTCGAGCATGTCTTCGATCCATACTACACCACGAAGTCCGAAGGCTTAGGCATGGGCCTGGCTATCTGCAGGTCAATCATCGACGCGCATAATGGACGCTTGTGGGCGAGCGCGAACGAGCCGCGCGGCGCGGTGTTTCAGTTCACGTTGCCGGCCGACCCTGGAGCCTGACGGACGGCAGCCCTGAGACATTGCGAGGCGCTGAATCCGGAATTTGACCATATTTCCAGCTAGCGATATCGTTGCGCTGGGCAGGCCCTTTGCAATTCCATTTTGTTGGGTGCTCATGGAGTGGTCGACCAAGGCGCGACGGGCGGATCAGCCGTTTGGAAGCTGGGCTGACGACCTTGCGGCTGCTTTCGTGCGGCTTGAGCCGCGCAGGATTGCCGACCAGCCTTTTGAAGGGCGATCTCAAGGGTTGAGGCCGCTCCGATCCAAATATCGCTGGTCACGGCCACCCGGCACACCGTGCTTCGCCTTGCGTCGCACATTGCCGCGAGTACGGATGATCTCTGCTTTGTCAACCTCCAGCTCGAACGTCTGGGGCGCACGACCCAACGCGGCCACGAGCAGATCAGTGCGCCCGGTGATCTGGCAGTGGCCGCCACGACAGACCCGTTCGAAATCGCCAACGGGCGCAACTTCAAGCTGTTCTGCTTTGCCGTCCCGCGACAGCCGCTGCCAAGAGGGTTGCTCGATCGCCCAAGGCTCAGCCTATCTGCCTCGGAAACCGGCCGTGCTCTCTCCCGAACGTTGGCCGGATATGCCGAACTCTGCCTGAGCGCTGTTCCAAGTCCCAAGAACGACTGAGCAGATCGGCGCACATGTGGTCGATCTGATTTCGCATGCGCCGGATATCCTCGGCGAGGTCTCGGCCGAGCGCGTGCACATTCCCGTGCTGCTGTCCATGATGCTCGATCATATCGATCGTCACAGCGACGATCCCGAGCTCGGCGCGGCAAAGCTGGCTGCCAGGTTCCGCTGCTCCGAGCGCTATGTGCACCGGCTGTTTGCCGCCACCGGCCGCTCGGTCAATGACAGGCGGATCGTTGCGTGCACGCGCGATCTGCTCGATTGTGGCCGCAAGACCGTCGCGGAAATCGCCTTCGCAGCGGGCTTCCGCGACATCTCGCATTTCAATCGCCTGTTCAAGCGCCACCATGGATTGGCTCCGCGGGAGTTTCGCCGCACCAAGGCCACCCGCTAGGAAGGCTGGTTCACTCCGGGCCAAGAAAGCGGGCACTGCCGTCCAAGATCTCGCTGAATTAAGCGTTGGTCGCGGACGACACCCCAGCGAGGCAGAAATCACCATGGCGATTGATTTCACTCTCACCGCGCAACAGCGCGATCTCCAGCTTACGTCCCCCAGATTTGCCAAGGAAGTGCTCGGCGAGGCCAAAGCGGCGGACTTGCTGGCAACACCTGAAGAGCGCTTCCATGCCACCAAGCCGACCTACGAGGCCATGGTGGCGGCCGGATACCTGCGCAAGTGCATCCCGGCGCCGGCCGGTGGCGATAGCGCCGGGCTGATGGATATACCGATCCTGGCGGAAGAGTGTTACAGCGTGAACCCGAGCGTGACGCTCACGATGCTCGGCACGGCGCTCGGTGTGCTGCCGATACTTCTCGGAGGCACTCCGGATCAGTGCAGGCGGCTTCTCGCACCGTTTTTGAAGACCAGCGGCGCGCCGCTCGCCGGCTTTTGCTCCAGTGAACCGGGGGGCAGCGCCAATGCTGGCGCGCCGCCGCCCGGCGAGGGCGTCCGCACCACGGCCAGGCGAGAGGGCGGCAAGTGGGTCATCAACAGCCGCAAGAAATGGGTGTCGTCAGCCACGGGTTGGGACCGCGATGGCGCTGACGTTCTCTGTGTGGTGTGCCGGACCCACCTGAGGCGCAGCGATTACGATCCTCTTGCCGCAAGCGGAGCATCGTAACCCGCCTCGGCTCGCGAGAGGCGACCTGCAGGACAAGTCGGGAATAAAGCCAGGCTCAATCGACCAAGGGACCGGATCATGAGCACAGCGCAAAAAGTCGTGTTGTCACAGGTGCGTCGCAAGGGATTGGTGCCGGGATCGTTCGCGCGTTCGGGGAACGCGACTACCGCGTCGTTGCGACGTCCCGGTCGATCGAGCCGGCCGCCGATACTGATGTCATGACGGGCCAAGGCGACTCGGCCTTGGGCAAGCTGGCGATGTAGTTTCCGGCATCGCGTAAGGTGCGCAGCTCGCGGCCATCAGGGAGCAAGATCGGATCATCGAAGGTGCGGTCCCAACCGCGAGCCAAAGGCTTACTCTTGCGTCGCAGCACCCGGTTGATCTCTTCGGCTTTTGTCTCGCCGATGGCGGTGAGATGCAGCATTTTGGCACGCCGGTCAGTTGGGTCTTCGCGGCGTTCCACGCCGGCCATGCTGCGGCGGACCTTTTTCGCCCCGTCTTCGCGCTGCATCTGTCCAACGAGGCCGCGAATCCCGATTAGAATCGAGTCGGCCGTGCCATCGTGGACGGCCTGGATTTCGATCCCTTGGAAAGACAACCGCTTGTGAATGCCGGCCAGATCTTCCATGTCACGCGAGAGCCGATCCAGCGGCCTCCACGATGACTACTGTGAAAAGGTTCTGGCGTGCCGCATCCATAAGCTGCATCAAGCCATCGCGGCCGAATACTGAGGTGCCAGAACGAGCCTTGTCCTCAAAAGTCGCAACAATATTAAGTTGATGACGCGCCGCGTACGTCCGGCACAGAGCAATCTGGTCTTCAGTCGATTTTTCGTTTTGAAGCTCGGTCGAGAACCGAGCATAGATCGCTGCGGGTTTCATCTCGAATACCACTGCTGATGCGCTTCTCGCCAGCGGCGTCAAGATGATTCTTCATCAGACGCTCGCTTTCAAAAAGATGATCGCGTCTGACGTCAGCAATTGCAAGTGCTTCAACAAATTTGATCAGAGCGGGATCTATTTCGCCTGAGGTTGCGCGCCACGATACACGATCAACCGCTCCCCTCATTCTTGCGCGCTTCATCCCAGAAGGATGCAGCGGTCATTTAAGAAAGGGCAGGGCCTTTTTGCTCGATCGTAGAATTGGATACGATAGGAAATGAAACGGACGGAGTTTCAGGCGATGATATCTGGGGCGGGGGTCTCGTTCCACCGCCGATCAGTTCGGCATCATGCTGTTCCTCCAGATGCAAGAACCTGCAACCAGGCCGTTATGAGCGCGAGGATAAAGGTCAGCTTTGTTGATTTTGTTACGTTTTCGTTTGATTTCGATCGCGTTTGTTGTGATTTGTCGAGGTCGTTTCTGGTGCGAAACTGGTGCGGCGGTCGTGCAAGATATTGCTGCTTCACAACGTCGTCCAAGTGCGGACTAAAGACCTGACCTGTCGAATGTGCCGTTCGTGTGCAAAGCGAACCTTCTCGCAATTATGTGCGTCTCCTTCCGCACCGAACTGAGGTCGTTCCCGACTCAGCCATGCCTCAGAAACTCGTCGAGCACTTGAGCAGATGGCAACGCAAAGCCCGACTGTGGGTGGCGGCTAGCGACCGCCCCCCCGAGGCGCTTCAGCTTGACCGCCATCTCGGCGGCCTTGATCACTACCGTGACGCCGTTGACGATCGGAGCGCCGTCGACATTGGCTCCCGCCTCGGTGCCGAACAGCATCATCGGAATGCCTCCCGTCGGCACGATGACGTCAGCGCCTCCGTCGATGAGGCTCCGGGCCTCGCGCTCGAATATGGCTTGCAGCTCCGCCTTTTTCGCGGGCGAGGCGAAGGCCTCCATGTAATCGCCGATGTTGGCGTTGATGGCGCGGATGCCGGCAATCCGTTGTTGCAGCCCATAGCGATGTACCTGCTCGGTGTGGGTCGGTATGAAGGCAGGGTTGATCGCGAGCAGGCCGAGCTTGCGGCCCATGGTGCAGGCATGGAGCAAGGTCGCTTCGCCCAGACCAAGCACGGGAATGTTCACCGACGCCCGTGCGTCGTAGAGGCCAACGTCCTGAAAGTGGTTCATGAAGAAGGCGTCATAGCCTTCGCGTTCGGCCTGAATGGCGCCGCGGACCGCCGCACGCGAGAAACGGAATTCCGACAACGCGTGCACCGTCGTGACCGAGGG
>Ga0070714_100004041_pt1 | contig 11028 bp, 8 predicted proteins | sample LARL83metaG_FD_65450 | JGI IMG/M metagenome (GOLD analysis project Ga0070714, IMG submission 65450) | Corn, switchgrass and miscanthus rhizosphere microbial communities from Kellogg Biological Station, Michigan, USA - LAR L8-3 metaG | ecosystem: Host-associated > Plants > Roots > Rhizosphere ... | reverse complement strand
CCGGTGGAGCGCATCTCCGGGCCGAGCACGGTGTCCACGCCCGCCCCCGACGCGTCACGGAACCGGCCGAAGGGCAGCACCGCCTCCTTCACCGCCACCGGGGAGTCGAGCGGCAGGGTGCCGCCGTCCCCGCTGGCGGGCAGCACGCCGGAGTCGCGCAGCGACGCGACGGAGGCGCCCATCATGACGAGCGCCGCCGCCTTGCCGAGCGGCACCGCGGTGGCCTTGGACACGAACGGCACCGTGCGCGACGCGCGCGGGTTGGCCTCGAGCACGTAGAGCACGCCGGCCGCGAGCGCGTACTGGACGTTGAGCAGGCCGCGCACGCCGACCCCGTGCGCGATCTTCCTGGTCGCCTCCCTGATGGCCTTGATGTCCGTGTTGCCGAGGGTGATCGGCGGCAGCGCGCACGCCGAGTCGCCGGAGTGGATGCCGGCCTCCTCGATGTGCTCCATCACGCCGCCCAGGTACAGCTCCTCGCCGTCGTACAGCGCGTCCACGTCGATCTCGATCGCGTCGTCCAGGAACCGGTCGATCAGCACCGGGTGGCCGGGGCTGGCCTCGGTGGCCCGGGCCACGTAGGCCTCCAGCGTGGCGTCGTCGTAGACGATCTCCATGCCCCGGCCGCCGAGCACGTACGAGGGCCGGACCAGGACCGGGTAGCCGATCTCCCCGGCCACCGCCGTGGCCTCGGCCAGCGACGTGGCCGTGCCGTACCGCGGCGCGGCCAGCCCGGCGGCGGTGAGCACCGCGCCGAACTCGGCCCGGTCCTCGGCCAGGTGGATGGCGTCGGGCGGGGTGCCGACCACCGGCACCCCCTCGGCGGCCAGCGCCCGGGCCAGGCCCAGCGGCGTCTGCCCGCCGAGCTGGACGATCACCCCGGCCACCGGCCCTGTGGCCTGCTCCGCGGCCACCACCTCCAGCACGTCCTCGAGCGTGAGCGGCTCGAAGTACAGCCGCCCGGACGTGTCGTAGTCGGTGGACACGGTCTCCGGGTTGCAGTTGACCATCACGGTCTCGTAGCCCGCATCGGCCAGCGCGAACGAGGCGTGCACGCACGCATAGTCGAACTCGATGCCCTGGCCGATCCGGTTCGGGCCGCTGCCGAGAATGATCACCTTGGGGCGGTCGCCGCCGGGCACCTCGGTCTGCTCGTCGTAGGTCGAGTACAGGTACGGCGTGCGCGCGGCGAACTCGGCCGCGCAGGTGTCCACCATGTGATACACCGGGCGCACCCCGAGCGCGTGCCGCAGCCACCGGATCTGGGTCTCGGTGGTGCCCCGGATCTGCGCGATCTGCGCGTCGGAGAACCCCGCGGCCTTGGCCTCCCGCAGCAGCTCCTCGGTCAGCGGGCCTGCTGCGGACGCGGCGGGCGGAGCACCACCAGACGGCAGCCGCTCGGGGGCGCCGAGCTGCCCGCGGCGGATGCGTTCGGCCTGTTCTTCAAGGCCTTTGACCTGGTCGATGAACCACGGGTCGATCCCGGTCGCAGTGGCCAGGCCGGCCACGCTCGCCCCGGCCCTGATCGCCTGGTGCACGGTCCCGATCCGGCCGTCGTGCGGCACCGCGCAGCGCGCCAGCAGCTCGGCCGCGTCGCCGGGCGGCTCGTCCCAGCGCAGCGGGGCGCCGCGGTGCTCCAGGGAGCGCAGCGCCTTCTGCAGCGCCTCGGGGAAGCTGCGGCCGATCGCCATCGCCTCGCCGACCGACTTCATGTGCGTGGTCAGCTCCGGGTCCGCGCCGGGGAACTTCTCGAACGCGAACCTCGGCACCTTAATCACCACGTAGTCGAGGGCGGGCTCGAAGCTGGCCGGCGTCTCGCCGGTGATGTCGTTGCGTATCTCGTCCAGGGTGTAGCCGATGGCCAGCCGCGCCGCGATCTTGGCGATCGGGAATCCGGTCGCCTTCGAGGCCAGGGCGCTGGACCGGGACACCCGCGGGTTCATCTCGATCACGACCATCCGGCCGGTGCCGGGATGCACGGCGAACTGGATGTTGCAGCCGCCGGTGTCCACGCCGACCGCGCGCGCGGTCGCGATCGCGATGTCGCGCATCCGCTGGTACTCCCGGTCGGTCAGCGTCATCGCGGGCGCGACCGTGACCGAGTCGCCGGTGTGCACGCCCATCGGGTCGATGTTCTCGATCGAGCAGACGATGACCACGTTGTCGTGGCGGTCACGCATCAGCTCGAGCTCGAACTCCTTCCAGCCCAGGATCGACTCCTCGAGCAGCACCTCGGTGACCGGGCTGGTGTCCAGGCCGGTGCCGGCGATCCGGCGCAGGTCACCGGCGTCGCGGGCGATGCCGGACCCGGATCCGCCGAGCGTGAACGACGGCCTGACCACCAGCGGGTAGCCAAGCTCGGCCGCGGCCTGCTCGCACTCGTCCAGGGTGTGGCAGACCCGGCTGTCCGGCACCTCGGCGCCGAGGCCGGTGACGATCTCCTTGAACCGCCGCCGGTCCTCGCCGGCCCTGATCGCGTCGATGTCGGCGCCGATCAGCTCGGCGCCGTACCTGGCCAGCGTGCCCGCGTCGTGCAGCGCGACGGCCGCGTTGAGCGCGGTCTGGCCACCCAGGGTGGGCAGGACCGCGTCCGGCCGCTCCTTGGCGATCACCCGCTCCAGCACGTCCAGCGTGATCGGCTCCACGTAGGTGGCGTCGGCGAACTCGGGATCGGTCATGATCGTCGCCGGGTTGGAGTTGACCAGGCTGACACGCAGGCCCTCCTGCCTGAGCACCCGGCAGGCCTGGGTGCCCGAGTAGTCAAACTCGCAGGCCTGGCCGATCACGATCGGGCCAGACCCGATGACCAGGACCGAGTTCAGGTCAGCGCGCCTCGGCACCGCGCCACCCCCTCACCGGGCTCGCTCCATGAGGTCGCAGAACTCGCCGAACAGGCCGGCCGCGTCGTGCGTGCCGGGCGCGGCCTCGGGGTGGTACTGCACGCTGAACGCGGGCGCGTCCAGCAGCCGCAGCCCCTCGACCACGCCGTCGTTGAGGTTGACGTGGGTCACCGCGGCCGGGCCGAAGTCGGTGCCGAACCGGTCGGCCCCCTCGGGCATGGCCACCGCGAACCCGTGGTTGTGGCTGGTGATCTGCACCCGGCCGGTCCGCAGGTCCTGGACCGGCTGGTTCACGCCGCGGTGCCCGAAACGCAGCTTGTAGGTGTCCAGGCCGATGGCCCGGCCCATGACCTGGCTGCCCAGGCAGATCCCGAACACCGGGGTTCCGGCCCGGAGCACGCCCCGCATGGCCTCGACCGCGTACCCGGCCGCGGCGGGGTCCCCTGGCCCGTTGGAGAAGAACACCCCGTCCGGGCCGGAGGCGAGGATCTGCTCGGCGCTGCTGGCCGCGGGCAGCACCGTGACCTCGCAGCCCAGCCCCGTCATGGCGCGCGGCGTGGCGGCCTTGATGCCGAGGTCGACGGCGGCGACCCGGTACCGCACCGGGGTTCCTGCCTGCGGGCCCAGCACGTAGGGCTCCGCGGTGGACACCGTGCGGGCCAGGTCGGCGCCGGCCATCGGCGGGCTGGCCAGCACCCGCTCCAGCAGCCGCGCGTGATCGGTCTCGCGGGTGCTGATCGCGGCCCGCATCGCGCCGCGCTCACGCAGGTGCAGGGTCAGCGCCCGGGTGCCGGTGATCGCGATCCCGGTGATCCCGTGCGCCCGCAACTCGTCCTCGAGGCTGCGCTGCGCCCGCCAGCTCGAGAAGACCCGCGCGGGCTCGCGGATCACATACCCGCTCACCCAGATCCGCCGGGACTCGGGGTCCTCGTCGTTCGTGCCGGTGTTGCCGATGTGCGGCGCGGTCATCGCGACGATCTGGCCGCAGTACGACGGGTCGGTCAGGGTCTCCTGGTAGCCGGTCATCCCGGTGTTGAAGACCATCTCGCCGAACGTCTCGCCCTCGGTCCCGTAGGCCGTGCCGCGGAACACCGTGCCGTCCTCGAGGACCAGCATCGCCCCCGTGTCTGTCACCGGGCGCCTCTTCTCGCCGCGGGCGCTCTCATCGGGGCGTTCACCAGGCCAGCTTGCCGTCGAGCACGGTCGGCTGGCCGCGCAGGAACGTGGCGATTACCTGCCCGGGCAGGGTCATCCCGGCGTACGGCGAGTTGCGGCTCTTGGAGGCGTGCCCGGCCGGGTCCACCGCCTCGCGCGGGGCCGGGTCGTACAGCACCAGGTTGGCCGGCTCCCCCACGGCCAGCTGGCCGTGGCCGGCCAGGCGGCCAATCGCGGCCGGGCGGGCCGACATCCGGTCGGCCACGCCCGCCCAGTCCAGCTGCCCGGGCTCGACCAGCGCCTCGTGCACCACCCGCAGCGCGGTCTCCAGGCCGGTCATGCCGAAGGCCGCGGCCACCCACTCGGTCTCCTTGTCCTCCAGCGGGTGCGGGGCGTGGTCGGTGGCCACGCAGTCGATGGTCCCGTCGGCCAGGCCGGCCCGCAGCGCCGCCACGTCCTCGGCCGTGCGCAGCGGCGGGTTGACCTTGAACACCGGGTCGTACGCCGCGGCCAGCTCCTCGGTGAGCAGCAGGTGATGCGGGGTCACCTCGGCCGTCACCTGCCAGCCCTTGGACTTCGCCCACCGGATGATCTCCACCGACCCGGCCGTGGACACGTGGCAGACGTGCAGCGCCGACCCGACGTGCGCGGCGAGCAGGCAGTCGCGGGCGATGACCGCCTCCTCGGCCACCGCGGGCCAGCCCGCCAGGCCCAGCCTGCCGGACATCTCCCCCTCGTTCACCTGCGCGCCGTCGGTGAGCCGGGGTTCCTGGGCGTGCTGCGCGATCACGCCGCCGAAGGCCCTGACGTACTCCAGGGCCCGCCGCATCAGCACCGCGTCGTGCACGCACCGGCCGTCGTCGGAGAAGACCCGGACCCGGGCCGCGGAGTCGGCCATGGCGCCCAGCTCGGCCAGCCTGCTCCCGGCCAGGCCCGCGGTGACCGCGCCGACGGGCTGCACGTCGCAGCGGCCCGCCTGGCGCCCGAGCCGCCAGATCTGCTCCACCACGCCCGCGGTGTCGGCCACCGGGTCGGTGTTGGCCATCGCGTGCACCGCGGTGAAACCGCCCAGCGCGGCCGCGGCGGTGCCGGTCTGCACGGTCTCGGCGTCCTCGCGGCCCGGCTCGCGCAGGTGCGTGTGCAGGTCGACCAGGCCGGGCAGCAGGATCAGCCCGCCGGCGTCCAGCCGCTGCGCCCCCGCTGGCGCGGAAGCGGCGCCGATCTCGGTGACGAGGCCGCCGGAGACCAGGACGTCGGCCGGCTCGCCACCGAGCGGCCTGGCCCCGCTGATCAGCCAGGTTTCTGTCGCGGCGGCATCGGTCATTCCTGGGCCGGGAACCACGGGGCCGGGAGTCACGGGGCCGGCCATCACGCCATCACCGCCCCGCCCAGCAGCAGGTACAGCACGGCCATCCGCACGCTGACCCCGTTGGTCACCTGCTCCACGATCGTGGACCTGACCGAGTCGGCCACCTCGGCCGCGATCTCCACCCCGCGGTTCATCGGCCCGGGGTGCATCACGATGCTGTGGTCGGGCAGCAGCGCCATCCGCGCGCCGTCCAGCCCGTACCGGCGGCTGTACTCGCGCACGGTCGGGAAGTAGGCGGCGTTCATCCGCTCCTGCTGCACCCGCAGCATCATCACCACGTCGGCCTTGGGCAGCGCCGCGTCGAGGTCGTAGCTGACCGAGCAGGGCCAGCCGCCGACCGCGACCGGGAGCAGCGTCGGCGGCGCGACCAGCGTGACCTCCGCGCCGAGCGTGCTGAGCAGCAGCACGTTGGACCGGGCCACCCGGCTGTGCAGCACGTCACCGACGATCGTCACCCGCAGCCCGTCCACCCGGCCCAGCCTGCGTCGCATGGTGAACGCGTCCAGCAGGGCCTGGGTGGGGTGCTCGTGGGTGCCGTCCCCGGCGTTCACCACGCTGCCCCGGACCCAGCCCGCCAGCCGGTGCGGGGCGCCCGACGCGCCGTGCCTGATGACCACGGCGTCAGCGCCCATGGCCTCGAGCGTGAGCGCGGTGTCCTTCAGGCTCTCGCCCTTGGCCACGCTGGAGCCCTTCGCCGAAAAGTTGATCACGTCGGCGGACAGCCGCTTGGCCGCGGCCTCGAACGAGATCCTGGTCCGCGTGGAGTCCTCGTAGAAGAGGTTGACCACCGTGCGGCCGCGCAGCGTGGGCAGCTTCTTGACCGGCCGGTCGGCCATGCTGGCCAGCTCGTCGGCGGTGTCCAGGATGAGCAGCGCGTCCTCGGCGCTCAGGTCGCCGGCCGAGATGAGGTGACGGTTCATGAGCCCTCCGCTACGCCTGGGACGGCCGCGGGGCTGGCTCCCAGCCGCACCGCGTCCTGGCCATCGACCTCGGCCAGCAGCACCCGGACGATCTCGCGCTGCGAAGTGGGCAGGTTCTTGCCCACGTAGTCGGGCCGGATCGGGAGCTCGCGATGCCCCCGGTCGACGAGCACCGCGAGCTGGACGGCCCGCGGGCGGCCGAGGTCGCCCAGGGCATCCAGGGCGGCGCGCACCGTCCGGCCCGAGTACAGGACGTCGTCGACCAGGACCACGATCTTGCCGTCGATGCCCGCCGGCGGGACCTCGGTGTGGCCCAGCGCCCGGGCGGGCCGCAGCCTCAGGTCATCCCGGTACATGGTGATGTCGAGGGACCCGGCCGGCACCGGGCGGCCCTCGACCTGCTCGAGGCGCTCGGCCAGCCGGTGGGCGAGCGGGACACCCCGGGTCGGGATGCCCAGCAGCACCACGTCGCTGGCACCGCTGGTTCGCTCGAGGATCTCGTGCGCGATCCTGGACAGGGCCCGCCTGATCTCGGCGGCCTCCAGAACCGTCCTGGCTTCTCCGCCAGAACGCCGGTCGCGCCCGGCATGTTCAGCCGCAGGCACTATTAGGACCTCCTTTCCCGCCTCACGGGACGGGCCTTAAAGGACGTCAGGTTCGCCTCACCGTACCAGCCCGGAGCCTGGCCGCCGGGACGACACGTCTGCACACCGCGTGACCGTGCATCACCTTTATCCGGTTACGTACAGTTCTACGGCATATATCCAGCACCGGAACGCTAATCCGGTGCTGGAGCCGGCGCGAAAACCCCAACGTCGCAGGGCTTACCGCGACTTCGCTGGGAGGCGTGAGACCTGCCGCGCTGATGCGCCACCGCGCGTAAGTTCATCCGCTTTTTGCCATTCGGCTTGACCTTGTCGGCCTCGCGGCCTACCGTCACTGTGCGTAACCACCACTATCACCTTCGACAAGGCCAGGGGGCCGAGGATCATGCCATCTGATTACGCGAAGACCCTTGGAGCGCGATTGCGCGCGATCCGCACCCAGCAGGGGCTGTCGCTGCACGGTGTTGAGGAGAAGTCTCGCGGCCGCTGGAAGGCCGTGGTCGTGGGGTCTTATGAGCGCGGCGACCGGTCGGTCACCGTGCAGAAGCTGGCCGAGCTGGCCGAGTTCTACGGTGTCCCGGTGTCCGAGCTGCTGCCCGGGGACGTGCTGCCGACGCTGCTCGCGCCGTCTCCCAAGCTGGTCATTGACCTCGAGCGCATGGCCCAGCTGCCCAAGGACAAGGCCGGGCCGCTCGCCCGCTACGTTGCGACCATCCAGAGCCAGCGTGGTGACTACAACGGCCGGGTGCTGTCGATCCGCCAGGAGGACCTGCGCTCGCTGGCCGTCATCTACGACAAGACCCCGACCGACCTCACCGAGGAACTGATCAGTTGGGGAATCCTGGACGCTGACGCCAGGGGCGCCATCGGCACGTTCTGAGCTGACCCCGGGCGCCGCGGCCGCTATCCGGCCGTCAGCAGGGGCAGCAGCGGCTGAGCCGGCACCCCCAGGGCCTCCTCGGCCAGCGACAGGAACGTCTCCGCGTCGCGGAGCAGATCGTCGGCCTCCTGCCAGGACACCGCGCGCGGCAGACCGGCCTCGGCTGCGGCGCGTTTCGCCGCGCCAGCGGCAAAGAACGCGGCCCACTCGGACAGTGTGGGCTCGACCTTCGGCAGCAGCTCCCACACGCTCAGCGGCTTCCTGCGCCGCGGCGTCGCGCCCGGCTGCGACCTGACCGTCACGACCGCCGCCGCGGCCCTGAGGGCCGCCAGGTGAGCCGAGACATACCTGGCCCCGGGCGAAGCCTCACTCTCGGCCGCGGCGAGTCCATACCTGGCCGACTCCAGCAGCGCCAGCGCCGACGGCGCGACCCGGCGCGGCCGCGGGGCGCTCCGGTCACCGCCCGTCTGCTCGCTCATCGGTGTGCTCACTGCAGTTCCTCCTATCCGGGACGCCGTCTCCGCAGCACCAGCCGGCTCCAGCCCGAACCCGGTACCGGTGTCTCACCGTGACCGGGCGGGGCGCTTCCCCACGCTCCACCCGGCCAGCGGCGGCCCGGCGCCGAGGCGGTCGTCGCCGGACGACTTCGTCCCGGTGTCAGTCGAACATAAATTCGGTTACCTGTCCAGCCAATTCTTACCTGCGTTCGAAGTTACAACGGGGGTCCGACAAAACGGGGAGCTCAGCCCAGGGGCGCGGGAATCGCCGCTTCCGGCCTGGCATACGCTAGCCGCCGTGCGATCCACCAGCCCGCCGCAGGAACTCAGCCAGGCGGCCTTCGTGGCCCATCTCGACGCGCTGACCGCGGTGTACCTGGCCGCGATGCGGCCCGACGTCAGCCACCTGCCCGGCCGCCGCTCGATCATGGAGCGGCACGCGACCTACCGCGGCTTCCGCGCACTCGCCGTGACCGCGGCCGAGGGTGAGCCAGGGCAGACCGGGTACACGCGGGAGATCATCGGGTTCAGCTACGCGTTCCGCGGCGAGCCCGGCCAGTGGTGGCACGACGTGGTCGCGGCCGCGATCACCGCGAAGTCCGGGGCCGCGGTCGCCTCCGCCTGGCTGACGGACTCGCTCGAGATCGCCGAGGTGCACGTGCACCCGGACTATCACCGCCGGGGCATCGGCCGGAGCCTGGTGCTCGGGCTGGCCGAGGGCCGCCTGGAGCGCACGGCCGTGCTCTCCACGCAGGACGCGGACTCGCCGGCCCGGCGGCTCTACCGCAGCCTGGGCTTCGCCGACCTGCTGACCGGCTACACCTTTCCCGGCGCGCCGGTGCCGTACGCGGTCATGGGCGCCGAGCTCCCGCTCCGGCCCGCCACCGCGGCCGGGGCCGCGCCCGCCCGCCGGGTCTGAGCCCTGGCCCGGTCCCCCAGGCCCAGCAGCTCGTAGATCTCCTGTGTCGCCCGGGAGCCGTTGAGCGTATAGAAGTGCAGGCCGGGCACGCCCTCGGCGAGCAGCCGGTCGCACATGCCCGCGGCGTACTCCACACCGATCTTCCGCACCGCGGCCCGGTCCTCGGCCTTCGCGTGCAGCCGCTCGGTCAGCGACTCAGGGAACCTGGCGCCCACCAGCACCACCATCCGCTCGATCATCGCCACGCTGGTGATGGGCATGATGCCCGCGATGATCGGCACGTCACAGCCGCGGGCCGCGACCCGGTCCCGCAGCCGCAGGTAGTCATCCACGTAGAAGAACATCTGGGTGATGGCGAAGTCCGCGCCCGCCCGGCATTTCTCGACGAAGTGCGAGATGTCGCTGCCGGCGTCCGGCGACCGCGGATGGCCCTCGGGGAACGCGGCCACGCCCACGCAGAAGTCACCCGACGCCCTGATCAGCCGGACCAGATCGGCCGCGTAGGTCAGGCCATCGGGATGCGGCACCCACTCGTCGCCCGGCGCTCCCGGCGGGTCACCCCGCAGCGCCAGCACGTTGCGCACGCCGACCGCCGCGTACGAGCCGATCACGTGGCGCAGCTCGGCCACGGAGTGGTTCACCGCGGTGAAGTGGCCGACCGGGGTGAGCGTGGTCTCCTCGGCGATCCGGCCGGTGACCCGCACCGTGCGGTCCCTGGTCGAGCCGCCCGCCCCGTAGGTCACCGACACGAACGTCGGCCGGAGCGGCTCGAGCTGCCTGATCGCCCGCCACAGCTTCTGCTCGTCCTCCTCGGTCTTGGGCGGCATGAACTCGAACGAGAACGACTGGGCGCCGGAGGACAGCAGATCCCTGATCGCGGGGGCGGCTCTCAGTCGCTGCGGCATGCTACCCAGGCTAGCCGCGATCGGCCGGTCCGCGCGGGAGCTAGTCTCGCCAGCATGGCGACGGGCCAGGCAGAGCTCCCGCGGATCCGCGAGCAGGTCGGCTGCGTCCTGCACGGCTTCCTGGGCCGCCAGCGCGCCGTGCTCGGCGAGATCGGCCCTGACCTGCTGCCGTGGCTGGACGCGATGACCGGGCTGCTCACCGGCGGGAAGCGGCTGCGCCCCGCGTTCTGCTACTGGGGCTGGCGCGGCGCGGGCGGCGCCGACGGCCAGGAGATTCTCACCGCCGCGGCCGCGCTCGAACTGCTGCACGCCAGCGCGCTCGTGCACGACGACGTCATGGACGCCAGCGACACCCGCCGCGGCCAGCCGTCGGTGCACCGCCGGTTCGCGGCCAGGCACGCGGCGGGCGGCTGGCGCGGCTCGGCCGAGGCGTTCGGCACCGGAACCGCGATTCTCGTCGGCGATCTCCTGCTGACCTGGGCCGACCAGCTGTTCCACGCCAGCGGGCTGCCGCCGGCCGCGCTGGCCCGCGGGCAGCAGGTGCTGGACGCGATGCGGGTGGAGGTGATCTCCGGCCAGTACCTGGACCTGCTCGGCCAGGCCGCCGGGGACGGCACCGTGGCCAGCGCGCTGCGGGTGGTCAGGTACAAGTCGGCCAAGTACACGATCGAGCGCCCGCTGCACCTTGGCGCGGTGCTGGCCCGCCCGCCGGAGCGCGGCGGCCAGGCGGTGACCGCCGCGCTCACCCGCTACGGCCTCCCGCTGGGCGTCGCGTTCCAGCTCAGAGACGACATTCTGGGCGTGTTCGGGAATCCGGCCCAGACCGGGAAGCCGGCCAGCGATGACCTGCGCGAGGGCAAGCGCACGGCCCTGGTGGCGATCGCCAGGGACCGGGCCAGCCCGGCCCAGCGCGAGACGCTCGACCGGCGGCTCGGGAA
>Ga0070714_100004040_pt1 | contig 11032 bp, 11 predicted proteins | sample LARL83metaG_FD_65450 | JGI IMG/M metagenome (GOLD analysis project Ga0070714, IMG submission 65450) | Corn, switchgrass and miscanthus rhizosphere microbial communities from Kellogg Biological Station, Michigan, USA - LAR L8-3 metaG | ecosystem: Host-associated > Plants > Roots > Rhizosphere ... | reverse complement strand
TGTAGCTTCGTTTATCCCGAGAGGTGTCGTCGCCCTCGAAACGCTCAATCCATCCCTGCGCCAAGAGGCGCTGCAGCGCGCCGTAAAGAGTTCCGGTACTGAGCACAACCCGGCCACCGCTCATGTGCTCGACATCTTTGAGGATTGAATATCCATGCCGGGGTTGCTCTGCCAAGCTAAGCAGGACGAGAAGAACGGGTTCGGTCAGCGGAAGCGATTCCATATATAGCATTCAACGACATGTCGTATGACGCCATATTGCTCGCGAAAGTTGTCCGTGTCAAGAGAAAACTGCGTTTCCGTGTGAAGCCTCAGTGCGCCGGAGCAGGCTGGGGCTGGGTCTGCTGGTTTCCGAAGTCCACTTTTGGTACGGCTCGAGATCCCTCACTGGCCGCGAAATACGCGCTGTTCACTTTGAACCCCATGCCGGAAGCGAACATGCTGGCGGGGAACTGTTGCACGTAGGTGTTGTAGTCCTGCAGGGTGTCGTTGTAGCGCTTGCGTTCCACGGCGATCCGGTTTTCCGTGCCGGCAAGTTCGTCCTGCAAGCGCAGGAAGTTCTCACTCGATCTCAGTTGCGGATAATTCTCGGCCAAAGCCAGCAGTCGTCCGAGTGCGCCGTCCAATTGGCCGTTGGCGGCGATTTTGCCCTCGGGAGTTCCTGCCGACAGCAATTTCGATCTTGCTTCCGCAATCTCGCCAAACACCGCCTGCTCCTGCTTGGTGATTCCTTTCACTGTGCTGACCAGATTCGGGATCAGGTCAGCACGGCGTTGTAACACGACGTCCACTTGCGACCAGGTCGACTTCACGGCTTCGTTCTTCTGCACGAGCGTGTTCTTGACACTCACGTACATTCCCACGCCGATCAGCAGGATAAGAATGATCACGATTGCCACAACGCCAAGCTTCATGGGTTTCTCCTTTAGAACCTAAACACAAGCGAATCGATCGCAATTTTACTAAGCGTGTGCCCCGGGCATCGCATCCACGGCTGCCGCGACCGTGGTAATTGCGTCCAGATACTTTGCCGCCACTTCACTGGCCCGCAAGCGCCCGCGATCGCTCTGCTTTGCTCGCACGTCCATCAACTGCAAAAAAGGCAAGTCGTCAAAGCTCAACTTCTTGGAGAGCACGGCAACTGCTTCGCGAGAATGCTTGCGTTGCTGCTCGCCCATTTCGACCAGCACGTGCCGGAAGAGAGTAGTGAATGAGCTTAGCGAATGCAGCATGATTTCCCATAACTGCTTGTCATCACTCCCCGCCAGCATCAGGTGCTGCCTGAGTAAAAACAGCTTTTCGCGGATTTCATATTCCAGTTGCTCGCGATGGTGCGTCATCGGAACCTGTAAATCGCGCAGCGGATCCGAGCCACACAGAACGCGATAGCGCTGTTTCATGTCGCTGAACTCTATGGAGAATACGTCAGCGGAGGTAATTAGTTCCTGAGAAGTGAGCACCAGCGGCGGGTGGTGCCGCTTTCCCCGCCACCACGAGATCACGCTGGAGATCTTGTTCAGCGCAGGAAACGACGCGTCCCGCACCAGGCAAAGCAGGTTCAGATCGGAGTATTCGGGATGAAACTCGCCATCCGCTGCCGAGCCATAAAGCACGACGCTGACAAGGTTGTCTCCCGAGGCAGCCTTGATCTTCTCCACAAACTCCGACGTTAGTTTCTCGTGTGTCATACGTTTTCCTCAGAAGTGGCCGAATCCGCCGTAGAAATGCCCAGATCCGCCGAACGGTCCGTAACTCGGATATTGAAGGTACTGCTTGCGCGTTGGATCTCCATACCAGTAATCCTTTTCGCCGCCTCCGACGCTATTGGCGAAATAGAGAACTAACGACAGCACGGCAACAATAGCCCCAAGCAAGACAAATACCCAGATCGGTGCGTGATTCGCGAAAAGAGTCACACTCAAGTCGACCTGTATCAGCTCTGTATGAAGAATTCTCATTCGCTACTATCAGCCGCTTGCGCTACCAACTCCCTCCGGCTCCCCCGCCCCCAGTTGAGCCGCCGCCGAACCCGCCGAAGCCCCCGCCACCACCGCCGAAGCCTCCGCTACCCCACCCTCCACCGCCACCCCAACGTGGGCCGCCGCTGAACAACAGCCACCAAAACAGAACCTTGCGAAGGGGAGTGGCGAGCACTACGACCCCTATGATGATGATCCAGATAATCGTGCCGGCAGGTAATCCCGGTACGGGTGTTCGCTGAACTGGGACCTCGGCGCCCTCAAGTTGAACTCCCGCATCTTCAGCGATAGCATTTGCCACTCGCAACGTCATGAGTTTTATTGCGCCGCTGTAGTCACCTTGTTTCAGCAGCGGGACCGCCTCGCGCCCGAAGCCGCCGACCTTGCCATCAGGAAGAATGGGCTCGAGCCCGTAACCTACCGTGGTGTAATACTTGCGATCCTTGACGGCGTACAGGATGAGTACGCCACGGTTTGTCGACTTACCTCCGACGCCCCACGCCTGATAGAGGGCGACCGAATAGTCGAAGACATCTTGGCCGTCGGTGGAGTTAACTGTGACCACCGAGATCTGTGCATGCGCCTTTTCGTCAATCTGCCTGCAAACGTTGTTTAGCGCATTCTCAGTCTGCGCACTCAGCACACGCGCGAAATCATTGACGTAGTTTGTCGGATGAAGTTGCGAGACCGGCTCGGAAAAAGCGAGCGGATGGAGGCAGAGAAGTAGAATGCCGACGACAATCAGCCCCAAACGCCGCATCGCGCTGATTGTACAGGAACAAGAAAACACAAATCGTCCCAGGGGGATCGACGAGAGTAGCCAGCACTTGAGTACTGGTTGCCCAACAGAATGGAACTGGGTGCCGTTGGCACGGCTGAGTTCAGTCGTCCCTACAGGACTTCTTCACCATCTGCATTGACCCGGCGTTGAGACGCCGGGCTATTGGCAGTTGTCCCTCCGGGACGGCGATCCAGCGAGTGCACGAACTCCACTACCGCACGCTCGGCAAAGTTGCCATCATAACCATCGCGCTCGCCGATGTAGGAGCAATGGCCACCATCTTCGGTTTCGACAAAGCGGATGTTCGGATTCCCTGTGATTTTGGCGCGCGTCTCCGGCAGAATCCGAATGAACGGATCACTCTTCGCGTACAGAATGAATGCGGGTACCGCGATGCGATCGATCACATTCGCTGCTGCCGCGCGCGCGTAGTAATCCGCTGCTCCTGAGAAGCCGCAGTAGTACGCCGTGACTTTGTCATCGAAATCGCGCAGGCTCTTGATTCCGCGTAGTCGAGACAGATCGTATTTCCTCGGAAAGCATTGAGCCTTCGCTCGCATGCGGGCTTTCAATTTCAGGATGAAGTACTGCTCATAAAGACGGTTTACCGGCGCATGCAGCGCATCGGCCGACGCCGCTAGATCAACCGCAGGGCATACGGCGGCAACTCCGGCGAACTCGTCGGGTCCTGTAGCGCCCCACTCGCCTGCTGCTTTGAGCACAAGGTTCCCGCCCATCGAATACCCGACCAGTGCGAACTTGCGGATGCCATCCTGGCGTACAAGGTGGTGCGCAACAGCCATCACATCGCCGGACCTGCCAGAGTGGTAAAGGGTCGGCGCAAGGGAATCCGTGCCACCGCAGGTGCGTTGGTTCATCAAGACCACGTTCATGCCGGCGGCGACGCCCTTCTCGGCGATCCCCAGCATGTACTGTGAATCGCTGGAGCCTTCCAGCCCGTGCACCACGATAATGGTCATCGCGGCGCTTCGCTGTGGCTGCCAATAGCATTGGCAGAGAACCGGTACACCCGGCTCAACTTCTAGGAGACGCCGCTCCGCCGGCCCCAAATCGAATTTCCGCCGATGAAAGAAGGCGGCGAGAGTCTGCACATGTCCACCGCGAAGAAAGCGACGCGGCCGGAAATCCAGCTTTTCCCACGCAAAATGCTTGCCGGTGTCTCCCACACAGCGATTCTAAATGGCGACCACTACAGCTTCGTCCAAGGCACCCTAAGAGCAACCCTGTACCGCAACTTTCTATCTGATGTGCTCGGACTGTGAGTGAGGAGGACCGTGATGAGCATAAAGATTCCAAGTGTACTGACAATCGCCGCGCTGGCGGCAGCATGGGCTGTGGGCGTTCCTTCGAAGGCAGCGGCGGACGACCGCACAGAGTGCCAGAGGAAAGTCGAAAAGGCGCAGGACCACTATCGCCACGAGGCCCACGAGCACGGAAAGCATAGCCGGCAGGCCCAGAACGCGCGCGTCAAGCTGAACGAAACCTGGGACCGTTGCTGGACTAGCACTCATTCCTGGTACGATCCGCACCGGCATGAGTGGCGTACGGATCGTGACTGGGACCGCAATTACGATTGGGACCACGACGGCGACGATCGATAGCTCTGTTCGAAATGCGGGAAAACGCGGCCTTTGGGCCGCGTTTTTTCTTGGCAAAGCGCCGATGTTTTAGTGAAACGCTTCGGTTCGCCGATTGCCGGCAAAGCACTGATGCACGAACTTCGGCGTGAATCGTTGTTTGACATCTCCCGGAATATCGCCTTCTTTCAGCTCTTCGAACTTGAACTTGATGGTGCCGGCGGCTTCGCCTTCAGGATTCACTGTGCCGAGCAGATACCCGTAGACGTTGGTCTTCGCAGCTTTCGCATCGTGCTTATTCTCCGGTAACGGATAACGCTCGGCCCCTGCCGTTCCTACGATCCATCCCGGCAGCACCCCACCATTCGACTTCCAATAATCCGTGTTGTAGGTCCCATCCATGAAATAGTGCGAGTGGCTGGCCAGCACGTAGACGTTCTTATGAGAACTGTTCTGCAGATCAAGCAACAGCTTGTAGGCATGGTGTCCGCTTTCGGTGCCTGCCCGCGATTCGTTCATGCTGTGATTGATGGAAATGCTTTCGGGCAGTGCTTTGTGCATGCCGACCACGACCGCTCGCACGGAATCATCCTTCGCATCGCGTTCGAGAACTCCGGAGAACCATTTCATCTGATCAGCGTCAAATTGGTCCCCCGTGGCGTTGTCCATAGTGATGAAATCAATTCCGTCGCGCACCCAGTGGTAATAGGTCTTCGGCTCCGTGGCGGCCCGATCATCTTTCAGGCGCTGCTCGCGCAAGTCCGGCCGGTTTAGATAGTCGTGAAACTTGGCCAAGAACAAAGCCCGTGTCTTGGGAGAGTTCGTCTCGTGGTTGCCGATCCCGACATAAAAGGGCACGTCACCCCACGGTTTGATCTGGTTCTCGATAAAATCATCCCAGGCTTCTTTTTCATACACGGCCAGGTCGGTGGGCTTGCCCTGTTGAACACGTTGTTCAATGAAATCCTGGTCGGGGCCGGAGATCAGACGCAGGTCGCCCAGGTGCCAATAAAAAGATGCCTGATGTTTCAGTGCATCGGCCGCGATTGCAGGCATCACCACATCGCCGCAGTTGCGAGAGTCACCCGAGACCGCGAAGTACCAGGTTTGGCTTTGCTTGGTTTGACCTGCCAGGGATGGCACCCAACAGGCAAAAAACACAACCGCGATCCGTCCACTGATTCGGTGCATCGAACCTCCGAAAAGCTATTGTGACATGATTGACGACGGGCCTCGGCAAAACGGCAGAACATTGGATGCAGAACAAATCCTTGTAGCGATGTTCAAAAGCTCGCCAGCGGGTCGCGCCGAAATGGCGCCTCAAATTGTTTGCAAGTGGCTATTGAATGCTTCTGGTTGGTTGCATAGACTTCCGGTGCTGCCTTATGACGTACAAGTCTTGCGTAAGCTCACTGGCGATCCTCTTTTTGCTGGCGGCCGTTCCGGCGGGTTCAGCGGCTCCGAATTCGCCGACCCCGTTGTTGATCGAACTGTTTACCTCGGAAGGGTGTTCCAGTTGTCCGCCCGCCGATACCTTTCTTCGCAATCTTGATAGCAAGCAGCCAGTGGCGGGCGTGCAATTCATCGTGCTCGAAGAGCATGTCGATTATTGGGACGGCGACGGCTGGAAGGATCCCTTCTCGTCGCACGACTTCACCCTCCGGCAGACCGCGTATGCACAGCGGTTGCATGTGACGGAGCCTTACACACCCGAGATGGTTGTGGATGGCGCTTTTGAATTTGTGGGAAATGATGGAAATCGCGCAGCCCAGGCCTTTGACAAGGCACTTGCCACCCCGACCATCCCAATCCGTATCTCGTCCGCGAGTGCTTCCGGTGGCACACTGCACGCGCACATCGACGTTGACCCAGCAGATGCCAAGGCCGAAATTTGGATCGCGCTGGCCATCGATCATGCGGAATCGCAAGTCCTGCGGGGTGAAAACGGAGGCCACCACCTCGAGCATGTAGCTGTGGTCAAGAAGCTTTCTCAGATTGGCAAGCTCGACAAGCAGCGCGGGTTTTCGAAAGACGTGACTTTCAAATCGATCAGCCAGCCCTCTCGCTTGATCGCTTTTGTGCAGGAACCAGGGCAGGGAAGAGTCCTTGGAGCGGCCATGGTGGAAGTCCAACCCTAGTCGTCAGCGGTGCTCAATTTTGACGCCGCTCTTCTCTCGCCATCCTTCGATGATCATGTAGAGCACGGGAATGAAGAACAGGTTCAGCACGGTCGACATCAGCATTCCGCCGAAGACGGTCGTGCCGACGGAGTGACGTCCGGCAGAACCCGCACCGCTGGCCAGCATCAGTGGGACGACGCCGAGAATAAAAGCGAAAGACGTCATCAGGATTGGACGCAGCCGGATGCGCGCGGCTTCCAGTGTGGCTTCCAGCAGCGGCAGGCCGCGTTCGCGCAATTGCTCGGCGAATTCGACGATCAAAATGGCATTCTTGCTGGCCAAACCGATCAGCATGACCAGTCCCACCTGGCAGTACACATCGTTCTGGCTGGTGACCGGTTCGTGCCAGACAAAGCCTTGGAGTGCGCCACGCAGCCACACCGCACCCAGTGCACCGAGCATGGCCATGGGTACCGCGAGCAGCACGATGAACGGCAGCACGAAGCTCTCGTACTGCGCGGACAGGGTCAGATAGACAACCAGAATTCCTAACGCGAACAGCAAGAACGTTGTCCGTCCCGAGGTCAATTCTTCCAGCGATAACCCAGTCCACTCATAGCTGAACCCTTGGGGCAGGACTTTCTTGCTGATATCTTCCATCGCGACCATGCCCTGGCCGGAGCTGAAGCCGGGCGCGGCCGAGCCATCCAACTCCGCCGAGCGAAACAGGTTGTAGTGGCTGATGGTTTGCGGTGTGGTCGTCTGCGTGACCGACACCAGATTGTCCAACGGAATCATCGCCCCGGTATTCGATCGGACGTAGTATTCGCGGATGTCGCGCGCAGAGGCGCGAAATCTGCCTTCCGCCTGGATATAGACGCGATAAGCGCGGTTGTTGAAGTCAAAATCATTCACGTACGCCGAGCCCATGTAGACGCCGAGCGCGTCGGTGATCTGTTGCAGGGGAACCTGCAGGCTTTTGGCCTTCTCGCGGTCGATGGTCACCAGGAACTGCGGATCGTTGGCGGTAAAACTACTGAAAACTCCCGCGAGGTCGTTGCGGCCATGGGTCTGGTGTTGCGCAGCGGCACCCATCATCTGCATGGTCACCCCGGCAAGTTGGTCGGGCGTGTGGCCGCCGAGGTCCTGCAAAATGTATTGAAACCCGCCAAAGCGGCCTACGCCTTGCACGGCGGGCGGTTCGAACGGCAGCACAACGGCGCCATTGATGGCAAATAGCCGTCCTCGAAGGCGATTGACTACGGCGGTTGCGCCGTGTTCGATCCCATTTCTTTGCGCGTAAGGTTTGAGCGTTACGAACACGATTCCCAGGTTCGGAGCACTGCCAGTGAAGCTGAAACCGCTGATGGCGAAGTCGCTGCGAACTTCGGGGACTCCAATGACAAGGTTGTGGATTTGATCCAGGATCGACGTCGTGTACTCGACCGACGCCCCCGGTGGCCCCTGCACCACGATAAAGAAATACCCTTGGTCTTCCGTGGGTACGAACGCTGTCGGCACCGAGCGATACACAAAGTAGGTTGCACCCAGGCCGGCAAAGAACAAGATCACAGCGGCGACTTTGTAATTCAAAATGCCGCGCAATGAGACGCGGTACCCATGCGTGACGCCGGCGATGACTTTGTCGATCTGCCGGAACACCCAGTTCTTCTCGCCGTGCACTTTCCCGAGCAGAATCGCCGATAGTGCCGGCGACAGCGTCAACGCATTGAATGCCGAGATGGAGATCGAGAAAGCGATCGTCAGAGCAAATTGCCGAAACAAGATTCCGGTCGTTCCCGGGAAGAATGCGACCGGCACGAATACCGCCACCAGCACGAGAGATGTCGCGATGACAGCTCCCGCGACCTCCGCCATTGCGAGAGACGCAGCTTTGTGCGAATCGTGCTCGCCTTCCTGAATGTGGCGCTCGATGTTCTCGATGACCACAATCGCGTCGTCAACGACCAATCCTGTCGCAAGCGTGATTCCGAACAGGGTCAGCGTATTGATCGAAAACCCGAGAATCTTGATGAACAGGAACGTGCCGATCAGCGAAACCGGGATCGTGACCGCGGGAATGATGGTGCTGCGCCAGTCTTCGAGGAAGATGAAGATCACGAGGATGACCAGGGCGATTGCTTCCGCTAAGGTCGTGAGTACGTCCCGAATAGATTCACTCACTGCTTCCGTGGTATCGAACGCGTTCTCATAAACCATCCCGGGAGGAAATCGCTTGCTGAGGCGGTCCAATTCGGCGAGCGCCAGTCGACGCACTTCGAGAGCGTTGGCATTTGAAAGCTGGGTAATTCCAATGCCAACCGACGGAATTCCCTTGTACTTCAAGTCGGAGCCGTAGTCCTCGGCGCCAAGTTCAGCCCGCCCGACGTCGCGGAGGCGGACGAGAGTGCCGTCCGGACTGGTCTTCAAAATGATGTTGTCGAACTCCTGCGGTTCTACCAGCCGGCCAATGGCTCGCACACTGATCTGATACTGCTGGCCGGGAATGGTCGGCGGCTGCCCTACCGAACCTGCGGCGATTTCGACATTCTGTTCTTGTAAGGCGCTAACCGCATCGGTCGCGGTGAGCCCCCGGCTCGCGAGCCGCTGAGGATCGAGCCATAGGCGCATCGAATACCGGCGTTCACCAAAAACGAAAACGTCCGCAACCCCCGGCACGCGTTTCAATGCATCTCGCGCGTACAGGTCCAGGTAGTTGCTCATGAAGATCGTGTCATAGCGCTGGTCGGGCGAATACACCGCCGCGCCAAAAACGAAATTGCGGGAAGCCTTGGTGACGATGACGCCGGTGGTCTTAACTGCCGCGGGAAGACGGCCGAGCGCGATATTCACCCGGTTCTGAACATCGACCGCCGCAAGATCCGGATCGCGATTCAGTTCGAAGGTCGCAACGATCGAACTCGATCCGTCATTGCCGCTGTCCGAACTGATGTACCGCATCCCCTCCGCGCCATTGATCTGCTGTTCCAGAGGAACCGTGACGGAGCTTTCAACCGTCTGTGCGCTGGCGCCAATGTAGAAGCTGTTGACCGACACCTGCGGAGGTGTGAGGTTGGGAAACTGAGCGATCGGAAGCGAAGGAATCACCACCGCGCCGCCCAGGATGATCATGAGCGCGCAAACCGTAGCAAAAACTGGACGATGAATGAAGAAGTTAACGAACATGAAATCGGGTCTCAGGCGTCAGGTTTCAGGCATCAGGCTTGTGGACTACATTTCAGGCCTCAAGCCTCAGTCCATGACCCTGAAACCTAAGACCTGAAACCTGAGACCTGAGACCGAGATCACACTTGCGGCATCACCGCGGCGCCATCGGTTAAGAACTGCGTTCCGGAAACGATCACCTTGTCGCCGGCGTTGATGCCATCCAGCACGACGTAATCGTTGCCGATCATCTCGCCGACATGCAGCATCTTCTGCCGCGCCACAATCTTTCCATTCTCAGTTTCGGCGATGAACACAAAGTGTTGTCCACCGAGCGTGATTACGGACAGCACCGGAACCCGCGGCGCCTGCCGCTCTCCCCATACCACGCGCGCGCGGATGAACTGCGACGTACGCAGTCGATCGCGGCTATTGGCAATGGTGGCCTTTACGAGGATGCTCTGCGTGCTGTTATCCACCTGCGGTGAGATGAACGTGATACGGCTTTGCGCGATCGCCTTACCGGCCGCATCCACGATGTCCACCGGCATGCCCATCTTCAGCTGTGTCGAACGCTCGACGGGAACGTAGACGTACGCTTCCAGCGCGCCCGGTTGATCGACGGTCGTCAGCAGCGTGGAGGTGACTACGCGATCGCCAACGCGAACAGGGATGTCGCCGACAATGCCTTCCCGCGGTGCGACGACCTTGAAATAGTGGAGCTGAACCTGCTGCTGTTTGACCTGCGCATCCAGCGACTGCAATTGTGCTTTCGCGGTATCGAGCGCAGCTTGCGCTTGATCGAGATCCTGTTTGCTGACCACTCCAGCTTTGTACAGGCCGTTCGTGCGTTCGAACGTTTGCTGCGCCAGTGCGACATTGGCTTGCTGTGCCTCACGCATCTGCTCCTGGCTGCTGACGGTGGCCTCTTGTTTTCGCGGATCGATTTGCATCAGGGGAGCGCCCGCTGCAACATGATCACCCGAGTGGACATAAATCTGCGTGATCTGACCTTCGACTTCGGGCATGACAACAGCCGAGTCGCGGGATTTCAAGGTCGCAACATATTCCGTGGTTTCGTTGATGGGAGAGGCCTGTGCGACCTGAACTTTGACGGGAATCCCAGGAGGAGCGCCTCCTCCGCCGGGAGCCGTCTGGCCCTGTCCGCCGCCGCTGCAGGCTGCGCCCACAAGCAATAGGACGAGCGTGGCAGCGAGCGAGGCTCTCTGGCCTGCGGATGACGACATGGTTCCGTGCAGGCTCATGCAGGAAGACGATGAGCAGAAATCCCAAGGAGAGTTCGAACGCGCAGCCCCGAGCGGATTTTCTGAGCCGATAAGAGTACTGCTAAGTTGTCAGGATTGCAATGATGGGGATCACATAGGGTGA
>Ga0070714_100004038_pt1 | contig 11035 bp, 10 predicted proteins | sample LARL83metaG_FD_65450 | JGI IMG/M metagenome (GOLD analysis project Ga0070714, IMG submission 65450) | Corn, switchgrass and miscanthus rhizosphere microbial communities from Kellogg Biological Station, Michigan, USA - LAR L8-3 metaG | ecosystem: Host-associated > Plants > Roots > Rhizosphere ... | reverse complement strand
CGTCGCCATGTAGGCGGGGTCGTAGGTCATCAACCCGAAGTCGTCGTCGTGGGTCTTGATCTTGCGCAGCTCGGTGGCCCGGATCGTGTTGTCCTCGATCGGGATCTCGTACTGCTTACCGGTCCGGTTGTCCGTGACAGAGAGGGTGCCGGCCGTCGCTACGCCGCCCCCGTCCGTCGACTGCTGAGTTTCGGTGGTCATAGCGCTCCTTGACGCGGTTACCGGAGGCCGCCTCGTTGGTTCAACGCGCTCTCGACGACCTTGCTGTTTCAGACTTTACTTACCCAGCCCTGGCGGCCGAGCACACGATCACACGGCGTTTACGACGCTGACGGGAGCGTCAGGAGGTGAGCACGGCGGCGCCGATGGCCAGCACCACCATCACCGACGTGAGCGCGATGACTCCGCGCTGGCCTTGCAACGATGCGGCAAAGCTCGGCCGCTGGATGCCCAGCGTGGCCAGGATCACCGCGTAGATGGCCAGCGCCCCGCCGATGATGTAGAACGGGACCTTCGAGGACTCCTCGGCGGCGGTGATCAGCAGGGCGGACATGGCGAGTGCTCGGCTGGGAGCCTATCCAATATCGCCGGAATCGGCGGGCGGGGTGGGGTCGATTCTTGCCCGGTAGCGGCTGGCGGTGGCCGCGCGCTGGCCCTGGTAATGGCTGCCCAGGTCGGGGCTGCCGTACGGCCGCAGGGCGGGACGGTCGAGCATCATGAAGGAGAGCTGGGCGATCTCCAGGCCGGGGTGCAGGATGATGGGCACGCGGGTCAGGTTGTTGAGCTCCAGGGTGAGCGTTCCCTTCCAACCCGGATCGCAGAAGCCCGCGGTGGCGTGGACGATCAGGCCCAGGCGCCCCAGGCTCGACTTGCCCTCGATGCGGGCCACGATGTCGTCGGGCAGCTCCACCCACTCCAGCGTGCGCCCCAGGCAGAACTCCCCTGGGTGAATGACGAACGACTCGCCCTCGGGAACGACCACCTCCTCGGTGAGGTTCTCCGGCGGCTGGCGCAGGTCGATCGCGGTGGCCCGGTGGTTGTGAAAGACGCGGAAGGAGTCGCCCAGTCGCAGGTCGACGCTGGCGGGCTGGACCAGCCCGGGATCCCACGGGTCGATGCGGATCCGGCCCTCGCCGACCAGGCGCGTGATCGTGCCGTCAGAGAGGACCGACACCGCCGCCTCGCGGCCCACCGACGTGGCCGTCTGCCCGCTGTCACCGTTCATGGGCGGCAAGTCTGACAGCGACGCAGGTCGAGCCGCGGCTCCCCGGTTGTCGGGCGCCCCGCTCAGTGGCCGACGGTGCGTGCGCGGGCGCGCACGGTACGGACCCGCGCCGGCGGCTGCGGTGCCGGATCGCCGTGCGGGCCACGCCGCGGGCGGCGCGGAAACGGCTGCCGGGGATGGGGCCGGTGGCGCTTGATGCCGCCGTCGTCGTCAGACGAGGTCTCGTCCTCGGGCTCCTGCTTGATCGCCCACCAGACCAGATAGATCAGCGCCGCGATCGGCAGCTTGAGCGCGAGCATGAGCCACAGAAATCCCCACGTCACAAGACACCCGATCCTATCCCTTTGGGGCGTAGATGCAACCCGAGCCGTCAGGGAACGGCCCGCAGGCGAGCGCCCTCGGGATCAAGCAGCGGCTCGGCGGCGACCTCGCCGGCGACCCACCGTCCGAAGATGTCGACGTGGACCTCGGTGCCGATCGAGTGCTCCACCGGCAGATAGGCGTAGGCGATCGACCGCTCCACGGTGTAGCCGTAGCCCCCGGTGGTCACGCGCCCGCAGATCTCCTCCCCCACGCGGACCGGCTCGTTGCCAAGCGCCACCGAGCGCGGGTCCTCGAGCACCAGGCAGCGCAGCCGGCGCTCCGGGGCGCGCAGGGCGTCGGCACCGACGAAGGACCGGTCCTCGCGCACGCAGAAGTCCAACCCGGCCTCCAGCGGGGTCTCGTCGGGGGTGATGTCGGCGGCCCACACCCGGTAGCCCTTCTCCAGGCGCAGCGAGTCGATGGCGCGGTAGCCGCCGGCCACCAGGCCGTGGGGCCGCCCCGCCTCCCATAGGGCGCGCCACAGCCCGGCCCCGTACTCGGTGGGGCAGTACAGCTCCCAGCCGGCCTCGCCGACGAAGGTGACGCGCAGGGCCCGCACCGGGACGTCGCCGACGGCGATCTCGCGCATGCGCATGTAGCCGAAATCGAGCGGGTCTGGCGTGAGCGGGCGCAGGATCTCCGCCGCCCGGGGCCCCCACAGGGCAAAGCAGGCCCACCGCGACGTGACGTCCGACAGGGTCACCGAGCCGTCGTGGGGCAGGTGGCGCCGGATCCAGGCGGCGTCGTGGTTGCCGAACGCCGTGCCGGTGACGATCTGGAATGCGTCTGACCCCACCCGCCCGACGCGGGTCACGGTGAAGTCGCACTCGATCCCTCCGCGGCGGTTGAGCATCTGGGTGTAGACGATCCGGCCGGGCTCCTCGGGGATCCGGTTGTCGCACAGGCGCTCCAGCAGCTGAGCCGCGCCCCGCCCCGACACCTCGAGCTTGGCGAAGGACGACTCGTCGTAGAGCGCGGCGGCGGTCCGGGTGGCGATCGCCTCAGCGCCGATCGCCGGGGACCAGTGACGTCCGGCCCACCCGCGGGGCCGCAGGCTCTCATCTCCCGCGGCCGCGTTTGACTCATACCAATTGACCCGCTCCCAGCCCGACTTCTCACCGAAGGCGGCGCCGTGATCGCGGTGCCAGGCGTAGGCGCAGGAGGTGCGCAGCGGGCGGCCCGCCTGGCGCTCGTGGCCGGGGTAGCGGATGTCGTAGTAGGTCTCATAGACCTCGCGGGTGCGCGCCAGCGAGTAGCGCGGCGACCGGTACTGCGCCCCGAAGCGGCGGATGTCCATCTCCCAGACGTCGAGCGAGGGCTCCCCGGCCACGATCCACTGCGCCATCACCTTGCCGATCCCGCCCGCGCCCGCCAGCCCGTGGGCGCAGAAGCCCGCGGCCACGAACAGCCCCCGGACGTCGGTCTCACCCAGGCAGAACTCGTTGTCGGGGGTGAAGGCCTCGGGCCCGTTGATCAGTCGCGTGACCTTGACGTCCTCCATGGCGGGCACGCGCTTGGCGGAGTTCAGCGCGATCTCCTCAAAACGCGGCCAGTCCTCCTCCAGCAGCCTTCCGTTGAAGTCGGGCGGGATGCGGTCCACCTCGCGCTCGTCGAGGAACCACGGCGCGCTCTGTCGCTCGTAGCCCCCCATCACCAGCCCCGCACCCTCCTCGCGGAAGTAGATGAGGTTGTCGGGATCGCGCAGCGTAGGCAGGTGCTCGTCCGCCGTCCGCTCGCGGAACGGCTGGGTGACCAGGTATTCGTGGGCAAAAGGGATGATCGGCACCCGGACCCCGGCCATCCGGCCGATCTCGGCGGCGTACATGCCGCCGGCGTTGACGACGACCTCGGCCTCGATGTCGCCCCACTCGGTCTTGATCCCGCGCACCCGCCCGTCGGTCACCACCACGTCGTGCACGCGCGTGTGGGTGAACACCCGGCAGCCGCCGCGCCGCGCGCCCTCGGCGAGCGCGTAGGTGAGCAACGACGGATCCAGGTAGCCGTCGGTGGGCAGGTAGGAGGCGCAGCGCACGCCGTCGGTCACCATGAGAGGAAACAACGCCTGCGCCTCCTCGGCGGAGAGCAGCTGCAGCGGCAGGCCGAACGTCTTGGACCACGCCACCTGGCGCATCACCTCCTGCTCGCGCTCCTCGGTGCAGGCCAGGCGGATGCCGCCGCACTCCACCCACCCGCAGTCCAGCGTCCGGTACAGCGCCACCGAGTCCATCATCATCCGCGTCAGCGAGACGCTTGCGCGCAACTGGCCCACCAGCCCGGCGGAATGGAAGGTCGACCCGCTGGTGAGCTCGTTGCGGTCCACCAGCACGACGTCGCGCTCGCCCAGTTGGGCGAGGTGGTAGGCGATCGAGGCCCCTCCCACCCCGCCGCCGATGATCACGACACGAGCACGATCAGGCAGCTCACGGGGTCGCGGCACGCATCCACTCCTGTAGTCGGGGGTCAGAGGCATTGCGCTCCAGGCGGGTGAAGTGCTGGTGCGCGTAGGCGGCGAAGTCGAAGTCCAGCTCCGAGATGGAGCCCTGCACGACGCCCCAGGCGGCCTCGCGGGCGTCGGAGACGAGCATCATCAAGCGCAGCGCCGCGCGGCGGCCGGGGGTCGGGGGCGCGTCGAAGTAGGCGGTGAGGAGGCGGTCGCGGGCGGCCTCGTCGAACTCGTTGTTGACGGCCAGGTTGGCCAGGTCGAAGTAGACGTGGCCCATGCCGGCGTACTCCCAGTCGACCAGCAGCGCGTGCCCAGGGTCGGCGTCGGCGGCCAGGATGTTGCCCGGGAGCAGGTCGTTGTGGCAGGGAGCCGGATGGGTGAGCGGGAGGACCTCGGCGATCTGCGCCACGAGGTGCTGCGCGCGGCGATACGGCTCGGGGAGCTCACCCCCGCGCGTGTGGATGATCCGCGCGTAGTCGTCCAGCAGATCGGGGATCCAAAAGCGCACCGGCAGCTGCAGGCCCGAGTGATGGAAGGCCCGCAGGGCGCGGGCCGCGCTGGAGGGATCCGCGCGCAGGCGGGCGCCGTCGATCGGCGCCCCCGGCAGCCACTCGGTGACCATGCACTCCTCGTCGGCGGCGATGAGCGGCGGGGCGATGCCCAGCGCGGCGGCGCGCTCGGTGGCCACGCGCTCGGCGGCCCGGTCGATCCCCAGCAGCTCGGTGTCGCGGCCGGGCAGGCGCAGCACGCAGTCGCGCTCCCCGAAGCGCATGCGGTAGTTGCGGTTGGTGATGCCCCCGTCCAGAGGCACGGGCTCACCGCCCGCGGTCCCAAGGCGGGCGGAAAGACGGTCGACGATCCTGATCAAATCGGCCATCAAATCGGGACCCTAGCGTTTAAGGCCTGCTTCCTATACCTTCGCGCCGACAACGAGGTTGCGCAAGGGTTGCCGGCGGCCTCCAGGATCAGACTTGAGAGGGTGGTGGGATGAAGCTGGAGGAGCTCCGCAGCCGGGTCGAAGCCGGCGAGATCGACACCGTGCTGATTGCCCTGTGCGACATGCAGGGCCGCCTGCAGGGCAAGCGATTGACCGCCCGTCACTTCCTCGACGAGGTGGCCGACCACGGAGCCGAGGGCTGCAACTACCTGCTTGCCGTCGACGTGGACATGAACACCGTCGACGGCTATGCGATGTCCTCGTGGGAGCGTGGCTACGGCGACTTCGTGCTCAAGCCCGACCTGGCCACCCTGCGCCCGGTTCCGTGGCAGGAGGGTACGGCGATGGTGCTGTGCGACCTGGCGTGGGAGGACGGCTCCGACGTCGTCGCCTCGCCCCGGCAGATCCTGCGCCGCCAGCTGGCGCGGCTGGCCGAGCGGGGATGGAGTGCCAACGCCGGGACCGAGCTGGAGTTCATGGTGTTTCGCGAGACCTACGAGTCGGCGTGGCACAAGGCCTACCGCGGGCTGGAGCCCGCCAACCTCTACAACGTCGACTACTCGATGCTCGGCACCGCGCGGATCGAGCCGCTCATCCGCCGCATCCGCAACGCCATGGAGGGCGCGGGGATGGCCGTCGAGAACTCCAAGGGCGAGTGCAACTACGGCCAGCACGAGATCAACTTCCACTACGCCGAGGCGCTGCGCACCGCCGACGATCACGCGATCTACAAGAACGCCGCCAAGGAGATCGCCGCCCAGGAGGGGATGGCGATCAGCTACATGGCCAAGTTCGACGAGCGCGAGGGCAGCTCGTGCCACATCCATTTCTCGCTGGCCGATGGCGACCGGCGCAACGTGTTCGCCTCAGACAACGCCCTGTTCGAGTCCTTCCTGGCCGGCCAGCTGGCCTGCCTGCGCGAGCTGACGGTCCTGGTGGCGCCCAACGTCAACTCCTACAAGCGCTTCGTGGAGGGGTCGTTCGCGCCCACGACGATCGCCTGGGGCCAGGACAACCGCACGTGCGCGCTGCGCGTGGTCGGCCATGGCCAGGGCCAGCGCTTCGAGCTGCGCGCCGGGGGCTCGGATCTCAATCCGTACATGGCGCTGAGCGCGATCATCGCCGCGGGCCTGCACGGCGTGGACAACGAGCTGACGCTCGAGCCCATGTATGAGGGCAACGCCTACCACGCCACCGACAAGCCCCGCCTGCCCACGACGCTGCGCGACGCCCGGGATCTGTTCGCCACCAGCGAGGTGGCCCGCGCCGCCTTCGGCGACGAGGTGGTCGATCACTACGTCAATGCCGCCGACGTCGAACTGCAGGCGTTCGAGGCCGCGGTCACCGACTGGGAGCGCTTCCGCGGCTTCGAGCGCCTGTGAGTGACACGAACCCTTAGGGTTGCGCCATGGCCGACGCGACGGTCACCCACGAGGCCTCGAGCTCGCTGGAGGCGGTCTTTGCGCCGGTGCACTCTCAGACGGCGTTTGAGGAGACGGTGGACCGGCTGGGCACCGCCATCAAGCTGGGGCTGCTGCCGCCCGGCACGCGCCTGCCCGCCGAGCGCGAGCTGTGCGCGCGGCTGGGGATCGCGCGCTCCACGCTGCGCCAGGCGCTGGTCGCCCTCGGCCAGAGCGGGCACCTGCACGCCACCCGCGGCCGGGGCGGCGGGACCTTCGTGGCCGACCCCCAGCCGCCGGCCCCGCCGCCGTCGCGCGAGGTGCTGGCCGGGTGGCGCGACGTGTGCGACGGGCGCATGACCGTCGAGGTGGGGATCGCGGTGCTGGCCGCCGAGCGCGCCCAGCCGGCGGGGATCGATGGCCTGGAGGAGCTGGTGGTGGCCATCGACGACCTGCTCGACGACTTCCCCGCCTACCGCCCGCTCGACGTGCGCTTCCACGTGGGCCTGGCCGAGCTCACCGGCAGCCCGCGCCTGGTCAAGCAGATGACCGAGATCCAGGGGGCGATGGGCATGCTCATCTCCCACATCGCCCACCCGCCCGAGGTCCTGGACTCCGCCAACGACCAGCACCGGCGGCTGGTGAGCGCGCTGCGCCGCCATGACGAGGCGCTGGCCGCGCGGGTCATGACCGAGCATCTGCGCGGGACCGAGCACGTGCTGGCCGGGCTGCTGCCGCGCGCCTGACACACGTTGGTGCAGACCCGCGGGTGCCTCGGCGCGCCGTCCACCGTGGGCGCCGGGCTGCATTGGCCGCGTGGCCCTTGACTTGACGTGTCAGGCGGGCATATGGTTCTCGCGCCTTGAAGGTTGGACCAGCAGACCTTTTCCCGAGGAGGGCCGGATGACCGCAGAGACTGGGTCTCTCTCAGCGGACGAGCAACGTCTCGCCGAGCTGGGCTACAAGCAGGAGCTCAAGCGTGGGTGGAGCGGATTCTCCAACTTCGCGATCTCGTTCTCGATCATCTCGATCCTGGCGGGGTGCTTCACCACGTACGGACAGGCGTGGAACAACGGCGGGCCGGTGGCCATCAGCATCGGCTGGCCCGTCATCAGCGTGTTCATCCTCCTGGTGGCGTTCTCGATGTCCGAGCTCGCCTCGGCGATGCCGACCGCCGGCGGCATCTACTACTGGTCGTCGAAGCTGGGTGGCGCGGGCTGGGGTTGGTTCACCGGATGGTTCAACCTGATCGGACTTGTGGCGGTCACGGCGTCCGTGGACTACGCCGCCGCCACGTTCCTGAACTCCACCTTGTCGTTCTACGGCCTGCACCTTCTGGGGGTCAACTTCGCGACCACGAGTGTGCAATCGGCGCTGCACCACACCTTCGTGCTCTTCGCGCTCATCCTCGCTGCGCATGCCCTGATCAACATCTTCTCGTCGCCGCTGGTGGCATTGTTCACGCAGGTCTCGGTGTGGTGGCACGTGATCGGCGTCATGGTGATCATCGTGCTGCTCGTGGTGGTGCCCAGTCACCACCAGAGCTTCAGCTTCGTCTTCGGTCACCGGCAGAACCTGTCGGGCTTCAGCGACAACATGTACTGGTTCTACGTGCTGCCGCTCGGCTTTTTGCTGACCATGTACACGATCACCGGCTATGACGCCTCGGCCCACATCTCCGAGGAGACACACGGAGCGGCGATGGCCGCGCCCAAGGGCGTGTGGCGCTCGGTCTTCTACTCGGCCGTCTTCGGGTGGGCCGTGCTGCTGGCGCTGACCTTCGCCGCCACTCACGTCAAGGACATCAACGCGGCGGGCGGCGCGTCGCAGTCGATCATCGAGACGGCGCTGACCTCCTCGGCGGCCAAGGCCGTGCTGGTCATCTCCACCATCGGTCAGCTGTTCTGCGGCATGGCCTGCGTCACCAGCGCGAGCCGGATGACGTTCGCCTTCTCGCGCGACGGGGCGGTCCCGGGCCACAACCTCTGGCGGCGGCTCAACAGTCATCGCACCCCGAGCTGGGCGGTGGTGTTCGTCGCCGTGTTCGCCTTCATCATCACCATCCCGGCATACAAGGGCAACCACGCGGGACTCCCGGTGGCCTTCCTGGCGGTCACCTCGATCTCCGTGATCGGGCTCTACATCGCCTACACGATCCCGATCTACCTCCGGTGGCGGATGGGTGACAAGTTCGAGCCCGGGCCGTGGACGCTGGGCGCCAAGTATCGGTGGGTGAACATCATCGCCATCGTGTGGGTCGGGCTGTGCGTGATCATCTTCTGCCTGCCCTTCACGCCCGCTGCGGTTCCGTGGAACAGCAGCTTCAGCTGGTCCTCGTTCAACTACGCGCCTTTGGTGACCGTGGTGGTGATGCTGGCCGTGACGATCTGGTACGCGGTGTCAGCACGTCACAAGTTCACGGGGCCGGTCCACACCATCGAGTTCGCCGACGACGGCGTGACGGTCGTCGACGTCGAGGCAGAGCCGGGCGTTGTCTAGCGGGACGCTGCAGGTCCTGGAGCCCGCCACCGAGGCGGTGCTCCAGGAGATCCCGCGCGCCGACGCGTCCGACGTGGACCGCGCGGTCGAGCACGCCGCCGCCGCCTTTCCGGCGTGGCGGGCGGTGTCACCGTCTGACCGCGCGGCGCAGCTGCGGGCCATCTCCGACATCGTGCGCGAGCACCGCGACGAGCTGGCCCAGCTGGAGGCGCGCAACGCCGGCAAGCCGATCGGCGACGCGCGCGGCGAGATGGACATGGTGGCCCAGGTGTTCGCCTACTACTCCGGCTCGCCCGAGCGGCTCCTGGGCGACACCATCCCGGTCTCCGGCGGCCACGCGTTCACCGTGCGCGAGCCGCTGGGCGTCGTCGGGCTGATCGTGCCCTGGAATTTCCCGCTGACGATCGCGGCCTGGAAGATGGGGCCGGCGCTGGCCGCCGGCAACACGATCGTGCTCAAGCCGGCCGAGCTCACGCCGCTCACCGCGCTGCGCTTTGCCGAGCTGGCCCGTGAAGCGGGGCTGCCCGAGGGAGTGCTGAACGTCGTCGCCGGGCCGGGCTCGGTGTGCGGCGCGCGGCTGGTCGAGCACCCCGGCGTGGCCAAGATCGCCTTCACCGGCTCCACCGAGGTCGGCCGCTCGATCGCGGCGGGAGCGGCGCAGACGATCAAGCGGGTCACGCTGGAGCTGGGCGGCAAGTCGCCCAACATCGTGTTCGCCGACGCCGACCTGGCGGCGGCGGCCGCGGCCGCCCCCGGCGCGGTGTTCGGCAACGCCGGACAGGACTGCTGCGCCCGCTCGCGTATCCTGGTCCAGCGCGCGGCGATGGACGAGTTCATGGGTGAGCTGGAGGCCGCGGTGACCGCGATACGCGTGGGCGATCCGCTGTCGGAGGACACCGAGATGGGACCGCTCATCTCGGCCGGTCAGCGCGAGACGGTCGGATCGTTCGTGGACAACGGCGCGCCGGTGGCCTTCCGCGGCTCGGCGCCGGACGGGCCCGGGTTCTGGTTTGCCCCCACGGTCCTGTGCCCGGTGGATCCTGGGGCACGAGCGGCCCGGGAGGAGATCTTCGGCCCGGTGGCCGTGGTCATCCCGTTCGACAGCGAGAAGGAGGCGATCCGCCTGGCCAACGACACCATCTACGGGCTGTCGGGCTCGATCTGGAGCGGCGACGGCGGGCGTGCGCTGCGCGTGGCGCGGGCGCTGGACGCCGGGGTGCTGTCGATCAACTCCAACACCTCGGTGCGGGTGGCCACGCCCTTCGGCGGCTTCAAGCAGTCGGGCTACGGGCGCGAGCTGGGCCCCCACGCCCTGGACGCCTACACCGAGGTCAAGTCGATCTTCTTCGCCACGGGCGTATGAGTCGGCTGGCGGGGAAGGTGTGCGTGATCACCGGCGCGGCCGGGGGGATCGGGGGCGCGACCGCCGCGGTGTTCGCCCGCGAGGGCGCGCAGGTGGTGGGCGTGGATCTGCGCGAGCACGCGGTCGGCGAGCTCTCACTGTCCGCCGACGTCACCGACGAGACCGCGGTGTCCGAGCTCTACGCCCAGGTGCGGCGCGAGCTGGGCCGGATCGACGTGCTCTTCAACAACGCCGGCATCTCGCCCAACGACGACGCCTCGGTGCTGGAGACCGGACTGGAGGCCTGGGAGCGCGTGCAGGCGACCAACCTGCGCAGCGTGTTTCTGTGCTGCAAGCACGGCATCCCGCACCTGCTGGAGAACGCCCCACCCACCCGTGGCTCGGTGATCAACACCGCCTCCTTCGTGGCGGTGATGGGCTCGGCCACCTCGCAGATCTCCTACACCGCGTCCAAAGGGGGCGTACTGGCGCTCTCGCGGGAGCTGGGGGTCGAGTTCGCCAAGCGCGGCGTGCGCGTCAACGCGCTGTGCCCGGGGCCGGTGGACACACCGCTGCTGCGCGAGCTCTACGCCGCCGATCCGGTGGCGGCCCAGCGGCGGCTGGTGCACGTGCCGATGGGGCGCTTCGCCCACGCCGAGGAGATCGCCAACGCGGTGCTGTTCCTCGCCTCCGACGAGTCCTCCTACGTCAACGCCACCGAGTTCCTGGTCGACGGCGGGATCAGCGGGGCGTACACGACCCCGCTGTAGCGGCCGGGCTTGCGAGATAAGTGCGTGATACGCGCACTTATCTCGCACCGCACCGC
>Ga0070714_100004037_pt1 | contig 11035 bp, 9 predicted proteins | sample LARL83metaG_FD_65450 | JGI IMG/M metagenome (GOLD analysis project Ga0070714, IMG submission 65450) | Corn, switchgrass and miscanthus rhizosphere microbial communities from Kellogg Biological Station, Michigan, USA - LAR L8-3 metaG | ecosystem: Host-associated > Plants > Roots > Rhizosphere ... | reverse complement strand
CGTCCACGCGAGCGACACGGCCCCCGCCGCAGGTGCGAGGCCCCGCGCGCCCGTGCGCGTGTCCACGACGACGACTCTGCGGGCCTGGGCGGCGGCCGCGTATCGACCGTCGGGCGAGAACGCGAAGGCCGCGGCCACGCGCGGCAGGCCCGGCGGCGGCGGCCGCAGCAGCGGGATCAGCAGGCAGCGGCGGCGGGTCGCGTCGCGGTACCAGATCGCCGTCCCGCCGGGGGCCGATCCGAGCTCCGACGCGCCGTGCGGTGTCGGCACCGGCGGGATCCCGGGGTGGCCGCGATCGACGACGACGATCGCGGACCGTCCCGGGCCCGCGGCAACCCCCGTGCGGCCGGCGTGCACGGCGACCGCGACGCCGTCGGGCAGCGCGGTCAGCGCCGTCACCCGGTAGCCGCCGGGCCCGCTGCCGACGGCGCGCGCCAGCTGCCCGGAGAGGTGCAGGTCGAACCCGTTCTCGTACACCCGTGTGCCGTCCGTCGTGAGCATGGTGACAGAGGGCGTGAACCCGGGGCTGCAGCGGTCGGGCACCGCGTTTCCGCGGCGCCACGGCGCCGCCATCACCGAGATCCGCCCGTTCGCCGGCGTCGTCCCCAGGCAGACGGCCGCGAGCAGCGAGTCGGGAGACCACGCCACCGGCCCGACCACGGAGTCTGCGGGCAGCCCGGTCACCGTCGTCACGCTGAGCGAGCTGCCGTCGAGCGCCTCGAGCCGCCCCGGTGGAGGCATCGCCGGCCCCTCCCGGGGCGCCGCCAGCACCACCGACCCGTCCGGCGACGGCCAGGCCCGGCAGAACCGGCCGGGCGCCCGGTCGAGGTGCCGTGAGCTCAACGCGTCGCGGTAGAGGCGGCAGTCGCCGTCGACCCACCACAGCACCCCGCCGGCGCGCCGCAGCATGTCGGCGCTGCGCACCGGCGGGGGGTGGCGCGCGACGACGGCCGTTCCAGCCTGCGGGGCCGACGACACGGCCAGCAGCAGCACCACCGCGGCAGCCAGCGTGACGGCCGCGGCCGCCCACCGCGGTGAGATCAGCCAGGCCGCCCTGCTCCGCACGGCGTCTCAGCTCACGCCGAGGTAGGCCTTCAGCACCTGATCGTTGGTCTTGAGCGCCTCGGCACGGTCGCTCAGCTTGACGCGGCCCGTCTCGAGCACGTACCCGCGGTCGGCGATGTCGAGCGCGATCAGCGCGTTCTGCTCGACGAGGAGGATGGTCGTGCCCTCCTTGTTGATCTCCTGGATGATCTCGAAGATCTTGTCGACCAGGATCGGCGCCAGCCCCATCGAGGGCTCGTCGAGCAGCAGCAGCTTCGGCTTCGACATCAGCGCGCGGCCGATGGCGCACATCTGCTGCTCGCCGCCCGAGAGCGTGCCCGCCTGCTGGTTGCGCCGCTCGCCCAGCCGCGGGAACAGCGAGTAGACGTGCTCGACGTCCTCGTCGATGCCGCTGCGGTCCTCGCGGTTGAACGCGCCCATGTCCAGGTTCTCGCGGACGCTCATGCGGGGGAACAGCCGCCGGCCCTCAGGCGACTGGGCGATCCCCATCTTGACGATCTCGTGCGGCCGCTCCGCCTGGATCTCGCGGCCCGCGAACCGGATCGTCCCGAACTTCGAGCGGGTCAGGCCCTGGATCGACCGCAGCGTCGTCGACTTGCCCGCGCCGTTGGCGCCGATCAGCGTGACGATCTCCCCCTCGTTCACGGTCAGCGACAGGCCCTTGACGGCCTCGATGCGTCCGTAGAACGTCCGCACCCCGTCCAGCTCGAGCAGCGGCTGCCTCGTCTCCGGTGCGGCCGGCTCGGCCGGCGCGGCGGCGTCGGTCATGTCCGCGCCACCCCGTGGCCGGCGGTGCCGGCGGCGCCGCTGCCCAGGTACGCCTCGATCACGCGGTCGTTGGACTGGATCTCGAGCGGCGAGCCCTCGGCGATCTTCTCGCCGTGGTCGAGCACCGTGATCCGCTCGGAGACGCCCATGACGACCTTCATGTCGTGCTCGATCAGCAGGATCGTGAGGCCGCGCTCGTCCCGCAGGCGCGACACGAAGGTCGTGAACTCGGCCGACTCCTGCGGGTTCATGCCCGCGGTCGGCTCGTCCAGCAGCACCAGCTTCGGCTCCGTCGCCAGCGCCCGGGCCACCTCCAGCCTGCGCTGGTCGCCGTAGGCGAGGTTCATCGCGTACTCGTCGTCCACACGGTCGGGCAACTGACAGTAGCGCAGCAGCTCACGCGCGCGGGCAAGCGCCTCTCGCTCCTCCCGCTTGACGCCCGGCGTGTGCAGGATGCTGCGGACGAGGCCGCCGCGTAGGCGTGTGTGCATGCCGACCAGCACGTTCTCGACGGCCGTCATGGTCTGGAACAGGCGGATGTTCTGGAACGTGCGGCCGACGCCGAGCTTCGTGATCGTGTGCGCCGGCAGCCCGCCCACCTCGTGGCCGTCGAAGATGATCTCGCCCGCCGTCGGCTTGTACGCCCCGGTCAGCATGTTGAAGAACGTGGTCTTGCCCGCGCCGTTCGGCCCGATCAGGCTGACGATGCTCTTCTCCGGCACCACGAAGTCGATGTCGCTGCAGGCAACCAGGCCGCCGAACTCCTTGCGGGCGCCGCGGGTCTGCAGCAGCGGCGGCCCGTCCAGGCTCACGCCGCCACCCCGGCCGTCTCGGCCTCCTCGCGGATCACCTCGAACTCGGCTTTGCGTCTCGCGCTCGGGATCAGGCCCTGCGGCCGGAACAGCATCATCAGGACGATGATCAGGCCGAACAGGCCCGCCTCGTACTTCGTGATCTCGATGTTGGTGCCGAAGGTCGAGTTGATCTGGTTGCCGATCGCGCCGAGGCCCTGCTGGTTCAGGTACGACAGCACGGCGGCGCCCAGGCAGACGCCCCAGACGTTGCCCATGCCGCCCAGGATCACCATCGCGAGCACGAGGGTCGAGATGTAGAGCTTGAAGTTGTCGGGGATGGCGCCGCCCTGGTAGACGCCGTAGAAGCAGCCCGCGGCGCCGCCGAAGAACGCGCCGCTTGCATACGCCCAGGTCTTCACCCGCATCAGCGGGACGCCCATTGCCGCGGCCGCGATCTCGTCCTCGCGCAGCGCGACCCAGGCCCTGCCCAGGCGCGAGTCGCGCAGCCGGATCGAGCAGAACACGGTGACGGCCACGAGCAGCAGTCCCACGCGGTAGTACCAGACGTCGAGGTTCGCGGTGAGCAGGAAGTTGTCGGGGAGGAACGGCAGGATGCCGTGCGCGTACTTGAACCCCATCGGGTCGATCGGCGTGATGCCGGCGACGCCGTTGGTCACGTTCTGGCCGAACAGATGGTCGCCGTTTCGGACGACCTGCGGGATGATCTCGCCGAACCCGAGCGTGACCAGGGCCAGGTAGTCGCCGCGCAGGCGCAGGGTCGGCAACCCGATCATCACGCCGAGCATGGCGGCGAACAGCGCCGCCACGCCGATCAGGATCCAGATCGAGACGTGGATGCCGATCGCGTTGCCCTGCACGCCGACGGCCCCGAAGACGACCGAGTGCGTTGCGAACTGGTCGGACGCGAACCAGCCGGCCACGTAGCTGCCCGCGGCGTAGAACGCGACGTAGCCGAGATCGAGCAGGCCGGCATACCCGACCACCATGTTCAGCCCCACGGCCATCGTCACGAACACGGTCATCACGACGGCCGTGCTCAGCGTGGGGATCAGCTGGCTCGTGCCGAGCTGCGTGTAGTACTCGGGGTAGAGCACCACCAGCGGGATGATGATCGCGGGCCACACGAACCGCTGCAGCCGTGCGGGGATGTGCAGCCGGTCCATCATGCTCGGTCTGCCTCGGGCTGGCCGAGGATGCCCTGCGGCCGGAAGACGAGGATCAGGATCAGCACGGAGAAGACGATCGAGGTCGTCCACTGCTCGCCCGGGGCGTGCCAGGAGAGGCCCTCGTTGAAGGCCTGGATGAAGCCGATGATGAGCGCGCCCAGCGCGGCGCCGGTGAGGTTCCCGATGCCGCCGAGGACGGCCGCGGTGAACGCGAGCAGGCCGATCTGGCCGAGGTCGAACCGGGTCGTCGTGATGTCGAGCAGGTACAGCGTGCCGGCTGCGCCGGCGAGCCCGCCCGCGAGCGCGAAGGTGAACGAGATGGTGCGGTCGACATCGACCCCCATCATCCGCGCGGCGTCCATGTCCTGCGCGACCGCCCGCATCCCGCGGCCCTGCTTGGTGTACCGGACGATGTAGGTCAGGATCGCCAGCAGCGGGATCGTCGCCAGCACCACCACGAGCGACTTGGCCGGCCAGTTGAGGAAGAGGACGCGGCTCGGGAGCACCGCCCCGATGCCCGTGTAGTTCGGCCCGTAGAAGAACTGGGCCGCGTTGCTGAGCACGTACGACAGGCCCAGCGTGGTGATCAGCGGCGCCAGCCGCGGCGCGTCACGCAGGCGCCGGAGCGCAACGCGTTCGATGCCGGCGTTGAGCGTCGCGCAGAACGCCATGGCGCAGAGCATGGCGCCGAGCACGCCGGCCACCGTGACGAGGCCCGACTGGCTGCCGTCGAGCCCCATGTGCGTGCCGGCCACCGTGACGGTGATCATCGTGCCCCACATGAAGACGTCGCCGTGGGCGAAGTTGATCAGCTCGATGATGCCGTAGACCAGCGTGTAGCCGAGCGCGATCAGCGCGTACAGGCAGCCGTTCGTGAGCCCGATCAGCGCCACCGACCCGAACTGGCTCGGTGCCTTCACGAAGTTCGTGAGCAGCCACGCGGCGAGCAGGATCAGCAGCGCGATCGTCAGCACGCGGTTGAGCGCGCCGGTGACCCGGGGGAGCATCGCCAGGACGGGCCGTCGCGCGGTGTGCGTCTCGGTTGCCATGACGATGCTCCCCTGGAGCTATCAGCCGCCGCTGCTGATCTGCTGGACCAGCGCCGGGTCGGGGTTGACCACCTCGTAGGTGGCGAACTGCCCGTTCTTGCCGACACCGACGGTGAACTGCTGCTGCCCGACGATGTCGCCCTGCGGCCCGATCTGGAACGAGCCGAGGATGCCGTTGGTGATCTTCATGCCGAACACGCTCTTGGTCACCGACTGGCGGGTGCCGTCGGACTCGGCGATCGCCTTCAGCAGCACCTGCGCGGTCTGGGCCGCGTAGGCCGTGTACGGCTGCACGACGGAGACGCCGTACTTCGCCTTGAAGGAATCGATGAACGCCTTGCCGGCGCCGACCAGCTTGTCGGCCGGCACTCCGGCGTTCGTCACGTACATGCCCTCGCCGGCGGCGCCTGCCGAGCCCTGGCCGGTCAGCGTCGAGCTGAGGAAGAACCCGTCAGGGGCGATCAGCTTCACGCCGGTGTTGGGGCCGAGCACCGCGACCTTGTCCTTGATCAGCTGGCCGCCGTTCGAGCAGATCAGGCCGCCGAGGAAGATGGCGTCCGGGCTGGTCGCCTTGATCTTCGTCATCAGCGCCTGGTAGTTCGCGGCCTTCGGATCCCAGGAGTCGCGGCCGACCACGGTCAGCCCGAGCGCCTTGGCGGCCTTCTCGAAGAAGTCGGCAACGCCGACGCCGTAGGACTCCTTGTCGTCCAGGACGTACACCTTCTTGGCGCCGAGCTTCTTCGCGAGGGTCGCGTCGACCGCGCCCTGCGAGTTGTCGACGGCCACCACGCGGGCGTACGTGCGCACGCCGGTCGGGTAGTACTTCTCCGGCTCACCCGGCTCGCCGCTTGGCTGCGTCAGGCCGAGGTTGGTGTTGGCGGCGCTGATCTCGACCAGGCCGACGCGGTTCAGCACCGGCACCTCGAGCTTGGCGCACGGCGAGTTGAGCGTGCCGAGGACGCCGATGACGCTCGGGTCGCGGCTGTAGGCCTGCGCGTTGGAGCTGCAGGTGGCCGGGTCATACGAGCCGGCCTGAGCCGTCGAGTCGTCGCAGTCCTGATACTGCACCGTGTACTTGCCGGCCTTGTAGTGCGCCTGCTGCAGCACCATGTTGATCGCCTCGGACATCTGATCCGTCTGGATCTTGTTCGAGCCCTGCCGCGGCAGGTCAGACACGATGGTGAACTGCCCGTGGCCGACGGGCGCGTGACAGGTCGAAATGTTGACGGGCGCGCCGGCGTTTCCGCCGCCTCCGCCCGAGCTACTGCTCCCGCTGCCGCATCCGGCGGCAATCGCGAGAGCGAGGCATGCAACGATCGGTATGGCTCGCATCCCAAGCCTCCCCATCACACGTCCCTCCAGGTGGTCGTAGGTGATGCGGCGGGGATTGCAACTCGCTCGCCGCGTTGGCGACTGTCGTTTCTACCATTCCGTGACAGCCAGGGCAATACCTTGACGCGAATATCGGACGACATCGTACGGTTGGCGGTCGCAGCGGCCCTGGTCGCCGCCGCCGCCTGCGGCGGCAGCACGGCCGGCACTGCCGCGGATGGCCCGCACTGCCCGCCCGCGCGCTCGGCGAGCTGGCACCGCTGGGCCGACCGGGTGCACATGACGGTGTTCTGCCCGTCGTGGCTGCCGGTGCAGCTGGACGGCTCCGTGGGCGGAGCGGACACCACGGCCGCCTCCCCGGGCCGCCACTGGCAGGTGCAGTTCGTGTGGCGGGCCGACGACTTCAGCCAGCTGATCCACGTCGTCTTCGAGGGCTTCGCGCCGGGCACCTGGCCGGCCAGGTGCGGCGGCGTCCCCTGCTACGGCGGCGCGCAGGGGTCGGAGACGATCTCCGGCCGGCGGGTCACCTGGTATGCGGACGACCACGGCTCGAGCACCGGGCACATCGCGGCGGCGTTCCGCGACGGCGGCAACCGCTACACGGTCAGCCTGCACGTGATCGACCCCTACACGGCGGCGTCGGCCCGCGCGACGGTGCGCCGGATCGTGGCCGGCCTGGTGCCCGTCTCGCCGTCGGCCTGACGGCAGTCAGAGCAGCTCGACCAGCGGCAGCGCCCGATGTGCCCGTGGCGGTACCAGGAAGGCCTGGCGGTGCGTCGTCGTCAGCACCGAGTTGATCCCCTGGCCGGGGTCGCGGGGCGCCAGCGGCGTTCGCACGGCGCCGGGGAGGATGCCGTCCATCGCCAGCCGGTTGCGGTGGAAGTCGTCGCTCGTCGGGTTGAACACCACGAAGTGCAGCCCTGCGGCCGCCTCGGGCTGCATGCGGTCGCGCTGCGGGTCCGCGCTCCAGCTGAACGGGTTGTCGAGCGTGTTGAAGTCCGCCCGCTGCGGCACGGCCGTCCCCTTCGGATACCTGATCCCGTCCCGGCCCGTCACGTCGTGCTGCAGCCGCGAGGTGGTCTGGATGGCCGGGCTGTGGCCGACCCGCGAGGTGCGCCGCGCATCGCCCATGATCCCCGCCGCCGTGCCGACGTCCGCGGGCCCCTCCGGCACCGTCAGCGTGCCCGGCGGGACATTCCTGTCGGGGCCGAAGACGGTCGCCGCGCGCTGCCCGTGGTCGAAGGTCAGATACCAGCTCTCGAGGTCCTCGAAGATGTGCGACACGCTCATGACGGTGCCGCTGCGGAAGTAGCCGCCGGGGCCGCCGTCCGAGTAGCCGAGCGTCTCGATGTTGGCGATCTGCCCCGGCCCGAGCGCGGCGCGCTGGGTCGACGTGAAGCCGAGGAACAGCTCCGCCCGATCAGGGATCAGCTCCGCCCCGGGCACGCCCGCGGCCTCGGCGATCGTGCGCGGCAGCGCGCGCCCGCCGTCGAACCCGCCGCCGACGAACCCGCGGCGGATGGTCGTGGGCCGCCACGACGCCAGCCCCGTCACCAGGTGCTCGTACGCGGCGCGGAGGTTGGCGGGGACGTCGCTGCGCAGCAGGACGGCCGCGTCGTGCTGCTCGAGCACGACGTCGTGCGGGTCGCTCGGGAACCGGATGGCGTCGAGCAGCACCGGCACCCGCTGCCCCGTCTCGTGGCTCGCGCGCAGGTCGACGGGCAGGTGCGTCCGCGCCGGCCCCGGGACGTGCTGCCGGAAGTACGGCAGCCCCCAGCCCACGGTCACGCCGAGGCCGGCCGGCGTCGGCTCGAACTCGGCCTCGAGCTGCGACAGGGCCGACTCCAGCTCGTGCCTCGCGTCCAGCAGGTCGGCGCGCCCCCCGGCCGCCAGGCGGAAGGTCGCGAGCTCGTGGTGCAGCGGCGGCACGATCACGTCCACGTCGTTGTCGACGACGACCCGCAGCCCCTGCAGCAGGTGCTGCTCGGGCCCGCGCGGGACGGCCGCGGTGCGGGCCGGCGCCCGGCCGACGCGCTCCGCCAGCTCGTAGAGCCCGGCGGCCGCAAGGGTCGTCGCGCCGGCGCCGGCCAGCAGCTGCTTCCGTGTCAGCGCCATCTCAGCTGGACGCGTCGACCAGCACCAGGTTCTCGAGCATGCGGTGCAGATCGGCCTTCACCTGGGGAACGCCGAGCGGCGCGGCGACGTGCTGGCTGATGGTGTAGAGCGACCCGCCGTGATACCAGGCGTACAGCAGGTGCCACTGGTCGGCGCCCTGGTTGACCGTGTAGAGCGTCGCGTGGATGGGCCCGACGGTGATGGTCCCGTGGGGGTCCGCGAAGCAGGGCACGCGATGGCGCGCCCCCGCCGAGGTCCCCGATCCGCTCAGCACGCAGGTGGGGATGGTGGTGCGCCCGGGGTAGCCGCGCAGGATCACGTGCACCTCCCCGGTCTGCGCCTCCGCCCAGATCCAGCTGACCAGGTAGCTGCCGTCCCGCGAGAACGACACCGTGGCGTTGTCGGGCCCGGGGACGTCGCTGGTGTCGATGCCCGCCTGCAGCGGGCTGGGCAGCCACGCCGGGCAGTACACCGGGATCCCGGCCCGCCGCGACACCTGCTTCCAGCCCTGGATGTGGGCGGCCGGGCAGCGCGTGACGGCGGCGGACGCCTTGGGCTGGCCGGCGTCGCCGCCGCCGCAGCCGGAGGCCCCGGCGGCGATCGCGACGGCCAGGAGCACGGCGAGCATGGACGGGATGCGGACGGCCACGGCCGGATGAATGCTACCGCCCGGCCTCCCCCGGAGCAGCGGGCGCGCCCACGCCGGCCGGCTCGTCGAGCACCAGCCGCCGCTCCGCCACCTCGACCAGCAGCGGGTCGTGGGTCGCGCAGATCACCGCGGCGTTCCGCGCTGCGGCCGCCTCGGCGAGCAGCGCCGCGACCGCTTCGGCGTTCGCCTGGTCGAGCCGTGACGTGGGCTCGTCCATCAGCACGACGTCGGCACCGGTCGCCAGCGCGCGGGCGATCGCCACACGCTGCCGCTCGCCCGCCGAGAGCCGGGCCGCGTGCTGGTCGAGGCGCCCGCCGAGGCCGATCTGGGACAGCGCCACGCGGGCCCGCTCGTCGGCCGAGCGCTCGTCGACCCCGCGCAGGGTGAGCGTGAAGGCCACGTTCTCGGCAGCGCTGAGGAAGCCCACGAGGCCGGGCTCCTGCCCGACGTAGGCGACGGCGGAGCGGCGGAGCTGGGCGAGGCCGGCGCGGTCGAGCTGCGACAGCGGGCGGCCGAGCACCCGCACCTCGCCGGCGTCCGGGCGCTCGAGGCCGGCCAGCATCGCGAGCAGCGTGCTCTTCCCCGACCCCGACCGGCCGATCACCGCGCTCATGACCCCGCGCCGGAACCCCACCTCGAGCCCGTCGAAGATCGGGCGGTCATAGGCCTTGCGGACGCCCGCGAGCTCGGCCACCTGCTCGCCGGCGCCGCGGGGTGCGGCGGGCGGGGGCGCCGGCGCGGCGGCCCGGTCGGTATCCGCCGACAGGACGATGCCGTCCGGCCCCTCCTCCGCCCTCACGTGGGTCGTGATGCCGAACCGCTCGCGCAGCTCCTCGGGCAGGTGCACCCAGCCGCCGTGGCCGACCACCAGGGATGGGCGCCCCGAGCGCCACTCCTCGCTCAGCCGCCCGTCGCGGATCCGCACCGTCCGGTCGGCGATCGCCGTCGCCCCGTCGTCGTGGCTGACGATCAGCGCGGTCGAGCCCTCGGCCAGCGCCAGCTCCCTGATCAGCCGGTAGACGATGTCGGCGTTGATGCGATCGAGCTCGCCGGACGGCTCGTCGGCGAGCAGCACCCGCGGGCGGTGCGCGAGCGCCGCGCAGACGGCCACGCGCTGCTGCTCGCCGCCTGAGAGCCGGCCGGGGAACATCTCTGCCGCTCCGTCCAGGCCCACCGCCGCGAGCAGCTCGGCCGACCGCCGCCGGCGCTCGTCACGCCTGACGCCGCGCAGGCGCAGCTGCAGGCCGACGATGTCGCCACAGCGCATGTCGGGCGGCAGCGCACGCGAGTAGTGCTGGTCGACCATCCCCAGCAGGCGGGCCCGGTAGTCGGCCGCCGCGCGGCCGCGGAGGCTGCCCAGATCGTGCCCCGCCACGTTCGCCGTCCCCGCCGAGATCGGCTCGAGCGCCGCCAGGATCCGAAGCAGCGTGCTCTTGCCGGCGCCGCTCGGGCCGAGGACGACGACGACCTCCCCCTCGGCGACCGACATGGTCAGGCCCTGCAGTGCGGCCGCGTCGCCCTCGGCCGTGCGGTGCACACGGAACACGTCGCGGACGTCGATCGCCGTCACGGCATGTCGCCTCCGGGACGTGCGGGCAGCGGCGACGAGAAGGCGGCACGGGTCGCGATCCCGACGGCCGCAGCTGCGAGCACGAGGAATCCCACCAGCCCGGCGCCGACCACCGGCCATGCCACGTGTCGTTGCAGCGGCGGCACGGGCACGCCGGCGGTTGCGGTCACCTGCACGAGCGCGACCGTCGCCGCCGAGAGCAGCACGCCCACGACCGCGGCGGCCACGAGCCCGACGGCGCCGACGATCGCGGCGCGCATCCGCAGCTGGCGACGCAGCACGGCGGGCGCCACTCCCTGCGCCTCGAGGTCGTAGAGGGCGGTGCGGTCGTCGCGGACGGCGCCCGCGACGGCCAGGACCAGCCCGGCCACGGCCAGGGCGAGCGCCAGCAGGGCGGCCCCCTGCAGGACCCGGCGGATGCCCTCGGACAGGGGGTCGGTCCGCAGCGAGCGCAGTGTGTCCGCGTGCGACGCCCGCGCGAGCTCCGTGAACGGGGGCCGCCGCAC
>Ga0070714_100004036_pt1 | contig 11037 bp, 11 predicted proteins | sample LARL83metaG_FD_65450 | JGI IMG/M metagenome (GOLD analysis project Ga0070714, IMG submission 65450) | Corn, switchgrass and miscanthus rhizosphere microbial communities from Kellogg Biological Station, Michigan, USA - LAR L8-3 metaG | ecosystem: Host-associated > Plants > Roots > Rhizosphere ... | reverse complement strand
TCGACGCCGTCGCGGACCTCGGTGGCCGCTGACCGCGGCTTGCCGTACTGGCCGGCCATCCGCCCGACCTTTACCACCGGCACGCTGGCCGCGTAGGTCAGCACCACGGCCATCTGCAGCAATGTCTGGAACTTGCCGCGGATGCTGTCGGCGGTGGCCCCGGCGAACGTCTCCGCGCAGTCACCACCCTGCAGCAGGAACGCCTCGCCGCGCGCCACCGCGGCCAGCCGGTCCTTCAGCTGGTCACACTCGGCGGCGAGCACTAGCGGCGGCAGGTCCGCCAGCTGGCGCGTCACCGCCTCCAGGCGGTCAGGGTCGGGCCACTGGGGTTGCTGAAGCGCGGGTGCGGTCACGTCATTCAGGTTACGGGCCGCGGCCCCGCTCGCCTCGCTATCCAAAAGACCTTACTGAAAGTAATTGGGCGGATACTCTAGGGGTTTCCGCAGGGCAACGAGGCTGGAGTCAGCCATGCACCAACTGGTCCGTCGGTTCGTGAGCGTCGAGATGGTGGCGGTGGCCGTCATGGCCTGGCTAGCCGGCGCGCTCGCCCTCGGGGTGGCGACGGACATGCAGGAAACGCTGCGACTGCGGCTCGACGCGTACCCGGAATTCGGCTCTGCGGTCTTGCCGCTGGTCACCGCCGCTCTCCCCGGCGACAACGCAGTCACGGACCGGTGGACCTCCCAGCCCGCCGCCGCGGTCACCGCGATCGGGGAAGGGCTGCGAGCGCTGCACGAGGCCCTGCTCGCCGCGGACGGCCGCTGGTCCGGGCACGTTGACCTGGGGATGCTCGGCGTCACCGACCGGTGGGCCGACCTGGCCGTCGCCACCTGGAGCGCGGAGTGGAACTACGGCCCCGGCTGGGACGGCCTGCTGCTCGACTCCTACGGGGTCTCGCCCGATCCCGAACGAATCCGGTACTACCGCCTGCTCTGGGACCTCAGCTCATGACCGATCCCGATTTCCCGCTCACGATCCGCCCGGCCGTTCCCGAAGACGCGGAAGGCATCAGCCGGGTCAACGTGGAGACCTGGCTGGCGACCTATCCCGATGACGAACTGGGTATTACCGCCGAGTTGCTGCGCCTGCACCTCGAAGGCCCGGCGGGTGAGAAGGCGGCGGAGAGGGTCGCCCGGTTCCGGCGGGGCATCGCGGCGTCGTCGGCGGCCCGCGCGTCAAGCGGGTGCTTCGTGGCGCTCGCCGGCGGTGAGGTCGTGGGCTACACCTTCCCGCACGTCATCGGCGACGGGCGGCATCGCGTCGGCGCGCTGTACGTGCTGCCCGCTTTCCACGGCCGGGGAATCGGGCACCTGCTGCTTGCGCGGAACCTGGCGTGGCACGGTGCGGGGCAGGACGTTTACCTCCACGTCGCCGCCTACAACGAGCGTGCCATCCGCTTCTACGAGCGGCACGGGTTCGTTCTCACCGGCGGGGAAGGGCACGACGACGTCGCCGCGATCGGCGACGTGCGGATACCGGAAATCGAGATGCTGCGCCGGGGCACCTGAGCCTGCTCAGGCGCTCATCCCCCAGTGTCCGGGCCTGCTCGCTACGTCACGGCGTAAGGACGCTATTCGTTCAGTGGTCCCCGCTCCCGGTAGAAGATGAGCTCCTCGAGGAACAGGTACACCTCGTCAATATCCGGGATCAGTGCTAGCTCGTCGAAGGTACCGAGTCCGGCTGTCTCGAAGGGCGAGACCATGGCGGCCGCCCGGCGCAGGAAACGTTCCGGGATCGAGTGGGATGTGACGTCACGCTGGTCGCGGTACCAGTTCCGCAGCGCATCCGCCAGGCCTTCGGGTCCCTCCGGAGCCGCGATCTCGACCACCGTGGCCAGCAGCGAAGCAGGGTCCCTGCGGCCGTCGCGTACGCGCGCGAGCAGCCCAGCGGGGCTATCGGGCCGCAAAGTCGCCGCCAGCTCGCGGGCGAGGCCCTCCGTGACTGCCTCGACCAGGTAGACCGTCTCCGGGACGCCGGCCTCGGTCCCGTCGCGGACTATGTCGCTGACATCACTGCTAATCAGGAAAGCCGATGCCGTGCCGAGCTTTCGCGCCGCAGCCCGTCTGATGATCGTCGTCGGCTCGGCCAAGAACAACCCGGCCAGGACCCTGCCACCCCACCCGCCCTCCGCCTCGTTCAGCCGCATCCCCGTGACGCCGGCATATCGATAGTGCGGGTCATAGTGTCGCAGCAGCTCCCGGATCCTGCGCCTGGACTGCAGCGAGCTGCGAGACTTGCCGACATACGACCGGGCGGCTTGATTGAGCCGCTCGATCGAATCGGCGGGGCGGCCCAGTTCCCTGTTTCGCCCCGTTTCCAGGACGGAGAAACCGACCAGAGCGCACGCGCCAGCGATCAGCACGCCCAGGGTGATCAGCATCCCCTGTATCACCGGTACGACAACGCCGTACCAGGTGAGGCTTGAATAGGTCGTCCCGGCTTGCCACAAAACGTAAACGCCAATCCCGGCGGTGCACCAGCCTGCGGCAACGGCTATCACATCGCCTGGTGACAGCAGTCTCCGTAGCAGCAGCCCCCGGGCGTAAGCCGGCGCTATGGCCGCTGCGCCGGCGGCCATCAGCGCTATCGCCAGGGCCTGCCCCGCCGCGAGAGACCAGCCGGCCAGGGACGCCCCAAGCAGCACCGGCGGCAGGCCGGCGGCCGCGCCGATCAGGTACCGGGTCCGCCGGTCCCGCTCCGCCCTGGCGTGTGCCGCCTCCAGGTCAGCGAATTCCTGCCGACGTCGTTCCTTGCGCTCGTCCCTGATCTGGTCACGCAGTTGCTGCAGGCGCTGCTTCCAGGCGCCGCGTCCGGCCGGCTCGGCCGCTTCCGTGAACCGGTCGAGCAACTGACTGATGTCGGCGCGCAGCTGGGACACCTCCTGATCACGGACCGCGACGGCCTGCTGTAGTGCGTCTATGGCCCCGCTCACGGCAGCGTCGTCCGCTGGTTCCGGCGCCTGCGGGCCGGGGGAAGCAGTGAGGATTGCCTGCAGCCGCTCCGCCGCGCCAGGGCCGTCATAGACGATCACCTCGTGCGCCACGCGTTCAAGCTGGGCGAGCACGTCGGGACTGCAGTAGCCGAGCACCACGAGAACAACCTGCGCGGTCAAGCCCTCGAGCTGGACCTGCCGCGTCAGGTTCGCGTGGCGGAGTGCCTGCTGTGCCTCGTCGTCAGCGAAGGCCGCCTGCGAGATCTGGATAAGCACGCGCGGGCTGGATCCAGCGGGAACGGCGTAGTCCGCTTGGATGTCGCTCAGCTGCCAGTTGCGGTCAAACGTCAGGTTCGCCCCGAACAGCGCTCCCTCGATGCCGAGCCTGGCGTCGGCCTCAGTGATGCGGCCCCGGCCCCGGTCGGCCGTCTTTTCCACGAAAGCCGGCGTGATCAGCCGATCCGGCGGGGCTTGGTCCAGGACTTCCCATGCCTGCTGCAGCATCCGCCGGATGTTGCCGCCGGATAGCTCGAGCAGCACGCGCACTGCCTGGTCCGTGAACGGGTACGGGTCACCCGCCAGCACAGTCCGTGTGACGATGCCGATGTAGGTGGCGAGCACTTCGATCGCCTGGTCCGGGGTCAGGCTGAGGGCAGGCACGTCATGGCCGATGCGCTGCCGGAAGTCGCGGGGCAACGCCAGCCACGCCTCGTTGCTGCTGACCAGGACAAGCATCCCGTTTGCCTGCGGCACGGTTTCCACGAGCGAATGAAGCAGGCCAACGTTGGACGGGCAGACCGCGTTATCGCGGTCGAAGATCAGCCGCTCGCACTGATCCAGCATGATGATGACTGGCCTGCCGATGCGGGCGCCCATGGCAACCAGCAATTGGATGCCATAGCGGCCCAGGTGCGGTTCCCTGATCGGCCCGCTGACGCCGAGCCTGCTGGTCTCGTCGGCGGTGATGTCGCGGCCTACCAGCCACGCGTGCGCCGGCCCTTGCAGTACCGGGTCGAGCAGGTACGCCACGGCACGCTGGAAGTCTTCTCTGCCGTTGACGAAACCGGCCAGTTCTGCGGCTTGCTGCTGTAGTACGGCGCCTGGCTCGACCGTCAGGTTCTCGTACAGCGCGTACACCTGCTCGGGGGCGTTGCGCACCTGCGTGAGAGACTTCGCTGCCGCGTCCCCGCCCAGGCTCTTGCCTATCTGCTCGCTGGCGATCGTGCCGAGAAAGCGCAAGCTGATGTCACGGAAGGCGGCAAGGTCGAGTTGTCCCATCAGCCGCTGGTAGAGGGCGATGAAGTCATCGTCCTCGGCCTTGACGTAGAAGCGGTAGTGCTCGGTCGTAACCTCCGGCACGCGTTCCAGTGCGTGCAGCACGGCGTGCGTCTTACCCGCGCCATGATCGCCGTGGACGTAGACGAGCTGCCCGCGATCGGCGGCGCCTTCTGCGGACAACCTAAGGAAGTCCCTCGTCGCTTTCCATACTTTCTCAACGGCGGGCAGTGGCACCGTCGGCTGGCCGAGTACCTTGCCGGGCGCTGAGGGACCAGCCGGACGCTCGTCCTGGCTCGCGGTCGCGGTTATCGGGAAGGGATTGCGGCGTGGGTATGGCCGCTCCGACGCCTCCTTCATGCCCGGTCGATGATGTTGAACGTAGGCACCAGCCATTGTCCCGACATGAACAAGTCATGGTTGCCGGGCCACGCGGCGGCGTCAGGAGGCGTGATCCGAAGCTTGTAGTCAAGGAATTCCTCTAGCCGCTTGAGCACCTTCTTGATCGGCGTGCGGTTGTCCTCGTAGATCTTCTCCAGCGCGAGGTCCTCGAACGGGAATGCCAGGGCAGAGGCGTCCGTCCAGCGGCTCTTCGCGAGCAGGGACACTTGCCGGCTCTTCAGCGGCTCCAGGTACAGGTGAAGCATGTCGTCGAACTGGACCGCCCGGAAACCTTTCGCGTCGGTGGTCTGCGCGTGCTCGTAGTCGTCGTAGGTGAACACGACCACCGCCTCGGAACGCTCGAATACGGTCTTGGCGGAGGCGATGAACTCGGCGTCGCGTATACCCTCGAATACCACCCCGATGGTGTACTTCCGGCTGGTCAGCTCGATGGACAAGGCACGGAGCGCGGCCTGGAACAGTTCTTCGAACGGGTCGGCGGCCGTGTAGGTGAGGCACTTCTCGAGCCGGTCGAGGATGTCCTGAGTCAGGGTGAGGCCGGGAGTATCCGGCAGGTCTGACCACAGCCGGGCGATGGCTTTCCGTAGCCAGGAAAATGTGGCCTGGTCCTTCACCGGCACGTAGACGGCCAGGAACCGGCCCTGGGCTTCGCGCGCCTCGAAATAGCTGTGCAGTATCCAGTTGGCCACTGACGTCCGGCCGGTGAGGTTGCGGCCGCCGACCAAGACGAACGCGGGCCGCCGGGAGTCTTTTCTCCCCTGCAGGTAGCTCAGCGCGTCGTTGCGCTCGACGAATCCGTTCAGGCCGAGCAGCCGGCCATCGTCGGCCGGCGTTGCCAGTGGGTTGAGCTCACGGTGGACATACGGGTTCCCGTCAGCCAGGCCATACAGGTGGTACTGCAGGCTCATGACCCACCGCCCAGCATTGTCAGGTACAGCGGCAGGTCATGAGCAACGGCATCGAAGTCGGAGTGCTCGAACACCTGACTGAGGTAGTCCTGCGAGCCATGGAACCTGCCGACGGCCTTCTGCATGGCCTCCGCGCGCTCGGCGCCGAACCTAGTGGTGAATCCGCTTGTCGACCGAAGATCCCCGAGCTTGTCCTGATACGCCAGTTCGAGCGCGACGAGCAGGTCTGGACTACGGGTGATCGCGGCGAACAGTTCCGCGCTCTGCACGCGCAGCACAGCCAGCCGCGCGACCAGGTCCTGACGCAAATCCCGCAGTCCCGGCGACCGTTCGGTGATGGCATAGGTGACCGTGCAGGCGTTGAGCACCCGTTTGATGCGCCGGGGATTTGGGCTGACAATCTGCTGAAGCAGATCCACTTGATCACGTACCGCGTCCGGCAACGAAAAGCCGTCCATGAATTGGCCGATGACTCCGACGTCGATCGGCGGGATGTACAGCGGCAACTGAATCATCTTGTCCAGGTACTCATCGCCGACCATCATGACTTTGTCCGCGGAGAAGCCGAAGTCTCGGTACTTGTACGCGATTCCGCGGTCGACCACGTCCTTTGCGACCGCGATGACGATGAAGACATTGCTCAGGTCAAGGAACAGCTTGATGGACTCGAGCAGGTCGATGATCTCGTCGGGTTCGCAGCGGTCCAGGTCGTCGATGAAGAAGACCAGCCGTGCTCCGCCTTTCTTTACGTTGTCCGCTTGCTCTTGCAGGGCGGCCCGGAGGTTCCTGGTCTCGCTCTCCACCTCGCCACGCTTGTGGACGACCTCCTCCGCCAGGCGGTCAATGCTGTCCAGGGTGACGCCCGCGCTGGAAATCCTGCCGAGCAGCACCCCAGCGGTCACCTTGGCGAGCAAGAAGCCGACGCGGGCCGCAGCCTCCAAAAAGCGCTTCTTGGGATCTCGCTTGAGGCTGTCCTGCAGGGTGAGCAGGAGCGGGATCAGCATGCTGGGCTCCCGCCTATATATCCACGGATTGAAATCGACCCGAACGACGTCATCCGCGTGGTCGCTTGCCAAGCCCTCGTTGAGCATCTTGAGCAGGCTGGACTTTCCGCTGCCCCACGCGCCGAACACGCCGACGGTGAAAGGCGTCTCCGTCGCGTCGTTCATGATCACTTCGGTGAGCGCAGCAATGTAACGGCTGAACTCCAGCCGATCCCCAGCCGACCCAGCCGGAGCGTCCGAGAGGACAGAAAGCCCGCTCGTCATCGGTAACCGCCAGCTCTTGATGCACCGGCGAACGCAACAGCGAAGAACATGGCCCCTCCCCCACAGCGCGACTAACGTAGGCGTAGTGATCCCCGCCACTTAGTTTCGCGCTGAGTTTCCGCCATCGCAAGGTGAAACCATGGCGTTCCAGTAACGATCAGCAGGTTATGAGCGCGGATTTCATCACCCCGGCTCAGCTGCTCGATCAACTCGGGTGCAGCCTTCCATTCCCGTGCCGGACGGGGCACTTAGTCAATCGTGAAGCCCATCGGGGCGTCGGCGGCCAGGCGGAGGTCGCGCATGGCCTTGCGGTAGGCGACAGCGACGGCGTCGAAGCGCAGGTGCAGCTCGGCGGCCAGGTCGAACGGGACGCGGTCGGGCCGCTGCGACTCGACGATCACCTGGTCCTGGCCGAAGATGGTGTCCTCGAACTCCTGGATCACCCGGTCCGGCTGGTCGAGGTTGTAGTTGCGGCCGATCAGCACGTAGCCCGCGCACCGGTCCCCGGCCGCCGGCTGGGAGGCGAAGAAGTACACCATGCCGCGCTGCCCGCCCCAGCCGAGCCGCAGCACGATCGTGTACGGCAGGTGCAGCTCGTACCGGCTGCGCCGTTCCGGCGGGCCGTCCTGCTCGTTGCCGAACACCGGGAAGTCGTCGCTGTTGGGCGCCTCGGGCCGGACGATCTCGTAGCGCAGCACGTGCTCGTCGGCGTGCACCTGGTGCTGCGGCACGACCGGCCGCTCCGGGTCACCGAGCAGCCCCGGGTGGACCCAGGGGAAGTGGCCGAAGTCGGTGAAGTTCTCCACCTGCCGGGCGGCGTCGCAGCGCCACCGGTACGGTCCGGCGGGGACGACCGTCCAGTCGCCGTTCTCTAGTTCGGGCACCTCGGGCAGCGGCCACCGGGGCTCGTCGAGCGCGACCCAGATCAGCCCGTACCGTTCCTGCGCGCGGTACGCCGTCACCCGGGCCTTGGCCGGGACCGCCGCCGGGTCCTCCTTCTGCGGGATCGCCACGCACCGGCCGTCCGCGCCGTACCGCCAGCCGTGATAAGCGCAGACCAGCTCATCGCCCTGGACCCGGCCGAGCGACAGCGCCGTGCCGCGGTGCACGCACAGGTCAGACATCACCCGCGGCGCCCCGCCGGCGCCGCGCCACACCACCAGCGGCTCATGGAGCAGGTCGACGGCCACCGGCCGGTCAGTGACCTCGCTGGCGAACGCGACCGGATGCCAGCAGGCGCGCTGAGCGGCCAGGTCCGCGAACACTCCCGGTGTACTCATCCCCACTCCAGACAGCCACGCGGCCCGGCAGCAGGCCGGGCGTGGAACACATTCTGCCGCGCGGCCAACGGCGCCCGCGCGGTACCTTGGTGCTAAGGCGGCCCTGGGCTAGCCGCGCTTGGGGCTAGCGGTCCCGGTCCCGGCGCCCCTGGCGCTGGCGCCGTAGCGGCGTCGGAACTGCTCGACCCGCCCGGCGGTGTCGAGGACGCGCGCCTGCCCGGTGTAGAACGGGTGGCTGGCTGAGGACGTCTCGACGTCGATGACCGGGTAGGTGTTGCCGTCCTCCCAGGTGACGGTCTGCCCGCTGGTGACCGTGGACCTGGTGAGGAACGCGAAGCCCGCCGCGCGGTCACGGAAGACGACCGGGTGGTAGTCAGGGTGGATTGCCTGCTTCATGATTACCGCTCCTCTCGGAACTCAACGTGGCGGCCGGCCATCGGGTCGTACTTGCGTACGACGAGGCGGTCGGGGTCGTTCCTGCGGTTCTTCCTGGTCACGTAGGTGTAGCCAGTCCCAGCAGTTGACCTGAGCTTGATGACGGGACGAAGTGCGCTGTTACTCATGCCCCGTCCAACAAAGTACTAATGAAAATCATTCCCGTTAAAAACCCGCCGGCAAGCAGACCTCCCCGCACTGCTAGCCGGCCAGAATGGTTCCGGCCAATGCCTGTCTCCCGTCCGCGCTCCGCCTACCTCAGGGAGTCCTGATGCCCGTCTCGCGCCTGGCGCACATCCCGGGAATCGGCGTCGACGAGATCGGTGACGCCGCCGACGCCGCGGGCAACCCGGACCTGCTGCGGCTGGAGAACCTGGACACCGACGTGCCGCCGCCGGCGGTCGCCCGCGAGGTGACCCGCGCCGCGGTCGACGACGACCGCGCTAACAGCTACCTGCCCTTCCCGGGGCACCGCGCGCTGCGCGAGGCCGCGGCCGAGCACGTCGGCGCGCTGACCGGTCAGCGCTACGACCCGGGCAGCCAGTGCGTCAGCGTCGCCGGGGGGCTCAACGGCGTGCTCAACGTGCTGCTCGCCACCGTGGAGCCGGGTCAGGAGGTGGTGATCTGCGACCCGATCTACGCCGGGCTCGTCAACCGGATCAGGCTGGCCGGCGGCGTCCCCCGGCACGTGCGCTGCGTGCCGGGCGAGCACGGCTGGGCGACCGACCCGGGTGAACTGGCGGCGGCCATCGGGCCGCGCACGGCCGCCGTGCTGCTGATGAGCCCGGCCATGCCGACCGGCGGGGTGCTGACCGCCGCGCACTTCGAGGCGATCGCCGAGCCGGTCGCCCGGCACGGCGCCTGGGTCATCTGGGACGCCGCGATGGAGCGGATCGTCTTCGGCGACGGCCAGCCGGTGCACCCGGCCGCCCATCCCGGGCTGGCGGGCCGCACGATCGCGGTCGGCTCCGCGTCAAAGGAGCTGCGCATGATCGGCTGGCGGGTGGGCTGGGTCACCGGCCCCGCGCCGATCATGAAGGACGTCGGGCTCGTCGGCCTGACCAACGTGGTCTGCCAGGTCGGCATCGCGCAGCAAGCGGTAGCCGCAGCGCTGCGCCACCCCGGCGCCGCCGCGGACGTAGCGGCCGCGACCCGCACCTGGGAGCGGCGGTGCGAGCACATACTCGGCCAGCTGGCCGGCTACCCGTGCATCCGCCCGCACGGCGGCTGGTCGCTGCTCGTCGACTGCGCGGCCATCGGGATGCCCGCGGAGCTCGTGTCGCGGCGGCTGTTCGACCGCGGCGAGATCGCGGCGACACCGATGACCGGCTGGGGGCCGAGCGGCGAGCGCTACCTGCGCCTGGTATTCGCCAACGAGCCGGTGGAACGCCTCGGTGACCTGCGAGCCCGCTTCGGCGCGGCACTCGGCTGAGGCCCCGCGCCGCACGCCCGTGAGCTCGCCGAGGGCAGGGGGCGCGGGACTGCGCGACCGCCGCCGACCGATGCCCAGGCTAGCTCCCGTGCCTGCCTGGGTCCGTTCGCCCGGGCCGCCAGATAAGCCAGCGGGGGCGACGCGCCGCTCGCGTCTGTGACGGGTCAGCCGGTTGCCGCGCCGCCGCGCGGGCGGCGGCCTCCTGGGCGGCGCGGTCCGATCGCGCGGCGCGCCAGCGGGTGACCAGGTCGTCGGCGTTCACCAGCCGGACGTGCACCGGCGGGCCGACCGGGATGCGCCGCCACTCGACGATGCGCCGGTTCAGGTCCGCCGCGGCCTCGCGTACCTCCTGCTCGGAGCGGAACTCCCCCGCCGTCTCCGCCAGCCGCTCGATCTCCCGCCGCAGCCGCAACGGTGTCGGCAGCATCTCCTCGGCGGCTATGCCCTCGCGTCGGGCGTAGTCCCGCAGCCACGCCTGCCCGTAGTCACCGTCGGTCGCGCCTGGGCGCAGGTTAAGGGGCTTGCCCGCACCCGGCAGGTCATCGAAAACACCGCGCCGCTCGGCTTCGGCTACCTGCTGGTCGATCCAGGAGGTGAAGCCCGTCTGGGGCGGCTTGCGTCGCGGTGAACCGTGTTCTGCTTCAGGCATCTCGCCATCCACGATACGACGCCGGTCCCTCAGCACCGCGATGGGATCCTTGCCGGTACCGGGCTTCCGCACGCTGGGAGCGATCAGGGCTCGGCCGGGCGGCGTCCCCGGGCCGAGATCAGCGGCGCGAGTGTCAGGTCGAGTTCGCCCGCGTTGATGGCGGCCAGGTGCGCGTCGATCTCGGCGTCGTCGGCCAGGCCCGCCGCGAGCAGCTCGCCGCGCACGTGCTCAATGTCAAGATCTGTGGATGGCAGCGTGCTGGGGCCGGCGCATGGAAATGAGTCGCGCGTGAGGGGTGAGCGGCCGTAGCGTCCGTGCATGGACTGGAACGCATGGCACGAGAAGTACGACCTGGCCGACTCGTGGATGGCACGACGGTTGCAGACGGTTCAGGCTCAGATCGGCGCGGCCCTGTCTGGTGCCCCGGCAGGCGATTTGAGGGTGATCAGCCTTTGC
>Ga0070714_100004034_pt1 | contig 11039 bp, 9 predicted proteins | sample LARL83metaG_FD_65450 | JGI IMG/M metagenome (GOLD analysis project Ga0070714, IMG submission 65450) | Corn, switchgrass and miscanthus rhizosphere microbial communities from Kellogg Biological Station, Michigan, USA - LAR L8-3 metaG | ecosystem: Host-associated > Plants > Roots > Rhizosphere ... | reverse complement strand
GCGCCGGCACATCCCAGAGGCAGAAATCCGCATCGCAGCCCGGCGCGAGGGCGCCGATTCTACCCTCCTGGCCGAGCGCGCGCGCGGCGTGGGTGGTCACGCCGGCCAGCACCTCCTCAGATGTCAGGCCGAACAGGATTCCCGCCAGGTGCATAGCTGTAAGCAGACTCGCCACCGGCGCGGTGCCGGGATTGAGATCGGTGGCCACCGCCATCGGTACCTTGTTGGTACGCAGTAAATCGATGGGAGGCTTGCGGGTCTCTTTCAGGAAATAGAACGCTGCCGGCAGCAGCACCGCCACGGTGCCGCTCTTGGCCATGGCCGCGACGTCCGTCTCGTCGGTGAATTCCAGGTGATCGCAAGACAAGGCTCCCAGCTCGGCGGCGCGCCGGGTCGCCCCCATGTTGGAGAGCTGATCGGTGTGGGCGCGCAGCTTCAGGCCGAGCTTCTGAGCCTTGTCCGCCAGGCGTTCCAGGTCCCGCACCTGGAAGGCGATGTGCTCGACGAAGATGTCCACCGTGTCGGCGAGCCGTTCCTGCGCCACCGCCGGCAGCATGCGCTCCAGCACTTCCTGCAGATACTGGTCGCGGTCCATGCCCGGGGGCACCGCGTGGGCACCGATGAAGGTGGCGCAGATGTCCATGGGGATATGGCGGGGCAGGGCGCGGATGGCTCGCAGCATCTTCAACTCGGTCGCAAGGTCCAGCCCGTAGCCGCTCTTGATCTCCACCGTGGTCACGCCCTCGGCCCTGAGGGCCTCGAGCCGCGGTAAGGTCTCTTCGACGAGTTGGGCTTCGCTGGCGGCTCGCACTGCCTTGACGGTACTGGCGATGCCGCCGCCGGCGCGGGCGATATCGGCGTAGCTCGCGCCCTGCATCTTGAGCAGATGCTCCGCCATGCGGTCGCCGGCGTAGAGCGCATGGGTATGGCAGTCGATGAAACCCGGCAGGAGGAGCTTGCCGCCGGCGTCCAAGGTCTCCCGGGCCGGAGCATCCGCGGGACAACCCACTTCTGCTATGCGGCCCTCGCGCACGGCGAGGTTGTAAAATGCACCGCTTCCGGCGGATGCCTCCCAGACATTCTTAAGCAGCAAGTCATGCATGATGCGCAGCCCGGGGAATCCATGAGAGCATAAGAGTATGCAGAGCCGTCTGGCATTTGAATACCTGCTCACGCCCGCCGGGCTGGTCCGTGACCAAGCCCTGGTCATCGATTCCAGCGGCCGGATCGAGCGCATAGAGCCCCGCGGTGCCGGTCCCTGTGACGGCTTCTTGGGCCTCCCGGGCATGCCCAATGCCCATAGCCACGCCTTCCAGCGGGCGCTGGCCGGTTACGGCGAGGTGCCGAGAGGACAGGAATCCTTCTGGAGTTGGCGCGAGGCCATGTACCGGCTCGCCAACCGCGTCAGTCCCGAGGAAATGTTCATCATCGCCCGCGAAGCGTTCTGGGACATGCTGCGGGGCGGCTATACCAGCGTCGCGGAGTTCCACTACCTGCATCACATGCCGGACGGCCGGCCCGGCGTGCAGATGGGCCGTGCGGTAGTCGCTGCGGCGCGCGAGGCGGGCATCCGCCTGCGCCTGCTGCCCGTCTTCTATCAGCAAGGCGGCTTCGGCCAAGCGGCTCGCGATGAGCAACGCCGATTCGTGCACGGCAGCATCGAGGATTTCTGCACATTGCTTTCCGAGTTCCACGGCGTCGAGCTCGGTCTCGCCCCGCACTCGCTACGGGCGGTGCCGGTGGAGACCCTGGGCAAATTGATCGAAGCCTCCGCCGGCATCATCGGCGCCGATGCGCCCATCCATATCCACATCAGCGAACAACGGCGGGAGGTGGAGGAGTGCAGGGCCGCCTACGGGCTGACACCCGTTGAACTGCTGGCGAAGCACGTCTCCCTCGATCGCCGCTGGAACCTCGTGCATGCGACCCATACGACCGAAGCTGAGATGCAGGTCACGCGGGAGGCCGGTGCCAGCGTGGTAATCTGTCCGATCACCGAGGCTTACCTCGGCGATGGCTTGTTCGCCGCACAGGAGTTCGTATCCGCAGGTGGAGGCGTCGCCATCGGCTCTGACAGCAATTGCCGTATCGATGCCATAGAAGAGCTCCGGTTCCTGGAGTATGGACAGCGGCTGCGTCAGGAGCGGCGCGCGCGTCTCGCCACGTCCCAAGGTCTGGGATTGCCTCTCTGGCAACTCGCGTGCCGGGGTGGTGCTGCGGCGTTGGGCCACGCCAGCGGTGTCCTCGCGCCGGGCCGCCTTGCCGACGTGGTGGTGCTGCGGCGCGAGGCGCCCGCGCTGCGCGGCCACGACGTGGATACCCTGATGGACGCGCTCATCATCGGCGGCAGCCGCGCCGACATCAGCGACGTGTATGTGGGGGGAGAGCGGCGCGTGCATGCCGGCGTCTGCCACGGACAGGAGCAGAGCGCGCGCGACTTCGATGAGGCCGTGAAGCGGCTGAATGCCGAGTAAAGGGTCGATGAAGATAACTTCGTTCCATATCCGCGATGCCAGCACCAAGGAGGTGCCGGTGGTCGTGAGCATCCCGCATACCGGAATCTACGTGCCGGAGGCGATACGCGCGGAGTTCGCCTCCAGCTATATCCGCGGCCTGCCCATGACGGACTGGTACCTGCATCACCTCTACGATTTCCTGCCGGCCATGGGCATCACCACGATCTACGGCACCTACAGCCGGTTCGTGGCGGACGTGAACCGGCCGCCCGACGACAAGCCGCTGTACCCGGGGCGTTACGAGACCGGGTTTGTGGCGCTCAAGACCTTTTGGGGCGAGGATATCTACTCCACTCCGCCGACCCCGGCCGAGATCAATACCCGTCGTGAGCTGGTGCATGCGCCTTATCACGCGCGTCTAAGTGAGTTGCTGCAGAGTCGCATCACCCGCTTCGGCGGGGTGGTGCTCATCGACGCTCACAGCGTCGCTTCCCGCGCCAACCTCCTGCATGAGGCGCTCGAGGACGATATCTACCTCGGCGACCGGGATGGGCGCAGCAACTCAGGTTGGCTCACCGCCGTCATGGAACGGGGATTCCGCTCCACGGGCTTAAGCGTGGCGCGCAATAAGCCCTATAAAGGCGGCTATATCACCGAGCATTACGGCCAGATGGCGCAAGTCGCCGCACTGCAAGTCGAGATGCGCTGGGGCCTGTATCTCGACGAAGCCCATCCGGAGCGTACGCCGACCCATGCGAAGTTCGGCGCGTTCAAGAGCGTGTTGAGCGATGTCTTCACCGGTCTGCTGGTTGAGGTCAACAGGCGCGGACGGGTGAGCAAGTAAGGCGCGCGAGGGGAATCCCGCGAAAGAGTACGGCGAGCGGCATACCGCTCGCCGTCTTGCTATCGGTCGCCGCGAATCAGGGCTTTACGAACTTCAGCGTCATGCGGTCACTCTCGCCGATGGCGGCGTATCTGGCCCTGTCCTTATCGCCGAGGGCATAGGTGGGTGGCAAAGTCCACACGCCCTGCGGGTAGTCCTTGGTATCCTTGGGGTTGGCATTGATCTCGGACTGTCCCGCCAGCTTGAAGCCGGCTTTCTGCGCTTCCTGGATCACGTAGTCCACCGGCATGTAACCGGTCTTGAACACCTGGTCCACGGTCTTTCCGGCGGCAGCGCGATGCTCGACCACGCCGAACACGCCGCCGTGCTTCAGCACCTTGAACGCCGCCTTGAAGACGTTATCGAGCTGTCCGCGGCCTTGCCAGTTGTGCAGGTTGCGGAAGGTGAGCACCATATCCGCCGAGCCGTCCGGACCCAGGTCCAGCTTCGCCGGCGGCGAGAAGTCGATGACCTTCACCTTGCCGTATATGGCCGGATCCGCCTTGAGCTTGGCGAGATACCTAACCGTGTTATCGGATTCCGAATCACCTTTGGGCGGCACCGCCGCGTCGATGAGCTGGCCGTGCTCCCTGAGCACCGGTGCCAGGATCTCCGTGTACCAGCCGCCACCCGGCCAGAGTTGCACCACGCTCATGTCGGGTTTAAGGCCGAAGAACTCCAGCGTCTGCTTCGGATGCCGGTATTGGTCGCGGGCCGCATTCGCGGGATCGCGCCAGGAACCCTTCAGTGCCTGGTCGAGGCTGGCGTCGATGCCGCTCGTGTCCGGCGTGACCTGCGGGGCGGCCAGGATCGGAGCGGAGAGCAGCAGGGCGGAACAGATGAGCAGAGGCTTCAGCATGACGTCACCTTATTGCTTGGGTTTCACGAACTTGAGGGTCATGCGGTCGCTCTCGCCGATGGCCTTGAGCTTGGGATCGTTGCTCATGAGGTCCGGCAGGAGAGTGTGGACATTCACGCTCTCGTCGTCCTTGGGATTGGCGTTGATCTCCGAAGCGCCCGCCAGCTGGAAACCATGCTTCAGACCCATCTCGATCATGTAATCCTCGGGGATGCGGTGCAGGCTGTTGGAGGCGATCTGGGCGTCCATGTAGGGCCGTGCGCGATGCTCCTCGATGCCCAGCACACCGCCGGCTTTCAGCACCTTGAAAGCCGCTGCGAATACGGAATCCAGTTCCGCCTCGCTGTCGTTCAGCCAGTCGTGGGTGTTGCGGAAGGTCAGCACCATGTCCGCGGAGCCGGGGGCTCCCAGGTCGGTCTTGGTGGGCGGCGCGAACTCCACGAGCTTCACCTCGCCGAAATGCGCCTTGTTGGCCTGGAGCATGTCGGCATACTTGCCGGTGGTCTTGCCCGCGGCTTCGATGAGGTGGCCATGGTCCTTCAGCACCGGAGCCAGGATCTCCGTATACCAGCCGCCGCCCGGCGCGAGTTCCACCACAGTCATGTCCGGCGTTAGGCCGAAGAACTCCAGGGTCTCGATGGGATGGCGGTACTGGTCACGGGCCTTGTGGGCATCAGAACGCCAAACGCCGGCCGCAGCCTGATGCAGTAGCGCGTCAGCGCCGGAGTCAGTGGCCGGCAGGGCTGTGAGTGTCCAAGCGCAGGCGATGAAGGTGAAGATCGAGACGATGAGCTTTCGCATGGCGTTCCCTCCCGAGAGCGGCCTACATGGTAAGCCGGGGGCTCGGTTTATGAGCCCAGATATGGTAAAAAGTGCGCCCGTTTGAAGGCTTTGTGCCTTTATTCTTCGTCTTTCTTAAGGCCTTCAGGCCGGTTTGGAGCCCATGAGCCACGAGAAGTTCAACTTCGTCCTGCAGCAGAGCCGGATGATCACGCCACGCGTGCTGCAGATGAATCTGCGCCGCGAGGACGGCCTGGCGTTCAGTTATATACCCGGACAGTTCATCACCCTGCACCTGCCTTTCGAGGCCATGGAACTGCGTCGCAGCTACAGCGTGGCCACCATCCCCGGCAGCGGGGGCGAGGTGGAGATCGCCGTGACCCAGGTAGAGGGCGGTCGTGCCACCGGCCTCCTGTTCGGCATGCAACCCGGAGACCGAGTCGCGGCCACCGGCCCCTTCGGCCGCTTCGTGCTGCGGGAAGACCCGCCGTCCCGCTATCTATTGATCGCCACGGGGACCGGCGTCTCGCCGTACCGGGCCATGTTGCCGCAGTTGAAGGCTCTGATCGCCGAGAAGAGACATACGGCGGTGGTGATGTTGGGGGTGCGGGGGCCGGATGAATTGCTGTTCGGCGGTGACTTCATCGAATTCGCAAAGGAGAATCCCGGCTTCGAGTTCGTGGCCAACTTCAGCCGCCGCGTGTCGGATCCCGCTCAGCCCCACGAGCGCAGGGGTTATGTGCAGGAACACCTGATGGAACTCAAGCCCGATCCCACGCACGACATCGTGTATCTGTGCGGCAACCCGGACATGATCGATACCGCAGTGGAGCGTCTGAAGGCCATCGGCTTCGATAACACGAATTTACGCCGCGAAAAGTACGTCTCGTCGAATTGAGACGGCCGCTTCGCAGCGGCCTTCTCAACTTCTTACTCAGTCCTTCAATCGTCTGTACTTGATGCGATGCGGCTGGTCCGCATCTGCACCCAGGCGACGCTTGCGATCTGCCTCGTAGTCTGCGTAGTTGCCCTCGAACCACACCACCTTGCTGTCGCCCTCGAAGGCGAGGATGTGGGTGGCGACGCGATCCAGGAACCAGCGATCGTGGGAGATGATCACCGCGCAGCCGGGGAAGGCCAACACCGCTTCTTCCAGAGCGCGCAGGGTCTCCACGTCCAGGTCGTTGGTGGGTTCGTCCAGCATCAGCACGTTGCCCCCGGCCTTCAGCACCTTGGCGAGGTGCACGCGGTTGCGCTCGCCGCCCGAGAGCTGGCCGACCATCTTCTGCTGGTCCGTTCCGCGGAAGTTGAAGCGGCCCACGTAGGCGCGGGAAGGGGTGGTGTAGGTGCCGACCGTGATGAGGTCCTGGCCGTCGCTGATCTCCTCCCATACTGTCTTGTCATCCCGCAGGGCGTCGCGGCTCTGGTCCACATAGGCGATCTTCACGGATGGGCCGATGCGCAGCTCACCTGCATCCGCCTTCTCCTTGCCGGCCATCATGCGGAACAGGGTGGTCTTGCCGGCGCCGTTGGGGCCGATGACGCCGACGATGCCGCCCGGCGGCAGGTTGAAGTCCAGGCCTTCGAATAGCAGGCGGTCGCCGAAACCCTTGCGCAGGCCCTTGCCTTCGACCACGAGGTCGCCCAGACGCGGACCCGGCGGGATGTAGAGCTCCTGGGTCTCATTACGTTTTTGGAATTCTTGCGAGGACAGCTCCTCGAACTTGGCGAGGCGCGCCTTGCTCTTGGCCTGACGTCCCTTCGGATTGGTGCGCACCCATTCCAGCTCGGCCTTCATGGCCTTGATGTGGGCGGTTTCCTGCTTCTCCTCGATCTCCAGGCGCTTTTCCTTCTGCTCGAGCCAGGAGGAGTAATTGCCCTGCCAGGGGATGCCGTGCCCGCGATCCAGTTCGAGGATCCAGCCGGCCACGTTGTCGAGGAAGTAGCGGTCATGGGTCACAGCCACCACGGTACCGGGATATTCCTGGAGGAAGCGCTCCAGCCAGGCCACTGATTCGGCGTCGAGGTGGTTGGTGGGCTCGTCCAGAAGCAGCATGTCCGGTTTCGAGAGCAAGAGGCGACACAGCGCCACGCGGCGGCGCTCGCCGCCGGAGAGCTTGGCGACATCCGCGTCCCAGGGAGGCAGGCGCAGCGCTTCCGCCGCCACGTCCAGCACATGGTCCAGGTTGGTCGCGCCGGCGGCCTGCAATACGTTCTCGAGCCGTGCCTGTTCGGCGGCGAGCTTGTCGAAATCGGCATCGGGTTCGCCGTAGGCGGCATACACCGCCTCCAGTTTGGCCTTGGCCTCCACGATCTCCGTTAGACCCCCTTCCACGTTGCCGCGCACGTCCTTGGCGGGGTCGAGCTGCGGCTCCTGTGGCAGGTAACCGATCTTGGTGCCGGCCAGGGCATGCGCCTCACCGTTTATCTCGGTGTCCACGCCGGCCATGATGCGCAGCAGCGTGGACTTGCCGGAGCCGTTCAGGCCCAGCACGCCGATCTTGGCGCCGGGGAAGAACGACAGGGAGATGTTGCGCAGGATCTCGCGCTTCGGGGGCACCACCTTGGCAACCCGGTGCATGGTGTAGATGTATTGGGCCATGGCTCTGTAGGGCTAGGGAGACGGGGAGCAGATTATATATAGGTGAGGCGTCTCAGGCGCGGCCGTTGCGTCTGCGTCTGGAATTCTTCTCGATGAAACCCATGATATCGCCGGCGATATCCTTCTTGGTGGCGGCCTCGATGCCCTCCAGGCCTGGTGAGGAGTTCACCTCCAGGATCAGCGGGCCCTGGGCCGAGCGGATGATGTCCACGCCCGCCACGTTGAGGCCGATGACCTCGGCAGCGCGGATGGCCATGTCCCGTTCCTTGGGGTCTATCTTCACTTCCACGGCGCTACCGCCCTTGTGCAAGTTGGCGCGGAATTCGCCGCGTCGTGCCTGGCGCTTCATGGCGGCCACTACCTTGTTGCCCACTACGAAGCAGCGGATATCCGCGCCCTGAGCCTCCTTCACGAAACGTTGCACCAGGAAGTGGGCATTGAGCCCGCGGAAGGCGTCGATCACGCTCTCCGCCGCCTGACGGGTCTCCGCCAGCACCACGCCCTGGCCCTGGGAGCCTTCCGTGAGCTTGATGATCATGGGCGCATCGCCGACGAGCTTCATCAGGTCTTCGGTGTCATCCGGGGCGTGGGCGAAGCCCGTCACCGGCATGGCGATGCCGAACCGCGAGAGGAGCTGCAAGGAACGCAGTTTGTCCCGCGCGCGCACGATGGCATCAGAATCATTGAGGGTGAACACGCCGGTCATCTCGAACTGGCGCAGTACCGCAGTGGCGTAGAAGGTGACCGAGGCTCCGATGCGCGGGATGATGGCGTCCAGGCCCTCCAGGCGCCGGCCCTTGAAATGTATCTCGGGATTATCGGTGGCCAGGTTCATGTAGCAGCGCAAAGGGTCGATGACGTACATGTCATGACCGCGCGCCATGCCGGCTTCCACCAGCCGTTTGGTGGAGTACAGGCGCGTGTTGCGCGATAGGATGGCGATCTTGAGCCGCTTCTTCATGTGTGTTGTCCCGTATCCGGCACTGCCCTGATCCTGCGGCGCTTGCCGGTGACATAGGATGCGGCTGGATCGATAGTGAGGTGGCCTTGCATGGCGCTGCGGCCCAGCAACAGGCGGAAGCGCATGCTGTCGCGCGCCGCCAGCGTGATCTCGATGGGCCAGCTCACCTGGCCGACCGTGAGCGTGGTGCGAATCACCGGACGCTGCTCGCGGTGCCCGCCGGAGTCCGTGACCCAGCGTTCCTCCTCGACCACGTCGGCCTCGAAGAAGCGTTCCGGCTTGTCCTTCTGCTGCAGAGGATGCAGACCGAAGCGCACGCGGCGCTTTCCGCCCTCGGTGAATACCACCACGGCGAAGGCATGCAGCGAGGAGCTGCGCGCGCCGGTATCGATCTTGGCCTTGATGCGACGGATGCCGAGTTCTGGCAAGGCGACCCATTCGCGCCAACCGACCTGCTGCGGTGTGGTGGGGACTTCGTTCATTATTGGAATGCGGCCCGTGAGGCTTAAGTCCATAATACACCGGGCTGGAAACCCAAGGTGCGTGTCAAATGGCGGATTCCCTGCTCAAAGTCGGCGTGTGCCATGACCCCCGTCAGGCGCATTACGGTTTCGGCGAAGGCCACCCCTTCGGCCATGACCGTTTCAGCGCCTTCTGGCGTGAGAGCGTGGCCCGGGGATTCGACAAACGCGTGCACGCGATCCCGGTGCAGGCGGCACGGCGCGCGCAACTGGAGATGTTTCATTCCGGTGACTTCCTGGGTTTCGTCGAGGAGAGGAGCCACCGCGGCGATGGCTACCTCGATGAGGGTGACACGCCTGCGCAGAGCGGCATCTATGAAGCCGCTTGCGAGGTGGTGGGAGCTACCCTGAACGCCGTGGATGGGGTGATGTCCGGCGAGTGGCGCCGCGCCTTCGTTCCCATCGCCGGCCTGCATCATGCGGCGCGCGCCCACGCGGCCGGCTTCTGCGTGCTGGACGATATCGGCGTGGCGGTGGAATCCCTGCGCCGCCACCACGGCATCAGGCGCATCGCCTATGTGGACATCGACGCGCACCATGGCGACGGCGTGTTCTATTCTTTCGAAGCGGACCCCGACCTCCTGTTCGCGGATCTGCACGAGGACGGGCGTTTCCTCTATCCCGGCACCGGCGCCGAGAGCGAGACCGGGGTGGGCGAGGCGCAGGGCTGCAAGCTCAACCTGCCTCTGCCGCCGGGCGCTGGAGATGCGGAGTTCCTCGAAGCCTGGGACAAGGTGGAGGCCTACCTCAAAGCCGGCCGGCCAGAGTTCATCCTGTTCCAGTGCGGCGCTGACAGCATCGCTGGCGATCCCATCACCCACCTGCGCTTCACGCCCGGCGCCCACGCGCATGCGGCTAAACGCCTGTGTGTCATCGCGGAAGACCTGGGTCATGGCCGCGTGGTGGGCATGGGGGGAGGGGGATATAACCGGCAGAACATCGCCTTGGGTTGGAATGGAGTGCTTGAGGCTTTTTTAGCCACGTGAGCGCCGCCCCTGCGGTAAAATAGCCGCCGCCGACCACCATCCGCTGCGGAGCCTTCTGAATGTTCACCCCTGATATGCAGATCGCCGGGTTCGACGACGAACTCCTTGATGCCCTGCGCCATGAACTCACCCGGCAGCAGGAGAACATCGAGCTGATCGCCTCGGAGAACTATGTGAGCCCACGGGTGCTCGCGGCCCAGGGTTCGGTGATGACCAACAAGTATGCCGAAGGTTATCCCGGCAAGCGTTACTACGGCGGTTGCGAATACGTGGACGTGGCCGAGCGTCTCGCCATCGATCGCGCCAAGAAGCTGTTCGGCGCGGCCTACGCCAACGTGCAGCCCCATTCCGGTTCCCAGGCCAATGCCGCGGTCTACTTCGCGCTGCTGAAGCCCGGCGACACCATCTTGGGGATGAGTCTGGCCCACGGCGGTCACCTCACCCATGGCGCCAAGGTCAATCTCTCGGGCAAGTTCTTCAACGCGATCCAGTACGGCATCGACACCCAGACCGGACTTATCGACTACGAGCAGGTGCAAAAGCTGGCGGACGAGCACAAGCCGAAGATGATCGTCGCTGGATTCTCGGCCTATTCGCGCCGCATCGACTGGCAGAAGTTCCGCGTAATCGCCGATTCCGTAGGCGCGTATCTCTTTGTGGACATGGCTCATGTGGCGGGGCTGGTGGCCGCGGGCCTCTATCCGGATCCGGTGAACATCGCCGACGTGACCACCACCACGACCCACAAGACCCTGCGCGGTCCGCGTGGCGGCCTCATCTTGGCCAAGGCCAATGAAGAGATCGAGAAGAAACTCAACTCATCGGTATTTCCGTCCACCCAGGGCGGCCCGCTCATGCACGTGATCGCAGCGAAGGCGGTGGCTTTCCTCGAGGCGCTGCAACCGGAGTTCAAGGTCTACCAGAAGCAGGTGCTGGATAATTCCCGCGCCATGGCCGATGCGCTCATCAAGCGCGGCTACGACGTGGTCTC
>Ga0070714_100004033_pt1 | contig 11039 bp, 10 predicted proteins | sample LARL83metaG_FD_65450 | JGI IMG/M metagenome (GOLD analysis project Ga0070714, IMG submission 65450) | Corn, switchgrass and miscanthus rhizosphere microbial communities from Kellogg Biological Station, Michigan, USA - LAR L8-3 metaG | ecosystem: Host-associated > Plants > Roots > Rhizosphere ... | reverse complement strand
GTCGTCGAGATCATCCGGCGCGTCGCCCCCGGCCATCGCTACGCCCTCGTCACCGACTCGAACGTCGGCCCGCTCTACGCCGAGCGGGTCGCTCGCCAGTTCGGCACCGGTGAGGTCGTCGTCTGCAGCGTCCCCGCCGGCGAGGCGCACAAGACGCGCGACTCGTGGGCGGCAATCACGGACACGCTGCTCGACGCCCGCTTCGGGCGCGACACGACCATCGTCTCGCTCGGTGGCGGCGTCGTCTCCGATCTCGCCGGCTTCGTGGCCGCGACGTTCATGCGCGGCGTCCCGGTCGTGCACGTCCCGACCACGCTCCTCGCGATGATCGATGCGTCGATCGGCGGGAAGACGGGGGTCGACACCCCGGCCGGGAAGAATCTCGTGGGCGCGTTCCACCCGCCGGCCGCGGTCGTCATCGACCCGCAAGTGCTTGATACGCTTGGCCTTGCCGAGCTCCGGTCGGGGTTCGCCGAGGCCATCAAGCATGGCGTGATCGCCGATGAGCGGTATTTTGAATTTCTGGATGAGCACGCCGCCAGGCTGCTCGCCGAGGATCCGGCGGAGCGTGACCAGGGCGGATTGGCGCGAGTCATTGGGGAGAGCGTCCGCATCAAGGCGGACGTGGTCGCGACGGACGAACGTGAAAGGGGAGCTCGGAAGACCTTGAACTTCGGCCACACGATCGGGCACGCCATCGAGCACGCCAGCGGCTTCGCGCTGCGTCACGGCGAGGCGGTGGCGATCGGGATGGTGGTGGAAGCGGAGGCCGCGGAGCGCGCCGGGATCGCCGAGCGCGGGACCGCCGAGCGCATCCGCCGCGCCGTGGAGCGTGCATCGCTGCCGACGCGCCGTCCCCCCTCGCTCGACTCCGCCGTCATCATGGCCGCGACCGTGAGCGACAAGAAGTCGCGCGCCGGCGCCGCGGAGTACGCGGTTCCGTCGCGCATCGGTACCATGGCGGGGGTGGAGTCCGGCTACGCGGTGCGTCTCCCCGACGCCCTGTTACTCGAGGTGCTCGGATGAAGCGAGGGGAGGTGCTCACCGGCATCTTCGCCACCGCCGTCGCGGCCGTCTTCATTCTGACGGGTGCCGCCCGCCTCCCCATCGCTCCCGAGTTCTCCTTCCCCGTCCTGGGCTTCAACCCGGGCACCGCAGCCGACAGCGCCGCGATCGACAGCGTCGCCACCGACATCGCCGCCGGCGACAGCACCCCGGGCGACAGCATCGCCCGCGACAGCATCGCGTCTGATTCTGCACCGAATGCGGCGGTGACCGCCTCCATCGACACCAGCGCGTCGACTCCGCGGATCACGATCGGCGACACGGCGAACCTCTATCACCATCCGCCGGTTCTCGTCTACAGCGAGCGGATGATCGAGCCGCTCCTCGTCCGCGCGAAGCGTCCGGAGCCCAAGCCATTCTTCCACGCCGGCGCGGCGATCGACCGCGAGCTGGTGCACGCGAAGAACGTCCTGTTCCGCAAGGAGTTTCCGACGCTCTCGCATCTCCCCAAGTCGGTGGAGCGTGCGCGCGAGCTCGTGATGAATGCGCGCGCCGGCAAGAAGGTCCCGGTCTCGCTCACGCGCTATTGCCTGAACGGGACGACGCGCCGCGACCACGAGGTGCGCGAGGGGATCGTCGCCGCCGATCCGCGCCTCTTCAAGCTGGGGCACTACGTCGATCTGTACCTGGGCGGGAAGAAGCTCGGACGCTTCCTCATCGACGACACGGGTGGGAACGTCAAGGGCGCGACGCTGGACATCTGGACTCCATCTTGCTCTGAAGCTCGCAGGTTCGGCCGCCAGCGCGGGGCCGCGATGTTGGTCGCCAAGCCGGAGAGCACACCCTGATGTCCTCCTTCAGCACCTACCTACTCGGCTTCATCATCGTCATCATCGGCGTCGCCGTCGGAGCGTATCTCCTCAACGCGCCCATGATGTGGATCGCGGTCGGCGTGATCATCCTGCTGGGTCTGGGGATTCTCGCCGCGACCAAGCACGAGAAGCCGCGCGATCCGCAGGGGCCGCCGAGCACCTGATCCGGGCGCCTCGACGGCATCCGTTTCGAACGACCGTTTTCACCAATGTGACCTTCGGAAGGCGTTAGCTCGACCTTCCGAAGGTCACATTCGTTTGGCACGAAAAATGGCTGTTGACCGAATTGTTACGCACCCATAGACTGGCAGCTTCAGCCATCCAAATGGAGCGTCTATGCCGGCAGCGGTCGAGAGCAGGCCTGGGAAGAGTTTTGCCCGTTCCACTCCTTCCACAGCGTTCGACCAGTATCTGCACGACATACAGAAGCTCCCCCTGATCACCGACGTCCAGGAGGAGCGACGCCTCGCCCGTCTGGCCCAGAACGGTGACACCGCGGCCGCCGAGCGGCTCGTGACGGCGAACCTCCGGTTCGTCATCTCCTACGTCAAGAAGTATCAGGGCCACGGCCTCGACCTGAGCGAGCTGGTCGCCATCGGCAACGAGGGACTCCTCAAGGCGGTCCGCAAGTTCGATCCGGACCAGGGCGTCAAGTTCATCTCGTACGCCGTGTGGTGGGTGCGCCAGGCGGTGCTCAAGGCGCTCGCCGAGCAGACGCGCTCGGTCCGCATCCCGCTCAACCAGAACTCGCAGCTCATCAAGCTCTCCCGTGCGGAGACGGTGCTCGCGCAGGTCCTCAAGCGTGATCCCACCGACAGCGAGCTGGGACGTCTCCTCGAGGAGACACCGGAAGTCGTGCGCGCGGCTCGGCAGATGTCGGCCACCGAAGTCTCTCTCGACGCACCGGTCGATCGCAGCGACCGCGAGGCCTCCACGCTCGGCGAGCGCTTCGCCGGCATCGACGGCGGCGAGATCGAGGAGGACACCGACACGAAGCTCATGCGCGAGTCGATCGAGCGCGCCTTCCGCAAGTATCTCACGCCGCGCGAGCGCAAGATCCTCTACCTGTACTACGGCCTGGGTCAGGAGTCGGAGGCGATGACGCTCGAGCGCATCGGCACGCTCCTCGGCGTGACGCGCGAGCGCATCCGTCAGATTCGCGAGCGCGCCTTCGAGAAGCTGCGTCAGTCGCCGGACGGCGCCGCGCTCCTGGGCTTCTGGGGCGACGCGTAAGTCCAGCGCGCGACGCGGTTCGAGTCGCGCTGCACCAGCGGTTATCTTCCAGCGGCGGGGTCGCGATCGAGCGATCCCGCCGCTCTCGTTTTCGAGCCGGTGTGGACTCCGATTCTACTCGGAGTCTACTCCGAGTAGGGAACAGAACGATGACGCGTGCTCGGCGCGGCTTCGAGCATTCATTGCCTCTCTGACTCTCCGATCACGTGATCCCTGCCCTCGTCAATGACGCCGCTGGTACCGCCGCGCAGGCGCGCGCGGCGCTGGAGGCGTCTGGCGAGTTCGACGTGCGCGACGTCCCGCCGAAGGAGATGGAGGGTGTACTGCGGAAGGAGCTCGCCGCGCACCCGCGGCGCATTCTCGTCGCCGGCGGCGATGGAACCATCGGAACCGCGGCGGCACTGCTGCAGGGGACGGAGACGGAGCTCGCGATCTTCCCCGGCGGGACGCTCAACCACTTCGCGCGCGATCACGGCATCCCCACCGATCCGTCGGAAGCCGCAGCGTGCGGATGCGGTGGCCGCACGCTCAAGGCCGACGTCGCGTTCGCGAACGATCATCTCTTCCTGAACACGAGCTCCGTCGGTGCGTACGTCACCTACGTGCGGCTGCGCGAGCGGATCGAGAAATACTTCGGCTATCGCGTCGCGAGCGTCATCGCCGGGATCCGGCTTCTCTTCCGGATCCGCCCGATCCGGATCACGCTCGAGATCGAGGGACAGCGGCACGAGTACGACACGCCGCTCGTCTTCATCGGCGTGGGTGAGCGCGAGCTGAAGGCGCCGTCGTTCGGAAGTCGCGTCCCGAACGGCGAGCACTGTCTGCACGTCCTCGTGGTGAGAGAGCGGCGCGCCACGCGCCTTCTCGTCGTGGCGCTCGACGCGATGCGGCGCGGGCTCGACAGCGTCGCGCGCACGCCGGAGCTGGATGCGTACAAGGTGAGCGCGTGCTCCATCGCGCTGCGTGGCCGGAAGCAGCACGTCGCGCTCGACGGCGAGCTGGTGCAGGTGACGTCACCCGTGAAGTACGAGCTGCATCGCGGCGCGCTCACCGTCGTGGTGCCACAGACGAAGGGTGAGGAGCCGGCGATCGCGGTGGAGGGTGCGGAGGCGCCGCACGCGGAGACGAATACGGAGAGCGCGGCATGAGCGCCGTCGCACCGATCGCGAGCGACGACGCGAGCACCGCACAGCTCGCGGAGCGACTGCGCTCGATCGTGAGCGACCGATTCGTCCTCGAGCGCGACAGCGAGCTGCTCGCGTACGAGTCGGATGGACTGCCGGGCTATCACCGGCGTCCGCGGCTCGCGGTCTTTCCGGGGACGCGCGACGAGACGATCGCGGTGGTGCGCACGCTCGCCGATGCGGGCGCGGCGTTCGTCGCGCGCGGCGCGGGCACGGGGCTCTCCGGTGGTGCGCTCGCCGACGACGTCGTCCTCCTCGGCGTGCACCGGCTGAAGCGCGTCATCGACGTGGACGTCGCGCACCTGCGCGCGACGGTGGAACCCGGCGTCGTGAACGCCGCGCTCAACCGCCGGCTCGCCGCGCACGGCGTGTTCTACGCACCCGATCCGTCGAGCGAGACCGCGTGCACGATCGGCGGCAACGTCGCCGAGAATGCGGGTGGACCGCACTGCCTCAAGTACGGCGTGACGCTGAATCACGTCCTCGCGGCCACCGTGATCCTCCCCGACGGCGAGATCGTGCAGCTCGGCGACCCCGATGGCGAGATGCGCGGCTACGATCTCCTCGGCGCGTTCATCGGCTCCGAGGGGTGCTTCGGCGTCGTGCTCGACGCGACGGTGCGACTCACGCGCCGTCCGGAGAGCGTGCGCACCGCGCTGGCGGACTTCATGTCCGTGGATGCCGCGGCGCGCGCGACGTCGGCGATCATCGCGTCGGGCGTGCTGCCGGCGGCGCTCGAGTTCATGGATCACGCGGCGATCCGCGTCGTCGAGGATTCGGTGTACGCGGCGGGATATCCCGCCGACGCGGCCGCGGTGCTCCTCATCGAGGTCGATGGGACGCGCGACAGCGTCGAGCACGATCTCGAGCGCGTGCGCACGCTGTGCGAGGAGAGCGGCGCGCGCACGGTGCGCGTGGCGCAGAACGACGCCGAGCGCACGAAGCTCTGGCAGGGACGGAAGAAGGCGTTCGGCGCGATGGGGCGCATGGCGCCACATCTCGTCGTGCAGGATGCCGTGATTCCGCGCACGAAGCTTCCCGAGGTGCTCGCGGCGATTCACGGCATCGCGGACGCGCATGGCGTCGTGGTGTGCAACGTCTTCCACGCCGGTGACGGCAACCTGCACCCGAACATCGCCTACGACGCGAACGATCCGGAAGAAGCGGAGCGCGTGCACACCGCGATGAGCGCGATCATGCACGCATGCATCGACGCCGGCGGGAGCATCACGGGCGAGCACGGCGTCGGGCTCGACAAGCTGGGCTACATGCCCGATCTCTTCGACGCGCCGACGCTCGCGGCGATGTGCGATCTGCGCGGCGTGTTCGATACCGACCGCCGCGCGAATCCGGGCAAGGTCGTCCCCGTGCGCTCGTGTCGCGAATGGCACGCGACGCCCGCGGGTCGCGGCGATGGTCACTCGCATGGCTGACGCGAACGCGGCGGATCTGCGCATCGCCGCGCAGGTGCGCGAGGCGGCGAGTGCGAGTGAGGGAGTGCGCATCGTCGGCGCGGGGACGTGGCTCGACGCGGGACATTCGGTGTACGCGTCGCGCACGCTCTCGCTCGCCGACGATCACGGAATCGTCGCGTACTCGCCGGGCGACCTCACGATCACCGTGCGCGCGGGGACGACGCTCGCCGACATCGCCGATGCGCTGCGCGCGCACGATCAGTGGCTCGCGCTCGATCCCGAGGGCGGGAGCGGCGTGACGATCGGCGCGACCGTCGCGACCGGATCGTTCGGCCCGGCGGCGGTGCTGTACGGTTCCGTGCGCGACCAGCTGCTGGGGATGACGGTCGTCACCGGGCGCGGCGAGATCGTGCGACCGGGTGGGCGCGTCGTGAAGAACGTCGCGGGCTTCGATCTCACGCGGCTCATGACGGGCGCGTGGGGATCGCTCGGCGTCATCACCGAGGTCACGCTGCGCGTACGATCGATGGGGCTCGCGAGCGGCTCGGTGGCGCATCTCGCGCGGATCATGCCGGCGCGGAGCGGGTACCGCGAACCCGTGATGCTGCACGAGCGCCTGTCGGTGAAGCTGAAGGACACGTTCGATCCGGCGCACGTGCTGAATCCGGGAATCATGGGAGAGATGGTGCAGGAAGGAACGACCACCGCCGGAGCGCGATCGTGAGCACGCCGGCGAGCGGGACCACCACGAAGGAGCGCGACCGTACCGGCGCGCCCGGCCTGGGAACGAGCGCGGTCGCGCCTGCGCGGACGATCACGCCGCCGGCGAAGACGCCGATCGCGCAGGAGCAGGCAGGACTGGACGCGTGCGTGCACTGCGGCTTCTGCCTCCCCGCGTGTCCCACGTATCTCACCCTCGAGGACGAGAACGACTCGCCGCGCGGGCGCATCGTCCTGATGCGCGCGCTCGCGGAAGAGACGCTCGCGCCCACGAACGAGTCGCTGCGCACGCACATCGACCAGTGTCTCGGGTGCCGCGCGTGCGAGACCGCGTGCCCGTCGGGGGTGCCGTACGGCAACCTGCTCGAGGCGACGCGCGCGACGCTGCGTGACGGGAAGGCGCCGTCGCTGCTCGCGAGCATCATCCTGTGGACGTTCGCGCATCCGGTCGCGATGAAGGTCGCGATGGCGATGGGCAAGCTCCTCGCGGCGACGCCGATCCCCACGCTCGCGGCGAAGATTCCGGGGCGAATCGGCTTCGCGATGGCGATGCTCGCATCCACCGAGCCGCCGATCGAGCGCGCGCGGTACGTGCCGACGGGCACCGGCGAGCGCGGCACCGCCGCACTCCTCACCGGGTGCGTGATGGAAGGGATCTTCACCGAGACGAACCGCGCGACCGAGCGCGTCCTCGTGAAGAACGGCTACGCGATGACGGACGCACCCGGGCAGCGCTGCTGTGGCGCGCTGCACGCGCATGCCGGGAATCTCGAGACGGCGCGCGAGCTCGCGCGGAAGAACGTCGAGGCGTTCGAACGGTCGGGGGCGGAGTACGTCGTCGCCAACGCCGCCGGATGCGGCGCGATGATGAAGGAGTATGGCCATCTCCTCGCCGGCGACCCCGTGTGGGGCGAGCGCGCGAAGAAGGTCGCGGCGCGCGTGCGCGACGTGAGCGAGGTTCTCGCGGCGGCCGGCCCCGAGCCGGGTGGCTTCATCTCGTTCAACGTCGCGTACGATCCGCCGTGCCACCTCATGCACGCGCAGCGCGTCGTGACGCCGCCGCTCGCCGTGCTCGGCGCGGTGCCGGGGCTTCAGCTCGTCCCGCTGGACGAGCCGGATCAGTGCTGCGGGAGCGCCGGGATCTACAACCTCGTGCAGCCGGACGTGTCCGACGCCGTGCTCGAGCGCAAGCTGGAGGACATCGGCCGCAGCGGCGCGACGCTGGTCGCGACCGGGAACCCGGGGTGTCTCATGCAGATCGGCGCCGGGCTCCTGCGGGCGGACATGAAAGCGCGCGTCGTCCATCCCGTAGATTTGCTGGATGCATCATACGCTGCTCTTTGATCGCTCCGACCGCGCCCGCATCGAGGTCGCGGGGACGGCGGCGCAGGCGACGCTGAACGGACTCATCACGAACGACGTCGCCGCGCTCCGGCCGGGGCACGGGCTGTACGCCGCGGCGCTCACCGCGAAGGGGAAGATCGTCGCCGACGTGCGGGTGCTGCAGTTGGACGATCGATACCTCCTGGACACGTCGGCGCGCGCGGCGGCGGGGCTGCGCGAGATGCTCACCAAGTACGTGAACCCGCGCTTCGCGAGCGTGCGCGACGTCACCGACGCGACGTGCCAGCTCACGCTCGTCGGCCTCGGCGCGGCGGCGCTCGTCATCGCGGTCGGCACCGATGCGGCGGATACCGTCGCCGCGCTCCAGACGTACGCGCAGCAGGGCGTCGTCATCGCCGATACCGACGTGCTCGTCGTGCGCGACGCTCCGGTGGGGGCCGATTCGCTTCCGGCGTTCGATCTCGTCGCACCGGCGACTGCGCGCGACGCGATCGTGCACGCGCTGCGTGACGCCGGTGCGGTGAACGGGGACGCGAACCGGTGGGAGACGCTGCGCGTCGAGGGCGGGACGCCGGCGTGGGGCGTGGACATGGACGACACGACGCTCGTGCAGGAGGCCAACCTCGACGAGCTGCACGCGGTGTCGTACACCAAGGGGTGCTACATCGGGCAGGAGACCGTCGCGCGCGTGCACTTCCGCGGGCACGTGAATCGCATGCTCCGACGGCTGCAGTTCGAGGGCGACGTCGTGCCGCCGGTGGGAAGCACGCTCGTCAGCGCGGAGCGCGGCGCGGTGGGCGAGGTCCGCTCGGCGGTGCACAGCGCGCGCGCCGGCGCGGTCGGCATCGGGATGGTACGCCGTGAGGTGGAGGACGGCGAGCAGCTCGTCGCGCGGTGGGATGGCGCCGAGACGGGCGTCGTCGTGGTAGGAAAAGCGACGGGCGCGATCGTGTGATCGCGCCCGTCGTCGAACGAAAAGACCTGCGACCGATTACGGCTTCTTGGTCGTGGTGGTCGTGGTCGTCTTGGTGGTCGTGTCCTTCTTGGTCGTGTCGGCCTTGTTGGCCGTGTCCATCTTCATCGACGTGTCCATCTTCATCGACGTATCAGCCGTCGTGGTGGTCGTCGTGGCCGCGGCCGGCATGGTGGTGTCGGCGGCATTCTGATCCTTCTTCCCACACGCTGCAACTGCGAGCACGGCGACGGCGACAAGGGCCAGGCGCTTCATACGAGAATCTCCTTGGAGGTTCAGAGGGTGAACGCCCGGGTCCGTGCACGCGGTCGCGATGCAGGGATGCGGCGCAGGGGCGAATCTATTCCCGCCAATAAACGTGTCAAGTAGCTCCGGACCCCGCCGCTAAATTACGGTATACGAGAGGGTTCCACGACCGGCGGCGGTCGGGCACCCGGTTCCTCAACTGATGGATTGGCTCGTGGCATCTCTTCCCGAAACATTTGGGGCGCTCAAGCGCTCCCAGTTCGCTGCCCCCGATCGGATCAACCGCACCGTCAAGGACGAGCTGCGCCAGAATCTCCTCGCCCGACTCGCCAGGGGCGGCCCGCTCTTCCCCGGCGTGCTCGGCTATGAGGAGACCGTCATGCCGCAGATCGCCAACGCGATCCTGAGCCGGCACAACTTCATTCTCCTCGGCCTGCGCGGACAGGCCAAGTCGCGCATCCTCCGCGCGCTGACGACGCTCCTCGACGAGGCGATGCCGGTGGTCGCGGGGAGCGAGGTGAACGACGACCCCTTCCACCCGATCTCGAAGTTCGCGCGGCAGCGCCTGGCCGAGGGCGGCGACGACACCCCGATCGCGTGGGTCGATCGCGACAGCCGCTACGTCGAGAAGCTGGCGACGCCGGATGTCACGATCGCCGACCTCATCGGTGACGTCGATCCAATCAAGGCGGCCCGTGGCGGGCACCTCCTCTCCGACGAGCTGACGATCCACTACGGGATGCTCCCGCGCGCCAACCGCGGGATCTTCGCGCTGAACGAGCTCCCGGACCTCGCCGGCAAGGTGCAGGTGGGGCTGTTCAACATCATGCAGGAAGGCGACGTCCAGATCAAAGGCTATCCCATCCGCCTCCCGCTCGACGTCATGCTCGTCTTCTCGGCCAACCCCGAGGACTACACCGCGCGCGGCAAGATCATCACGCCGCTCAAGGACCGCATCGGGAGCGAGGTCGTGACGCACTATCCCGAGACCGTGGACATCGGGATGTCGATCACGCGCCAGGAAGCGTGGACGACGCGCGGCGCCCTGCGTGTCACCGTCCCCGACTTCATGGAAGAGGTGGTCGAGCGCATCGCCTTCGAGGCGCGCACCGACAAGCGGATCGATCGCCGCTCGGGCGTGAGCCAGCGCATGCCGATCACGGTGATGGAGAACATCGTCTCGAACGCCGAGCGGCGCGCGGTGGCGACGAGCGAGAGCGAGGTCGTTCCGCGTATCGGCGACGTGTACGCGGCGCTCCCGGCGATCACCGGCAAGATCGAGCTCGAGTACGAGGGCGAGGTCATCGGCGGCCCGACGATCGCGCGCGAGCTGATTCGCCGCGCGGCCGACGCGACGCTGGAAGAGCGCGCCGGCGGCGTCGATACCGACGACATCGTGATGTGGTTCGACTCGGGCGGCGCACTGCAGGTGTCGGACGACGTTCCGGCGGCGCAGGTGGTGAAGGGGTTCGAGTCCGTTCCGGGGCTCATCGACATGGTCGAGAGCGTGGGGCTCGCGCGACGGAGCGAGCCGGGGGTCATGGCGGCGGCCTGCGAGCTGGTGCTCGAGGCGCTCGTCGCGCGGCGCAAGATCTCGCGCTCGGACGAGGGACGCTACGGACGCGCTCCGGTGGAGAAGCGCCGGCGGCCAGACGACTACTTCGGCGGGCTCTCGGCGTAGCGCGCGGTAGCAGCGATCGCGACATTTCCCCTTCATGTCCATCATCACGATCTCGCGGTCGTTCGGCTCCGGCGGTTCCGAAGTGGCAACGCTCGTCGCGCAGGCGCTCGGCTGGCCGCTGCTCGACAACGCGGTGGTGGACGAGGTGGCGGCGCGCACGGGGCTGTCGCGCGACGCCGTCGCGGCGCGCGAGGAGCGCATGCCGTCGTTCGCGGAGCGGCTCGCCAACGCGATGACGTTGAGCACGCAGGAGATGCTCTCGCCCATCGCGCGCGCAACGCTCCCGCCCACCGAGGACCGGATCCTCGAGGTGACGCGTCGAGTGATCGAGGAAGCGGCGTCGCGCGGCTCGGTCGTCATCGTCGG